>Ga0181520_10012982_pt1 | contig 10597 bp, 7 predicted proteins | sample PEATcosm2014_Bin_29_FD_132451 | JGI IMG/M metagenome (GOLD analysis project Ga0181520, IMG submission 132451) | Peatland microbial communities from MTU Mesocosm Facility, Houghton, MI, USA - PEATcosm2014_Bin02_30_metaG | ecosystem: Environmental > Terrestrial > Soil > Wetlands > Peat | place...
ACCTCCGTTCCGCGCAACAACTGTTCCTTGCCCAGATCGTACTGGCCTGCATGCCAGTGGATGAACAGCAGCCCGGGAGCGGAAGGCTGGCGGCGATCGGGAATGAGAAGAATGGCCGGCACCGGCTCGAGACCATTCAGGTCGAGATCCCAGCGCTCAAGCGTGTAGCCTTCATGCTTCTCCTTGCGCACCAGTCGCGGCGGCGCGGGCTGGTGATTCCAGGGCAGGTCACCGAGCAGATTCCACAGTTCGCGGCGGCGGCGCTGTTGATAGCCGTTGAAGTCTTCGCCGGGCTGCGGCGGCACGACGGGCAGGTCTGCGCCCCGCATGGCCAGGCTGCCGGCCAGTGCCGCCGAACTGATCATCAGATCGCGGCGGCTGAATCGAGGCTTCACGCTTGACACTTTCATCTCTTTCGGCACCAGCTTACAACAGGCATGGCTGGCAGATTCGATCGCAGCCATCCGGGAAACCGGTCGAGCTCCCAGCCAGTGCCGCACAGATCTCGAGTTTCTGTTCTCGGCCGGCGCAGTTGATTGTATTCTCAATTCATGGTGCGCTTCACTGTGCTGGCCTCGGGCTCCAAAGGAAACAGCACGGTTGTTTGCGGCGGGCGCACGCGCATCCTTGTTGACGCGGGCCTGAGTTGCCGCGAGCTTTTTCGCCGCATGAAGCTGGCCGAAGAAGATCCCGCGACTCTCGACGCGATCGTCATCACGCACGAGCACCAGGATCACGTCAACGGCCTGGCCGTTACCGCGCGCAAGCTCGGGATTCCGGTTTACTTTACTGAGGCCACGCATCGCGCCTGGACGCGCTGGCTCACCCCGCGCCGCCAGATGACCTACAAGCAGTGGCTCGAGCTCTGCCGCAAGCAAGCCGCCGAGCGCCAGGCCGAGCCGGAAGTCACGGCACAGGAAGCCGCGGCGGACAACGCCGATCCCGAAGATGCGGGGTCCGAGGAAGCCGAGGTCGAATGCCTGACCCAGGCTGGCGCGACCTCGCAACCAGCCGATCTGCAGCTCGGTTTGGCCGCGGAACCGGCCCCGGCTGACTCATTCTCGGCGGAACCGGCCTCGGTTGAACCATCCTCGGCGGAGCCGGCCTCGGTTGGACCGCCCTCGGTCGAGCCGCCATCGCTTAAGGAAGACCCCACATGGTTACCTACGGTTGAGTACTTTCGCGCCGGCGAGCCGTTTTCCATCGGCGATATTGCCCTCAGCCCCTTCACCATCCCCCACGATGCCGCCGATCCGGTGGGGTTCGTTCTAAGCGCGGAGGGCGTCCGGCTGGGCTTCGCCACGGACCTCGGCTACATCTCGCCCAACGTTAAACAGCAGCTTCAGGACCTCGACTTGCTTCTCCTCGAATCCAATCACGACCTGGAGATGCTGCGCGACGGCCCCTACCCATGGTCGGTCAAGCAGCGCGTGCTTTCCCGCGTCGGCCACCTCTCCAACGACGCTACGGCGGAGTTCCTTTCTACCGCTTACGACGGCCAGGCAGCCTACGTGATTCTTGCTCATCTCTCTGAAAACAATAATCTTCCAGAGCTCGCCAGGGTCGCGGCCAAGCGCGCCCTCCTGGGCCGTGCCAGCCTGCTCGCCAACCGCCTGTTACTTGCGGAGCAACACCAGCCACTTTCGGCTATCCGTTTTTAGCCAAAAAGTGTAGAATCAAAGTAAGTTAGGGCCAGTAGATCAGCCAGATGGGCCGGAAAAAGGCGCCAGAAAGCTTGTCCTGGCGAAGTGTATTTTCCGGACGCTATGCATCGATCACCAGGGATTCGGCGTCCAATTGGTAGCTTCCCTACCAGGTCACCAGGTGGAAGCTTTGGCATTTGAACTGACTTCTTTTGCAGGGTGATTCATCTATGTCTACGGTTGGAAACAAATGCACCGACCGGGTTGTAGGCGCAATTTTGGCAAGCTGGCGCTACGATATTTCGGGGATCTCCCCTGAGATGCGCCGTGATTACGAAAGTCATTTTGCGGAGTGCGCCCGTTGCAGCGCCCGCCAAAAATTCCATCGCAGCCTCGACGTTACGCTGGCGGTTCTCACGTCGACTGCCGCGCTTTTCTTCCTCTTCGCGCTCGCGGTTTTGAAGCACATCAAGCCTCTGGAACATGTCGCCTTCAAAATCCTGGGCCTCGACATCTTCGACATGTACCACATGTTGATTTCTGCAGGAATCGCCGGGCTCTGCTTCTCGCTTATCGCCATGGCGCTGGTGCTGATGGCCACGCCTGCTCCGTCGTATCTGGGCGGCATCGCCGCCGAGCAGGCGCGCCTGATTGAGCAGCGCCTGCCGGAAGCCATCAAGTCGCTGCGTTCGCGCTGACAGGAAATCTGCTCTCGAAGTGCAAAAGGCCTCCCGCGCGGAGGCCTTTTTGCGTTTCGGGATGACTTCGGAGGGTCTCTTCCGGTCAAGACGGTATCTTTCAAACGTTACAGGATTACCGGGGTACGTTCCCTCAATTTCGGAGCTTAGGCCTCAGCAACGGCGGCGATGGACACTCTCATGCCGGGGATTCGAACGGGTAACTTCGCGCCTTGCCGTGCCGGCGGGTTCGCCGGAAACCATTTAATCCACTCCTCATTCATTCCGGCGAAGTCTGTTTCCTCAAGAAGGATGACTGTGGCACTCACGACCCGTTCGAGTGACGAACCGGCGGCTTTGAGAATGGCAGACACATTTTCCAAGCATTGTCGGGTCTGCTCTTGAATTGTATCCCCGACAATCTTCCCAGTTCGTGGATCATGCGGGCCGGTGCCCGAGACGAAAACAAGACCCGCTGCCCGTACCGCCTGGCTGTATGTCGGCAGCGAGGGTGCGTTAGCCGTTCGAATGATATCTCTCGCCATAAACTGCTCCAGTGCCGGCTGGACGACCGGGATAAACTGTCCGAGCTGCGGCTTGATTCACAGCGCGGTTCATGAAGAAACCTGAGGCGCTCCTAATGGAACATCGTCTCACAAAGCCACCTTTTCGTGCTCGTACTTGGAACAAATGCGAGTCGCTCGCGAGCGAAGGCAAACGGAGGCAAATTGGTTTGCAGCCAAAAAGCAACTCGAAGATTCCGTATAATTGAAGCAAATCAGGAAGAAAAAAGAGATTCCGGCTTAAGAAAGAGGGCTGAGATGTATAAAGTCGTTTTGCTTCGTCATGGAGAGAGCATTTGGAACAAGGAAAACCTTTTTACCGGCTGGACGGATGTGGACCTGTCTGACAAGGGAAGGGAAGAGGCCACGCAGGCCGGCCGGATGTTGAAGGAGCAGGGATTCTCCTTCGACATCGCATTTACTTCTGTCCTGAAGCGCGCGATACGCACTCTGTGGATCACGCTGGACCAGATGGACCTGATGTGGATTCCCGTTGTGCGCGACTGGCGGCTGAACGAACGGCATTATGGGGCGCTGCAAGGGCTCAATAAAGCTGAGACGGCAGCGAAGTATGGCGAGGACCAGGTGAAAATCTGGCGCCGCAGTTACGACATTCGCCCACCGGCGCTCGAGGAAACAGATCCGCGTTATCCGGGCAAGGACCGGCGCTATCACAACCTGACAAAGCAACAGCTTCCGCTCACCGAATGTCTCAAGGACACCGTCGACCGCTTTCTGCCCTGCTGGCACGAGGCGATTGCTCCCAGCATCCGGTCAGGGAAGCAAGTGTTGATCGCCGCCCATGGCAACAGCCTGCGGGCGCTGGTGAAGTATCTTGAAGACGTTCCCGACGACAAGATTGTCGATCTCAACATTCCTACAGGCGTGCCGATGGTGCAGGAGCTCGGCGACGACCTGAAATCGATTCGTCATTATTATCTGGGAGACGCCGCGGCCATCGAGCAGGCGGTGAATAAAGCGAAGAGCACGGGTGGCGCGAGCCGCTAGAAGCAGCGGATCGGCGGCCGATTCTTAGAAGAAGAGACCGAAGGCGAAGCAGAAACCGAAAGCGTCAAACGGCAAAAGGGCGGAGCATCGTCGCTCCGCCCTTTTGCATTTCGATCAACGAGCGCCTACGCGTTGTAGTTCAACCCTTCCAGCCCCAGATACACCGCGCCCGAGGCCAGCTCTTCTTCAATCCGCAGCAACTGGTTGTACTTCGCAATGCGGTCGGTGCGGCTCACCGAGCCGGTCTTGATCTGCCCCACTCCGGTGGCCACTGCAAGGTCGGCGATGAACGTGTCTTCCGTCTCGCCCGAACGATGCGAAATGACCGACGTGTAACCGTAGCGGCGGCCCAGCTCGATCGCCTCAAGCGTTTCCGTGATGGTGCCGATCTGGTTGAGCTTGATGAGAATCGAATTGGCAGCGCCCTCTTCAATGCCGCGCTGCAAGAGCTTGATATTGGTGCAGAAGATGTCGTCGCCCACCAACTGAATGCTGCCGCCGAGCTTGTCGGTCAGAACGCGCCAACCTTCCCAGTCGTCCTCAGCCAGACCGTCTTCGAGCGAGACGATCGGGTATTGGCGAATCCAGTTTTCGTAGAAATCGACCATCTGCTCGCTCGTCAGTTCGCTCTTGTCGCCTTTCTTGAAGACGTACTTTTTCTTCTCCGCATCGTAAAACTCGCTCGACGCGGGATCGAGCGCGATGGCGATTTGTTCGCCGGGCTTGTAGCCGGCCTGCTCAATGGCTTCGAGGATCAGCTCGATCGCCTCGGCATTCGATTTCAGCGACGGCGCAAATCCACCCTCGTCGCCCACCGCGGTGTTGTAGCCCTTCTTCTTCAGCACGCTCTTCAGCGTGTGAAAAGTTTCGGCCGCCCAGCGCAGCGCCTCGCTGAAGCGCTCCGCGCCAACCGGCATAATCATGAACTCCTGAAAGTCGACGTTCGAGTCGGCGTGCGCGCCACCGTTCAGCACGTTGAGCATCGGCGTGGGCAGCACGCTGGCATTTACGCCGCCCAGGTAGCGATAGAGCGGAACTTCCAGCGTCAGCGCCACGGCGCGCGCCGCGGCCATCGAGACGGCCAGAATCGCATTCGCGCCCAGCTTGCTTTTGTTCGGCGTTCCATCGAGCGCAATCATCGACTGGTCAATGAGTCTTTGATTGGCCGCATCCATGCCTTCCAGCTCCGGCGCAATCACCGTCTCCACGTTGGCAACCGCCTGCAGCACGCCCTTGCCTCCGTAGTGGCTCTTATCGCCGTCGCGCAGCTCCACGGCCTCAAGCTCGCCGGTCGAAGCGCCCGAAGGCACAATGGCGCGGCCCATCGCGCCGCTTTCCAGAATGACGTCCGCCTCTACGGTCGGATTCCCGCGCGAATCCAAAACTTCGCGGGCACGAATGGCAACAATCTCAGTCATATCGCTCCTTAAAATGCGGTGCTGCAGCCGGTCATTCAGTTGGGGACGGCGATCCACGGCGAGAGCTTCTCCGGCGGCGCTTTGAATGGTGCCCAAAAGCTCCTGCTCGTGCAAAAAGTTTCTCCGTCCATCGAAAAAATGCGTGTGGAAAAAATGCTTCTATCCGTTCGGATTCTAGCAAACCGGCTGTGGATTGCCGTGTGGCGTTAGTCACATACGGAAAGGCCTTGCAGTGGGGGCTGAAAGTTACTACTTTGATTCGTGACCCGCACGGCACCCGCCGAATGCCCACCTATTCGCCATTGTCGAATCTCAGGCTACGCTCTAATTGGGTAGTTTTCCGATTGCGGCTGATTCTAGAGGGCCGCGAACGCAGAACTTTCCCGTCTCCGCAGGGTCTAACGCAGGTAAGGTGACCTTTGCCTGAGAAAAGGAGATCGGGATGAAACGGACCATTCTTGTTTCTGGCGTTCTGGCTGCAGCAGCCGCTTTGTTGGGAGCGCAGCAGGCAAGCCAGCCAAACCCATACGCGGGCACATCCAGCCCTCCGCCCGACGACACCATCACCACACCCGCGCCGGAAGCTGCGCCGGTAGCCAAGCCCTCCCCCAGCCATCCCATGGTCGCGCAACCCGACGCGCAGCCCGCTGCCGAACCGAAAGCGCAGGCAGCACAGCACTCTCTTGACGGGTCGCTCTATACAATCCCTGCCAACGCGGCCGACGGCACCGATGACGGGATCGTGCAGGTGGCGCCCGACACATCCGGTGCACCCGCGCTGAACCAGCGCTTGCCCGCAAGCGATCCCGACGGCGACATCGTTCACCCGGGCCCATTGCCGCCCGGCACTCTCGGCGAAGGCGCTCTAATTCGCGTCCGCTTGATGGATCGCCTGTCGACAGCGATGAGCCAGAGCGGCGACGAGTTTCGCACGCGCGTTGTCTCTGACGTCATCCAGGACGGCCAGGTCCTTATTCCCGCCGGGTCGGAGATTGACGGCAAGGTTGCCGCGGTATCGAGCGGTCACTTTGGCGGCCACGGATCGATGCGCTTGCAGCCCGAGACCGTGATTCTCGCCGACGGGTCACGCTACCATCTCTTCGCCCAGACCACCGGCGCGCCCGGCTCTAATGACCGCGTCGGCGGTGAGGGCGACGTGACGCCCGGTTCCCGCATGAAGAAAGTCGGAATCGAATACGGGGCCGGAACCGGTGCCGGCGTGGTCACGGGCGCCATCATCGGTGGTCCCGGTGGCGCGCTCGCAGGCGGCATCATCGGCGCCAGCGTCATCACGGTGCACTTACTCATGGATCATCCGCAGGCTACGCTGGACAACGGCGCAGTCCTTTTGTTCACGCTCGATGAGCCGCTCCATCTTGTCGCTGCGGCTCAAACCGGAAACTAGCTTCTGGTTGGAAAACCGGGAGCGCGGCGAAAGCCGTGGCTTCCCCGAGGAGGCGAGCAATGAACTGCAGTCAACTACTGGAACGGCGCACGGCGACGAATTGGGAAAGACCGGCGCAACCGACTCGGGAACCCAGCGAACGCCCCGAGCTCCGAATCACGAATCCGTATCGCTGGAGCGCCGTAAGATTCACCTCGGTTGGGCAAACGTTCGCGTCCCGGTTCACGCCTACTTTCAAAGGGTCGAACTGATCGGCCTGCTGCCGGCCGACTCCCGCGCCGAACTGGACTGTCCGCAAGCAGAGCCCAAGGCCTGCCAATCGCGCCGGGCTGGTGGATGATTCTCTCGCCATAGGATCGTCGACGACCCGTACCTTCGTACTCCGCCTCGAATTCCTCCGCATTGACACTGGAGACCTGAAAGCTGAAAGCTGTTAGCTGAGAGCTTTCTTTTATGGATAAGTTCGTCATTCGCGGCGGCAATCCGCTGGTCGGCACCATTCGCGTCTCCGGCGCGAAGAACTCCGCATTGCCCTCGATGGCCGCGGCCATCCTCACCGAGGATGAGGTCACCCTCGAAAACATTCCCCAGGTTCGCGACATCGAAACCGAGCGGCGGCTGCTGGCTTCAATGGGCGCCGAGGTCGAACTGCGCGAAGGCGAGCTGCAGGACCGCACGACGATCTGTTGCCGCAAGCTCTCCGATCCCGTCGCGCGCTACGAGATCGTCAAGACCATGCGCGCCAGCTCGCTTGTGCTGGGGCCCCTTATCGCGCGTGCCGGCGTGGCGCGCGTGGCCATGCCCGGCGGCTGCGCCATTGGCGGCCGGCCCATCGACCTGCACATCAAGGGCCTGGAGAAGATGGGCGCGGTCATCACGCAAGAGCACGGTTACCTTGAGGCCCGCGCGGAACACCTCCGCGGCGCGCATTTAATATTCGAAAAAATCACCGTCACCGGCACTGAAGATCTGCTGATGGCCGCGGTGCTCGCCGAGGGCGACACGCTGATGGAGAACTGCGCACGCGAGCCGGAAGTCGTCGACCTCGCTGCGCTGTTGAACGCGATGGGCGCTCAGATCGAAGGCGCGGGCACGGCCACCATCCGCGTGCACGGGGTCGCACGCCTCCACGGGGCCCGCTACCGCATCAATCCCGACCGCATCGAAGCGGGAACCTTCCTCATTGCCGGCGCCATCACCGCGGGCGACCTCATCGTCGCCAACTGCAACCCCGCTCACCTCGGCGCAGTCATCGCCAAGCTCCAGGAGGCCGGCGCGCGCCTTGACGTGCTCGGTCCCGATTCGATCCGCGTGCGCGCGACCGCCGATCTTCGCGCCGCCGACATCTCGACTGAAGAATACCCCGGTTTTCCCACCGATATGCAGGCCCAGTACATGGCCCTGGCCACGCAGGCAGAGGGCATCAGCCTGGTCAGCGAGAACATCTTCGAGAATCGCTTCATGCACGTGCAGGAGCTGGTCCGCATGGGCGCCAACATCAAAGTCGACGGCAGCACTGCCACCGTTCGCGGCCCGGCGCGGCTCACCTCCGCCGCCGTCATGTGTTCCGATCTGCGCGCCTCTGCTTCGCTGGTGCTGGCCGCTCTGGTCGCCGAGGGCGAGACCATCGTGGACCGCGTCTATCACATGGATCGCGGCTACGAGCGCATCGAAGAGAAGCTGATCGGCGTCGGTGCGCAAATCCAGCGGCTGGGCAACGTCTTTCAGCCAAGAGAACCGGTTGCAATCGCCGGTTAACCATCCGGCTCGGGCCCGCATCTTAATCCGGCGGAAAGCTTTCCCGGTAGAGCTTTTTTTCAACAGCGCAACGATTCCCCGGCCCTTGGGTTGTTATCATTAATCGCCAGGAAAAGGCTCCCCGATTCCGGCAGATCCAAACCACGGAGGTAACGATTCCTGTGAAAAAGACTTTTTTGGCAGGGCTGCTCGCTCTGTGTCTCACTCCCGCGGTTGCAATGGCGCAGATCGTCGTCCGTATTGCGCCGCCTCCGCCGATCGTTGAGCATCATGACCATCCACCGCATGATGGATGGGTGTGGAACGACGGCTATCACCGTTGGGACGGCCACCGCTATATCTGGGTTCATGGCCACTGGGTGCGTCCGCCGCATGAACACGCCGTCTGGGTCGCCCATCACTGGGAACGGCGCGGCGACGGTTGGGTTCTCGTCGAAGGCCACTGGCAGTAGCCGGCGGGTCACAATTGAAAAACGGGAATGAAAAGCGGGGCACTCGCCCCGCTTTTCTGCATGCAAGTTCAGAAACGGTATGGCAAAGCGCAAACCATTGACGAATGCGGATGGAGAAGTGCGAGAGCTCGCTGCTGCGGACACGGCCGAGGCTACGCCCTTCTCCGCGTTGCCCGCCGCCGAACAAAAGGTGCTTCTCTCGCTCCGTAAGCGCGGCCGTCAAAAGCCACTGCGGTCCTGGCTGCGTCGCAGCAAGGTGGCCGGCGCGCGGTAGCAGAACCTACTTGATCTCGATCACGTCCGTCGCCGCTGCCGCCGCCTTCTCTGCCTGCTCCATCACTTTTTCCGCGATGGTATAGAACGCCGCCGCGTTCGGGCTCTTCGGTCCGGCGAGCGCCACCGGCAATCCCCGGTCGCCGCCCTCGCGAATGGCCGGCACCAGCTCGATCGCTCCCAGAAACGGCACGTTGAATTGCCTGGCCGTGCGCTCCGCGCCGCCGCGCGAAAAGATGTCGATCTCGTTGTGGCAATGCGGGCAGGTAAAGTGGCTCATGTTCTCCACAATCCCCAGAACCTCCACGTTCACTTGCGCAAACATCTCCAGGGCCTTGCGCGCGTCCTCCAGGCTCACGTCGCTGGGCGTCGACACGATGACCGCGCCGGTCAGAGGCACGGTCTGCACCAGCGAGATCGCCACGTCGCCCGTCCCCGGCGGCAGATCCACGATCAGATAATCCAGCTCGCCCCAGTTCACTTGCTGCAAAAACTGGCGAATGATCTGGTGCAGCATAGGCCCGCGCATCACCATCGGCTTGTCGCCGGGCGAAATGTACCCGATGGAGATCGTCTTCAGGCCGTGCGTCATGTTGGGCTCGATGATGTTGCCCGCGCCCACCTTAGGCGGCTGCGAGCTGCCCATCATCAGCGGCACATTGGGCCCATACACATCGGCGTCCATCAGCCCCACGCGCTGGCCCAGCTTGCTGAGCGCAATCGCCAGGTTCACGGCCACCGTGGTTTTGCCCACGCCGCCCTTACCGGAACCGACTGCGACAATCTTCGAAACGCCGGGCAATGCAACCGGCGAAGGCATGGCATGGGAATGAGCCATCGTTTTCGTTGCTCCTTATCTTTCAGTTCGGACGCCGCACCGTTTCAGATTACGCGCCGTGCCTGTCAGCGTTTCTCTTCTGCTTCCGCCAGCGCCGCCACGGCCAGCTTTCCCTCTGAGCGCCGCACGCTCTCGCGCTCGCGGTGTTCCCGGCGGCGCAGCGCGTCTTCGTACCGGCGGACCTCATTCGGCGTCTCCGGCTTCAACTGCGGAACCTTCTGCACGCGCCCCTGCTCGTCCATGGCCACAAACACCAGGTACGCGCTGGCCACGTGAGCCACTTCTCCTGTCCGTGTGTTTTCTGCCCAGACTTTCACGCCCACTTCCATCGAGCTCGTAAACGCCCGGTTCACGCTCGACTTCAACGTGACCAGATCGCCCAGGTGCACCGGACGGATGAAATCGATATGGTCCATCGCCGCCGTCACCACATTGCTGCGCGAGTGCCGGTACGCCGCCATCGCCGCGGTCAGATCGATGAAGTGCATCAGCCGCCCGCCCAGCAGATGGCCCAGCATGTTGGTGTCGTTGGGCAGCACAATCTCGGTCTTCTCTGACTGTG
>Ga0181520_10012983_pt1 | contig 10596 bp, 8 predicted proteins | sample PEATcosm2014_Bin_29_FD_132451 | JGI IMG/M metagenome (GOLD analysis project Ga0181520, IMG submission 132451) | Peatland microbial communities from MTU Mesocosm Facility, Houghton, MI, USA - PEATcosm2014_Bin02_30_metaG | ecosystem: Environmental > Terrestrial > Soil > Wetlands > Peat | place...
CCCACGGCGACCATCGGAAATGTGGAGTTGAGTGCGCTAGCAACTATCGGTCCCCACGTAGTGGTGGGCGATGGCTCGCGCATCGGCGTGGCGGTCTCGATCGGCGCGGGCACGGTGATCGGAAAGCGCGTGGCGATCGGCGATGGCTCAGTGCTGCATGCCAACGTGACGGTCTACGACAACGTGGACATTGGCCGCGGGAGCATTATCCATTCCGGCGCGGTGATCGGTGCGGACGGTTTCGGCTTCGTCATGGAGGGCGAGCGATGGCAGAAGTTCCCCCAGGTGGGGCGCGTCGAGATCGGCGATTTTGTGGAGATCGGCGCCAACACCTGCGTGGACCGGGCGGCCCTGGGCGTGACCTCGATCGGCGAAGGCACCAAGCTCGACAACCTGGTGCAGGTGGGACACAACTGCCGGATCGGGCGGCACGTGGTGGTGGCCGCGCAGACGGGATTCTCGGGCGGCGTGGTGGTGGAAGATTACGCCGTGATCGGCGGGCAGGTGGGTATCGGCGATAAGGCGCGCATCGAGGCGCACGCAGTGCTGGGATCGGGCTGCGGGGTGTTGACTTCCAAGATCGTGCGTTCCGGCGAAACCGTGTGGGGGACGCCGGCGCGGCCCCTGAAGCAGCACCTGGAGCAGCTCGCCAGCCTGGCGCGGCTTCCCGAGCTAAGGCGCGAGATAGCGGAGCTGAAGCGGCGGCTGGGGGAGCGCGGCGAGTAATGTTGGTAGTGGTGGGCGGGCATTCGCGGAACCTGGGAAAGACGGCCGTGGTCGCGGGCCTCATCCGGCGCTTCCGCGAGTGCCGCTGGACGGCCGTCAAAATCACGCAATACGGGCACGGCGTCTGCGCGCGCAACGGAGAGCCGTGCGGCTGCGCAGGCGACCCCGACCATCCGGTGGCTCTAAGCGAGGAATACGAGCCCAGCCAGACGGATTCGGGTCGCTACCTGGCGGCCGGCGCCGAGCGTTCCTTCTGGCTGCGCACACCGGCGGGGGAGCTGAGAAGCGCCGCGGGGATGCTCGGTAAAATCCTGGAGCAAAACACCCACGTCATCGTGGAATCGAATAGCGTGGTGGAACTGGTGCGGCCGGACCTGTTCCTCATGCTGCTCGATTTCACGTGTCCGGATTTCAAACCTTCCAGTCTGCGGCTCCTGGACCGCGCCGACGCTCTATTGGTGATCGACCGCGGGATCAACGCGCCCGTTTGGGAACACGTATCCAGCGGGCTTTGGGAAGGGAAACCGAGCTTCCTGGTGAAACCGCCCGATTACGTAACGGAGGAAGTGGCCGGCTTGGTGGGCGACAAGCTGGCGGCTGGCTGAGCCTGGCGGCGATCCAGTTCGGCAGCGGCCTGGTCGATGAGCTGTGAGGCGCGGTGGGTCTGTTTTTCCAGGGCCCCGAGCTGTTCCTGCAATTTCCCACCAGGCTCGCCCAGCAGGATGTTTAGATAAAAGAGGCCCAACCCTATGTTGCAGATAGGCTGCCGGAGATCGTGAAGAAGATTCGCGACGATCTGGTCTGAGTTTTCGGGGTCTGAAGGGAACATAGGAGCTTCGGGTGACCAGTATAGCGCAACCGTATTTCGGCAGGCAGATTATTAACGGGATTTAAAGTTCGGGCAAGCTAGAGCATGCCCCACCCTAGGCTTTGGCGAGAGTTTCGAGCGCGCCGAGTTCCGGACAACAGACGCGGTTGCGGCCGCCGGTTTTGCTGCGATAGAGGGCGCGATCGGCCGCGCGTACCAGAGCCGGGGCATCCGCGGCAAGCTCTTCGGTGGAGGCGACTCCGACCGAACAGGTGACCCGCAGCGGCGAGTTGCCCGCGTAGAAGGCCTCTTGGGCCAGCGCCTGGCGCACTTCTTCGGCCCGCGCGCAGGCCGAAGAGGTGTCGCACCCCGGCAGCACGATCAGGAATTCCTCGCCCCCGTAGCGGCCCACGGCGTCATAGCCGCGGACGGCGGCCTGCATTCGGCCGGCGGCTTCGCGCAGCACGAGGTCGCCGGCGGCATGGCCGCAGGTGTCGTTGACGCGCTTGAAATCGTCCAGATCTACCAGCAGGACGGCTAAGGGCTGGCGCTCGCGCCCGGCGCGGGAGACCTCGTGCTGGAGTCTCGCGAGAATGGCGGCGTGGTTGAAGAGACCGGTCAAGCCATCGTGCGTGGCCTGCACACGCAAGGCTTCGCGCGCCCGGACCAGTTGCTCCTGCAGATCCAGAATCCGGCAGCCGGCACGCAGACGGACACGCAGCTCGGGGGCCTCGAAAGGCTTGGTCAGGTAATCGTCCGCACCGGCTTCCATGCCCTCCACCAGATCCTGGCTATCGGCGCGGGCGCTCAGCAGCAGGATGTAGGTGTAAGGTTCGCGGCTGGCCACGCGCACCCGGCGGCAGAGCTGCACGCCATCCAGAATGGGCATCATCCAATCCAGAATGAGCAGGCGCGGCGCGTTCGGAGTTTGCAGAATCTGCCACGCCGACATGCCGTCGCCGACCATCAAAACGCGATAGCCCCACTCGCCAAGCATGCTCCGGAGAATGGACTGGAACACAGGGTTGTCTTCAGCCACCAGAATCGGTCTGAGGCAGTGCGGAATCGGCAACTCGGCGCCGCCTTGTGCGTCTGCCAGAAACGTCTCCATGAGCATCGTTCCTCTAGGATGCTTATCGGACGTTTTTGGCGAATTCGGGCGGGGTTCGGAGGCGGGATCTTCCTTTGCCGTCTATGTCCCGTGAGCGTCCACCGCGCCGGTTTCGGCCGCGTCGGGTTCCTCGGGCGACTCTGCCGGTTCGTTAAGCCTGCCGCTCCAGTCGTAGCAGGCCCACGCCAGCGCAGTGAGTAAGCCGAAGGAACCGGCCACCAGGCCGATGGCGCGCGGGCTGGCGTATTGCGAGGCGATCCCCGCGGCGGCCATGGAGACGATCATTACCGACCAGCGCAGCGATTCCATGGTGGCGAATACGCGCCCGCGGAATTCGTTGGGGGTGTGGCGGAGGAGCTGGGAGTTATTGAGAACCGAGGTGACCGCCATGCCCACGCGCGAGAACATCATCGCCACCAGCGCCGCGGAGAAGGTCTGCGCCTGGCTGAACCACATGTAAGCCGCGCCGTGCAGGATGTAGGAAATGGTCACGGCGCGCTTATATCCCGTGAAGCCTGCGCGGCCGCCGATCAGGTGTCCGGCGGCGCCTCCCACGAGCAGGCCGATGCCCGCAAAGCCCCAGATGGCGCCGATCCCCGCGGGTCCGCGATGGAATACCTGTTCGCCGAAGAGCGCGAACAGAATCTGCGCGGCCCCTCCTCCCATGGACCAGCCTACCGAGATGATGGCAATCCCGATCATGAGCGGCACTGACCACATGTAGGCCAGGCCCGCGCGATATTCCTGCCATCCGCGAAGCCCGCTCGCGGGGACCGTTCCGGCCTGCCGCGGCTCCCGGCGCGGCGCGCGGAAGCCGCGTTCCCCGGGCGCGTGAATGTGCCAGATGGCCCAGGCCGAGAAGGCGAACGAGAGCGAATTGAGGATGAATGCCCAGCGATATCCCAGGCCGGCCGAAGTGAAGCCGGCCGCCAGCGTCCCGATAGTGAGGGTGGCCCACTGGGTGGTCTGGGTCAGCGAATTGGCGGCGTGCAATTCGCCGGTGCCGGCGATATCCGGCAGGATGGAGGCCCGTCCGCTGGTGAAAAACGGCGAAGCGAACATGAGGCCCGCGCTGAGCAGGTACAGCAGCCACGGCTTCGGCTGATTCACAGTTATGACGAAGCCCAGCGCCACGACGGCGCGCACGATGTCGCTGGCGATCATGACGCGTTTGCGGTCCAGCCGGTCGAGCACCACGCCCGCCACGGGCCCGGCCAGCACGGCGGGGATGGCGCGCGCGAGCATCACGCCGCTGACCACCAGGCCCGACCCGCCCTTTTCCATCACCAGCGCGAAGACGGCGATGTTATTGAAGTAATCGCCTATCTCACTGACCACCTGGCCCATCCAGGTATAGCGGTAGTTGCGGTTATGGGCGAGCAGATCGACCAGGGATGTCATGGAAATTTTATGATAGCGAACGGCGGCCAAAAGCTCATCGCGGCGGATGCAAACCAGCTCAACGCGGAGGCGCGGAGGCGCGGAGTTTCCGCGGAGAAAGGACTTAGAGATTCGGGGCTCTGCCGCACCCGCGACACGGCGGCTATTAGCCGGCTCTTTCGCACGCGGAGCAAGCGGAGAGGTCTTTGCCCTCGCTGCGCTCGCAGAGGCCGCCAGAACGGCGGACATTTTTCTTCTCCTCCGCGAAATCTCCGCGCCTCAGCGTCTCCGCGGTGAGCTGACTTGCCCCTCGCTAGTTCGAGATTCCTTTCGTACAGTTTGCTAGCGGTCAGGGTGGCGGATTTCTCGCGGCTGCGGCATAATGGCCGGGCGTAGGAGGAGATGCGAATGTCATCATCCGGTGGATCGATGAAACGCAGCGTGCAGGCCATTCCCGAGGGCTACCACACTGTAACGAACTATCTCACGGTCGAAGGAGTCGGCCGGTTGATCGAATTCCTGAAGCGCGGCCTCGGGGCCGAGCAGAGGGGACCCATTCACAACGGCCCCGGCGGACGCATCATGCACGCCGAGGTGAAGATCGGCGACACCATCATCATGCTGGGCGAGCCGATGGCTGCGGGGCAAGCCCGGCCGTCGAATCTCTACGTGTACGTGGAGGATGTGGACGCCGTCTACCGGCGCGCCATGGACGCCGGGGGGAAATCGATCAGCGAGCCCAAGGATCAGTTCTACGGCGACCGTACGGCGGGCGTCGAGGACCCCTCCGGCAACAGTTGGTATATCGGCACGCACATCGAGGACGTATCGGAAGAAGAGATGCAGCGCCGCATGGCCAGCATGAGCGGGAAGCACTGAGCGGGATACCTCGCGAGTTGTGATGAATTCGCGGAGGGCTTCATAATGGAATTCGATGCCCTCCGACGATCGCGCGATCGCCATCAGCGCCACCTTTACCGCCGAAGCCGTCCAGCCGGGACTGGCGTTTTGGGCCGGAGAACTGGGTCTCGATCTCGAGATCCGCTTCGCCGGATATAACCTGCTGTTTCAAACGCTGCTCGATCCGGGCGGTCTGTTTGCGGGCAATCGGCAGGGCGTGAACGTGGCGCTGGTGCGCTTCGAGGATTGGCTGCGCGATGGCGGCGAGGCCGGGATCGAGGAGCGCGCACGGAAATTGGTGGAAGCCGTGCGGACGGCGGCGGCGTCCTGCGCGGCTCCGCTCATCGTGGCCACTTGTCCAGCCACGCCGGCCCATCGAGCCACTTTCGAGTGTCTCGCGCGGACGCTCGCGGGAGGCGTGGCGGACCTCGCGGCGGTCTACACGCTGACAGCGGACGAGATCGAGGCGCTCTATCCGATCGGCGAGGTGCACGATCCGCACGGGGATGAGTTGGGGCATCTACCCTATACCCCCGAGTTCTTCGTGGCGCTGGCCACGGCCATCGCGCGCAAGATCCACGCCATTCTCCAACCGCCCTATAAGGTGGTGGCGCTCGATTGCGACGAGACTTTGTGGGCCGGCATCTGCGGAGAAGATGGGCCGCAGGGCGTGACGCTGGACGGGCCGCGCCGCGAATTGCAGGAGTTCATGGCGGGATTGCGGCGCGCCGGGATGCTGCTGGCGCTGGCGAGCAAGAACAACGAAGACGACGTGGTGGAGACCTTCCAGGCGCATCCCGAAATGGCGCTGCGCCTGGAGGATTTCGCGGCGCGGCGCATCGACTGGTCGTCCAAGAGCGCCAACCTGCGCGCCCTGGCCGAAGAGCTGGAGCTGGCGCCCGAAAGCTTCATCCTGGTGGACGACGACCCCAAGGAGTGCACCGAGGCCCAGGCCGGCGCGCCGGAGGTGCTGGCGCTGGCGCTGCCGGAGCACGCGGAGGAGATCCCGGCGTTCCTGCGGCACGTGTGGGCCTTCGACCGCGCGCGCGTTACCCAAGAGGATCGCCTGCGGCCGAAGCTCTACGAGCAGCGCGCCACGCGGGCGAGGGCCGGGCGGGCGACGGCCAGCCTGGAGGAATTCATCGCCGCACTGCAGCTTGAAGTGCGGATTGCGCCGATGGAGCCGAACCAGGTGGCGCGGGTAGCGCAGCTTACCCAGCGCACCAACCAGATGAATACCGGTTCCATCCGCCGGACGGAGGCTGCCATTCTGGAACTGGAGCGCTCCGGCGCAACCTGCCTGGCGGTGGAGGTGAAGGACCGGTTCGGAAATTACGGGCTGACCGGCGTCGAGATTTTTCGGGTGGCAGGCGACTCGCTGTCGGTGGATACGTTCCTGGCAAGCTGCCGCGTGCTGGGGCGCGGAGTGGAGCACCGCATGGTGGCGCGGCTGGGAGAGATCGCTCGCGAGCGCGGCTTGGCGCGGGTGGAGATTCCGTTCACGGCCACGCCGCGGAATCGCCCGGCGGCGCTGTTCCTGAATTCGCTCGCCGCGACGGATGCCGATGGCGTCTTCCGGCTGCCGGCGGAGCGGGCGGCGGCGGTCAGCTATCGCGCTGGGAATTCCGAGCCACCGGCGGGCCAGCCTGCGGTGCCCGCGGGCGCCGGGACGGAACGCAAGCGGCCGGATTACGCGAAGATCGCTACCACGCTGCGCGATCCCGCGGCCATCCTGGAGCGCATACGCGCGGCTACCCGGCGGACCCTCCCACGGCACGCGGCGACGCCTCCGCGCACGCCGCTGGAACAATCTCTGGCGGAGCTTTGGGCGGGGCTGCTGAACGTGCCCTCGGTGGGTGTGGACGACAACTTTTTCGATCTGGGCGGGCACTCGCTGCTGGCGGTTCAGTTGCTCTCGCGAGTGCGCCAGATTTACGGCGTGGATCTATCGCTCGAAGTGGTGTACAGCGGTGAATTCACCGTGGCGGAGCTGGCCAAGGCCGTGGAGCTGAAGGAAATCGAACAGGCCGGCGGCGATTACCAGGACCTGCTCGCGGAGCTCGACGGCCTGTCGGAGGAGCAGGTGCAGGCGCTGCTCGCCGAAGAGCGGGAAGGCGGCTAGGGGAATGCGACTTCAGTTCAGTTTGGGCAAGCTAAAGCATGCCCCACGTGTCCTAGCTTGCCCTGTGTTGGCAGACGACTAGCATGCGCATCCTGCTGACTTCGAACGCCTCCTGCGCGCCCCCTCGGGGCGGCGCCACGCGCAGCAATCTGGTCTGGCTGAACCACCTGGCACAGGCCAGCCACGCGTGCCGGATCGTGTGCGGGCCGTCCGGTCCGGGAGCCGATCTGCCACGCCACCCGGGTATCGCCATCGAGGCCGTGGCGGAACCGGCGGAGCGAACGCAGGCCCTGCGGAGCCACATTCGCGAGTTCCAGCCGGATTGGGTGCTGGTCTCTTCCGAGGACCTCGGCCATGCCCTGCTGCGCGAAGCGCACCACTCGGCGGAAAGCCGCGTGGTGTACCTGGCGCACACGCCGCAATTTTTCCCTTTCGGGCCGGCGAGCTGGAATCCGGAGCGGCACGCGGCGGAGCTGGTGGCGCGCTCGGCAGGGATCGTGGCCATTGGGCAGCACATGGCCGGATATATCGAACGCGAGCTGGGATGCGCCGCCACGGTGATCCATCCGCCGATTTACGGCCGGGGCCCGTTCGCGCCACTCGGGAATTTTGAGCGCGGGTCGATCGTGATGTTCAATCCCTGCGCGGTGAAGGGCATCTCGATCTTCCTGGAAGTGGCCGCGAATCTCGCGGCGCACGCGTTCGCGGTGGTGCCGGGATGGGGGACCACGGCCGAAGACCGGCGCGCGCTGGAGAAGTTGAGCAACGTGCGCTTCCTGGGCCACGCGCGGGATATCGAAGAGCTGCTGGGCCAGGCGCGCCTGCTGCTCATGCCTTCGCTGTGGTACGAAGGGTTCGGGCTGATCGCGATGGAGAGCCTGCTGCGCGGCATCCCGGTGGTGGCGAGCGACGCGGGCGGCCTCGAGGAGGCCAAGCGCGGCACGGGGTACGTGATCCCGGTCCGCACCATCGAGCGCTACCAGCCGGCCTTCGACGAGCACGGCATGCCCAAGCCCGTGGTGAGGGAAAACGATGCGGCTCCGTGGCTGGCGGCGATCGGCGAGCTGCTCTCGGACCGCGAGGCGTACGAGCGGGAATCGGCGGCCTCGCGCGCGGCCGCGGAAGCTTTCGTGCGGGGCCTCGATGCGGGCGCGATGGAGCGCTTCCTGAGCGGCCTGCGGCCCTCAACCGGAGCGCCGGCTGCACCCGCCACCATCGAATCGCTGTCGCCCGGAAAACGCGCGTTGCTGCTGGAGCGGCTGAGGAAGCGGGTCTGATGCGCATCCTGCTGGCCCAGAATGCGCCCTACTATCCCGCGCACGGCGGCGGCGACAAGTCCAACCGGCTGCTCATGGAGGCGCTGGCGGCGCGCGGGCATGAATGCCGCGTGGTGGCGCGGCTGGCGGCCTTTGGCGAACGCGAAGAGCAAGTGTACATGAATGAACTGGCCCGCCGCGGCATCGGAGCGCGCGCGGAGTGCGGCGTGGTGAGCTTCGAGCGCGCCAGCGTCCCGGTGCGCGTGGTGGCCAACGCGAATCCGCGCAGCTATTTTACCGCCGAGGCCCAGGCCTTCCGGCCGGATGCGATTTTGACCTCGACGGACGACCCCGCGCAATTGCTGCTCGAAGCGGCGCTGCGTGTGGAGGGCGCGCGCGTGGTCTACCTGGCGCGCGCCACGCTGGCGCTGCCGTTCGGTCCCGATTGCGCCTTTCCTAGCGAAGCCAGCACAGTCCGCATACGGCAGGTCTCCGCGGTCGTGGGAGTGAGCCAGTACGTGGCCGATTACGTTCGCCGCCACTCGGGCATTGAGGCTGTGCACGTACCCATTGCGCCTATGGAGGCGGGGCCTTGGCCGGACCTGGGAAATCCCGCGAACGACTTCGTGACCATGGTGAACCCGTGCGCGGTGAAGGGCATCGATATCTTTCTAGCGCTGGCGGATGCCTTCCCGGAAGTGGCCTTCGCGGCCGTGCCGATGTGGGGCACCAATGCGCGCGATCGAGCGGAACTGGCCGCGCGCCCCAATATCGCGCTGCTCGATCCCGTGGACCGGATCGACCTGCTGCTGGCGCGTACGCGCGTGCTCCTGGTGCCCTCGGTATGGGCCGAGGCGCGCTCGCGCATGGTGGTGGAAGCCATGCTGCGCGGCGTGCCGGTGATGGCGAGCGCCGTGGGCGGCATTCCGGAGGCCAAGATGGGGGTGCCGTACGTGCTGCCGGTCGCGCCCATCGAGCATTATCAGGCGCGCCTCGATGAGCGCATGGTGCCGGTGGCGGAGGTGCCGCGGCAGGAGATGGGACCGTGGGCCGAGGCGATCGAGCGGCTCTTGCACGATGAAGCGCATTACCGCGAAATCGCGCGGGCTTCGCGGGCGGCGGCGCTCGATTACGCCGCGCATCTGAGTGTGGAGCCTTTCGAGCGGCTGCTGGAGGAGGCGGTGGCGCGTCCTCGGCCCACGGCCGCGCGGACGGCCGGACATGCCGCGCGGCCGGCCGGGCAAACGCGATCCGCGGCTGAGAGCCTGTCGCCCGAGAAGCGCCGCCTGCTGGCTATCCGGCTGCGCCAGCGCGCACCCGCGGCGGCGTGGTTTCCTGGAGCGGAAGCCGTGGCGGGGCCGCGCCTGTTCTGCTTTCCCCACGCCGGTGGCGGCGCTTCCGCCTTCGCGGGCTGGCGGAACGCGCAAATTCCGGCTTGCCCGGTGCGGCTGCCGGGCCGCGAATCGCGCCTGGCCGAAGCGCCTTTCGAGCGCATGGGGCCATTGGTGGAAGCCCTGGCACACGCGTTGGAAAGCTACCTCGCGCAGCCGTATGCCTTCTTCGGCCACAGCATGGGGGCGGCGGTGGCTTTCGAGCTGGCGCGAGCGCTGGCGCGGCGCGGTTTGCCGGGACCGGCAGCGCTATTCGTTTCCGGCGCGCGCGCGCCGCGCTGCCGCCGGGGCTGGGTTCCGCCCGCGGCGCCCTCGGATGATGAGCTGCTGGAGGAACTCCGCCGCCTCGAAGGGACGCCCGCCGAGCTGCTCGAAGATCCGCTGGCCATGCGCGCCATGCTGCCCGCCCTGCGCGCCGATGCCGCGCTCTATCGCAATTATGTCTATGCGGACGGCGCGCCGCTGGTCTGCCCGATCCACGCGTATGGCGGCGAAGGCGATGGCAGACTGGCGGGCGGGCATCTCGAAGCCTGGGCGCAAGAGACCACGGGGCGCTTCACCGTGCGCTGGTTCCCGGGCGGCCACTTCTTTCCTTACGCGCGCGGCGAGGAATTCTTGCGGGAGTTGGCGGCGGATCTGGCGCTCCACTGGTGAGCGCCGGCGAGCACTGCACGCTCGGCCACAGCCGCCCAATTGCCGGATATGCTACTTTGAATCGGTAAACCAGGGGAGCGCAGACATGGATAGAAGACACTTCATCATGGGGTCGGCGGCCACTTTGGGGGCGGCTCAGAGCGTGTTCGGCGGGCCTGGCGACACGGTGCGAATCGCCGCCATCGGCGTGGGCGGCCAGGGAGAGAAGCTGGGCGGCCGCGGCCGCGACGATATCAACGGTTTCTCGA
>Ga0181520_10012984_pt1 | contig 10596 bp, 8 predicted proteins | sample PEATcosm2014_Bin_29_FD_132451 | JGI IMG/M metagenome (GOLD analysis project Ga0181520, IMG submission 132451) | Peatland microbial communities from MTU Mesocosm Facility, Houghton, MI, USA - PEATcosm2014_Bin02_30_metaG | ecosystem: Environmental > Terrestrial > Soil > Wetlands > Peat | place...
GGCGGCAGCAGCGTGTGGGTGTCGTGGACGTCGGAGAAGAGCCGCCTGGGCGGCAGCTGCGACGGCGAGGTCACCATCTGCGCCAGCATCACTGAGCTGCGGGCGCTCCAATTCGAGATCATCAAATCTCCACAGCCCCGGCCACGTGATATTCCCGCTGCTCAGGGCACGTAAGAAGCACTGGCGAGTGATGATTGACAAGTGGCCAGCAGGAGTGCGCATGCGCTGAACCTGTCCGCGCCACACCTGCTGACGGAGAGGTTTGGATGAATCGAGCACCAATCACGAACCAGAATTCGCAGATGGCCTCCTCGCGGTGGTTCCGGGAGTTCGGCAAGGCTCTGGAGCCCCAAATTCTCGTCACATCCGCGTACGCGCTGGTGGTCGGCTTCATTGGCGGTCTGGTGGCGCAGGGTTTACTGGAACTGATCTATCTCTTTACCAACCTGTTTTTTTATGGGAGGTGGTCGTTCACCGTAACCTACCCGGTGCATAACCACCTGGGCGCGTGGGTGATTCTGATACCAGTCCTTGGCGGCCTTGCGGTCGGGCTGATGATCCACTTTTGGGAGCCAACACTGAAGGGCCACGGCATTCCCGAAGCCATGGAAGCCGTACTGATTGGTAAGAGCATGGTCCGCACTCGGGTGGGCATTCTCAAGCCTCTGGCCACTGCGTTCGCCATCGGCACGGGCGGACCGTTTGGCGCCGAAGGCCCCATCATTCAAACCGGGGCCGCGTTCGGCTCGATCATCGCGCAGCTTACCCGCCTCACACCCTACCAGCGACGCGTGCTGCTAGCGGCAGGCGCCGCCGCCGGGATGGCCGCCACATTTGTCGCCCCCCTGGCGGGAATCCTGGTAGCCATTGAACTGCTTCTCTTCGAATTTCGTGCGCGATCGTTTATCCCCGTAGCGCTATCTTCCGCCATGGCCACGACCGTCGCCGTACACTTCCGCGGTTGGGCGCCGTTGTTTCCGATGCCCGCGTACTCTCTGGTCAGCATGCAGGAACTCTGGCTCTTTGCCCTGATGGGGATCGTCACCGGAGTCATCGGGATCGCCATGATCCGAGTGCTCTTCTTCCTGGAAGACGCCTTCGACCGATTCCCGCTGAAGCCCGTGGCCATTTGGGCGCCCGTCACGGGGGCGCTGCTACTGGGCGTGATCGGTTACTTCTATCCCCAAGTCTTCGGCACCGGGTACGACACGATTCGCGACATGCTAAACGACCGGCTGGGGACTCACGCCCTGCTGGGAATCTCGACTGCCAAATTTGCGGCGTTGGTGATCTCGCTAGGTTCGGGAACGACCGGCGGCGTTTTTGCTCCGTCATTGATCGTGGGAGGGGGCATCGGGGCGGTTTACGCTCAAGTGTGGCGCCACTTCCTTCCGAATCTAGTGAGCGACCCGGCATTCTACGCACTGGTGGCCATGGCGGCGACGTTTGGCGGCATCGCGCGCGCCCCGTTTACAGCCATCATTTTCCTCTTCGAACTCAGCCGGAACCCCAATGCCCTCCTCCCGCTGGTGGTCTGTTGCATGGTATCCGACGGATTTGTGCGCCTCTTCAGCGCCGAATCGATCATGACCGGCAAACTGATCAAGCGCGGGTTGATCGTGCGCCAGGATTATACGGTCCCCATCCTCATGCGAGGACGCATTGAAGAGGTCATGCGCAAAAACTTTACCGTCATCCAAGCCGATGACGATGTCCAGGCCGTGGTCCGCGATGTCTCACCTGAGCAGGCAGGCGTGATCGCGGTGATCGAACCCGATGGAAGCCTGGCAGGCATTGTTGAGGCCCACGACCTCTTGCGAGGCGTCGATCGCAATCCGAAAGTCCGGGGCATCATGCGCCATGATTACATCGCCGCGTACGTGGGCGACACCGTGGACGAGGTCACGCGCCGTATGGTGATCGATGACGTCGAAAACATCGTGGTGGTCGAGGGCGGCGGGCCAGTGAAACCCGTGGGGGTCGCCCGTGCCGCCGATATCTTGCGCCTCAGGCGATGGGTGATCGAAGAAGAGGGCGCGTGGATCAAGCCCGCCGCCACCAGGACTTCCCCTCCCCCCATCGCCGCCGCCAAGGCCCGATCGGCCGGCGGCGGATAGAGCATAGTTCCACCTTTTTCCTTGACGCGCTTTTTGTGTAACCTTATAGTTACAACTTATGCGTCACCGTCTGGTTACAGATTCCCATGGGGCCGCCTTCAGTGCGCTTGCCGACCCCACCCGCCGCGCCGTGCTTGACCTCTTGCGCCACGGCAGCCAGTCTGCAGGACGAATTGCCGAAGCCTTCCCCATCTCGCGACCAGCCATCTCCAAGCATTTGCGGGTGCTGCGCCGCGCTCGCCTAGTGGGCGAGCGCCGTGAAGGAAGACACCGCCTCTACCACCTGAACGCCACGCCGCTGAAGGCCGTGGACACGTGGCTTGAACGGTATCGGAGTTTTTGGCAAGCCAACCTTTCCGGTTTGAAGGCTTTTGTTGAGGGCGCAGACGCCCGTGAGAAGCAAGGGGCAAACCGAAAAAGAACCTAGGGGGAATTCAAAATGACTGCCTCAAATGACCCAGATTCTATCGCCAGCGAAATTCTCGTCGCGGCGCAACCGGAGCGCGTCTTTCAGGCTCTGGTGGATCCCGCGCAAGTGCTGAAATGGTGGGGGCAGGCCGGTGTGTATCGCTGCACTCAATTCGAAGCCGATTTGCGTCCCGGCGGACGATGGCGCAGCGCAGGAGAGGGGCCAGATGGTAGCAACTTTGAGGTCAGGGGCGAATACCTGGAAATCCAACCACCCCACCTGCTGGTTTATACCTGGGTGGCAAGCTGGTCGGGCGACGTCCAAACCACCGTCAGTTGGGAACTCGAGCCCACAAACGCCGCCACCTTGGTAAGAATCCGCCACAGCGGATTTGCGGCCCATCCCGAAATTGCCAACAGTTATCGAGGATGGCCGAGAATGTTGGGGTGGTTGCAGAGCTTTATTGAAAGCGGTGAAAGCGTGGCCAGCCGAAAGCCAGCTTCCTGGAGTTAAAGAGGAATCCGCATGCTGGCGCTGGCCGGGGAGTGTTGGTCCCCCATTCCCGCGCGGTCATACCCAATACATATCTTAAACAATTTCCTGGTCGACAAGCACCACGGCGCACTTCACGTAGGAAGCAGGGTCCTGTGTCAACAGCCGACGAGGTGGGCCTCCCAACTTTCCTGCACGGTATTAAGTAAAGAAAAGTTTACATGAAAACTCTGGACATCGGGGAACACCTCACAGTAAGTTCTCGGATACAGGGGCGGGCGTTCGGGATTTTCCCGATTTTAAGCATTCGAAGATAAGCCGAGAGAGGAAAGGCGTGGCGAAACACGACGGTCACAGGTTTCTTGTATTGGGAATAGGGTTGATGCTCATGGTCGCCTGCCGCGGCGGAGAATTGGTTGACCCTCCAGGAACTTCTCCGGGCGTATACCCAACCACCAATCCCTTGGTCGCAAGCTATACAATTTCTCCTCCTCCGGGGTCAACGGCGGTTTATGTGGAATTTGGCACGGACACCAACTACGGGTTTGAGACCTCGGAAACTGCAACCCCCAGCGGTGGCGAGTACGTTAGGATCATTGTCGCGGGGATGAAAGCCATCACCACGTATCATATGCGCGCCGTCGCGGTCCTTTCCGATGGATCCCTCCAGTACGACTCTGACCACACCTTTACGACAGGGGTGGTTGATTCCGCGCGAATCCCCCAAGTTCAGGTTAGTGTCACCCCCGGCGTCAGCCCAGCCCCGGGCATCGAACTGGCCTGCTTATGGCCCGGCAATTCGAATCAGTGTACTCTTGCCGCCTTCGACCCACAGGGAAACCTGGTGTGGTCCTACGATTATGATTCTGCGGTTATAGGCAATCCGGAGCCAGCCAAGTTGCTGCCCAACGGACATCTCCTCGTTGTGCTGGGGTACGGCCACGTACCCTCAGAGATATTAGAAATCGATCTGGCGGGAAAAGTGTATCGCCAGATAACCTTGAACGATATAAACAAATCGCTGGCCAAGGAGGGCTCCGCAATAGTTGTGACCGACGTCAGTCATGACATCCTGCAACTCCCTAATGGGCACCTCGTTATTCTCGCGAGTGAAAACAAAATCTACACTGATTTGCCGGGTTACCCCGGTCAAACCACTGTCACCGGCAACGCCTTCATTGATCTTGACCCCGACGATAATGTCGCGTGGTCTTGGTCCGCATTCGACCACCTCGATGTGAACCGCCACCCCATGCAGTTCCCCGATTGGACCCACGCCAATGCCCTGGCTTATTCTCCGGATGACGGCAACCTGCTTGTTTCTCTGCGCCACCAGAATTGGGTTCTGAAACTTGACTACGAGAACGGCACGGGGACCGGGAATATCCTGTGGAAGCTGGGTTACCAGGGAGATTTCACCTTGAATTCGGATAACCCCGCGGACTGGTTCTACGCCCAGCACGATGCGAACATCGTCAGCCCCAACAGTACCGGAGATTTCTTGCTCGGAGTGTACGACAATGGAAATGACCGCGTGCTGCTCGCGTGCGGGAGCCCGGGAGCGACACCTTGCTACACCCGAGCCACCATATTTGAGGTCAACGAGACGAACATGACTGCGTCGGTGAATTGGGCTGACTCACCTTTGTCCTTTTCTTCTTGGGGGGGCGCTGTGCAACTCCTTCCTAGTCGAAATATGTTTGTCGACCTCAATGCCCCCGTCATCAACCCGGCCGGCGCATTGGTGTTCGAGGTCACGAAGACTCAAACCCCACAGCTCGTGTGGCAGATGGGTATCAATGGACAGAATGATTACCGTACTATCCATTTGCCCAGCCTCTACCCCGGCGTGCAGTGGTAATAGGCGCGCTTAAGACCCTTCGGGAGATCCCCCGCGCCTCCGGAGGGTGGATCAAGCTTGTCCGCCCTCCTAACGTGCAGGTTTCATGGGCTCGTTGGTACTCACCGGGCGTTTGGGCTGTTCATCCACGTGGAGTTGGAAAATGTCTGGCCGGGCGTAGTGGCCGACAACATCCAAATCGTACTTGCCGCGGACGACCTGGTCGCGATCGATTTCGGCAAACAGAATCGTCTCGCCCTCCATGTTCGGCCCGGCAAGAAAATTCCCGAACGGATCGACGATGCAACTGCCCCCGCGCGTGATGATCGCGTCGGGATCTTGGCCATAAATGGAATCGTAATCAGCAGGAAAGTCGCGCCGCCGGTTGAATTGATTGCAGGATAGAACGAAGCAGCGCCCCTCGATGGCGATGTGGCGCATGGACGCAGCCCAGGAGTCGCGAGCGTCAGCGGTGGGCGCGCAATAGATTTCGATGCCCTTCGAGTACATTGCCGCTCGCATCAGAGGCAGGTAGTTCTCCCAGCAGATCACCGCGCCGAGCTTTCCCAGCGGCGTTTCGAACACCGGCAGGGTGGAACCGTCGCCGAATCCCCACACCAGCCGTTCCGAACCCGTGGGCATGACCTTGCGGTGCTTGCCAAGCAGGCTACCGTCGGGAGCGAAAAACAGGATGGTGCAATAAAGCGTGCCGCCGTCACGCTCGACGACGCCGATAACCAGGTAAATGTGGTTGCGGCGCGCTGCCCGGCCAAGCTCATCGACGGCGGGGCTGGGCACGTCCACGGCGCTCTCCCAATATCGGCGAAAGTCTTCCCTACCCTTTTCTGAGCGCGAACCCACCACCGCGCCGAAGTCCAACCCGCGCGGATAACCGGAGACAAACGCCTCTGGAAATAGCACCAGCTTAGCGCCGTCACGCGCGGCGTCGCGCGCAAGGGCCTGAACCTTCGCCAAGGTACGTTTGCGATCGAAGGCGACCGACGCTGCCTGGATGACAGCAACCGTGCTCCGCTGGGTGCCGCCACCACGTTTCCCTTCGATGCGCGCGATTCGCTTCATAGGTCACAGAACACCGATCGGCAGATTTAATCAGGCAATATACACGGATTCTGGAAAGCGCGATATGAATTGTAGCGTCGATCTCCGATCGACCACGGCGGTCGGAGACCAAGCCTGTCCAAATTAGCCAAGGCTGACAGGCGCTCGACGAATGCGGATCGCATGTCGCCTTGTCCCCACAGGGGACGAGCGTGAGTAGCCGTAGGTGAAACCTACGGAAACGTTGCCGAGCAAACCAAGTTCCGACCCTGAAGGGGTCGACCAGGGCGACCCCTTCAGGGTCGAAGGAATTATTTCCTTGCTCCCGCCATCCGTAGGTTTCACCTACGGCTACTCAGGGTGTTCCCTTTCAGGGAACCATTTCAACCATCGACCTCCCGCCTTCCAACGAACTCTAATTTGGACAAGCCTGGTCGGAGACCGCCGCTACAGCCGGACGCGCAAACACCAGTGTCGCTATGTATAGCTGGCATCGCGCGGACCCACAAAACAGGCCCGCGCTACGTTTTCTCTACCGCAGCTCCACATTCCTCCAGTACGAATTGCCGGCATAATGATTGGGCACGAGGACCAAGTCATAGAGCCTGATGACCACGGTCTGCATTCGATAAGCAGCGAGATCAACATGGATATGCTTCCAATGCCGAGTTCGCGTGTTCCCCGGTGTCAACGCGCCTCCTTCAATCATCTGGTCATCCACTTGATGGTTGTTCACAAACACCATGAGATGCCAGGCGCGCCCCGCATCGGCACCGGCATCGAAGGTGAGTGAAGGGTTATCGCTGAGGTCAGCGGTGCGGCGCAACAATGCGCCACGAACCTCATCGCGGGGCCAAATCGCAAGCACCTCGCCGTCCAAATAAGTGTCTCCGCGGATTCCTGGGATCCCTCCGCCGGCGCCGCCGAATCCGGCGCGCTCCAGAGTCCAAGCAGGATTCCACCACTGCGTCAAATCTGAAAGCTTGAACAGCTCAGGCTCTTGCGTTATGGGTTGCTCGGTAGGAATGACCAGATCGTCGCCCTGAAGTGTGGCACCGTGCTCAACGAGGATTTTCTCGCCAACGGCCACGGTCCGCTTGGCGAGCGCCACGATGCTCTCATCCACCGGCGGCGTCAGCTTTAGGGAACCCATGGTGGGCCCGTAGATCCGGTCGCTCAGCGCCGCCACTTCCTTCTCTGGTAGCGCGGACATCCCATGCATCGCAGCGACGACGGAAGCGGCATTCGCGGCATTGCAGTCGGTATCGGCAAAGTCGGCGGCCGTGAATGCCAAGTTCTCTGTCGCCAGGAAATCACCTTTCCCGAACCAAACGCTGGTAGCCACAATTCCCCCATTCACCACCGCGTTGTTGGTGGCGGGGTATTCGATGCCCCAGCGCTCATTGACGGCGCGAAAGACTTCCTCGGGTGATTTTCCCGCCTCCGCCATGGAAATCACCATGTCCAGGCACTGGCGGTAGGGAGACAGCGGCGAGATCAACTCCGCGGCCTTGCGGACGATGACTTGCGTATCGGTCTCAACGAAGCCCAGACTGATCATTCCGGATACAAACACGGCGCCATCGGTACCTTCCGCATAGCCATTGATGTGCGTCAAGCGGCGGGCCATCTCCGCCGAAACATTGGGCATGCCCGGCGCGAGAGTGCCATACACATCGCTGCTAAACTGCGGTCCGATGGTCCACCAAAGTTTGTTGTAGCGCGGGCTGCCGGTGTCCGGCGGCCTGACTCCGCGCTTCAGCAACAAAAGCGCCTGTTCGCTGGAGCCCCAGGTGCCTGCGTTGTTCTCGAGCCATTGCGCTCCCAACTGTTCAACGGAAAGGTGGATTCCATACTTCTCAAAAGCCCGGATCGCAACCATCTCGTAATAGTAGTCGTCGTCAACGGGGGCGTATCCCTTGCTGGGATGGAACGGGGTATTCTTGAGTACCGAAGCTACTTGATGCTCGAAGAAACCCCCGGTCCATTGGCCAATCATCTGCCCCGTCCAGATTGCTCTCGCACGATCAAGGTACTTGGCACGCGACATGACCAGTTGGCCCGTTCCCGCAGAGCTTCCTTGCGGCGCCGCAAAGTCCCTGCTCGCCGATAAGCCAAACGTAAGGGCAATTACAGCCATTACGCCTACCGACCACGATTTCATATACATCGGCCTCTCCACTAGCCGCACTGGTCTCATGGGCCTTCAGGCATGTCCAATACAAAAGCTACGCATCGACCGAGGATCTGCGGCTCAGCCGCTTGCTATGCGGGCTGGCTTCGCCTGCCCGGAACGCTGTCCTAACATCCAACCTCATCCTCGCCGTGCCGGAGGCTGAGCCTCCGGCTCCGAGAGGATGAGGGAAAAGGGCCGCCGCGGTCCGGAAGGGCGGAGCCCTTCCGCTGAGCGGAGCGGCGAAGCCGCAAGTCTCAGTCATTTTGGGCACGAGTGATGTGCCCTAGGATGTGCCCTAGCCCGTGATTACTGGCCCCACGAGAATATCCGCGAGCCACCATCCCCCGGCGGGGGTAAGTGCCTCAACTCTCGCCGTCGATCTCCACGCTTCCTGGGCCCTTCAGTTCCTCCCTAAGCTTCGGTGCCGGGGCCGCCAGAAGACCCGCACTCTTTCCACAGCTTTTCCCAATTCCAGATGCCGGAAGTCACCCCGATGGGCAGCGGGAATCCAAGCTGATGCGCGAGCATGCACACCTGCCCACGATGGTGGGCTTCGTGAGCAAGCATGTAGCACAGCATTTCCGGGCCAACTGGCCACGGCCGACCCCAGCCGTCTCTAAGAAAGTTCTGGATGCGGCCTCCACCACTGCCAAGCGCTTCACCAAGCATCTCGGCACAGCGAGCGGCGCTTTCGGCCAAACCCGCGCGGGCCTGCTCCCGCGTGCAGGTCGCACGGTTGAGCTGGGGTGGGACCTTCAGGTGCGGCGCCGTGAGCCTGATCCACTTGGTACGGACATTGTGCACGTGTGTGAAGATCGCCGCAATGGTGCGGACGTTGCCGGGCGGTTTGGCTTTCCAGGCCCGAGGGTCGAGATGCTCGATCAGCACCTGGTTCATGCGCTCGCTCGCGGCAAAGATCCGGACCGCGGCTCGGCCGAACTGAGTGTGAACTTGGTTTTGACGCGTGGACACGGCTCGCTACTCCGGGACCTATAATACGTCCGACCGTCAAATATCGCGGGCCTATTTCGCAAATTCACGTGATTTCTCGAACCGAGAGGGTCGCCGGGCCGAAATAGCACAGGCAGTCCTGCCTGTCACCGAGTGCCGTCGGCTAGTATCCCCCGATGCCAAACACATCGGCCCCGGGCGCAGGGTCGAAAAACCTGGCAGTGAAAACAAAGGACATAGCTCACATTCGCGGTTTTTCATGAAGTTTCGCGGGACAACGGCCCTAAGTAACAGCCAAGAGTGGCTGTGCCATCCACAGGGACCGGCACCAGCGATTGGGCGCCCGCGAGGGGCCCCCAGTGAAGTTGTCCTACCGGCAGGAACATCCAATGTAAAATCGACACGACTATTGCCTAAAGTGGCGAAATTGTCCTCATCTATCTAGCCTCTGGTCGCCAACGTGCTATATTTCTAGCAACGTATTGTCGATTCGGCGAAGTTACGCACCGGGGCTAGGGGATGGGTGCGAGATGCTGGGAGATGGGTGTGGGGCAGGTGTCAGGCGTCAGGTGCTGGGTGTTAGGTGCTAGGGGTCAGGTGTTAGGTGTCAGGACGAGGGGTGGGCTGCTGCGGAACCCGTGCGAGCGTGACTGCCGAGAACAGCGGTAAAAATGAAGGTTCATCCGGCGATATGTATGAAAATACGAGGCTGATGAACAGAACATCGATCGACGAAACACGCTAATTTTCGACATTTTTCAATAACCGACGCCCATTTTGGACAAAAATGCAGATTTACGATGACAATTTGTTGCGTCAATCCAGTTTTTTGCAGATTTCTAGGCGCGCCGAGAAGTGCGTCGCCGAGGTGGCGCGGGGACGTAGCGCAAGGCCCGCCCTCCGGCCTTGCGGTTCTTCCCGCATGTGCCGGTGAGGCCCACGAAGCCGTGGAAAACTCGGATTATCTTGACTTTTGGCGCGGTGAGAGCCCGCGCGCCTGGCTCCGGATGGAGGAGCCAAGAGAATGCGCAAAATGAAGGTTCATCCGGGGATGTCTATGAAAACAAAGAGCAGGTATTAGGGGTTAGGTGTTAGGGGTTAGGGGTCCGGGAACATCCTGCTGTCACGCGGATTCCGACTTTGCGTCCGTTGTTGGGCTCGCGGACATGCGGAAAATGAAGGTTCATCCGGAGATGTCTATGAAAACAAAGAGAAGATTTCAGGTGTCAGGTGCCCGGTGTCAGGGCGGGCGCACCACGCCTTCTGGGAATGAGCGCCGGATGAAGTTTGCGGCGAAATGAGCAAAAATGAAGGTTCATCCGGAGATGTTGATGAAAACAAAGAGCAGGTGTTAGGGGTTAGGGGTTAGGGGTTAGGTGCTCGGGGTCCGGGAACATCCTGCTGTCACGCGGATTCCGACTTTGCGTCCGTTGTTGGGCTCGCAGACATGCGGAAAATGAAGGTTCATCCGGAGATGTCTATGAAAACAAAGAGAAGGTTTCAGGTGTCAGGGCGGGCGCACCACGCCTTCTGGGAATGAGCGCCGGATGAA
>Ga0181520_10012985_pt1 | contig 10595 bp, 5 predicted proteins | sample PEATcosm2014_Bin_29_FD_132451 | JGI IMG/M metagenome (GOLD analysis project Ga0181520, IMG submission 132451) | Peatland microbial communities from MTU Mesocosm Facility, Houghton, MI, USA - PEATcosm2014_Bin02_30_metaG | ecosystem: Environmental > Terrestrial > Soil > Wetlands > Peat | place...
GTGGCCGCGCAGGACGGCTACATCGGCGCCCAGATCAACACGCTGAACGCGGTCAGCTCCGTGCTCAGCACACAGTCTGAGAACGTGCAGGCGGCGCAGAACGCGGTGCAGTCTACCGACTATGCGATGGCCACGTCGAACATGTCCAAGTACGAGATCCTGAGTCAGACCGGCATTGCCGCCCTGGCGCAGGCCAACTCGCAGCAGCAGGAAGTCCTGAAGCTGTTGCAATAAACCGTAACCCCCGGCGACCGATCTTGGGCCGCCGGGGTGGAGTAGCCGTAACCTTCGGCGGCGCGTTATCCGTAGAGCAGGCGCCGCCGGATGCAAACCACCGAAGCTCCCGGCGGAAGATCTCTCGCCGCCGGGGCCATCTGAAGCCGGCGTTCGCCTCGGCGGACCGTCAACCAGAGAGGGGCGTCCTGTGGATGCCCCTTTTTACTTGAGCAACCAACGGTCGCGCGCTCGTACTGACGAGAGTCGATAAGAATCCTCTCATCCGCTTTGCGGACGGGTTGGCTCACAGGCTGCATGACATGCAGCCGGAGGACGTAATGAGCACAGTAGGATTGGCTTTCGGGTCGCCCACCAGCGGCACGGGCTTCAACGTGAGCTCGACCGTGGCTGAAATCGTCGGCAACCTCCAGAAGGTCGAGACCCCCTGGCAGAGTCAGTTGACCTCGCTCGAGAGCCAGGACTCGGCGATCTCCAGCCTGGGGTCGCTGTTCTCGAATCTCTCCACCGACATGAGCTCGCTTACCGACCCTGAGGGCATCCTGGCGCAGAAGGAAGGGTCCAGCTCCGACACCAACGTGCTCGAGCTCACCGCGGCCACATCGTCAGCCGCAGCCGGAACGCACACCGTTGTGGTGCACAACCTCGCTGAGACCTCGAGCGGTTCCATGGCGGAAATTGCCAACAGTGCGGACACGCTGTCGGGCTCGGTGACGCTGCAGGTGGGCAACGGCACGGCACACACCATCACCCTCGCTTCCTCCGACGACACTCTCTCTGGCCTGGCTTCGGCCATCAACTCCTCGGGCGTAGGCATCACCGCCAGCGTGCTCACCGACGCCACCGGCTCGCGCCTGAGTCTTGTCTCCGGCACTTCAGGCGCCAACGGCAACATCGTCGTTTCAAGCAATTCGCTCTCTGCCGCGGCCAGCAACACCCTCGGCGCCACGGTCACGGCAGGCACCGGGACAGGCAGCGGCAGCACCACCTCGACCGCGCTTCTCACGGCCGTTGCCAGTTCCAGCGAGCAGTTGACCGGAACGCTCACCGTCACCGTAAACGGCAGCCAGCAATCCATCCCCATGAGCGCGGTCGGCGGCAACACGCTGGCCAGTCTTCAGCAGTACATCCATACAAACTCCGCTTCTTTGGGATTCGACGCCTCGATCGTCAACAACAGCGACGGCACCGTGAGCCTCCAGCTCACTTCCGGCACCTCGGGCAGCACCGGAACGCTCGCCGTCACCTCCAGCCTCGTCGACCCCAGCACAGCCCTTGCGTACACCTCCACCGTCGCCGGCTCCAATGCCAACCTGACGGTAGACGGCGTCAACCTGTCCAGCGCCTCGAACACGGTCAGCGATCTCATCCCCGGCGTCACCTTCCAGTTGCTCGCGCCCAGCGCCGAAGAGTCCGATAACAGCCTTGAACAGGTGCAGGTCGTCATCAGCAACGACAACTCCGGCGTCGAGAGCACCGTCAATCAATTTGTCACCGACTACAACTCTCTGATCAGCGCCGTCAACGCGCAGCAAGGCAATACCAGTTCCGGCACTCCCGAACCGCTCTTCGGCTCGCCCACACTCTCCCTGCTGCAGCAGGAGTTGCTCAACGGCGTCAACGCACCGAACCCGAACGGCGAACTCGACGCGGTGACCAACGATCTCAATCCCACGCTCACCGGTTCCATCTCCATCCAGGTCGGCAGCGGTACCGCGACTCCCATCACGCTGACCTCTTCGCAAACCTCGCTCTCCGATCTGGCCCAGGCCATCAACTCCGCCGCTATCGGGGTTACGGCCGGCGTAGCCACCAGCAATGGTCAGTCCACACTCACCCTGGCCTCAGAAACCTCGGGATCGGCTGGGGCTCTCACCGTCAACTCCAGCATCGTCGCCGCCAGCAACATTCCTTTGAGCTATACCGCCGCAAGCACCACCGGCTCGCAGCCCTCTCAGGGCACGCTGACGTCGATTCCCAGCGCCGGCGACACCTTGACCGGCTCCATCACTGTTCAGGTTGGCGCCACTGGCATACAGCAACAAATCAATATGAGTACCGTGAAATCGATCGAAGGCAGCTCCACCCTGGCCGCGCTCCAGCAGTACATCACCACGAACTCCTCCACGCTGGGCTTCTCGGCATCGCTCGTACCCACGAGCGGCAGTCCCCAGAGCTTGTCTCTGGTTTCCAATACCTCCGGCAGCACCGGCAACCTCAGTGTGAGCTCCAGCCTCATCGACACCACGAGCACCACCAACGCCACGCTTAACTACACCAATGCTTCCGACATCAACAGCCTGACCACGCTCGGCATCAGCGTGAATAACGACGGCTCGCTCACCTTCGACGCCAACGCGCTCGATTCCGTGCTCAACAGCGACTATTCGAGCGTGGCGGGCTTCTTCCAGAACGCCAGCGGCTGGGGTCAGAGCTTTTCCACCGTGCTGACCAATTCCGGCTCCAGTTCCTCTACCGCCATTCTGGGGCTGGCCGCAACCGCCAACAGCACCACTGAATCCACGCTCAACGCGGAGGTCTCCAAGGAGCAGATTTATATCTCTGCACAACAATCCAGCCTCACCACGGAGCTCAACCAGGCCAACCAAATCCTCGAGGAGCTGCCGTCGCAGTTGCAGGGCATCAACGAGCTCTACAGCGCGATCACGGGCTATAACCAGGGTCAGAACGGATAAGGAAGCGATCCAAATGGGAGATTACCGGGAACACGCGCTGGACGGCGCGGCAGCTGTCGATCTCGTAGTGGCGCTCTATGACGGCATCATGCGCTTTCTCTATGCCGCCATTACAGCGGTGGAGCGTGGCGACGCCGACGCCCGGCGCGCCGCGGTCAAACGCGCCCTCGACATCATCATTCATCTCCAGGCGCGGCTGCGAATGGATGTCGGCGGGCGCCCGGCGCAGACCCTCAGCGAATTTTACGCCGCCATCTTCGCGCAGATTCTCCAGGCCTCGCAGTCGGCTTCCAGACCCAAGTTCCAGAACGCCATCGACTGTGTTCGCAACGTGCGCGATGCCTGGCGCGAAGTCGCCCGCGATCCCGACGCCAACTCCGATTCGCCGCGCGCGCTCATGATGCCGCAACACTCTGCGGCCCGCGATCGCATTGACCGCGCCGATCTTGCCTCCGGCTCCAGCTGGACCGCGTAACTTCCGCCGGCCGCGCGCACTTGCCGACTCGCTGACTTGCTGACTCGCTAACCCGCGACGGTCAGCTCTTCTTCGAGCTGCTGCTTCTGATAAAGGCTCGCGTAGTAGCCGTCGAGCGCCAGCAACTCCTCGTGGCCGCCCAGCTCCACAATTCTTCCCTTGTCGAGCACGGCGATACGGTCGGCGCTGCGCACCGTCGACACGCGATGCGAAATCAGGATCGTGGTCGCGTTCTCCGTGTAGTTGCGCAGGCCGCCGAGAATGCGCTCTTCGGTGTACGTGTCCACACTGGCCAGCGCGTCGTCAAGAATGAGAATCGCCGGCCGCCGCAGCAACGCGCGCGCGATGGCGGCGCGCTGCTTCTGCCCGCCTGAAAGCGTCACGCCGCGCTCGCCCACCATGGTTTCAAAGCCTTGCGGAAACTCCTCGAATTCAAGGCGGATATGCGCCGCTTCCGCGGCCTCCAGCAGCTCCTCCGCGTCGGCATGCGGCGCGCCAAAGGCCAGGTTCTCGCGAATGGTCTCGCTGAAGAGGAACGTCTCCTGCGGTACCATGCCGATGTTGCGCCGCAAAACCTCCAGCGGATACTCGCGCACCGGCAGCCCGTCGATGAGCAGCGTGCCTTCCGGCGCGTCGTAGAGCCGCGGAATCAGGTTGACGAGCGTGGACTTGCCGCATCCTGTCGGCCCCACGATGGCCAGGCTCGATCCTGCCGGAATGTGCAGCGAGATGTCGCGTAGCACCTGCGTCGCATCGGGGCCGTCGCCATAGCTGAAGTTGAGATGCCGGAATTCGATATCTCCCTTAAGAACTGGATCTCCTCCAAAACCTGAGACCGCGGAGCGGATCGCGGGCTCGGACTTGAGAATCTCATCGATGCGTTTTACTGAAGCCGTGCCACGCTGGGTAATGTTGATCACCCAGCCCACGGCGATGATCGGCCAGATCAGCATGATCATGTAGGTGCTGAAGGCCACGAACTGGCCCACGTCGATGCGGTGCGCCAGAACCAGGTGTCCGCCGACCAGCAGCGTGATGACCATGGAAATGCCGAGAATAAACTCCAGCGTTGGCCATAGCATGCCCATCAGCTGCACCAGGCGCAGCGCGCGGCCGATGTATTGACGGTTGAGCCGCTCGAACAGGCCGATCTGCGATTCCTCGCGGGCGAAGGCGCGGATCAGGCGCACGCCCGAGTAATTCTCCTGGGCCTGCGCCGAGATGTCTGAAAAACTTGCCTGGATGCGCTCGAAGCGCTCGTGAATCTTGCGCCCCACATACTGCACGAAGATGCTGGCCAGCGGCATGGGCGCCAGCGCCACCAGCGTGAGCCATGGGCTGATGTGCAGCATGAAGAAGAGCGCAAAGACGCTGAGGAAGATGGTATTGGCGCTGTACATCAGCGCCGGCCCCAGCAGCATGCGCACCGCGTTCAGGTCGTTGGTCATGCGCGCCATGATGTCGCCGGTGCGGTAGCGCTGGTAAAAACCCGAGTCCTGCGTCTCCAGTTTCTTGAACAGGTCGTTGCGCAGGTCGAACTCAATGTCGCGCGAGATCCCGATCAGAATCCAGCGCTGCGCGTACATGAAAACGCCCTTGACCAGGTTGATGGCAACAAGAATTAACGCAAACACCAGGATCGATTCCCGCGTGGTCCCTTTCTCGATCCGGTTGATCGCCATACCCAGGACGCGCGGAAATTGTACGGCGACGATATTCGTCCCCACACACGCCAAAGTTCCCTGCACGTATCCCCAGCGGTAGCGGCGCATGTAGGAGTAAAGAGGGGCGAGGTCACCGAACATAGCTTTATTGTACCGGGACGTTGTTGGGAGGGGAGCAAGGGAGCAAGGGAGCGAGGGAGCAAGAAAACAATGCGCATTGCCTAAAGTTGAGAGGCCTTAGGAAACGCACAAAAGGCGCATAAACATTGGCAGTGACGCGGCCCCCGAAGATGATCTGCGCGAATATGCCGAATTCCAAACAGGCTTTGATTTCTCTTTTGTTGCGAGCGCCGATTCACAACGACGAGCCATGAGGCGCATCCTGGTTTCTTGCCCCTTGCTCCCTTGCTCCCTCGCTCCCTGCTTTTTTACGTCGGCGTTCTCAGCAGCAAATATCCGCCCGCCAGCCCGAACAGCACATCGGCCGACCACGCGGCCATGTAGGCGGGAAGGTAATTCACGTAGCCCATGGCGCCGAACAGGTTGTCGATCACCATATACGCAAGCGCCACGCCAATGGCCACAGCCACGCCGGTGATGGAGCCGCGCCGGCCCATGGAAAGCGCAAAGGGGATGGCCAGCACCGCCATCACCACGGTGATCAGCGGATAGGAGAGCTTGTGCCACAGCGCAACGCTCAATCGCTTGGTGTCGAATCCGCTCTGCTGCAATCCGCGGATGTAGTGGTCGAGCTCGCCGAAATTCATCTCCTGCGATTGCCGGGCCTCTATCTTGAAGTAGTCCGGCGTGGCCCTGACCTCAGGGAAAGTTGTCTTCAGGAATATGCGGTAATCCGTCACGTTTGCGCCTTCGACGTCACGCGCCCAGCCGCTCTCGAAGGTCCATCCGCCGGCATCGGCATTCCACACCACGCGCTTCGAAAAGATGCGCCGCGTTAGTTGGAACGTCGCCGGGTCGAACTCGAATACGGAAAGATTCGCAAACTCCTTGAGGTCGGGATCGTAGAACTCGTAATAGAAAATGCGTCCAGGCTCGCCGGGCAGCGGCTTCTGGCCCATCATCCATTTCTGTCTGGGGTTCAGGTAGGTTTGCGTCGGCCGCCCCTTGATCACGTTGCGCAACGCCTCCTGTCTGCGGTTCGCCTGCGGCAAGTAGTACTGGTCGAACAGGAACAACGCCACTGCCAGCGCCATGGAAATGGCCACAATGGGAATAATCAGCCGGTACAGGCTGATACCCGTAGCCTTGATGGCGATAATTTCGCTGTTGCGATTCATCACGCCGAAGGTCACCAGTGCTGCAATCAGCACGGCCAGCGGCGCGATGAGATAGAGCATGCTCGGCGTCAGGTTCAGCAGATACTCGCCCACAATGGAAAGCGCAATGTGATTGCGCAGGATGTCGCCCACCAGGTCGAAGAAGGTGAAGACGATCATCAGCAGCACAAACCCGGCCAGCACCAGAGCAAACATGGCAACGAATTCGCGCAGGATGTACTCGTCGAGAATGCGCGGAAAAACGCTGCGCGGTTTGGCTCTCTGCGCGCGCGGCTGGAACTTATCGAGGAATCCAGCGAGCTGGAACCCGTTCGTCTTGGCCGGGACCTTGAATTGCGGCAGCCGCGAAGCCCACGCCGCCACGGCGGTTAAGATCCGCCCGCCGGTCGCCATTTGCCACAGGAAAAAAATGCCGGCCGCGGCAAAAAGAAGATTTGCAGCCCACACGGCAATGAACGCCGGCAGACGGCTCTGGTGCCCCAGCTGAATGCCGGTCGACGAGAGAAAGTAGTACACGAATACCAGCAGAATGGTGAAAACGAAGCCGGCGCTCTTGCCGCCGCGCCGCGAATTCACGCCCAGCGGCACGCCCAGAAGCATCAGCACCATACACGCCACCGGAAGCGCGAAGCGGTTGTGCATCTCGATCAGGTAGCGCTTGGCCTCGGGCTTTCCGCTCAGCTCGTGGATGCGCTCGAACAACACGCCCAGCGGCATTGCATAGAGCGCCGTATCCATGCGCCCCAGGTGCACGCCGTTCTGCGGATTCAGCGCCAGCGGCATGTCCATGGTCGAAAACGTCGAGATGTTCGATTGTCCCGGCTCGTCGGCCACGGTCTCGTCGCGCAAGCCGTCGCGCAGGCGCATGATCAGCTCCTGCGAGTTGTCGTTCACCACAGTCGCCGATGTTGCGGTCGTGATCACCGGATTTTCGGCATCGCTGACGTCGGCCATGAAAACCTGGCGCCAGTTGGCCGCGCCCGTACCCGCGCGCACATCCTGCACGTAGAGAACAAAGTTTTTGAAATTCTCGTAGAAGACGCGCGGCTCGATCTCGTATGACGCCTGCGAAGTCTCCAGCGCCTGCTCCATTTCGATAATCGCCTGGTTGGCCCGCGGCGCCAGGTAGAGCGAGTTGCCCAATCCCAGCAGCGTGCCCGTCACCGCCACGATAGACGCCACGCGCACAAAGTAGCCGATGCCCAGCCCCGAGGCGCGCATGGCAATGATCTCGCTGTCGCTCGCCAACCGGCTCAGGCCCAGCAGCACGCCCCATAGCACCGCCATGGGAATTGTGAATTTGAACAAGTTGGGCAGTGTGAAGAGAAACACCTCCGCCACGTCCACCCAAGTGGAACTATTGCGCACCACCACCTCAAGAATGTGTGGCAGTTGCGGCATAAACAAAATGAACGTGAAAAGCGCGCAGCCGATGAGCGTCAGAGAGAGAATCTCGCCGAGAATGTAGCGGGTGAGGATGCGCACAAACAGAACCTGCGTTTAGTTTAGCGTGCGCGGCTGGAGTATCTGCAGGCTTACGACTATGGGGTGTAGCTCCACAGGTCGTTGAGATTCCCGGACGCTCCTGTCGAGTCGTGGCCAACTCCACCGAAGAGCCAGAGGTTGCCGCTCGAATCGATCCATGAGACCGAACTGGAACGCCCTCCAGGCACGTTGCCTGTTGCCGCTGTTCCCTCGGTACCGTACACTCCCGACGGTCCGCCCGTTCCTCCCTGAGCCGGACCGACAGAATTGCCTCCGATCTGCCATGTCCACGTTTTGCTCGTAGTATTGAACTCCCACAAATCGTTCAGCGAGCCGGCTGTTCCGCTGGAGTCGCAGCCCAGGCCGCCGAAGAGCCAGAGATTGCCGCTGGCGTCCAACCAAGAAACCGCTGCATTGCGTCCGCCGGGAATGTTGGCGGCAGCATTTGTGCCCTCCGTGCCATACACTCCAGCCATGCAAAGTGCCCCTGGAGCTACGCCGCTGACCGTGCTGCTCCCGCTCACCCACGTCCATTCATTGCTGGTTGGATTGAATTCCCAGAGGTCGTTGAGATCGTATTCCGACCCTGCCGCGTCGTATCCCAGACCGCCGAACAGCCAGAGATTGCCGTTGCCGTCTGCCCAGGAAACAGAATTGACGCGCGCACCGGGAACGTTGCCGCTGCCAGCCGTTCCCAGTGTGCCGTAGACGCCCTTGGCACCAATCTCGGAACTCCCGCTCACCCAAGTCCATTCTTTGCTGGCAGAACTGAATTCCCAAAGATCGTTGAAAAATCCCCAGACGCCGTTGGCGTCGAGTCCGTCCCCTCCCAACAACCAGAAATTGCCGCTATGATCCCTCCACGACACGGCACGCTCCCTTGCGCTTGGAACATTCGATGCCGCAGCTACTCCTAGCGCGCCATAGTTTGCTTTGCCAAGCACCAGATTGCTGCCGCTTACCCAGGTCCATTGCTTGGTCGATGGATTGAATTCCCACAGATCGTTCAGGAGGTAGTTTTGTCCGGTCGAGTCATAGCCGTCGCCTCCGAACAGCCAGAGATTGCCGCTGGCATCTATCCAGGAGACTGCGCTACTCCGACCGCCCGGAACATTGGTAGATGCTGCTGTGCCTTCCGTCCCATACACGCCCAATTTATTGCCGGGCGCCGAACTGCTGCCGCTCATCCAGGTCCATTCCTTGGATGCTGGGCTGTATTCCCAAAGGTCGTTCGATGGTCCCGTGGCGCCCAATACGTCGTAACTGCCGGAGCCGAACAGCCAGAGATTGCCGCTGCTATCAATCCAGGAAATCGCGCCAGACCGGCCTCCTGGAACATTTGCTGAGGACGCCACCCCCTCCGTGCCGTAGACACTCGCGGCTCCGGCTTGATTACTACCGTTTTCCCAAGTCCACTCCTTCGTGTTCACTGGAGGCGTGCCACCTCCGCCTCCGCCGCTTGTGCTGCCGCCTCCTCCACATCCAATTAGAGCAACCGTAAAGAATGCAGTAGCCAAAACTGGACAGAGTTCAAGTCCTTTGGGCGCAGTCACAACGTCACCCTCCGACGGATCTGATCGCGATGGTTGGATCTTTAAAAGCGATTCTATGACCGCGCCTGTCGACAAATCAAGCAACCAAAATACGGCTCCGCACGATCGGGGGTGCCGAAGACAGAACCCATTTCTAGTTCGCCTGCCATCCCCGCAGCCGCAAACTGTTCCCCAACACGCACACCGAGCTCAGCGCCATCGCCGCCGCGGCCAGCCACGGCGTCAGCAGAATGTGAAACACCGGGTACAGCGCTCCCGCCGCCAGCGGAATCCCGAGCAGGTTGTAGCCCACGGCCCAGCCCAGGTTCTGGCGCATCACGCGCACCGTTTGCCGCGCCAGCTCAAGCGCCGCGGGAATCGCCATCGGCTGCGCCCTCAGCAGCAGCACATCGCCCGCCTCCTGCGCCAAGTCCGCCCCGCTGCCCATGGCGATGCCGGCGTCCGCCGTGGCCAGCGCCGCCGCGTCGTTGATCCCGTCGCCCGCCATGGCCACGCGCAGGCCAGACTTTTGCAACTCACGAATGCGCGCCAGCTTGCCTGCCGGGTCAAGCCCCGCTTCCACTTCGGTGATTCCCGCCTGCTTGGCAATCGGCGCCGCTGCGGCAGCCGAGTCGCCGGTCAACATCAGCACCCGCAACCCCGCGCCGCGCAGGGCAGCCACGGCCGCAGCCGCGTCGGGCCGCAATGCATCGCGCGCGTCGAACATCGCGGCTGCCGCGCCGTCCACCGCCATCCACAACCGCGTCACACCCGGTTCAGGCGCATCCACGTCCCCCGGCAGCTTGATGAAACACTCTCTAAAGAGCGCCTCATTGCCCAGCAAACACTCGTGCCCTTCGACGCGCGCCGACAGCCCCCGGCCGGGAAAAATCTGCACGTCTTGCGCTGCCTCCCATGTCAGCCCAAGACCAGAGGAAAAATCCACGATCGCATGCGCCAGCGGATGGTTCGACCGCTCCTCCGCCGCCGCCGCCATGCGCAGCAGATCGCGCTCTGCCTTTCTTGCTCCCTCGCTCCCTCGCGCCCTTGCGCCCTCGAGCGGGTTCACCCGCTCCAGCATCGGCCTTCCCACCGTCAGCGTCCCCGTCTTGTCAAGAACGATCGCGTCCACATGCGCCAGCCGTTCCAGCGCTTCGCCGCCTTTGAAGAGCACGCCCATTTGTGCGCCCCGGCCCACAGCCACAGTCAAC
>Ga0181520_10012986_pt1 | contig 10595 bp, 10 predicted proteins | sample PEATcosm2014_Bin_29_FD_132451 | JGI IMG/M metagenome (GOLD analysis project Ga0181520, IMG submission 132451) | Peatland microbial communities from MTU Mesocosm Facility, Houghton, MI, USA - PEATcosm2014_Bin02_30_metaG | ecosystem: Environmental > Terrestrial > Soil > Wetlands > Peat | place...
CCGCATGTACGGCATTGAGTTGGATGCCGCCCGTGCCACCGCGGCGGCAGCCGCGGGCATCACGACAATCCAGGGCAGCACATTTGACACGCGCAGCAAGGTTGAGCGGTTTTCTCTGCTTTACCTCAATCCTCCATATGACAGCGAGATTGGCAGTCTCTCGAACCGGCGCATGGAGGAATTGTTCCTCGACTACACCTTCAACTGGCTCCGCATTGGCGGTGTGCTCGTGTTCGTGATCCCCTTTGAACGGTTGAAGAATTGCGTGGATGTTCTGTCTACGCATTTTACCGACGTTCGCCCCTATCTGATGACGGACCCGGAATCCGAGCGCTTCGGGCAGATTGTGGTTTTTGGCACTCGCAAGCGTGTGACCGGCGCGACCGTTCGTAACGCCAGACAGTCACTCGTCAACTACTGCAAGGGCTACATCCCGCTGCCCACGCTGTCAGGCAACGAGAAGCCTTACGTCGTCCCATCTTCGCCGGGCACGACTCTGACCTACGTTGGCCTGCCGCTGGACAGCATCGAAGATATGCTGCCGCGGTCCTATGCGTATCAACAGGCTATCCAGCAGTTCTTCCTCCCTGCTCCGACCGTGAGCAAGGGCCGCCCGTTGACACCGCTACACGCGGGTCACGTGGGTCTCTTGTGCACCGCCGGTTTGTTGAATGGCGTATTCGGAGAGTGTGAAGATCGCCACCTCGCACGCTGGCGCTCAGCGAAGCACGTTACCACCGTCGAGGAAGTCGAGACCAATGAAGATACAGGGGAAACCGTCTTCGTCAAGCGCCACACTGAGCGCTTTTCAAATGACGTCACCCTTTTGTTCGAGGATGGACGCACCCAAGTTCTCGGCGAGAAACCACCTCTAACCGACAATAACGCCGATGACTCTGGCGAAAAAGCAGCTGCATGAAGCCGATTTGTCCGCGGCAGGACGCGCGGCGCTTGAGGAGATAACAGTTTGGAAAACGCTCACCTTCGGTTTGGCCAACTCGAGTTCAGGCAAAATACCGACAAAATCAGCACAACGCTCCGCGTGCACTGCGACTGCTATATGGGCGACGAGGAGGACGAAGGTCTCCTCCTCTCCGTATTTGGCGGCGACAATGAAATCGCGGCCATCTCGGCGGCAATCGCATCCAATGCAGCCTTTTCATTGAAATACCCCAGTGATGATGGCGAGATCGGTCTCTGTGTACGAATGGGAGAGAACGCGGCGAACCTGCGCGGCACAGTCCTGGTGCCGGGCATGAAGCATCCGGTTCGGCACCTGGTAGTTGTCTCTCAAACCCTTCGGCAGAACGGCATTGACGGCCGTACTTTTCTGCTCAACTATTCCTCGGATGTCGCCTGGTCTTTGATGGCCTCGGTGATGGGATTACCCGCGCGACCTGAGTGGGGCGACTGGGTCATTGACCAACTCGACTCGCAAAAGCGCATCACCCCGCTGATTGGCTTTGGCTGCAATCCCTACAGCGTTCGAGCGAGCCGCGATGAACTGCTCCAGATTCTCGGCAACGGGGTCCAGGAGAAGCATCTCCCGTTTCCTGAGACGAACGGGCCGGTACATTGGCCGGAGTTTACGGTTCGCGATGCGCTTCAGGTTGCTTCGCCTGCTCTTGGCAATTTCCGAGCCGCTGCTATGGCGGCCTAACTCTCCTTGCAGCTTTGTGCTGCAAGAGCCTACCGTGCGCGCACTAGATCACCGGTGCGCGTTTGGCAATAACCGACGTTGAATCTCATAACCTGATCGTTCAACCCTTTCCGACGTTAACCCCACAACCCGACGAAGTTTCAAAAGCGCGCCCGGCAGACACTGCTTGCCGCGCTGCACGACAAGGCGGCCCAGTTAGCGCTGTTCCGCCACCTCTTCCTACAGACAAAGAGCGAAACGCAAATGGAAATGCAGACCTTCTATAATTATTTGCGCACCTACGCCAACGAACTCGGGCGCAGGATCGTCGATACCTACCCGCCTTTGCACGCTCCCAATGACCCGCCTGCGCCCGAGTTGTCGCGTTTGCTGCGTAAGCCCCTGCCTGCGCAGGAACTTGCGATCATGGGATGTGTGAAGTACCTCGCAGATCACGATGCGGTCAAGGTCGTTGGCGAGTGCGGAACAGGTAAGACTTTCATGGCCGGAGCCGGTGTTGCGTATGTTGCCGCACACTCCAAGCCATTTTCCACGATTGTTATGTGTCCCCCTCACCTTACTGAGAAATGGGCACGCGAAATTCTGATTGCAGTTCCCCACGCAAAGACCTACATCATCGAAGATCTACGCAACGGCGGCGACCAGAAGAAGCCGCACGGGGTAGTGCAAATTCAGTACATCAACGGCCTGATGAAGCGCAAAGGGCTCGCCACCAGCCTGCCCCAATTGCGCGCCATGGGACGCAAGCAGTGGCTCGCGCAGCACCCCTATCCGACCTACTTCATCGTGGGCAAGGAGAAGGGCAAGCTCGGCTACTACTGGAAGCACGTCTACGGCAAGGGGGCTCAGAGCAGCGAGCACGCCGGCAGTGTGGTCAACATTGACACAGCGTTGCCGGTGGCGAAGTCCACCAACGGCATCCTCACCTACGACGACTTCGACGACCGGCGCAAGCACTCCGAGACGGTCGAGCGCAGCAAGGGCGGGACCAGGCTCTACTCGCCCCTCTGGTCGGCCGACCGCGCGAAGATCCAGCGTATGGCGCCCATGGATTACATGGGCCGCTACATGCTAGACTTCTTCGACTTTTCGATCGCCGACGAGGTTCATCAATTGTCCGGCGATACCGCGCAAGGCAACAGCCTGGCGGTCCTGGCGCGCATCGCCAAGAAGGTCATTACCCTGACCGGCACCATGATGGGCGGCTACGCCGACGACCTTTACAACGTGCTCTATCGCATCGATGCCCCGCAGATGGTTCGCGAAGGCTTCGAGTGGGGCGGCACGGGGCGCGAGATGTTCCAGCGCAAGTACGGCGTGATCGAGACCGTCGAAAAGATTTCCGAGAACGAGAACTCCTGCTCCCGGAACTCCAAGAAGACGATCCAGATTCTGCGCCGGCCCGGTTGCTCACCAATGCTGTTTGGCAACCACTTGATGAATTCCACGGCTTTTGTGTCGTTGGAGGACATCGCAGATGCACTGCCTCCCTACACGGAGTCCGTGCTTGAGGTGGACGCTGGCAAGGAGCTTGGGTCTGCGTACGAGGATCTCGCTGAGCAGATCAAGCAGACCATCGCGCAATACCCGAAGGACAAGGGCCTGCGGAGCATCATGCTCAACACGCTCCTGTGCTATCCGGACCACCCCTTTGGTTGGGACACGATCTATCGGAAGCTGTGGGATCGTCAGGCACGCGAGTACGTGACTATCAAAGTTGCGGAACCCAACAACCTGAACGACGAAGCCATCTACCCGAAGGAACGTGAACTAATCAACGACATTCGCGCGGAACTTGTCGAAGGTCGCAAATGCCAGGTCTTCGCGACATACACAGGCAAGCATGACGTGGTAGGCAGGCTCGACAAGGTGCTACGTGGCGCTGGCTTCCGTGTTGCAGTGCTTCGCTCCTCGGTTGCAACCGACAAGCGCGAAGCGTGGTACACGCGGCAAGTGTCGCAGGGCGTGGATGTTGTCGTTTGCCATCCACGGCTGGTCGAAACTGGTCTCGATCTCCTATTTTTTCCAACCCTATACTTCTACCAGACGGGATACTCCACCTACACATTGCGTCAAGCTAGCCGCCGTTCGTGGCGAATTGGCCAACGCAAAGATGTGCGCGTGAAGTTCTTCTCCTATGCGGAAACGATGCAGTCGAACTGCATCCGTCTCATGGGGCGGAAGGTGCTCGTTTCGATGATGATGGAGGGCAAGTTCAGCGGCGAAGGCCTCGCCGGTATCGAAGAAGATACCGACATGATGTCGGCGATGGCCCGCGAACTGGTCGAACAGGGAGGCGTTGGAGAGACGGCCGACGATGTTTGGCGGCAAGTCAATCAGCAACGCGCGGCACAGTTTGAGAATTCCGGACCTGCTCTTGTTGCTCCTGCGGGTTCTGAGGTGCCAGCCGAGGTTGCGGAAGTGCTTCATGTCGAAGACGAAATGCCCCTGGTCGCTGCGATCGCAGCCGCCGAGGCCTCTCCTGAGACACCGGTACTTGTGCCGACACCCGCTCTGGCAGTCAATACTGGGCCGTCTTTGTTCGACTTCGCTCGGTCTGCCCCTCCCAAGCGGCGGAAAAAGCCACAGCCGATCGACGACGGGCAGCTCACGCTCTTTGCGGCGTAAACATCACCACTTCTCATCCAACAGCCGTGCATTTATTAGAAAACCTGCTGATCATTCGCACAGCTGTTTCCCCCGGCGAGCGACGGAGGTGTTTGGGGTCTCTCCTACCCGAAACACGCCGTTGCTCTTGCCTTTTCTTAATTCACAATTCACAGGACTTGTTTCTTATGGCCTGCAAGGTTCTCCAGTTCCATCCAACTGAAGACCGCATCGTGATTGATACGGGCTGCAAAATCTTTGGTACTGTCTCAGTTTGAATTTTGCCGATTAGAAGGAAGCATGGGCTAGCCCGTCTGGACTTCCATTCCGTTCAGCTTCCTGCTTGAGAGCGGTATTCATGGCTTTGAAACCTGCTTCCGTCGCGGATAGCGTACCGCTTAAAAGACAGACAAGAAGGCCTGAGAACCTTTCGCCTTGCATTAGGCGAGTTTTACCGTCTCCGAGGGGTTCGAGCAAAAAATAATGTTCGCCATCAAAGACTCCGGGAATGAGCAGGTGTCCCAACCAGCGTAACTCACGTTCTGGTCGAACTGTTAGGACGGTCGGCTTGAACCGCATCCCAGATTTGCCGGGCGGAGCAATGTAAACTGATAGTCGATCCCCTTGCGCCAATTTTCCGAGATGGATTTGATGAAAGGGTTCCAGGATGGCATCCGGGCGAAATCGGTCAGAAGCGCCCAAATCCGCACGGCGGGGGCATTAATTTCGATGTTGGTCTCGATGCGGCGCTCAGACATTGCAATACCGTCTTTCCTGCAAGCACGAGTCTACATATAGGCGCTTGGGTTGGAAGCACCGTTATGGCCGCCCACACTCATACTGAGACACTACCAAAAACTCTGGGCCACCAGCAGGGTCGAATTGCAGGAATGGATAGTTGTGGTACTCGCTCTCGGGGATAGCGTAGCGCAGTGCAGCTTCCTTCATCAGGCGCCACGCCTGGCCTGAAAGGCGGTTCAGGTCGCGCAGTTTTATCCAGGCCAACCTAGCATTCCCGTACGGATCAGTGGACTTGAACGCCATGCCGATCACATGTCCATTTTTCCCCAAAGAAAATTGGCCATCGGGCTGAGACCAGACCTCTTCATAGTATTCAGGAGCGTAGATTTCGCTGAGGAACTTTTCTTGATCTAAGACCAAACGTCGCTTCCATCGCTTCGGCCCCAGGCGAGTGACCCGGCTAATGTGTTCTTCCTCCGTTGGAAAAGCTCCCCAAGCAATTCCAATACCTTGACGGGCAAGCCAACCCAGACGTAATGGCCTGAGCAGCCGTACTAGAGCGGGTACGAGCGATTCCAATTCCGCAAGGAACGCCGGGATATTATCGCGGCGCATAGCAAAGATCGTGTTGTGCTGGCCGTCCTTGAATGTTCTGTGGACATCAATAACGCCAGATCCATAGCCGAAATGAAGTGTGAAATGATCTCCGGCGGTTTTTCTGGTCACAAGAGCCTTGTCTGGGCAAAACATTATGACAAGATCGCCCAGATCGATGCCCTTGGCATTGTGAGGCAGCGGGTTCGAGATTTCAGATTCGCTCATGGGCAATATTTTACGCTCACTGTCGAGGCCGCCGAGGTTCTTCCAACACGGCGTCGAGCGTCATGTAGGCTAAATACTGCGTTCAAAACAAATGGTGGAGTTATCACGAATCGTGTGGCAAGTGCTCAGAGAAGGGGTGTATACAGAGTACGAGGAGAACCAATTTGAAAAACGTGGTGAGTGAAATGAAAATAACAATAGGCAACCTACCAGGAGATTGGCGAGAGGCCGCAGCCGCATACACACGTGGAACGGAGTTTCCCAGGCCAGACCAGGTCGTAATCGAGAAATTCGAGCGGCTAGATGCAAACAACGTTGACTTAATCGGCACGTCTGAAGGCAAGCCAATCCCCTACTCTATCCCTGCTGGGGATAAAAAGACGGCAGAGAAAGTTAGGGCGATTGTGGAAAACAACTTAGGAATATCGCTCCTTGCTCTCTGCCTGATAGAGATACCAAAGGACTAACTTATGGCTGACAGAGCAACAGAAAAGAAGGCTTGGGAGGTTGAACAAGGAGCACTCGTTGCGAATGAGCTTAACCGTGCGGAGGGAACGGACTACAAAGCTGAAGCTGGTACGTCCGAACCAGCAGACGTAGTTCTCACAAGCTCAAATCCAAACTTTCCGAATCGCAGCGCTCAGGTCGTGAGCATTCCTCTTAATTTTCGCCACAGGGACGACAAGCAAACAGTGCAGCGCCTCCAAGCTACGCTGGTCGAACTGTTGATGCAGCGTGGAATGCGCCACATGCTGGTCGGCTTGATACTAAGTGGCAAGGCAGAAATGCACGGAATGAAGCCTGGAGTAGTTGATCAGCTCGCCGACATTATTGTGAGCGAAGGTGCGAGCAAGGACGTCAACATACGCTATGACGCGATTTACGATAGATTACCGGAACTCGCAGAATTAGTGCATGACATATTCGTTTCCCATCACCCTGACGTAATTGAAGAGGTTTCGGTAGACATCCCTGCCGGCGGAGCTTTTCCCATGGATGGTCGGTGGATTCAGGAAGGGATTCAGAAGAAGGTGGATAAGTACGGCGGTGAAAAGGCAGTCAATGATCTAATGCTCATCATTGGCGTCGCCGGATTCGTTAATGATGAGCAGGTGACAGCGTTTCAGAAAACGTTCGCTGAGACCAGTCTACCATTTGCGGAAATCTGGATAAACACTCCTTTCCACGGAGCGATTTGCCTAAAACGTCGGGAACGCTCGGTATGACTCGCATCACGCGCACCGTGAGCAACCTCCGAGTTTGGTGCCACTGAGCATTGCTGCACGTTGCATCATTTGGCATTGGAGTCAGTTCGCCCACCCTATTCGATAGCCCTCTTCAATTGAAGCGATTCACGAGCAGCTCGTCGCATTTCTTGGATTTTATTGCGGAGGTCCTCCCCCCGAGTCCGTGAAGAGGTGGCTTGCGTTGCCATGCCAAGATTCTCTTCAATCCAAGCCCTCTGTCGCCACACCGGAGGATGCCACTGTGCTAGTTGGCACGCCCTTTTAGAATTCAAGTACGCAGCCTTCCATTCTTCTGTCCTCCCCTGCAATAAAGCGTAGCTATAGAATACTTGCCAATTGTCGCGGTATAGCCCATGTGCCAGTTTCACGATGGACATGGCAGTATCAGGAGCCCCTAGCCACTCCTTTATGCGAGCCAAGTATCCGAAATCTGATAGCTGCCTTTTCGCTCCATCCTTGACAATCGCAGTAAAGAAGTCGAGACATTGTGGAACGAAGGCTCTTTTGCCTTCAGGTGTTTGCATCCCAACGAAGTAGAAATCGGCAATCGTTTCCGCCTCAGCTCGCAAAAAGCGCACCTCGCTTTTGAGGTCGCTCTTCCATCTGGAACAAAATTCCAAACATTCAGCCGCTAACCCGGATCGGCTTAGACATTCGGCAATAAGAATCCCGCGTTCGCGCCCGTAATAAGGTTCTTTTGGAAACTCAGACGCTACATCCATAGCATCGCTAAATAGCCCCATCTCGAACAGAGTTCGCGCCAAGTTCAAGCGGGCAGTGGAACAGAGCGGATTTTGGGTTAGTGACTCGGTTAATAGCTTCGCCGCATTGGTAAGGTGTTCCAGAGCCTTGGGGAAATCCGAATGCACGAGACTGGAACCGATTGACTTGAGCACCACTCCCGCTTCTTCGAGCGAATGCACGTTGCGATCACGGGAGAGCCGCTTCATGGAAATGGGAAGCGCCTCTAGATGTTTCCCTTGAAATGTGAGAGAGATTGTCAGATTACCCAAGATATCCCCGTCATCAGGGGACATCTTGAGTCCACGCTTGCTAACATCTTCGGCTTCCGCGTACCTACCTAAAGAATTGAGCGCATTTCCCATATTCACGAAGTACCCGGCATCTAGTCTTTGTGATTCAGGGATTGTGCTAAGTATTTGGACTGCCTCCTCCGCCCGGCAAAGGTTCACTAACAATTCTCCAAGATTGATCGCAATCCCAATGTTGGCGTTGATCTTGACAATGTCCTCCGGGTAGAAATCTGGAAGCCAGCAGCGGAACAAGATGTCATATGCCTTCTGCCACTCCCCTACAGATGCAAGGACTTCAGCTTCACGTATAAAAGCGCACCATTCGTCGCCCTCAATCAGAGCGTATCCCTTAGTGCCAACAACGCTCGGTTTCAGTTTTGAGAACTGATTGTGGCCGACAAGCGGCATCGATCTTCGACGAGCAATTTCCTTTTTCGGAATAGCGATATTCAGACGAAGTGCCTGTCTTCGTAGCGCTTCGCGCAGTTCAGAGTAGGAGCCGAATCGGTTCTTTGCATCCTTTTCCAAACACCTAAAGATCACCGGCTCTGCACCAAATTTAGACCTGCGAAAAATTCCTCCAATTTGTGGCACAGGGCTTTCCAGATGCTTTCGTGCAATTTCTTCCCACCTGCTGTCCAAGAACGGTGGAGTCCCAGTTTCCCACTGGTACATCAGACACCCGAGGCTGTACATGTCGGAACGAAAATCTACTGCCATAGAATTCAGAATCTGCTCTGGCGAGCAATATGGGATAGTACCCAGGATGCGGCCCGTGCGGGTAAACATATCTGACGGATTCGCCGCCGTTGCTTGCGGACGAGCCAGCTTCTCGCTCCGAGGCTTCTCGCTTTGAAGTGCTACTTTTCCAATTCCCCAATCAGAGATGTAGGGGATATCAGCGCTATCCAGCAGGATATTGGATGGTTTGATATCTCGATGAATGATCTTGTACTGCTGATGCACCCAGTCCAGGCCAGCGATAATCCGGTCAATAATTGAGTAGAAGATTCTTGGTTCTGGAGAGTCCATGAGGCGCGACAAATCGCCTCCCGGCATCCATTCGGCGCAGACCACAGGCGTTTCGTTGATTCGAAGTGTTCCCCATACTTCGACCACTGCATCACAGCTGGATGCGGTCACCCAAACCTGAACCTCTCGCCGGAAGCGTTCGAGGAGGTCCGATCCGTCATCACTCAGGTCTAAGAACTTGAGAGCAAAAACCTTGTCCTTACTCCCTTGAATCTTCGCAACAGCTCCCATGCCTCCTTGTATAACCTGAAGGATGCGAAACTCATCAGAATCTACGCCTAACACTTCAGCTAATTGAAGATTCCGAATTGTTTGCCCAGTAACGAACACCGCTTTACCTCTCAATTTTCAGGTGACGGGCTTTGTGGGATGCGCGCTTGTTCAAAAGACCATAATAAGCTCACCCCATCAAGGGCTCAGTTCGGCTGTATTCTCCTGCAGCCGTGCGCTGTTGCGGTTAACACGTATCGGCGCCGTGAAGTCGTCGCTTCAGGAGGTCTTTTGGGAGGTGCTTTGGCACACCTCCCGGAATTTCCTATGCCTTCGCGGCTTCCTTCACCGCCACCGTGGCGACCGGAGCCGCAGCAGCCTTCTTCGCGGCGGCCTTCACCGCTCTCTTCTTCTTCGCCCAACGCTTCTGCTGCGCTTCCGCCATTCTCTTCCGGCTTTCAGGGCTCACAACCCGCTTCTCGGCACTCTTCGCGGCGGTCTTCTTCGAAGCAACCTGCTTCGCACCCGCCACAGGTTTTGCTGCCTTTTTCTTCGTCGCCCAACGCTTCTGCTGAGCCGCCACCATCCGCTTGCGCCCTTCGGGGCTTATCACACGCTTCTTGGCGGCGGGAGGAGCGACCGCAGCAGTCTTCCCGCTTTTCACCGCAGCAGCTTTGGTAGCGGCTTTGGCTGTTGGTCGGGAGACGGCAGTTTCTTCCAGTGTTTCCAGTGCGGTGATTGCTTGGCTGATGCGTTCGCGCTGAGCGCGGAGGTCGGCGAGAATCTGTGCAGTATCCATGTATAGGCTTGCTCCTTCAATCGTGGATGGTAACAGTATCAGACACCCTGCACAATAATCGGTGCGTGCAAGGTTCCATCCTGAGCAATAAGGACTGGCCGACGCTTGGTCGGCCAGTCCTTGCCTGAGGATGTCAGGAGTTACTTCTTTGGTGGTGCGATGGCGTCCTTCACTGCTTTCGCGACATAGAACTTTGCCGTGGTCTTGGCCTTAATCTTGATGGCCTCGCCTGTCTGCGGGTTGCGACCCGTCCGCGCCTTGCGCTGCACCTTCTTCAGGCGACCCAGACCGGGCACCACGAAAACGTCATTCTTCTTGGCTTCTTTCACCGCAAGTTCAGCCAGAGCTTCCAGAAACAATGCCGCCTGCTTGTTTGTGATTTCAACTTTCTCCGCCATAAGGCGAACCAGTTGTGTCTTCGTCATTGTTGTAGCAGCCATTAA
>Ga0181520_10012987_pt1 | contig 10594 bp, 8 predicted proteins | sample PEATcosm2014_Bin_29_FD_132451 | JGI IMG/M metagenome (GOLD analysis project Ga0181520, IMG submission 132451) | Peatland microbial communities from MTU Mesocosm Facility, Houghton, MI, USA - PEATcosm2014_Bin02_30_metaG | ecosystem: Environmental > Terrestrial > Soil > Wetlands > Peat | place...
CCACCCTGGCGGCAAAGAGCGCCACGGGCCTGCTACGGGCCGTAGCGGGGGTTCGACGATAGAGCCGCCACCGGCGTTGAAGGCGTGGTAAGATAGGGAACTTCCCGAGGCGAGCAATTCATCGCATTGGTGTTGTAGGTGACGCCATGCCGGCTCCATCAGCAGGACACGATGTCCGTGCTCGTCGGCTCGCCCTTAAACACGCCTTTACGGTCAGCGAGGGCCAAGGCCCCGCATCCGACCGACCACTTGCCTGCCCTCGTGCGACTACTCGGTCACTGCGACAGCATCGGGTGGCGTTTCGCCCGTGAACTTCTTCCACGAGCCGGCGAACTCGCGGCGAAGCTGGGCCACGCGCCCAGGCGAGACCCTGAACATGCGGGCCACGCGCCCCGTGCTTTCGGCGATGGCCAACTTGAGTGCGATCTTCCTGTTCCTGCGGGTGAGCGTGTCGAGCCACGCCGGAAAATCGCAACGGAAAGCGACGATGTCGGGGACAGGGGCCGAGCGGGTATCGACCACGACCGCCTCTTGCCATTGGTTTTCCTCCTCATCGAACTTGTCGAGCCGCTCCACGACGACGTTCTTCCGCCGCTGGCAATACTGACTCGACACGTCGCAGATGTTCAATCTACAACCGACCTTGCGGCCGTCTCGCACCTGCGCGACACCATAGCCAGCCAAGGGACCGGCGTAGGCAAGATCGAGCTTGCCCAGCTCGGCCAATCGGACAACGGCGCAGCACGCATTGCAGACAACCTCCTGGACGGCCTCCTCGCGCCCCTCGGGATCGAGATGCCTGAAACTGATGCGGGCGTGCTGGCGGATGGCGGGCAACAATCGTAGGAAGACTTCGTGCCACTCGGGTGTAGTGGGCTTCGGCTGTGATGCAATTCGTATCATGGGCGACCTTCTCCAATAGCTAAGCCGCCCCGCGGGGCGGCCGTGTAGTGAGACACGTACCGCCCCGCGAACGCCGCGAGGCACAACGAAGAAACCCCATTCCCAGCCGTGTAGAAGGCCGGAAATGGGGCTTGCAGACGAAAGACGATCGCCGGGCCGTCGAAGACAGCGGACGATCACGAAGAACCGTCGACGAGCTGTCCGATGGCTTCCAACCAACGGCGGATCTCGTGGTCGGGGTCGCTGGTGGCCAGCCGCTGGGGCGTCATCCGCTGGACGGCCGCGTTATTGAGCATCCGCTTGATCTTGTCACGGTGCCGTTTGCGACTGCGGGCCGGCAGCTTGTCCCACGAGCCGTCCCCATGGCGCTCGGTGTACATAGCCTGGGCCAACGTTTTGGAAACATCGTCCTGGTCGGCAAACGTGATCCGCACGCCGCACGCCTCGAAGACCGCATCGGCGTCGAGGTAGTTTTCCAGGCTGTGGCGCCGCATCACGAAAGCGCGGCACAGGGGACGCAGGTTCACGATCCGGGCCACCTGTTGGCGGACCTCGGTCTCCGGCGAGGTCTCCCGATCGTAGATGTGCAGCTCACTGGCCCCAGTCCCGGCCAGACGGAAGGCCCAGGGCCGAACGTCACCGCCGAAGGGCACGAAAACCACCCTGCCGCTGGCTTCCAGGCTCACCAGGTCGGGAATTGTTGGGTCGCAGCGATGCAGGATGGCGCTGATGCGCCGGAGAAATTCGATATCGCGGGGGCCCTCGACCACGACGAACACCGGACGCGGAGGGAGAGCTGAGGCCGACTCGGGGCGTAGGAGGGCAGCGACTCGCGCCCACCAACGACGGAAGTCGCTTTTGGTTGGACAGTTTCGCACAATGGGGACCTCCACGAAAGTAAGCGTCAATAAATCGCCAGCCTTGGGGGCTGTGGTAGTCTGGATGCCTGGGTACGATTCATCCACGGCATTCGGAGGATCAGGCGATGGCGAGGGCCACGAACGCGGACCGGCAGCGGTATTGGCGAGAGGTGATTGAGCGTCAGCGGGCCAGCGGGCAGAGTATTGTGCGGTTCTGCGCCAAGGAAGGGCTGGCTCCAGCGACGTTTCATGCTTGGAAACGGCGATTGCGGCAGCCCCGGTGCGAGGCCGCGCAGAAGGTAGCACAGGCGATTCTTCCCGTCCAGGTCGTCGATACCGTGCCGATTGGCGCGGGCAAGCTGGAAGTCCAGTGGCCCGGTGGCGTCGTGCTGAGGGTTCAAGGCTGCGACGCCCAGACGATCGGCGCGGTGGTGTCTGCTCTCTCGGCAGCCCCGGCAACACGAAGGACACGGCCATGCTGACTTTGCCCTCATCGTTGCGTGTGTTTGCAAAGACCGGCGCGACCGATATGCGGAAGTCATTCGAGGGATTGGTCGGAGTCGTGGAGCGAGAACTGGGTCAGCAGGTAGAGTCGGGTGATCTGTTCCTCTTCTTCAACCGGCGTGGCGATCGTGTGAAGGTGCTGTGGTTTGCGGGTGACGGCCTAGTCATTTGGTACAAGCGATTGGAAGGTGGAACCTTTGAAGTACCGAAGGCGGCGCGGACTGTGCGTGAGGACGGCTCGACTTCGCCTGCCGGAATCGAGATGCGATTGAGCGATCTGACGCTGATCTTGGAAGGCATTGACTTGGCGAGTGTGCGGCATCGTCCGCGATGGCGTCGTGCATGATACCATCCTGAAAAAATTTCCGATGCCAGCGGAACCATTGGCGGTGCCGAGCGTTTAATAGGGCATGGAAGAAGGATGTCCATCACTAGCCGATCAATTGGCGACCTGTCAGCAACGGATTCGTGATCTGGAGCAGACAACTGCGGATCAACAGGCCGTCATCGCCCAGCAGCAGGAAGCCATCGCAGAACAAGCGGCGCGGATCAACGAGCAAGCGGCGGTTATTGCCCAGCAACAGGAGATGGCCGCCACGTTCCAAGAGCAACTAGCGAAGGCCGCCGAGCAACTGCGGTTCTTCAAGCGGGCGATGTTCGGCCAGCGTCGTGAGCGGTATGCTCCCTCGCCCGATCAGAAATTGCTCTTCGTCCCCGAAGCCGTCGATGGGTTGGATGCCAAGCAGGAGACCGCTCAGCCGGACACCAATGCGGATTCGTCGCAACCTCGGACGCGACGAAAGCCGCGACGACCAAGGATTGAGTTTCCGCAATTCTGGGAACATCGGCGGACTGAATATCCCCTGCCTCCCGACGAGTTGCCTTGCGGTTGCTGCGGAGCCCAGCGGATCATCATCCGCACCCACGTCACGAAGCGGGCGGAGATGGAAGAGGCAAAGCTGTACGTGGTCGAAGAGGTGCGGTACACCTACGGATGTTCGCAGTGCCACGACGGCTCGCAGATGCAGACCACGCAGAGGCCGCCACAGGCCGTGGAGAAGAGTCCCTTCGGGCCGAGCATCCTGGCTTGGCTGGTGACCTGGAAGTTCCTGCACCACTTGCCGGTCTACCGGCAGCAGGAACTGCTGCTGGGACCGCTGAAGCGGTGGCTATCGCGGGCATTGCTGTGCGGGCTGTTGAGTCGGACGGCCCAGGCTTTGCGACCTCTGGAGCGACTGATCTGCCAGCAGGTTCTCGCCAGTGCCGTCATCAATGCCGACGAGACGGAGGTGCGGATGCTCAAGCCGGGCAACGGCAAGGCGATCACGGGTTACCTTAGCGGTTACGCCGGGGATGCGGATCATCGCTACGTTTTCTATGACTTCCGGCCCAGCCGCAGCCGCGATGGGCCAAAGGAAGTCTTGGCTGAGTATCGCGGTTATCTTCAAACGGACGGCTACATCGTCTACACCTCGCTTGTGCGCGAGGCGGCAGGTCGCCTCGTGGACGTTGCCTGTTGGGCTCATGGTCGGAGGGGCTTCGAGGAAGCGATCCCTGCGACCAGCCATCCATTGGTCCACGAGGCCATGATTTGGACGCAGCAGCTTTACGACATCGAGGACCGTGCGAAGGAGATGTCCCCGGGAGATCGCCGGGCATTACGCCAGGCCGAAGCATTGCCGATCCTGACACGGATGAAGGCCCGTTTCGACGAGGTGCGGCCCACCTTGCGGCCCACAGCAAAGCTGGCCGAGGCGATCGACTACGTGCTGAACCGTTGGGATGCGTTTATGCGATACACCAGCGACGGGAGAATTCCAATAGATAATAATGTTATCGAGCGGCTTCTGCGACCCATCGCGATCGGTCGGAAGAACTACTTGTTCTTCGGAAGTGAGAAGGGCGGGAAGACGGCGGCCACGCTCTACACGCTGGTGCAGAGTGCCAGGCGGAACTGCGTGGACGTGTGGCCGTATTTGACCGACGTGCTGCGTCGGATCGCGGCCATTGCCCCTGGCGACACCGCCGCTCTGGAAGCCCTGCTGCCGGATCACTGGGTTGCTGCTCATCCCGAGCACCGGCTGGAGCAGCGGGAAGAGGAATCCCGTGAGGCTCAGGCCCGACGCCGACGGAAACGGGCTGCTCGCCGTGTTGCCGTCGCCCAATAGGCGATGGTGATTCTAAATGTGCGCCCGTTACGCTCTGGACCGGGCGGTTGCCTCCCCGGCATTGTCGTACTAACATCAAGGCAATGTTGGCCTTACTTGGAACTACCATGGCAACGACTAAGATCACCGCGGATGTCCTGGCCAGCCATCTTAGATGCAAGTACAAGGGCTATTTGAAGCTAGCGGGGGAGAATGGCGTCAAGTCAGAATACGAGACTCGCGTCGCGACCAGCGGCCAGGGGTTTCGGCAGAAGGCTATTCATACGCTACTTGCCGGGAAGGGCATCGCAGAAGCTGCGCGAGGCCCACTTCTGACGCACCGTCTGCTCAAGCAGGGCTCATTGTACATCCTCGGGGCGACACTTGAGGACGCCGACTTCTCACTACACTTCGACGCTTTGAAAAGAGCCGACGGCGCATCGCCACTGGGGCAATTCCATTACACGCCTGTCCTCTTCCACAACGGGGAGGCCGTTCATCAGGACCAGAAACGCCTAATCGCGCTTTACGGACACGTCCTGAATGGCCTCCAAGGCCGATGGCCGACTGCCGGACTCGTCATATACGGCCCCGAATGCAAAATGCAGAGGGTTGCCCTTACGGCGACTCATCGCAAGGCAGGCCAGGTACTGCACGAACTTCGAGCCGTTCGAGAGATGGCCACGCCGCCGCCGTTAGTCTTGAACGACCACTGCACCATCTGCGAGTTTCGCGACCGATGCCATGTGCAAGCCGTGGCTGAGGACAACCTGAGCCTCTTACGAGGGATTACTGAAAAAGACATTAGACAACACAACCGCCGAGGGATTTTCACCGTCACGCAACTCTCCTACACGTACCGCCTCCGACGCAAGTCGGCACGAAAAGCAGATACCTCCCCTCACCACAGCTTCCCCTTGCAGGCGTTCGCAATTCGAGGCAAGCAGGTGTTTCTTGCCTCTCTTCCGATCATTCCAGCCGAACCCGTCTGCATTTACCTTGATTTTGAGGGCATCCCAGAACGCCGATTCGACTACTTGATCGGAGCGCTCGTCTGCACACCCGCTTCAACGGAACATTACAGTTTTTGGGCCGACACATCCGACCAGGAATGTGCAATCTTCAGGGCTTTTCTGGATCTGGCCGCGAGCTTCGACAGATGCCGTATCTTTCATTACGGGGCCTATGAGGCCAAGAGCCTTAAACGGATGCGCAGCAATCCCTCATTGACCACCGGAATCGATAGGGTGCTGACCAGCGCCACGAACATTCTCTCCCTGATATACGGTCGCATCTACTTTCCCGTCTACTCGAACGGACTCAAAGACGTTGCCTCAGCTCTGGGCTACGCATGGACCGACAAGGCAGCGTCCGGCCTAAACAGCATGGTCTGGCGTCGGGAATGGGAACTTACGCGCTCTCCCGGGCTCAAGGACAGGCTTCTCACCTACAATCGAGACGACTGCGCAGCTCTCAAACTAGTTGCCGATTTCATTCGCGGGGCCAGCAATCAAGCACGGCAGAACGGTCCCGATGCCGGAGGAGAGGCGAACAGAGGCATGCAGGTCGCGTTCCCGCCGGAAGCGGCACCGCAGTTCACACGACCGAACTGGGGCACGCCGCAGTTTGCCCAGTCTGACTTCGAGTACATTAACCGTTGCGCGTTCTTTGACTACCAAAGGGAAAAGGTGTACGCGCACACGTGCGATCGAGTAGTAAGAGGTCGGGCAAGACGAAAGCGAAGGCAGGGCAAGCTGAATCCGCAAGGGAGTATCATCGTCGAAAGCTCGCGTTGCCCGGAGTGCGGTGGTAGTGAGGTCGCGAAAGTGTCGGAACGAATATTCTTTCGGCAGTTCTTCGATCTTCGAGTGAAAGCGACTTGCGTTCGCCGTGTGTATAAACGGGTTGGCTCTTACAGGTACCGATGTGCGAAGTGCGGGCGCACATTCTTTCCCGAGCGGTTCGTGAACATGGCCAAATACGGTCATGCGCTCAAGAGTTGGGCGATATACGAACATGTGGCTCACCGGGCCAGTTTCGAGAACCTTGAGGAAACGCTGCGCGATGTCTTCAGCCTCTCCGTGCGATTTCGGGACATTCACGAGTTCAAGAGCATCATGGCCAATTACTACAAGGAGACGTATTTTGGCATTATTCGGAGCCTGAGCCAGGGCAATCTTCTGCATGCTGACGAAACAGAGGTGCATTTGAAGCGCGTGGGGAAGGGGTACGTGTGGGTGTTCACGAATCTTGAGGAAGTGTTGTACGTGTACCGGTCCTCGCGGGACGGGAAGTTCCTTGAGGAGATGTTCGCTGGGTTTTCCGGTGTGGTGGTTTCGGATTTCTATGCTGTGTACGATTCTTTGGGCTGCGCTCAGCAGAAGTGCTTGGTTCATTTGATTCGAGATCTGAATACGCAACTGTTGAGCAATCCGTTTGACACGGAGTTGAAGGCGGTCGTTTCGGACTTCGGTTGCCTCCTGAGGCGAGTGGTGGCCACTGTGGACAGATACGGGTTGAAGAAGCGCCATCTGGGAAAGCATCAGAGGGAAGTTGACAGGTTCTTCGAGCGGTTGGCTGGGAACTGCTTCTCGTCGGATTCGGCACGAGCGGTTCAAGAGCGGATGTTGCGGAACCGGGACAGCCTCTTTACGTTCTTGAGATACGACGGGGTACCTTGGAACAACAACAATGCGGAACATGCTGTTAAGCAGTTCGCCCATTACCGCGAGGTTACGGATGGGCAACTGTCCGAGGCTGGACTTATGGATTACCTCGTCTTGTTGAGCATTGAACAGACATGCGAGTACAAGGGCCTCCGGTTCTTGAGGTTCCTGTTGTCGGGTGAGACCGATCTGGACCATTATCGGGAAAAGAGTCGGATGCACGGAGGAAAGGAGACGGAGGTCCAGTTCTCGCCGTTGGAGCGAGGGTTCTTCGACAGAGCGAACCGGCGGCGAGCGCCTCCGGTTCATTGGAGTGGAAGCGAGAAGGAGTGATTGGCTGTCAGTTGTGGCGAATCCGGGGTGCAACTGGCTGAGCGCGTAGGGAGAATCGCCGCCTGGGCTATGGCGATTCTTTGACGGTTACCCACGAAATGCAGCCGCCCCGCAGGGCGGCCGTGTTGCAGAAACACGTACCGCCCCGCGAACGTCGCGAGGCACAACAAAGAAACCCCATTCCCGACCGCATGATCGGTCGGGAATGGGGCTCTTGAGCCAAAACATCGCCGGGCAATAGATAGCCGGCCGGTCTATGTATAATGACGTTCGCGAGACCGCTTATTTAGGTCTGACGAACTGAGCGACGAATGTGTGCGCAACGTAAAGGTGCTCGTTTCATCGCGGGCACATTAGAATCATTGTTCTAGCGAGTTGCGACCAATTTGACCGAGGATGGATGAGATGAGGGTACTCGTGTGTCGATGGAACGGTCTGACGTTCAGGTTTCGGTACCGCGTTGAACCGGCGGATGATGCCGCAGGCAGAATTTGGCGTTATTACGTTTTTGACATTAGTGATACCGAGGGGCAAGGTGAATGCTTTCTTGCTCAGTTCCACGAGATTGCCAGGCAACGTGTCGTCTTATCGGAAGGACTTGAAGCTCCGAGAGCATTCCGGCAGAAGGGTATTCCGGCCGCGTTATTCGAGCTTGTATCTCGTGAGACGTCGCTTCGAGTGTTTTCATCAACAGAAAACGAGCAGCTCTGGTGGCTCTTTTTCGAGAAACATAGTATCCCAGCTCGTCGAATGTGGATGGGCCTCGCTCGACGTAACATGGCACGTTGGCATCGTGCTCTGGATCGATTTGAATTTGTACCCCAGCGACGTAAACGATTCGGTTGTCTGGTATTCATGTTCATACTGGGGCTATTGGCATGCGTGGCGGTCAAGAACTTGTAACACGGGACACGGCAGCCCACACCCTATACGTTTCGCGTCAGCTTTGTACGGGCCCATCGCCATCTACGGCCAGGAGTCGAATTTCACCACTTGGCGGTTGGCCAAGATGAACCTGGCGATCCGGGGTATCGGCACCAACCTCGGCTCCGAGCCGGCCGACAGCTACCACAAGGACCAATACAAGGACCTCAAGGCCGATTTCATCCTGGCCAACGCCGTTCAACATGAGCGACTGGGGCGGCGATCGGCTGCGGGAGGACGCCCGCTGGAAGTACGGCCCGCCGCCGGTGGGCAACGCCGACTACGCCTGGATCAGCCACTTTATTTACCACTTGGCGCCCACCGGCATCGCCGGCTTCGTCATGGCCAACGGCACCAGTCCCAATGGAATCAGAACTCCGACAGATTGTGATGGAGGAAGTCGGGAGACCCATCGCGAAAGAGGCCATCGGACGCGCCGAAATTCTCTTTTTCGTCCAGCCTTCATCCTTGCGGTGGGGACCCGGAACAACACTGGATCGAAGTCACCGGCCGGATCATGGCCCTGCCCGGCGAGGGTCCCCCCCTTCTCGAACCAGACTCTGCCTTCAGTTCGGTCCCTCTGCCTGCTTTGACTGGAACGATGCACCTCTCTGAACTCGGCGGTCAGAGTGCGGCCCGTCACAAATCACCTACGTATTGGTTTGACGTTGGATGGCCCGGCTCTCCGGTCGCCAAGAATCAGCACGCCGATCGCGGCTGCGACAAACACGCCCAAGTGGAGCAGGAGAACGAAGATCGCCGCCGCTGCCGACCAGTCGTCCGCGCCGAGTATCTTTGAAATATCGTCCGGCAACGGTGCGGCGAGAGCCCGGTATCCCCAATAGGCGCTTATGAAAAGTTGCGCCAACAGCTTTGCGAATCCCTCCACTGGCCCGATCCCGCCGGCCAGGATGATCTGCGGCAGCAATACGGCGGGCACCATAGCGATGGCATTGTCAGTCGTCTTGGACAGAGCCGAAATTAGCAATCCAAGAGAAACACCCACCAATGTCAGCGTTGCCAAGGAAAACCACTGTCCAAGAAAGCCGCCCGGCAGATTCGTGAAGTATTTGACGATCCCCAATAGTAGCGTCGTCTGAACGAGGCAGAGCAGTCCCAACAAGAAGAGTTTGGAGAAGTAATAACTGGGAATCGTGACGTTCACGTCGCGTTCACGCAGATAAATGACGCGCTCCTTGACGATCTCCTTGGCGGCGTTATTGCACCCGAACCAAAGACAAGAGATACCCAGCAGGAAGACCAGATTGGCGCACTGGGCAGCCTTCTTCGGCAGCAAGGAAATCCCATCCAGATCGCCATAAAAGATGACCAACAGCAGTGCCACCAGCACGCATTGTCCGAAGAAAGTCCCCAACGAGCGGAGGTCGGCAAGTTGAAGTCGCGAATACCTCTTGGCAAGGATTCCTGCCTGGCGCGCGAACGACTCTAGTTGCTGGCTTAACCGGGGAGGATTTCGAGGAGCGGGCGTCGCATCCCGACTTCGGTTGAGGGGAAGACGCTTCTGGACATAGTGGCCGTAGAGTTCGTGGCGCATGAAGGCTTCTTGCCACTGCTCGGGCGGCCGTTCTGAGAGCTTATCGTAAACCTCGCCGAGCCGACCGATGCCGAAATAAGGCAGCGCCTCGGCTGGCGATCCGACGAAGGCGAGTTTCCCGCCCGAGGCTAGAACAACCACCAAGGTGCAATTCCCCTCGACATTGGCCGAGGTATGGGTGACACAGAGGATCGTCTTCCCTTTGTTCGCGATCTCGCGAAAGAGACGCATCATTTCGCGGTCGGCCAGTTCGTCAAGCCCGGAGGTCACCTCGTCAAGAAACAGGAGATTGGGCCTGCTGAGAATCTCATTTGCAAGGCTGGCACGCTTGAGTTGGCCGCCGCTGAGATCACGGATTTTCGTATGCCGGCGTTCGGTAAGGCCCACGGTGGAAAGCATGTCACCGACGATTGCCGTTCGTTCTCGATCGCTCGTGTCTGGAGGGAGGCGAAGCCTTGCCGTATAGAGGAGCGCGGTCTGAAGCGAAAGCGCGTCATGCAGGGCCACGTGCTGGGGAACTACAGCTACGTCGTGCTTGAGCGCGTCGAAGTTCCCGTAAAAATCCTGGCCGTTGATGGTGACCTGCCCCTGGTCGAGCGGCGCGCGGGCGCTTAGCGCCGATAGCAGCGTCGATTTGCCTGAGCCGCTCGGCCCAAGAACACAGACGAACTCACCGGGGCGAACCACCAAGCTTATGTCGTC
>Ga0181520_10012988_pt1 | contig 10593 bp, 8 predicted proteins | sample PEATcosm2014_Bin_29_FD_132451 | JGI IMG/M metagenome (GOLD analysis project Ga0181520, IMG submission 132451) | Peatland microbial communities from MTU Mesocosm Facility, Houghton, MI, USA - PEATcosm2014_Bin02_30_metaG | ecosystem: Environmental > Terrestrial > Soil > Wetlands > Peat | place...
AGGCCGCAAGATTCGCAAAATGAGTCTGGGCTTTAGAGGTTGCGGAAAATTTGTTAAAGGACAGCACGAAGTGTCAGGGCACGACTTTAGTCATGCCGCAAGTGCTGCAAAACTGACGTGGGCTTTAGCCCCTGAGGAACGTTCAACCAAACTGCGGCACGACCGTTCGTACTTCCGAGGGCCATCTCACACCGCGCTACTCAAACCCCAGAGGCTTCCACGCTCCATTGTCTTTCAACGCCAGTTGCATGGGCCGCGGGGGCCCTTGCGGTGGCACCGTCACCTCAACCCATAGCTCTTGCCCGGATTTCAGCGGCAGCGGGCTCTGCGCGTGCTCGCCAACAAAAAAATCCGTGCCGTCGGCCAGGTGCATCTGGTCGCAAGGGCCGCCGGGCATGGCCGAAATCTCCTCACCCGCAGCGCTGCTCTCGGCTCCTTCAATCCGTAGCGCCACAAGTTTGTTGTTCTCAACCTTCAGGTTGGCGCGGAACTCCACTTGCTGCGGGCGCACGAAGTAAACTCCGGGTTTCACGGCGCCGTTCACGTCGCGCGGAAAAGTGGCAAGCTTCGCAGAGGGCAATGTGCTCTGGCATCCGTCCACCATCAATTGCAGCGCCAAATAGCGGCCCCTCATCGGCAGCTCAGGATCGTAAGCGACAGCGCGCGTCCACACGCGCGGGCAACTCCAGCGCTCGTAAAGATACTTTGCTGCAACAGCGCACACGAGCAGGAACTGCACAACCAGCAGCACCACCGAAACGCCGGAGAGTGACAAGCGCCCAATCTTCATTGCGCACCTCCACTGGTTTCCGTCGCGCCGTCACCTGGGAACCTTCTCTCGGCCATTCCGGCCAACAGCCGCCTTCGCGTCATCTCCAGCGCCCATCCGCCAGCGAGAAAGAGAATGCCCAGGCCGATCAATCCCAGCGAGCGGCCCAGCGCGTCGTAGATGTTGCTGTAGTAAAACCACCCCACGGCGACGGCGAAGCCGAAAATACCAAGATTCACCAGCGCGCGCGACATCATGCGCACTCCCCACCAGCAGATAAACAGCGCAAACGCCGCCACCAGCGCATGTGCCATCAGGTTCGGGCTGGTTACGGTGTACGTTGAGATCCAACCTGCTCCGTTGCTCTGCGTCCAGGTCCGGCTTCGATAGCACCACGGCAGCGCGATCGCAAACGCAATCGCCGCGGCCACGGGAATGAGTCCCTTGTGCCCGTGAAACGCGGCAACAATCAGCGGCAGCGCGGCAATCGCGATCCATGCCCAAACGCGCGTCCCAAAGGGAATGAACGTCTGACCGGCATACCACGACTCCCAGTTCGATTGCATCAGCACGATACCCGCAATCGCAGCAATCGCCCCTGCGGCAAAGAGAATTCCCTGCACCGCCTTGCGCCGCGAGCCCAGAAAGAACGTGACATAAAGAATAGCGCCGACGAAAAACAGCCTGCCCATGTAAACATCGCTTCCGATGTGCCCTTCCATGCGGTAGCCAAGTTCACAGATCATCCACCCCGGCGCAAGCAGCAACGCCAGAATCTGTTGCGCCTGGTCATGAAGCAGCATCCAACCGGCGATCGCCGCCAGCGCCCAAAGCAGCACCGCAGCCGGCCAATGCTCCTGGATGTTGAAGATCTGACCCACCAGCGCAATCGCAGCGCCTGTCGCTACGGTCCCCACGGCATGCAGCGCCGACGACATGCCCGCGAAACTGGACCTCGCAAGGCCCCCACCGATATGAAACACGGCAACCATCGCGAGCACCAGCGCAAAGCGCGCGCCCGGGCTAATCTCATCCCATTGCGCCGAAACGAAAAGGACCACGCCGCAGGCCAGCAGCAGTGCGCCAAGAATCAGCGCCGCGATGCCCTGCCACCTGATTCCAACGACCCGAGCCCGCAGTTCCGATCCGCGTTCCTTCGCATCGGCAGCAGACCCGGCCACGGCGCTCCGCGCTTCGTGCGCACGGATGCGCGCGGCCGTCTCCGCATCCAGAATGCCGGCCTTCTGCCACCGGGCTAACAAACTTTCAATGTCGGGCATCGCGGTTCAGCTTCTCCAAGGCAAACTTTTCCCTTGCGTTGCATGCTCACCAGCACTGGAAATGCATTTGCGCAACATCATAGGCCGGTCACTCAAAAAGCACCAGCGTTCCCCGTTTTAGGGATGGATTCCCGCCCAAAATGAGATCATGATTCCACGTAAGGCTCGCCCCAACGAATCCTCGACGGGCACAAAGACGAAGCGCTTCAACTGTTGCGCGAAGCAGTCGATCACGGGCTCCCTCGCTGGGCCATCGACCGCATGGCCACAAACCCTGATCTCAAGCCGCTCTACAACGATCCGCGCTTCACCTCTCTGCTGGTCTACGCAAAAAAACGCTCCGGCGCTCCCGCTAGTTAATGATCTGCGCGATCTGGGGGAATCCCATCCTTGCGGTGTCTTTGCTTTTGCCGCAAGGGTGGGAATTGCGCCGGTCCAAATGCTGACTCGCTGACTAGCTAACTCGCTGAGAGGTCCCTGTCTTTCCGTTCCGGCCCCAACCCGCATATCAGAAACAGCGCCACGATCGTCGCCGCCTCGAACGCCGCCATCGCACCACCGTAGCCGAGCGGCCGCCGCAGCGCATACTCCAAGCCCACTGATGGCGCGCTAATCAGCGTTCCTAGCTGGTACACCACGCCGGGAAACAGGCTCCGCACCGATGGCGGCGACAGTTCGTTCAGGTGCGCGGGAATCACGCCAAATGCGCCCTGCACGCCGAACTGCATGATGAATGCGCCCGTGGCCAGCATCGCAACCGACGCCCCGAAAGCCCACGCCGGCAACGCCAGCAATGCCACTCCGAGTGCCAGCATGATGCTGCGCCGCCTCCCGATTTCTTGCGACAAATACCCGATCGCGAGCGCGCCCAGAATCGCGCCCACGTTGTAAAAGATGGCGAGATTCGAAACCGCTTCGCTCTTGAGTCTATGCACTGTTTGCAGAAAATCCGGATACAAATCCTGCGAGCCGTGCGAAAAGCAAGTGATCGCCGTCATCAATAGAACCAGGTACGCGAACTCGCCTTTATGACGCCGAAGCGTTCGCAGTATGTCACCAGATCCTCCAAGCTTATTCTTCTTCCATGCCTGCGGCTCCGGCGCCAGCACCGTAATCACGGCGATCGCCGCTGCGAGCAGCAATCCGCCTAGAAACGACCACTGCCAGCCGAAGCGCGGAACAACCAACAGCATCGCTGCCGCTGCCAACAAGTAGCCCAGCGTGTAACCCGCCTGCAGGATGCCGCTGAACAATCCTCGTGATCGCGCCGGCGAGCTCTCAATCACCAGCGACGCGCCGATTCCCCAATAACCACCCATGCCTACGCCATACAGCGCACGCAGAATCAGAAATGAGTGATAGCCGGGAGCGAAAGGCGTCATCGCCGAAACAATCGAAAAGAACAGCACACACGCGATGAGCGGCCCCCTCCGCCCGTAGCGATCAGCCAGTCCCCCAAGCAACAGCGCCCCAAGTGGCCGGGTGGCCAGCGTCACCGTGATCGACCACACAATGGCCGCCTTGCCGACGCCAAACTTCGCCGCCAGCGTATCAACAAGAAAAATCAGAATGAAAAAATAATACGCATCGAGAATCCACCCCAGAATTCCCGATGTAACCGCCAATTGCCATCGCGGCGCAGGCCGCGCCGTCGACGATCGCTCTGCCAGAATCTCCTCCGTCACAGCCGCGCCAGCGTCAATCCGCCATCTACCACAATCACCGCGCCCGTTGCATAGGGCAGTTCTCCACGCGCCAGCACGCTCACCGCGCTTGCAACATCGGCTGCAGTTCCCCACCGCTTCTCAACCAGCAGCCCGCCCTCAATGAGCGCGTCGTATTTTTCACGCACACCCGCAGTCATGTCGCTCTCAATAATCCCCGGCCGCACCTCGTACACGCCGACGTCATATTCTGCCAGCCGCACGGCCCACAGTTGCGTCGCCATGGCAACTCCCGCTTTCGAGAGGCAATACTCGCCACGATTCACGGTCGCCATGGTTGCCGATACCGATCCGATGTTGATGATGGCCCGATGCGCTGCGCCGGTGCCGGCTCGCTGCCGGACCATCCACGCCGCAGCAGCCTGGGTAAGGAAATACGGCCCCTTGAGATTGGTCGCCATCACCTCGTCGAAGCTCTCTTCGCGCGCTTCAAGGATGTCGGCGCGAACTCTCGGTGCCATACCTGCGTTGTTCACAAGGACGTCAAGCCGTCCGAATCGCTCCTCGATTGCCAGTAAAAGCCTCGCTCGCGCGGCGCCGTCTGCTACGTCTGCCTGCACGTAGATTGCGTCCCCGCCATGCTCTTTGATTTGATCGAGCGCCTGTTGCGCTTCTTCCGCCGGCCTCCGGCCTGACGTTGCAACCGCGAACCCGTCCCGCGCGAGCTTTAACGCGATGCCCTGTCCAATGCCGCGCGCGCCACCGGTTACAAGCGCAACTCTCCGCTCACTCGTCATACGTCAGCCTCATCCGCGCCTTCACTGCGAAAAGAACGTGTAGTAGTTTCCCTCGGCCATCCTCGTTACCAGCAGCATCGCCTCCAGCAGATGATAATCCCCCCACATGCTCGACTCGCCGCACGGGATTTTCCTGCCGGGAGGAATGTAGTCCCAACCGTTCGGCCGGTGGTAGACGCTGTGCAGCAGGATCCCCTCGTGATGCGGATCGAGCGAGAGGTAGGGCTCTTCCAGCAGCCTGTTCAATACCGTCAACCCTGCTCGCATGTAAGCACGGCCATCGTCGCCGAGCGCGTGCCCAAGCCGGATCAGCCCCTGTGCCGCAATCGCACTCGCTGACGAATCCACCGGCTCAAGATCGTTATATGGATCGGCCTTGCGCGCACGCCAATCGCCAAGCCGCGGCAACTCGGGCGCGCCCGTATCCCAATAGCAGATGCCATCGCGCGCGCTCGCCTGATGGATGTAGAAATCGCAGGTTGCGCGCGCGGCATGCTCCAGCATCGCGCAAACCTCCGCCCTCTCTGGAATTCCGTCCACTCCGAATTCACTGGCCGGCAGCGACTGTATGAATTCAAGCTCCTCGACAAAGCCGAGCATCGCCCACGCAAGGCCGCGCGTCCACGTCGTCAACGGCGAGTAGCCCTGTTGCGACGATGGGCAGCGAAACCCGCCGCTGGCTGGATTGAAGATCGCCTCGTGCACCGTGCGTCCCCGCAACTCCGGCGTGTCGTAGTGGTCGCGTCTCTCGCCGTAATACACGTTGAATTGTGCCGAGGTCTGCGCATGCGCGATGAGTCTTCCCAACAAACTCACGCGCTCGTCCTGCTCACTTAGAAGCGCATGGCCAAGCAAATGCGCAACAGCGCACACGCGCAGTGTACGCATGGTGTCAATAAAGAGCGAATGGCTTCCGTTGAAGGAGTATATATAGCCGCGACCGTTGGCAAGCTTCGTCCAGCGAGCGGCTTGCACGGCGCCGCTCACTTTCAGCGCCAGTTCGCAGAAACGCAATTGCCATTCGTTACTTTCAACCCGGCCCATCAGCATCAGCCGTCGCAGATTCCCGTACGTCGAGATGTTGTTGAAGCCGTGATCGTGCACGCCTATGTGTGTAAGGTGCTCCGCCATGTCGGCAGCCAAGTGCCGCCCGGCCATTTCGAACAGTTCATGGTCGCCGTCCAGCTCGAAGCAGAGCAATGCGTTGCCGTACTGGAATCCCTGCGTCCATTGTGTCCAATTGCGCGCGGTGTAGCGCCCTTCGGCCGTAAACACCGGAGCGGCGCCTGCAATATTCCATCGCTGATCCAGTCTCAGCGTCTTGCCCTTCGCCAACTCCACTGCACGTTGGATCGCTGGAGTCAGGTCTTGCGGCTTGATATTTTCGATCGATTCCACTCGCAACCACTCCTGCTAAACAAACTTCTCAAACCGCTCAATCACCTGAGTTAGAACCGTATCGGGATCGGCATCCCAGATCGCGCGGTTGAAGATCTCAACCTCGATTGGGCCGTCATAGCCAGCCTTCTCCACGAGTAACCGCAGCTTGCGATTGTCGATCGCTCCGTCGCCCATCAGCCCGCGTCCCATCAACACATCGGGAAGTGGAACCAGCCAGTCCGACACATGAAATCCGTAGATTCTTCCCGCCGCCTGCTCGATCAGCTTTTCAACCTGCGGATCCCACCAGATGTGAAACGTGTCGAGAACGACGCCCACTTCACGCGCATCGTAGTCCTTCGCCAGTTCCAGCGCCTGGCCAATCGTCACCAGCACCGATCGTTCTGCGGCGTACATGGGATGAAGCGGCTCAAGCCCGATACGCACGCCGCGGTCCCGCGCATAGGGAACCAGCGCCGCAACTCCGTCGGCGACCATCTTTCGCGCTTCATCCAATCCGATATTCGCACAGCCTCCGACAACCATCACAAGTGAATCCGCATTCAGCGCTGCCGCTTCGTCCGCAGCGCGGAAGTTGTCGTCGATATTCCTGGCGCGCTCGGCTGGCGTGGTTGCGGGAAACATTCCACCCCGGCAAACGCTTGAAACGTGCACGCCGGCATCCTTCACCGCGCGGACGGACCGTGCCAGCCCGGCCTCCTGAATCTTGTGGCGCCACAGTGCAATTGAAAGCACGCCGTGGCGCGCGCAGCCATCCGCCGCTTCGGCCACGCTCCAATTGGCCGTCGTAATTTGGTTGAGCGAGAGTCTTGATTTCTCTGCCATTCACAAATGTCCATATCTGCAATGAGTGCCGTGATCGAATCTCAGGCGACCGAAGGAATCTCCGGGACATCCACCCATCGCCTCTCTCGCCACGACTCCGTCGCCAATTCCACCAACTGCACTCCGCGCGCACCGTCGATAAAATCATGCGGAAACGGCGTCCCGCAGGCAACGTGTCGCAGAAACATTTCCCATTGCACCTTAAAGGCGTTGTCAAATTCCTGATTATCGGGAACCGCGGCCCACTGTGCGCGGAATTCGAAAGGATTCGGCAAGTCGGGATTCCATACCGGTCGCGGCGTGTTGGTGCAGTGTTGCGCTTTACATTCGCGCAAACCCGCTACCGCGCTTCCGTCTGTACCATCCACCTGCAGACTCAGAAGCTCATCGCGATAGACGCGCGTCACCCACGATGAATTGAGCTGCGCAAAGATTCCGCCTTTCAGCTCGAACATGCCGTACGCAGCGTCGTCGGCTGTGCATTTATAGCTCTTGCCGGCTTCGTCAATGCGTTCAGGAATGTGAGTCGCTCCCGTGCAAGACACTGCCTGCACTGTGCCGAAGGTGTGGTCCAAAACGTAGCGCCAGTGACAGAACATATCCAGAATGATTCCGCCATCGTCTTCCTTGCGGTAGTTCCACGACGGGCGCTGCGGCGTTTGCCAGCCGCCTTCGAACACCCAGTACCCGAAGTCTCCACGAACAGAAACAATGCGCCCGAAGAATCCCGCATCGATCAAGCGACGCAGCTTGCGGATACCTGGCAGGAAAAGTTTGTCCTGAACCACGCCGTGCTTCACACCGGCTTTCTCGGCGGCCTGTGCCAGTGCCAAAGCATTCTTTAGTGTCGTCGAGAGCGGTTTCTCGCAGTACACGTGCTTTCCTGCCATGATGGCTTGCAGCACGTTTTGTGCGCGCAACCCCGTCGTGCCGGAGTCGAAGTAGATTGCGTCGTCGCGATTGTCGAGGGCGCGATTCAGCTCAGTCGTCCAGCGTGCGAGTCCGTGCGCGCCGGCAATCGCCTTCAGCTTCTCCTCGTTTCGCCCTACAAGGATTGGATCGGGCATCAAAACGTCGCCGTCTTCAAGCTTTATGCCGCCCTGTTCGCGGATCGCCAGGATTGACCGGATCAAGTGCTGATTGAGCCCCATGCGCCCGGTGACGCCGTTCATAATGATTCCCACTCTGCGCTCGCGCATCTCCGCTCCTTGCATATTGTCCGGCGTATCGACGGAATCCTATCACATCGTTCGCATCCTGATTAAACGCGCATCCCGCCTACTCGCACGGTTTGTACCACGCTTCAGCTTTCCCGTATCCAAAGCACCGGCTGACGCACAGGAAAGTTGCGAATGATCTCTGCAGTTTTTGGATCGGGCGACAGCTTTTGCCACAGGTCGATGTACTTCGGTTCGCGATATGCCAGCCCTGCAAACAGCAGGCTTGGCTGGCGATTGGGCAAGTCGTCGAAGTATTCAACATCCTTTGCGTAGGGCCACTTGCTCTTGTCTTGGATGAAAGGAAACATGAAATCGACGGCCTTCCGATATGTGTTGCCGTTGGGCAGCGCGAACTGCCATAAGCTGCCAGCCGAATTCTTCGGAGCGGAAGCGATCTGGCACACAATCGCCAGTACATCCAGATCGAAGAGAGAATAGCTGTAAGGCTTGGTGCGCGCGAGTTCGAGGGGAAAGCTGCCATCGGCAGCCAGTTGATCCGGCAACAGGTGGTCTCTGCAGTGATCGCGGCAGAGCGCCATCGCTTCTTCGTTGCCGGTGAATGCGGCAAACGAGGCTGCCTGCGCAACCCAGCACGCACCGTGATTGTTCGTTGCCGCTTCCTCTTCTTTGCCATTCTTTGAGGTACGCATCCAACTTAGATACTCCGCAAACCAGTCTCGAACGCCGGCAAAATCGGCAGACGGCATGACATGCGCGGTTTCCAGATGCCGCGCCGCACAAGCCACTTCAACCAGCTGCAACGTGTCGATAACGCCCGTGCCGCGGCCGGGCGAGACACCCCAGATTGCCTGCGCAAACTCCAGCGACGGATTCATCCGAGTGTCCGGATCGACAAACCAGGCCCGCAGGTGCAACGCAGCGTGGCGCGCAAAACGCTTTTCTCTGGTGATCAACCACGCAGCAGTTAGCGCCGGCACAATGAGGCTGAGGCGAATCAGCGCTTCGCGATGATCGTTGAAGTTTTGCGGATTGGAGTAACCGTCACGACGGATATAGGGTCCGTTGGGATTCTTGGAATCGGGCCACCAGTAATCGCCTTCAGAGAAATAGTCGTGCTTGCCGCCTTTGCTGCGCGGCGAAGAAGATGCTGTGATCGTGACTGGCGGCTGCGTCACGTATTCGTTGGCCGCTCGCAGAACCCTCGCTCGGTCGATGCGCTCAATCTCGTCCAGGGTGATCAGCGCTGCGCCGGAAGAATCCGGTAATGGCAGGGCGGCCACCACGCCGGTACGGGTTGCCGCAATAGCAGCTGCAGAGAGGCAAAATGCTCGGCGATTCATCCCCTCAACATTCAAGCATGCGGCTCGATTCTGTCCAGCCTGCCGCTCGGCAGTAGTTCACCCAAACGATTCAGAGTCGCTCGGCCCAGACTCACGGCAGTGCAGGCAAGTCACTCGGGCGATTGTGGTGATAGGTGGTCCAGCCCAGATAACGGCCCAAAGCTTCAGCGACCGCTGCGGCGGTGTGGCTGCGATTCATCGCGGCGTGGTGTTCAAATCCGTTCTGGCAGATCACGTGCATCAGCGCCGGCAGCCCGGCGACGCGCACCACGGCGCGAGTACCGAAAGTTTTGAGCGGATCGTCAGTAAACTCGCCCTCACCGACGAAGGCGACGATTTTTCCTGACAGATCATCGGTGCTGATGCGCCCAAACGTCACAGGACCGGCCTGCGTGCGGCCTTCCAGCGCACCGAAGGTATTTTCCTCGCCGAGCGTAGTGCCGAGAATGGGCGCGGTGGCAATGCGAATGTCGGGCAGGAATTCCTTCGCCCAGTTGCCGCAATGGAAGAAGACGCACTTTTCAGAATCATCGCCGTAGTTGTTGTTCCAATCCACCAGAGCGCTTGGCGTGCCGCTCGCCAGTTGCAGTGCATACATTCCCACTACACCCGCGATATCCACTTCGCACGCCGATGGCAGCATCTGTTCGCTCATCATCGACATAATCGTGCAAACATTCACGCCGAAGTTCTTCTGCAGCGAGCTCCAGCACTGAATCGCTGTTGCTGTAATCGAGAGCGACTTCATCCAGTCGTCGACCACAAGCGCAAATTTCGCCATGCGCACGATCGCTTCGCCGGGAACTTTTGACGCGTCGGCATAAGAACGGATCTGCTCGATCCGCTGGCGAACGCGTGCGTCATCGTTTGATATCTTGGCAGCGTTGCCGAAGACCTCAGACAGATCGATCGTATTGACCGTGATGCCGGCAGCCTCGAGCAGTTTCTCACTGAATCTCGTTGTATTGAAGGCGTTGGGGCGCGCGCCGACCGCACCGATCCGTACTCGGCTTAATCCCCGCACCACCTTGCAGGTTTGAACAAACTGGACGAGATCCTCGCGAAAACGCGGATTGAAGATCGCCACCGTGTGGTCACGCGTGAGCGAATATTTGATGCGGTACTGGCGCAGGTTATTGCACACTGAAATCTTTCCGCAGAAAGCGTCACGCCGGCGGTCGAGGCCAAACTGATCCAGATCGTCCGGGCAGGCCTGCACCAGGACAGGTACGTGCGTATCCGCGAGGCGGATCGAGTCGGCAACACCCTTTTCATCGCCAAAGTTAGGCAGGCAAATCAGAATCCCATCAATGCGGTCGCGGTTCCGGCGCAACAG
>Ga0181520_10012989_pt1 | contig 10593 bp, 8 predicted proteins | sample PEATcosm2014_Bin_29_FD_132451 | JGI IMG/M metagenome (GOLD analysis project Ga0181520, IMG submission 132451) | Peatland microbial communities from MTU Mesocosm Facility, Houghton, MI, USA - PEATcosm2014_Bin02_30_metaG | ecosystem: Environmental > Terrestrial > Soil > Wetlands > Peat | place...
CCGCGATGCAGCCGCCGAAAATTGCCGCGCCGCCCTCGTTCGGCACGGAGTCGAATGTCGTCCATGTCGCGCCGCCGTCGGAGGAATAGCCGCTCGTGTCGGTCGGATTGTCGACGCCATGGCGCATCGTCACGATCGTCGAGGGATCCGACGAGGCCCAGTCGACGGACCAACCCGAGGGAATGCGTTGGTGGTCATTGGTCGTGCCGGCGCTCTGCGAGTTCCATATGACCGGCCTGTCGCGCGTCGGCGGATTCGTGCGCCACACGCCGACGCCCTCGACGAAATAGAGGACGTTCGACTGCGACGGGTCGAAGGCGATGTCCATAGCGGATCTTCCGCGACGCGCTTGCCCGCGCGCCGCGCAGGCTTCCGCGCCGGTCGTACGCAGCCAGACGCCGGATCCCGCCGACGCAACCAAGAAACATCATGGCGCGCGTCACGATCGGCTCGCAATAGCCGCCGTCCTGATTGGACGCGGTCGCGAACGCCCCGTCGTCCGCCGAAGCTTGCGCCGTCATACGGCTGGAGCCTCACATGGGCTTGTGCGCCGCCCGGATCGTCAAATCTCGCGACGCCTAGCTAAGAAGACTCCAGCCGTAGACATTTTCGTTCTCACCGGGCATGAAAAGTCGCCTCCATCAACTTCGCGCAGGTCAGACTGGATTCCATTCCTTGTGCCACCGCCAACGCGGGTAGCCGCTCGATGGCGCGTACTCTAGTGTCGTATTTGGATAATACGGTGCGACTGGTCTGTGCGACGGGCCGGAACTTCGACCCCGACGCCTCCGGGTCCTTTCGGCGCCCCGGCGAGCCGACCGATCGCGTAACGGCCGCAAATGCCCGTACGTTAAAGCGGGAATGACAGTCTTCCTCAATAGGGCTCAACAAGAATGAAGTTACCCGTTGACAAGCTTGTAAATGGCGCAATTTGGACGGCCGGGGCGTTCAGTATTAGTCAGGCGCTCCGGTTTGTCACAAATATTGTCTTGGCGCGGTTGCTGGCCCCAGAGCTGTTCGGCCTCATGGTGATTGTCAATACGGTCAGACTTGGCACTGAGCTGATCTCCGACATCGGCATTAATCAAAATATTGTATATAGCAAAAATTCTGATGATCCACAATTCTATAATACTGCGTGGAGTTTGCAGGTTATAAGGAGTGTGATATTGTGGATGTTCATTGCAATTGCCGCGATACCGATTGCAAGACTTTACGATATTAAACAATTATCCACAATTTTAGTGATATCGGGACTCGGTACTGTCTTTGTTGGACTTACGTCGGTCAGTATTCCGATTTTAGAGAAAAGGATGCAGTTCTATAAGCTGAATGTGTTTACTATTGTTACCTCGGCGTTCGCATCTGCTGTCTTGATTTTATTTGCATATCTCAGCCCGACGATTTGGGCGCTCGTTTTTGGCGCGCTTGTTGGCTCCGCCTTTAACATGATTCGAAGTCACTATTTGATCACAGAAGTAAAACAAAGATTTTACATAAACAATGAATACGTGGCAGAAATAATGGGCTTTGGAAAATGGATTTTCTTAAGTTCAATTGTGTTTTTCTTCGCTGGGAACTTCGACCGATTGTACTTCGGCAAGGTGGTGCCTCTCGGCCTGTTGGGAATTTACGGAATTGCGCGCAACATATCTGACCTCTTTGGCGCCGTCGCCACGCGCATTGGCGGCGTTGTTGTTTTCCCGTTCATTGCGTCGCATTTTAGCACGCCGCGAGAAATCTTGCGCAAGGAACTCAGCTCGATTCGGTTGAAATTCTTGTTGCTCATGGCGATTGGTTGCTCTGTCCTCATTGCTACAGCTGATTTGGCGATCAAATTGCTCTACGATTCGCGATACCACGCCGCCACGTGGATCCTGCCAATCCTGGTCGTCGGCGCCTGGTTCTCCATGATCGCCGCAATTAACGAATCAACGATCCTTGGATTGGGAAAGCCGTCCTACACCGCGCTCGCCAACGGCGTTAGATTGGTCCTTCTCCTGATTGCGTTACCCCTCAGCTTCGCGATCGCCGGCCTCGTTGGCAGCGTCATCACCCTCGCCGTGATCGAGGCATTTCGCAATGTGCCAATGTATGTTGGATTAAGGCGCGAAGGGTTTGGCTTCGGCGTCCAGGACTTGAGCGTCACACTGATCATGTTCGCAATGACCGGGGTTTTGGAATGGGCGCGATGGACGGGGGGGGTCGGGACATCCTTCGATTCGTTGTTTGCGTCGTTGCCGAAATAAACGGCCGTCGCCCTGCTGCAAGAGCGCAGCGGCGCCGCTAGCTTTCGCCGCAGTCGCGGCGGGGCGCGGGGCCTGTCCGCGCGTGGGACAACGCCGCCTTGCGAAGCATCGCCTGCTGCGGCAATCTCAGCCTAAGCGAGCCGCAATCTGCAGTCTCTCGGCGCGGACGTATCGCTGCCTGTTTTCGTTTCACGTGGTTTGGCCGGGGCCGGGGGACGAGTTGGATCATTCAACCACAATCTGTACGTGCGTCGAAGCGGGCGACTTGGAGACGGAGGTCTTGTTGCTCGCCGAGTCGCTGCGAAAGTTCGGCGGACGGTGGGCGGGCGTTCCGATGATCGCCGTCAAGGCGCGACGCGGCCCGTCACTTGCGACGGCGACCGTCAAGCGACTCGAGCAGCTTGACGTTCAACTCGTCGACAAGTTGCTGAACGATGAAGCGCCTTGGTGGGATCATGCAAACACAGCTGCGGCAATTCGGTACGTGGAGCAGCATGCGAGCACGCGTTGCGTAACCTGGATGGATGGAGACATGGTCGTATTGCGCGAGCCTGAAGAGTTTGCGCCTGTTCAAGGAACCGAATTCATCGCGCGGGCGGCTGAGGGGTATGATGTCGCATCCAGCGGCAGCGACAATAAAGCCGATTATTGGCGTAGAATTTGCGCGGTGTTTGGATTACGGTTCGAGGAATTCGCCGATATATTATCGTGGCCGGACAACAAGCGCATAAAAGCGTATTGGCAGAGCGGGATATTTACTTACATTCGAGAGAAGAATCTTGGCGCGCGGTTTTATGAAGTCTTCGCAACGATGCTTCGCACCCCGATAGCGTCGAAATTTGCGGGGACTTTTCATACGGACCAGGTTTCTCTGGCGCTGGCGGTGCAGTTGCTCAAACTTCGCTGTTCGCAATATGGCCCGCGCATGAACTTCAACTATAATCCGATCGACAGGGAGAGGGCGAGCCTCATTCCACTTGCAGACGTGTCCGTGCTCCACTACCACAGCTCGCTCTTGCCTGTTCATTACGGCTGGGCGCGCGAAGGGTTCAAGGCGCTCTCCGCCGATCAGTTCAAGCTGATCGACTCCCACGCGCCGCTAAGGCGCAGTTCGATCCCCGTCCGGTTGCAACGCAAATTGTTGAAGATGTGGCGCAAGCGCAAGCTCAATGCCTTCGAGGCGCGCGTTGTGAAATATTGACGTCGAGCGGCTGCGCGCTCACTCCCAATATTGTGACGATGACGACGTTGCGATGGAGTGGGCCGTATGCGGCGGGCGGGCGTCAAGCTGCGGGTTTGACTGTGGGCCGGGGGATTTTCTCACCTCAATCGGCTTGCGCGATTGAGCCCACGTCGGTCACAATTGAGCGCTTTTCGTATAACCCACCTTGTCCCAACATCGCTCGAGATGGCGACGCAAGAGAGCCGGGTCGTTGCTGTCCTTTGAATGAATCATCACAGCGACCATTCGGGGATCGAGATCGGCCAAGAAAGCGTCAATTGCCGAATTGGTCGTCATTGGCACGCCCCACGAACCCTTAACCAGCGGCACCGTCGAGGGCGCGTGATCGACCGCGTCATATCCGAGCACTTCACGAACGAAAACGCCGTAGAGCATGTACTCGGAGAAGCTCGGCGCCCAGGCAAGCGCAACCTGCCAGTTTCTGCCGGTGCTCTTCTCGATTCGCTGCTGCATAGCCTTCACTGTTTCACGATTCCAGCAAATCATGTGGCCGACATGACCATGATAGTCGCCGTCATGCTCTGAAAGACCCAGCAATCGACGCGCGGCGGCCGTCCAGCGGCGGCAATCGTCATTGATAAAGTCGATGTCAAGCAATCCGACCTTCCCGTTGACCAACAGATCGTCGCGTTCGAAACGACGGAGGAACGCCATGTCAGAATCGCAGAAGACCAACGTCCGTTCGGAAACCGCCTCAATCACCCCAATCTTCAGGATCTGCTGCATGATCCAGCCTCGCACCGGTGGCGCCTTGAGACTGAGCCAGAAGACTTTGCGGCCCGGCATCTGCCAAAACCATTTCCCGACAAGCGCTTCGGACTCGACTAGCCTCCGCTTGCCCCGCTCCAAGTGACTGAATGCGGATCGGTCCCGCCGGGCGACTATAAGATAATGCGGCACATGCGGCGCGACGCGATCAAGAGATTCCGCCAGGAGTTCGCATTGCGCCAGGTCCGGCAAAAAGGTCGGCGTCACGATCGCAAAAGAGTGGTCAGGATTGTCGACGGAACGTGATTTGGTCAAATGTCTGCTCTCGTTGTCCAACAGTAAACCGACGTTCCGCAGATGGCCGTTCGCTCAAGCGAAGAGTGCGACTTTTTGGGGGTCTTCGCAAGCCCGGGCCGCGGCCTTTACGAAGTGGATCTGCGCAGCGGGACTGCTTGAATTGGTTTGTTAATTGGAAGTTCGGCCGATCCTGATCCCTTCCTATCATGCAGTCAAAGGCTGCGTCTGCCGCTGTTGCCGTGGGCATGTGGGCGACGCGGCGGAATTGTCCATCTGGCCACACGCCTCTGGCCGGCTGCGCCTTCGCGCCAGACCGCCATTGGCGCGCAGCCCGCGGCCCTGATGGGCGCGTCTATGGTTGTAGAATTCGATCCGTGAGGCGAAGCCGGCGTGGGCTTCGCGGCCGTCGGCGTAACCCTTGAGACAGATGTCCTCGTGCTTCAGCCACGCCATAGCCGTTCGATGAACAGGTTGTCCATCCGACGGCCGCGGCCGTCCGCGGAGATTGCGATCTCGGCGGCGGCGCGCGGCGCGTCTCGAACCGACGATCGGCGGTCGCTTCGGGAATGACCCACTCTGCGCCGCCTGTCGTCTCGAGAGCTTCCTTCAACTGGCGGCGGCGAACCCGACGCCCTGACGTCATCTGCGGGAGGTCAAAGTCTATTGTCCTTACTGCGGAGCGCGTGCTAGCGTTTTGCAGATTTCCTGGGCAATGCAACTGCCGAACGAGAGGGCCTGATGGCGTCGGGACTGAACGCGGATCGGTATTATCTCCTCGATGGCCTTCGCGCGATCAGCATCCTGCTGGTGCTCGCCTGCCATCTGCTGCCCCTTGGCCCCGCCGTCTTGCGTTTCAACGAGGCGGCCGGCGCAATGGGCATGAGCTTGTTCTTCGCGCTGTCCGGTTTCCTGATCACCAGCCGGCTGCTCGATAATACCGACATCGTCGAGTTCTTGACGCGACGATTGGCGCGAATATTGCCGCTTTCGTACACGTATACGCTGGTCGTATTCACGGTCATATATTTCAGTCCGGTGCATATCTTGTGGACTGACTTGTTCACCATCAATTATATGCGGCAGTATTTAGTGTCGGGCCTCAACAATCACTTATGGTCGCTGTGCGTCGAGATCCACTTTTACGTGGCTATCGGCTTGGCCGTGGCGCTAGCGGGGCGGCGGGCGATTTGGCTCGTGTGGCCGGCGTGCCTGCTGGTCACCCTTCTGAGGTTTCAGCAATCGGCCTATCTCGCCATCGAAACTCACCTCAGGGTCGACGAAATCCTTGCCGGCGCCTGCGTCGCCACGGCGCTGGCGAGTTTGCCCGCGCTTAAGAACGTCGCGCGGATTCGGCTGGTCATGTTCGGCGCCGCGGCATGTTGGGCCGTCGCGTCGCATAGTTCGGCCGGCTCATTCCAGTGTCTGCGACCCTATGCGACGGCGGTGCTGCTGTTCGCCAGCATTCAGTATGGCCGCGTCTCGCCGAACACCGTCTTGTGCTCGCGGCCATTGCGCTACATCGCCGACATCTCCTATGCGCTCTATGTCATTCATCCGGCGACGGCGTATGGCTGGATGAATGAGGGCGGTTCCTACGCGCGCTATTTTCTCAAACGCCCGATCAGTTTCGTATTGACGTTCGGGCTTGCCCATTTGTCGACGTTCCACCTCGAGCGCAATGCGCAGAACTTCGCCAAGGCCTGGTTGCGCAAGCGGCGCGCCGACAAACTCGTCGCCGCCGCCCCGGCGAGCGAGGTCGGCTGACGGTTCGCCGACGGGCGCTCGGTCGCGCAGGACCCGCGTCTGCGCCGCCCGAAGTGACGACGACGGCAAAACGGGCGCGCCGGCGCCCCTCGGCGACAGAGGAAAGGGGCGTCCGCGCCGGAGCCGGCTTGTTTGGAACCGGCTTCAGGTTACGGCTAAGGCGTCACAACTGTCGTGCTTGTTCCGCCGCCCGTCGTGCTCGGAAGCGTAAGCGTCCGCACGTTGGTCGCTGCCGCGCTGGCGCTCCCCAGCAAGTTCAAAAACTTCAGCAGTTGCGTCCCATCCGCATTCGCCAGCAGGATGATGTCCTTGTCGCGCATCGAAAACTGCCTGGCGCGAAAGAATCCGTCGCCATCGCGCAGATTGAGCCGATAGATGACGGGAACTGTCGGGTCGGACGCCAGCGTCGCATCCGGTCGAAGCGCTTTGACCAAGTCGGCGGACTCGTAGCGGAACAAGAACACCCCGGAAGGGTCGGAGACGGTATCCACGAACCCGCCCGCCTCCGCGACGGCTTCCGCAAGGTTGAGAGTCTCGGTGCCAAACGGATAGCGGCCAACCTTTGTCGACGCCCCCAGCACGGAAAACGTCTTGGGATCGTGTGAAAGATAGATACTGTCGCCGGGATAGACGTAGATGTTCTCGTCCACCCTGCCGACGATCCGCTGCAGCGAGACCGCGGCCTCTCGCTTGCCGCGGGTGAGATGAACCGTTGTCTCATACGCGGGGAACCGCGACGCTCCCGCCTCCGCGATCAGGTCGAGCAGGCGGGTGCCGCTCGGCCGAAGCGCAAAGACGCCGCTATGGGCGACTTCGCCGCCCACCGCCGCGCTGTTCGCGCCGACGCCCATTCCGGGCGCCGTCACCATGACGACCTGCACTTGCGGGTTGACGGCCTTGTCACCGAGCTTGCGCTCGATTCTCGCGCGAAGGTCGTCGAGAGTCAGACCCGCCGCCCTGATTTCGCCCGCGAACGGAACGCTGATGTCGCCATTCCTCCCCACCGTCACTGGCAACAAAGTCGTGGAGCCGAAGCCCGAGGACGAAGAGTCGCTCGATCGGCCGAACAGGCCCGAGGCTTCGTCGATGACCGCGATCTGCAGCGTGTCGCCGACCGCAATGCGCAAATCGGCCGCCGGCGCCTTGCTGGCGAATCGTCCGACGAAGCTGTCCTGACGCGTCGTCGCGAGGGCGGCGATGACGCTTTGGTCGAGATCGAAAACGAAGATCCCGTTCGAAGCGTTGTCCACCGCGTTCTCGATCTCGCCCGCCGTCGGCGCCGACGCTGGCAGGACAGCGCATCCCGGCAGCGCAAGCGCCGCCGCAACCAAAGCGAAGCCGTAAGTCAACGTCTTGAGGCGGCCCGAGAAAGGCGAGGTTTCCCCTCCACCCCGCGCGCTATGCAACATCGTCCCGGCCAAGTGGCCCCCCCTTAGGCTCAAAATTCGCAAGGCTGTGGTTCGTCTTTTTCTAATTTTGAACTACGCGCCTTTCGGGACGCTGAACTGCGTCTTCTTCGTTTGTGCGCCAGTAATTCTGTCGACCGCGCAACTGCGCCGGCAGCCCCCTCCTGTGCGGTTCGACGCAGCGGTCTAACGACTATAGGGGGACTTCAACGCCATGGGAACCTTCGACAGCGAGCGGACGCCGCGACTTGACGATTTTTCTTGCTTTGCGCTTTCGGCGCCACAGACCGCTCTGCGTCATAAGACTTTATCCACATGGCTCGCTCGGCGGAAAGACGCCGCGGACCCTTTATCAGCCGCCCGACGCGGCGTTCGGCCGGGCGGGGAAGGAAACCGGAATTTCCCCGCCCACGTGGCCCAACTTCGTAGACGAAGTTGTCGAGAAGACTTGTGGCCAGAAATTTCGCCGCCGCGGAGCGCGCCGCGGAACTGCTGTTTTGTCCCGAACGCCGATCGTCTCGGCGCCCGTCAGCCGTTCGTTACGTTTGCGCCGATAGGTTGTGCGCCTCGTGGCCATGGCGAGGCGATTTGAATGACGACAATGCTGATGCTCTGTCTGAGCGCGGGTTTGGCGCTGGGGGTGGTCGCCAATGTGTTCAGGTTGCTCGCGCTCAGCGTGGCGATTGCGCCGATCTGCCTCCTTACGTCGATCCGCTTAGGGGCGCCGCATCCGATTGCGATGACGCTGGCTTGCATTTCCGCGTTGGAGTTCGGCTATGCAATCGGGCTCTTCCTTCTGGCGCAGTCCCATCGCTGGAATCCTTCGGTCGAGCAAAAGAAACTTCGTCCCGGACGTCGCTGACGAGGGGCTTGATCGCGGTCGCCGCCTCGCGTCGCTAATGAGATTGGTGATCGAGCAGCGCGACGAAGGCCTGCGCCAGCGCTTTGAGGTCGAGCGCCAGCGACCAATTGTCGATGTACCACAAGTCCATTTCGACCCTTCGCGCCGTCCCCCTCAGCTCCCGCGTTTCGCCGCGGAGGCCCGCAATCTGCGCCGCGCCGGTCAATCCGGGTTTGACATGGCGCCGTATCGCGTAATTGCTGATCTGGGCTCGTCGCTCCGCGTCGTGCGCGACGGCGTGAGGACGTGGGCCGACGAGCGACATGTCGCCTTTGAGGACATTCAACAACCGCGGCAACTCGTCGATGCTGGTCCGTCTCAGCGCGCGGCCGATGCGCGTCACCCGCCTGTCGTTTCGGCTGGTTCGCTTGATGGAGCCGCCGTCCTCGAGCACGGACATGGTTCGGAACTTGAAGATAAAGAATTCCCGGTTGTCGAACCCTCCGCGCCTTTGGCGAAATAGGATCGGGCCGGGGCTGTCGAGCTTGATCAGAAGAGCGGTCGTCAACAGCAGAGGGGACAGGAACAAGAGCAGGGAACTCGAAATCGCAAAGTCGAAGACCCGCTTGACCCCGCGCTTGCAACGACTCGGCGGCGCGCGTCGGAGCAGCACCGAAAAATGGGAATCGACCGTCGCATTCCTCTCACGGACGAGGATGTTGCGCAGCTTCCGATCGGGGTAAAGCCGGACCGGAAGAGGAGACGCCCGCAGGTGATCGAGAATCTCCGCAAGCGCTTGGTCGCGATTCCAAGCGATCAGCAACGCAAATTCCTGAGCATGAAGACGCCGCGCCATTTCGATCGCATGCGCCAACTGACTTTGGGTGGTCTCGATCAGCCCTTCGTCCCGTTTGCCCCGGGTCAGGGCGACGCGCCCGACCACATCGAGTCCGAACTGGCGCAGGTCCAAATCCGACAGCTGCGCCACTTCGCTGAATTCGCCGATGGCGACAACAGAGCGACCCCGAATTGCGCCGTGCTTTACGGCTCGCTGAATTGCCGCGCGAAGGATCTTGCGGACCGCGATAATCGCGCCCAACCCGAGAACGCTAAACAAGACGGCGCCGCCACGCGAATAATCGGCGCCAGTCTTGAGCGTAAATAGTCCAAATGTCAGGACGAGTAGGCTAACTACATAATTTCTGATAACGATTGATAGGTGACCGCCGCGCAGCGTTAGCGACTGAATACGATACAAACCTTGCGCCGTGGCGAGCAAACAAAATATCAGCGCGTCCGCCAGACCGATCGATGGCGATCCGGCTAACGGTCTAAAATCGCCTGTCAAGAATAACATATATGATAGATTGGCGGCGAACCCGGCACAACTCAACCCGACGACATCGAAAGCCGCCGCCGTCAATAGCGCCGCCCAAAGTGGCATTCTGTACGATCGCTTTGCGGTACGCTGCGCGAAACTCGACTGATCGGCAATATGCACCGTCGCCCCCTTGGCCAGGCAATGCTACAATCGGCCAATTTACGGTCTCCTTTACCTGCCGTTCACCTTTCGTCAAGCGAAACCCAAGAACGCCACGGTCAATTTTGACCAGCTTCACGGCGGCGCACGGTGCCCGCCGCGGCATTCACGCTTGTCGCGCGTCGTTTGTGCGGCGTTAGCCGATGCGACGGACGCAGCGACGCGCGACGAAAAATGTCGCGTCGATTCGGCGCGCTCGGGCGAGCCGCGCCAGCCGGAACCGGCGGCCCGACGCGCAGCGAGGACGGTTGGCGTGATCAGCCCGCTGAAGGCCTTCGCGGGTTTCGGGTCCCGTTATCCCGAAGGCGTCTAGGGCGAAGTCGTTTATGCGACGGGCGGCGCCCACGACCGGCGCGATTCCTCTGGCGGGGCTCGCGCAAGGCGCTCCTCATCGAGATGCGACAGAATTTGATTGGCGGGGACATTGCGCGCCGCCAACTCGACGGGACGGTCGTCGACCGCGCTCGTGATCGACATCCGCCGATGCGCATCCCCTCATGGTCGACCCCTTCGTCGCAAGCGGCGCCGGAGCGGAGACGGGTTAG
>Ga0181520_10012990_pt1 | contig 10592 bp, 8 predicted proteins | sample PEATcosm2014_Bin_29_FD_132451 | JGI IMG/M metagenome (GOLD analysis project Ga0181520, IMG submission 132451) | Peatland microbial communities from MTU Mesocosm Facility, Houghton, MI, USA - PEATcosm2014_Bin02_30_metaG | ecosystem: Environmental > Terrestrial > Soil > Wetlands > Peat | place...
CAAACCGTAACTGCGTCTCAATCAACGCTCGTTCCTGTGGATCGAGGTGTCGATAGCTCTTCGCCATATGCAACTATCTCCGGTTTCGGAAATGTTGCACTTGGAGCTTGAATCCGCCTACCCCTCCGCCCATCGCTCGGGTTGCCCCACGGGGGCAACGTGCGAATAGCCCAAGTACGGAGCGCAGCGACGTGCTGGGAACCGCGCACCTCAAAACACAAGCGCCCTGAAGGGGCGCTGTGCGGCCCTCCCGAGATGCCGCGCCGCAGGGGCCGCCCACTCCGCTAACTCCGCTGAAGAACGAAACGACCGCCCCCCAGGCAAGAGATCCCCGGGAGAGCGGTCGAAATAGAGAAAAACAATTTAGCCGAGGATCGCGGCCAGGTCGGCCTCCACCGTGGTAATCGGCATCAGGTTGTAGTTGTCGGCGAGCAGCTTGAGCACGGTAGGCGACAGGAACGCTGGCAGCGTCGGTCCAATGCGGACGTTCTTCACCCCCAGCCAGAGCAGCGTCAGCAGAATCGATACCGCCTTCTGCTCATACCAGCTCAGCACCAGCGAGAGGGGCAGATCGTTCACCCCGCACTCAAAGGCCGCCGCCAGCGCCTGCGCAATCTTCAAGGCCGAGTAGGCGTCGTTGCACTGGCCCAGGTCGAGCAAACGCGGCAGCCCGCCCAGGGTGCCAAACTCGTCCTTGTTGAAGCGATACTTGCCGCAGGCCAGGGTCAGAATGATGCAATCCTGCGGAACCTTGTGGGCCAGCTCGGTGTAGTAGTTGCGGCCGGAGCGCGCGCCGTCGCAGCCGCCAATCAGGAAGAAGCGGCGGAGCGCGCCACTCTTCACCGCGTCAATCACCGTTCCGGCATGGCTCAGCACGGCCGCGTGGCCAAAGCCCACGGTGATGGTGTTGTCGGGGCCGTCCTCTTCAAAGCCCGGAGCCTCCAGCGCCGTGGCAATCACCGCAGAGAAGTCGTTCCCGGTTATGTGGTGCACGCCCGGCCACTCCACGGCGTTGATGGTGAAGATGCGGTCCAGGTAGCCCTTCTTCGGCTCCTGAATGCAGTTCGAGGTCATCAGGATGGCGCCCGGGAACTCGGCAAACTCGGTCCACTGGTCCTGCCATGCGCCGCCGTAGTTGCCCACCAGGTGCGAAAAGGCCTTGAGCTTGGGATAGCCATGCGCGGGCAGCATCTCGCCGTGGGTATAGATGTTGATGCCCAGTCCCTGGGTCTGGAGCAGAAGCTGATACAGATCGTGTAGGTCGTGGCCGCTGACCAGAATGGCCTTGCCTTTGACTGGATGCACGCGCACCTGGGCGGGCGTGGGCGCGCCAAAGGTCTCGGTGTGGGCCGTGTCCAGCTGTTCGAGGACTGAGTAGTTCAGCTCGCCTACCGCCAGAGCCAATCCCAACAGCTCTTCCATGGTGTGCTTCTCGGTCAGGGCGGCCAGAATCTCATGCACCTTGGCGTAGGCCGCGGGAGCAGCCGAGCCCAGCATCATGGCGTGGTACGCGTAGGCCGCCACACCCTTCAGGCCGTAGACCACCAGCTCTTCCAGATTCTTCAGTTCCTTGGCGTCGGCTTGGACCCCGTTGCCGTTCAAATACACCAGCGGAATCAGCAGCTCACGAGCTTGTTGCAGCAGGGCCAGACGATCCGCGGCAGGCTCAAACAGAGCCGGTCCGGCCAGCGTCTCCACGGCGGTGCCAGCCTTCTCAGCGGCAGCCTCGTAGAGCGCGCGCGCCTGGTTGCGCAGGGCGGCAGCCTTGTACACCAGCCCGGCCACGCTGTCGGAGTCGAAGTTGACGTTGGTCAGGGTGGCAAAGACGGCCTCGATGGTGAAGGCGTCGATCTCCGCATCGGCCGAGCCCAGCAGGCGGGCGCGGTGGGCATACTGGCTCACGCCCTTCAGGGCATGGATCAGCAGATCCTGAAGAGCTGCGGTGTTCTCATCCTTGCCGCAGACGCCGATGGTCTGGCAGCCCTGGCCTTGTGAAGTCTGTTCACATTGAAAGCAAAACATGGCGGTTACTTCCTCCGGAATTTCGAACTGAAAGAAGATTAGATCGGTCCGGAAAGCAGGGAAGCGACTTAAGTCACAGGGGACAGGGAACAGGGAATAGGGGAGAAATAATGCCACCCGGCAAACCCTATGCCGGGTGCCGGCGGGGTCGTCGCATTTGAGGGGCCGGGAGCGAATGCGCGATCCCGCTGCCTGCCTTGCGCCGAAGGCGCGTCTAACGCACTGCGGAAGCCCGCAGGCAATGCCGCGCCGAGCGTCCCAAGTCGCCAAGTGGCCTTGTGATTCCTCTCCTTGCCAGCGCCAAGAAATCATGTAAAGATGTCAGGAATTCCAAAATTAAGTTAGCACCACGACCAAATACCGGAGGAACCATGAAGTTTGTTCTTTTCGCTGTTGGCCTTTTGGCGGCCATAACCTGTGCAGCTCCCGCTTATGCCGGAGATCAGGACTTTAAACTCGTCAACAAAACCGGCTATGACATCTCGGAAGTCTATCTTTCCACGATCAACGATAACAATTGGGGTGATGACGTGATGGGCACGGATACTCTCGAGAATGACGAGAGTGTGGATATCTCCTTCGCGCGCAGCGAGGATGCCTGCCACTGGGATCTCAAGGTCATCTACACCGATAAGGAAGTCGCCATCTGGCACAACGTCAACCTTTGCGAGATTTCCAAAATTACCATCCATTGGAACAAGAATTCTGGCGCTACCTCCGCAACCGCCGAGTAATCATTTCTAGCTTTATTCTTCAACAGCCCGCGGCAGAACAGGTTTTCACTTCCTGTCTTGCCGCGGGTTTTTTCGCGTCTGGGCCAGTAACTCTCGACTCGGTGCCTCTGTTGGAGGGCCGGATCAAGAGAAAGCAGGAATAACTCTCATGGCTGGCTCCCTCCCTGGCCCAGCTCGGTTTGCGCGGTGTGGATGTGGCAGATGGCAATGGCCAAGGCATCGGCGGTATCGGCCGGTTGGGGCGGCTCGGGCAGGTTCAGCAGCCGCGCCACCATGAATTGCACTTGCTCCTTTTTGGCCAGCCCGTAGCCCACCACGCTCTGCTTGATGCGCAGCGGCGCATACTCCACCACGGGCAGCTTCAGGCAGGCCGCGGCCAGCAGCGCCACGCCGCGCACCTGCCCCAGCTTCAGGGCCGACTTGGCGTTGACCGAGTAGAAGACCTCTTCAATGGCCACCGCATCCGGTTGCCATTGGGCCATGGCCTCGGTCAGTTCGTTGAACACTTGTTCCAGCCGGGCTGGCAGGGTCTTCTTTTTGGAGAGCAGGATGGCGCCCATGGCGCGGCAGATCAGCCGTGGGTTGAGGCTTTCCTCATCGCTGTCCACCACTCCGAAGCCGGTAATTTCTGTCCCGCAATCCACACCAAAGACCCGCATAGCCACCAAGTTTACCGTAAGCGGGCGGGGCATACGATTTTCCCGGACTCGGCTTCCCGATTCCAGCTCCTCTGTTGTTCGGCACTGCCCTTGTACCGATAAGTTCATCAGCAGCCAGCACGCCCCCGCCGGCCCACCCTAGCCCTTAGCCACCTAGCTAATTGACCTGCCTGTAAAGCACTCCAGGTCCATTCCGGAGATAATAGGAACAACTGTGATGACTCGGGAATCGGTTCGCCAACAACTCGTGGAATGGCTCCGGCAGGGCGTTACGCCCCGTCGCCTTGCCCTGACCCTGGCTCTGGGATGCGCCATTGGCTGCATTCCGGTGGTGGGCATCCCCACCCTGCTTTGCGGTGGGCTGGCGCTGGCGCTGCGGCTGAATCAGCCCGCCATTCAGGCCGCCAACTACGCGGTGATGCCGGCGCAGATTGGTCTTATTTTGCCCTTTGTCCGGCTGGGCGGATGGTTGTTCAGCTCCCCGGCCCGTCCGCAGATCTCTGCCACCCAGCTTCTGCACACCGCGCCCACGCACCTGGCGGGCGGACTGGGCGTGATGGCGGCTGAAGCTTTGGCAGCCTGGATTCTGGTGGCCATTCCCGTTGTTGCCCTTATGACCCTGACGCTGACCCTGGTGCTGCGCCGCATCCCCGCCCTGGCCGCCTGCGAAGCCGCTGACTAGAGAGTTTTCCGGAATGGAGCAGACCTTAAGTTCATGGGTCTCCCACACCTTTCCGCAAAAGACGCGGAAATGGATGGGGCACGGAAGTCCATCGCCAAGCCAGGATTCCCGCAGTCCCAGCGGGGCGGACGCGCGTTCTTCCACGCTCTCAGCGCAAAGGATGCGAAGTGGTCTGCCGCACCGCAGGTGCCTTGCACCGCAAAAAACACTTTCGGCCTTTTCCCAACCTCTCCCCAGTGGCATATACTGACCACCACCAACCCGAAGTTTCGGCTGTTTGGTTCATCCGGGCTTCGGGAGGGCAAGAGGGCGGAGCGCTCGCAAGCTGCGCGTCCCGCATACCAGAGTGCAGGGTAAAAGTCCGGATCCTTGTGAGCTGCCAGCGCGGGGAGACGGAGAGCGGAGGCTGACCATGGAAGTGGAGTTCACCGCCAGGCAAGGAAAGATCACCAAGGCACTACGCACACAGGCTGAAGAGGGATTGGAGCGGATCGGCAAACTGCTGGGCAAAACCGCAACCGCCAGCGTAGTTTTCAGCGTTGAACGCCACCTGCAGGTGGTGGAGCTCAACCTCAAGGCCCGTTCCCAAAAGATTGCGGCCAGTGGCAAGGGACCGAAACAGGACGCGGCTCTCAAGCAGGCCCTGGAACATGCTGAAAATCAGGTGTTGCGCGCTCGCGACCGCCGTTTGAGCAGCAAGCGGTTGCCCACGGAAGACAAGGTGGCGGCTGCCCCTCCTGTCTCGCGCACCAAAACCCGCGCTACCCAACCCCGGGAAGAGCCTCCGGTCAAGGTCACCAAGGCCCGCGCCCGCACCGTCATTCCGGTGCACACCTTTCCCGCCGCGCCCAATGTGGTTGAGCCGCACATTCTTAAATCCTCTCAAGCTATTGCCATCAAACCCATGACCGTCGAGGAGGCGGTCAAGGAACTGGAATTCCGCGATCGTGATCTGCTCATCTTCCGCACCTCAGCCGGAGCCACCATCGTGCTGCATCGCCGTCGCGATGGCCAGGTGGAACTGGTTGAAATGCCCTGAGTCCCTGATCACCCAACCGCTGCAACCCCGAGGGGACGGATTTCAGATCCGTCCCCTCGCTCATTTCTCCCGCATCCGGAGTCGACTGTCCGCCTTTGAGCCAACCACTGTCCCATTCGCTATCACCTTGTCCTGAAATGGACTTGAGGCGACTTTGGTGTTGAAAGGTAACCGTTTTAGGGGATAGCTGCAGCACCCCTCTCCGCTTACGATTCTGGCTATGGCAGCGCCGACTCTGCAGGTCTCCTTCGAGCCTGATTCCCACTACCCGCGAAGAGCCCAAACTGCATCGCAGAAGGAGTTTCCAGGCTTGAACCTTCCGGTCAATGCCGAGTGCAGCCAGCAGCGCGAGATTCTGGATGCCCTGCCCGTTCTGGTTTTCCTGGAGCGCTCCGGCCGCATTGTTCACGCCAACGCGGAGGCCCGCCGCCTGATCGGCCTGGGCGACGCGCCCTGGGTTGAGCGTCCCGTTGAAGACGTGCTCTGGGGGCTTTATCCCGGCACCGCCGAACCCCAGACCAGCTTGGCTGGAACCGGGAAGGGAAGTCCTTTTCATGCCACCATGCCCACCGTCGATGGGCAGCTTGTTCCGGTGGAAGGCACCTACAGCATTCTGGGTGCGGAAGGGCTGGAGGCGATCGTGGTTGCCCATCCTGGCGGCCGCGAGCGGGCCCCCAAATCGCGCATGATGGAAGACGTGCTGGCTAGCCTGCCGGAGGCCGTGGCCATTGAGCACGACAACCATGTTCTCTACACCAATCCCGCCTTTACCCGCATGTTCGGCTTTACCGCGGAGGAGGTGAGCGGCCTGAGCCTGCGCCAGCTGATTGTGCCGGAGACGCGCTGGAACGAGCTTGCCAGCCTGGAAAAGGCCGTGGATCTGCAGGGCCGCGCCATTGTGGAAACCGTGCGCGCCACCCAGTCCGGGGAGCTGATCGACGTCAGCCTGCAGTGCGCTCCGCTGCGCGTGGATGGGGAGCGCGTGGGCTACGTTTACACCTTCCGCGACATTGCCGAGCGCAAGCTGGCCGAAGATCGCCTGCAGCACGACGCCATGCACGACTCCCTGACCGGCCTGCCCAACCGCGCGTTGTTCATCGATCGCCTGGGCCAAGCCCTCAGCCGCCGCCTGCGCCACCCCGAGTTCAGCTGCGGTGTGCTCTTTCTGGATCTGGATCGCTTCAAGCAGATCAACGAAGCGCTGGGCCATGCGGCCGGCGACGCGCTGCTGGTGGGCTTGGCGGAACGTCTGGTGGGCGTGCTCCGCGCCCAGGACTCCGCCGCGCGGCTTAGTGGCGACGAGTTTGCCGTGCTGGTGGAAAACATTCTTTCCGCCGCTGACCTTGAGATCGTGGCCCATCGCATTGTGGCGGCCATGGAAAAGCCTTTTGACATCTTTGGCCACGCGGTGGGAGCCACGGCCAGCGTGGGTGCTGCCATGGCCGGTCCCTCCCACACCGCCCCTGACCTGCTTTTGCGCGACGCGGACCACGCCCTGTATCGCGCCAAACAGGCCGGCCCCGGCCAGTATGAGATCTTCGACAAACAGCTGGAGTTCTGCGTCACCCGCCAGCAGGAGCGCGAACGGGAACTGCGCGGCGCTTTGGAACGGCGGGAGTTCGAGTTCCGTTATCAGCCCGTGTACAGCCTGCAATCCGGCCGTGTGGAGTGTCTGGAGTCTACCCTTTGCTGGCAGCGATCCGGCGGAGAATTCGAGTACGCCGCCGACCTGATGGAAGTGGCCGAGGTCACGGGCCTGTCCATCGCTCTTGGTCAGGAGGGCCTGGCCGCGGCCTGCCAACAGCTCCACGCCGGCAGCGGTCCGCGCAACGGCGCTGCTGGCTGCTCGGTCAGCGTCAACCTTACCGCCCGCCAGTTCTTTCATCCCGATTTGGCCGCGCATCTGATGGAAGCCATTGCCGCCTTCGGCATTGATCCCACCCGGTTGTTGGTGGAGGTGCCGGAGACGGCACTCAACGACCGCGCCGATGCCTCTGTGGCCGTCCTGCAGCGGCTGGCTGACTCCCGGGTCCGCATTGTCATGGACAGCTTCGGTTCCTCGCTGGCTCCGCTCAACCACCTGGTCCGCCTGCCGGTTGACATGGTCAAGTTCGATGCGCGCCTGGTGGAGTCCGCGCCCACCTGCAACCGCCGGCAGGCCATGATGGAAGCTCTCATCCACCTGGCCCACTCGCTGGGTATCCGCGTTGGCGCCAACGGCATCTCCACCCCCGAGCAGTTGCAAACCCTCATCCGCCTAGGGTGCGACCTGGGCCAGGGACCACTGCTCGGTCAGCCCCTGACCGCCGCTCTCTCCCTCGGCCTGGTGGCGCAAAACCACGGCGATTGATGGTCGAATTGGGCAGGAATTGCCCTTATCGCCGAGATTTTTCCGCCCATCCGTTGTAGGATGAGCCCATGACGCCCACCAAGAAGGCACCGCGCGCCAAAACACCGCGCCCAAGCGCCCCCAAGAAGAAGACTGTTCCGCCCAAGAGCAAAGAGCTGGTCATCGTCACCGGAATCTCCGGCGCCGGCAAGGCCTCCGCGCTCAAGGCGTTTGAAGACCTTGGCTATCACTGTGTCGATAATCTGCCGCTGGAACTGCTGCCGGACTTCGCCGCCCTGGTGGTGAAATCGCCGGAGGTGGAAAGCGCGGCGATCGTGGTGGACGTCCGCGAAGGAACCACCCTCGACCAGTTGCCGCAGATCCTCAAGAAAGTCCGCCAGATGCTGGCCACCCGGGTGGTCTTTCTCGACGCCCAGGATGCGGTGCTGCTCCGCCGCTTCTCGGAGACCCGCCGCCCCCATCCCCTTGGCCGCCGGGAGACCATCTCCCGCTCCATTGTGGAGGAGCGCCAGCTCCTGGACCCCATCCGCAACGTCGCCGATACCCTGGTTGACACCTCCAACTTCAACGTCCACGAGCTACGCCGCCACATTCAGAGCCGCTTCAATCAGGAAGACCAGAAAGACCAGTCCCAGCACCTGCTGGTCAGTTGCCTCAGCTTCGGCTTCAAGAACGGCGTGCCGCTGGATGCCGACATCGTCTTCGACGTGCGTTTTTTGCCCAATCCCCACTTTGTTCCGGAGTTCCGCAAGAAGACCGGCCTGGATCCGGGCGTGGCCGGCTACGTGCGCAAGTTTGCCCAAACCCGCGAGTTCCTGACCCGGGTGAGCGAGCTGATGCTCTACCTTTTGCCCCACTACGTCAGCGAAGGCAAAAGCTACCTCACGGTCGCCTTTGGGTGCACCGGCGGCCAGCATCGCAGCGTCATGATGGCGGAAGACATGGCCAAACGGCTGAAGAAGTCCGGCTACACCGTCAAGGCCATCCACCGCGACATTCCCCGCCCAAGCTAACCGCGCGGATCTTGAGCATTTTCCGAAAGCGTGCAGACCGGAAGTTCATAGGTATCCCATCCATTTCCGCAAAGAACGCGGAAATGGATGGGGCACGGAAGTCTAGGTCAAAAGAGGAAATGTTCTAATCGAGTGGAGCGCTTTCAACAGGGTGGGTAGCAGAGCCGGAAAAGGTTCGTTAACTCGCGCTTTGCTGCTCCGCTCCTCCCATTTTTCAGAATGATGTCATGGCATCGCTGAAATACTAACTAATTTAGATTCAATCACGCCTAAAGAAGTGAAGTTGGTTTCGTTTCTTCAGATGCCTCTAATTTTCCACCCCAGAAAAACTTTCCAAATGCCTGATCCTCTGCCGATAACCAAAGTGTACTCGTCCGGTACTTGGGGCCGGAGGAGAGAGCTAGAGGTTTTTCTCACCCTACAAGAGAAGCACAAGGAGGCATTTGTGCCCATCGATGTTGAGCAGAACGCGCAGTTGAACACCCTACGTCTGGAAGGCCCCATCGAGATTGCCGCAGCCGCGGAGTTGAAGACCACTCTGCTGGAGGCCATCCGCCGTGGGGGTACGCTCCATCTCTCGCTGGAAAACGTAACCTGTCTCGATGTGACCGCCGTGCAGTTGCTCTGGGCTGCCGGGCGTGCCGCTCGGGCTGCCGGAATCCAGGTCCAGTTGGACGGCAAGTTGGCGGAGCCAGTGACCGCTGGTTTGACCGCCGCCGGATTCTCCGGTTTCCCCATTTCCTGAACCACCAGTTAGAGGATTACGGGCCATGCAGCAGACCAATCTGAGCAACAGTGAGCAATTCAAGCAGAGCTTCCGTGAGGAGGCGCGCGAGATTCTTGTGGATCTTGAAGCCGCACTGCTGGAGCTGGGCAATTCGCCCTCGGATACGGAGCTAGTGGGCCGTGTCTTCCGCGGCTTGCACACCATCAAGGGCTCCGGCTCCATGTTCGGTTTTGAGCAGCTGGCCTCCTTTACCCACAATCTGGAAAATGCCTTTGACGCGGTGCGCAACGGGCGGCTGGCGATTGATTCCGCGCTGATCGACATCACCCTGGGCGCTCTGGACCAGATGCGCGCCCTGCTGGATGAGGATGAGGCCGCCATTGACTCCGGCGCCCGCACCATGATTCTGGCGCAGTTGGCGGAGCTGACCGGCCAGCCCTCTGGGCCAAACAAGCCTGGGCCCGCCGCCAGCGCCCCGCCGGCCCCCGCTCCGGCCGCCGACGGCTTGCCCACCAGCACCTTCAAGATCCGCTTCCAGCCTGGCCCGGAGTTCATGAACAACGGCGCTAACCCGCTCTTGCTCATCCGCGAACTCTCCGAGATGGGCACGCTCCGTGCCGTGGCCATCATGGACCAGGTGGCCTCGCTCGAAGATCTCGAAGCGGAACGCTGCTATGTGGGCTGGGAATTGACGCTGGAAACCACAGCCTCGCTGGACGCCATCCGCGATGTGTTCATTTTTGTGGAAGACCTCTGTGAGCTGGAGATTGAGGCGCTGGACCCCCTTCCGGCCAGTCCCGTGGCGCAGCCCTTGCACCCCAAGCCCGCTAGCCTGGCGGATGCCCCGGCGCGCGGCCTGGAAGAGCCGCGCGGCTCCTCTGGCGGACGCCGCGCCTACGACAAGCCCGACAACGTCACCAGCCTGCGGGTTCCCGCCGCCCGCCTGGATCAGTTCATGGACCTGATCGGCGAGCTGGTTACGGTTCAGGCCCGGCTCAGCCAGGTGGCCGCCCAACTGGACGATCCGGAGGTCAGTGCGGTCTCGGAAGAGATTGAGCGGCTCAGCTCGTCCCTGCGCGAGACCTCCATGACCATCCGCATGCTGCCCATCCGCGGCACCTTTGAGAAGTTCCGCCGCCTGGTGCACGATCTGGCCCACGGCCTGGGCAAGGAAGTGGATCTGACCATTGAAGGCGCTGAAACGGAGCTGGACAAGACCGTCATCGATCAGCTTGGCGATCCGCTGATGCACCTGATCCGCAACAGCATGGACCACGGCATTGAGTCGGCCGAGCATCGCGTGGCGCGCGGCAAGCAGCCCACGGCGCGCATCCATCTGGCCGCCCGCCACTCAGGCGCCAGCGTC
>Ga0181520_10012991_pt1 | contig 10592 bp, 9 predicted proteins | sample PEATcosm2014_Bin_29_FD_132451 | JGI IMG/M metagenome (GOLD analysis project Ga0181520, IMG submission 132451) | Peatland microbial communities from MTU Mesocosm Facility, Houghton, MI, USA - PEATcosm2014_Bin02_30_metaG | ecosystem: Environmental > Terrestrial > Soil > Wetlands > Peat | place...
CGTGGGGGTCGGCAAGGGGAAGCGCATCCATGGGCAACTTCAAGGCTATACCGTTGCGAGAGAATTTGCGGGAACTGCGAAGGGCGGGGAGAAGGCACGCCAGCTTTCTGACCGCTTGAAGAGGTACCAATGCTGGGTGCCCCAGGTTCGGCGCGTCTTTGTTTTTGCGCCTAACCTGGGATAGCACAAACCTCAACCGGAACAAAATCATGCTGCCAGAGACTTAGTCCAGCCGCGGCGTTCCCCGGCGCAACAGGATGCCGAAGACGCCAAAGGCGGCAATAAGGCCCAGCGCAATGGCGAAGTAATAGGCGATGGGATGCGCCCAGCCCGGCGAGTAGGTCAGGTCCTGGCCCACCCAGAGCAGCAGAATGGTGGCAATGACCGCAAACTGGCCGGCGATGACCAGGAAAGTGTGTCCCAGGTCGCGCCGTTTATCCAGCGCCTCCACCTGGTCCGGGGTCAGGTTGCGTTCTTCGGGGGGAAGCAGGGAATTTGCCATCAAACACTCCTTATGGGCCCACGGGTAATCTCCGGGCCCTGCCGTTCACACTCTCGATTCAATCACATGCCGCCGGGACCGCGCCAGTTGAGCTGTGCGGAACAGGGGCCGCTTGTTTTGCCGTATTACTCATGCGGATAGGCATTTTTCGAGGAGGTGTAGAGGGCTTTGAAATGGCACGGCCGGGTACCACGGTTGCCGTGTCGCAAACGCAGCAAAATAGACGTCTGCTTCACGGACTGCTGAAAAAGCGGTCTTGTAACAGGGCACGACCGGGGTACTCTCTGGGTCGCGTGCCGAAAGCAGCTCAAATAATGATCTGGCCTTCAGGCCCTGCGGAGAAACCCGGTCCGGAGGGAGGCGGGGGTTTCAACTCCCGCAGAAAGCCCGCATAATCAATCGGGCCTTCAGGCCCGGAGGGATGTTTTTCGGTTTATTTGCTCGGAATCATGCTTTTTCCGCAGCCTGTTCAGGCCCTGCGGTGAGAGTCGGATTGGCTGTTCAATTCAAACCACAGGACGAGGTTTCTGCGGCGGGGGCGCTGCTTGAGGGGGAAGCTGGTTGACGTAAACTGCGATTTCTTCTGGCGACATGAGCGATTTTCAGGACCGATCGGGGTTATCGTGATTTGGTTCCCGACTTGTGGAGGTTTGTCGCATCACTGTCCCCAACTGAGGGGCAGGGACACCCCGCCCATCCGCCCGCAGCCGTTGCAAAATACGGCTATAGGTGCCCCTACCTGCGCCAATCCAAAGGGGTTAAGCTGGGAGTAATATACTTGATACAAAAATTCAGTGATTCATCCCTTTCGCCGGGTACGGGAGAATGAAGCATGGATGCTAAGCGAGCAATCGGAGGATTCTGCATCTTCATGGTGGGTACTGTTGTGAATATTCTTCAAGCAACGGAGCCTAACTGGTTTGGCAATCACGCATGGATACTTCCAGCCTCCTTCGTGGTTTTGCTTGTTGGTCTGCTCTTTTGGCTGTGTCAGTACCAATGGGCACAAAAGCTGTTGGGAATCGTCCAGCCTATTTGCTTTCCTCTGACCGAACCACCACTAGAAGCGCGCCCTCAAAGGCTCAAAATCATTGAGGCCCACTATGGAATCGAGGGAATTAACGATCCGGACGTAACGCATTATCTAGTCGAAAGGCTTTGCGGAAACTCCTATGCCGAACTGGTAGGTGCCGATCTTTTTCACGGTTTTGATCCCGTTAGTGGAAAGGTTAAGCGGCTTGCGGTGCGCTACTCATTTGACGGGAAAGAATCGGCAGTTATAAGGCCGGAAAATGAGTGGCTGATTCTTCCGGAGGATATGTTCCTGCGGAAGCTGCTTGATGTTTGTCGGGAAGAACGCAGAGTTAACGAAATCCAGCTAAAATCTGACCTCTCGCGGGTACGAGAAGCATACCGACAATGTGACGAGGAACGAAAGACGGCTCTGCAGCGAAATGCGGACTCTCTTTCAATGTCAGATTCCGACCCGAGAGTCTATCCCCAATTCGTCGATGCCAGAATGAATGGAAGCGATAAAAGAGAACTTCAAGCCTATTTCACTCTGATAAACCGGAGTGAATCGGAAGCACGGAATATCATTTTAGAGCCGATAGAGATGAACGGAAAGATAATACAATTCACGAGGCATAGATTAGCTGCGCCGCTCCTTCCGAACCGGGAGGTATGCTTTTACCCAGACGTGGTCACAACTGACAACAAATCAGTCACCGACCGCGAAAGGGATCTATTTCATATATTCTGTCTCGATTATATCGCCTTAGGAGATTCTACAATTTGCGAAGCCACAAAACCAGTAAGAGCAACATACCAGGATTCAGCGCGGAATCTTTTTGAGGTGACTTGCGAACTCGTATTCGACCCATCTGCTCACAACGATGTACGGATGGGCAATCGTGGCCCAAATCCCGCAATTTTTACGAGAAATCACAGGTTCCGAAAGGTTGCAATTGCGATATGAAAGCCGAATGTCGTAAGGGCAAGGGAGGGCAATAGTACTACGAGGAAACGATGAAAAATCTAGTCTCCATTGATGCGCGGCACAATAACTCCCCGCAAGACGCCCAAGGTTGACTGTTTCGCTGGTCCTCGGATTTAGAGCGAGTGTTACTTGGCTAACAGCCCAACGTTCTTACTGGGCCGAGCTAGTGTTTGGACCTCGTAATTCGGTCATCGAAATGGAAGCAGGTGCGGGCGAGGACGCCCGCACTACAGCCGGTCTGGAGACCGGCGCTACCACTCCGTTCATTGCGGAATTGCGCGGTTTTGGCACTAAGTCATTGGCCGGATGATTTTGTTCCGGTTGAGGTTCGTGCTATCCCAGGTTAGGCGCAAAAACAAAGACGCGCCGAACCTGGGGCACCCGAACATTGGTGTAACTTCACGTTGTCAATGACCATGCGCTTAGACTTCGTAAATCGGTCATCGCAATAGAAACGGGTGCGGGCGGGGACGCCCGCACTACAGCCGGTCTGGAGACCGGCGCTACCACTCCGTTCATTCCGGAATTGCGCGGTCTTGGCTCTAAGTCATTGACCGGATGATCTTGTTTCGGTTGAGGTTTGTGCTATCCCAGGTTAGGCGCAAAAACAAAGACGCGCCGAACCTGGGGCACCCGAACATTGGTGTAACTTCACGTTGTCAATGACCGGGTGCTTGGACTTCGTAATTTGGTCATCGAAATGGAAACGGGTGCGGGCGAGGACGCCCGCAGGACAGCCGGTCTCCCACCCCAAGAAACAAAGCCCGTTTCTTGGGGACCCCGGACTCCCACCCCAAGAAACAAAGACCGTTTCTTGGGAACCCCGGTTTCTCACCCCAAGAAATAAAGATCGTTTCTTGGGGACCCCGGTCTCTGACCCCAAGAAACAAAGCCCGCTTCTTGGGGACCCTGGTTTGGAGACCGGCGCTACCACACCCGCAAAGTCCGCCGAAACTCGCGCTACTTGAGTGGATAGCCGACCGATTGGCCGTAGAGAGGCTTGCGGCCTTCCGGCAGCTTCAGGGCTGCGGCCACATCCGGCGCGTGGAAGGCATAGAACCAGGCGTTCAGTCCCTCAGAGGCGGCAAAAAGGTAGATGTTCTGACCGATGAAGCCGGTATCGACCTGGGCGTAGTCCAGCTTGGCGTCGGCCACAAAGACGATGGTTGCCGCGGCGTGGGCAGCCGCTCCCGTGCCGACTTTGGAGCGCACGTCGCCGCTCAGAACCGGGCGCAGGCGATTGGCCTCCGCCTCGTAGACGTAGACTCCCTGGGCAAGAACGACGTAAAGCTCAACCTCCTGCTTGTTCATGGCTGAGGGTGCGGTGCGGCCCAGTCCCGGCTTGACGCTGGCGGGCCGGTTGACGCCAAAGGCCGCCCACAGCAGGTTGGAGAGGGTTTGCTGGGGGAGCGGCTGATCGCGGAAGGCGCGCGTGGTTTGCCGCTGGGCCAGGGCTTGCATAAGCGGCATGCCGGCGGTGATCTGCGGCTGAGGCAACTGGATGGGCTTCAGTTCTTGTGCGGAAAGGGCTGGAAGGGGCCACAACGAAACCATGAGGGCGAGCAATGCGACCGGCCGGCCGCACGAGAAACGAGCTGGAATGTGCATGGTTCTTCCTCCATGAACCGTCTGAGCACGCCGGCCTCCCGAGCGTGCGGGATGGGGGAAGAAACGCATCGAATGCCGGAAAGAGTACCGGCGCGCCAGGGGATGGGGTCCCCCGGCGGCTTGAGAAACTGCGGCTTAGTCAGTCAAAAACGCCAGCGACTGAAGCTGGGTGATCTCAAACGGCTTGCGGCAGCGGATGTTGGTGCAAGCCAGTTTGTCGTCGCGTCTTACCATATAGGACTGCGCCTTGGCGAAGCGGGCGCGATCGCGCTCGTCTGCTCCGCGGGGCAGTTGCGCCCGTTTGCGCCGCACCACCCAGGTGACCTTGTATTCACCCGCCTGCCCGCATTTGGGGCAAACCAGGGTGTGCGTCCGCTGTTCCGTGGTTTCGTTGAAAAACTCCCGCTCTTCCATTTCCTGTCCGGTCCTCCGGTTCTTCATCCCAGTGACGATGAGCGGCCGCTGGAGACTGCTGTTTACCACTCCGCGACATAAATTCGCCCGCGGTTCCCGGGGCACTTTCGCTCCTGAGGAATTTATTCCATACTCGACCTTGCCGTGACCAAACGCAAGCCAGCCCGCTTTTCCGCCACCAAAGCCGTGAAGGCCAACGCCCGCGAGCGCGTGGGACAGCCCAAGCCCTCGCGCGTGGTGGATACCGAGCCGCGCACCGGCCGCGACGTGAAGCACAAACCCAAGCTCGAAGAGATCATCCGGAGGGGAGAATAGCAATGGCAAAGGCGGTTGGCGTAGGCGGCATCTTTTTGAAGGCGCTCGATCCGCAGGCGATGGCAGCCTGGTACTCGACCCACCTCGGCATCCAGACGGGAGAGGGCGGATCGCTGGAGTTCGACGGACCGGAAGCGGCCGGAATGACCGTTTTTGCCCATTTCCCCCGCGACACCCGCTACTTCGGCGACGGCGATCAGCAGGCCATGGTCAATTTCCGCGTGGACAATCTGGACCAGTTGCTGGCGAAGCTGGCCGCAGCGGGCGTGCGCATCGACCCCAAGCGCGAGGATTACTCCTATGGCCGGTTTGCCTGGATATGGGACCCGGAAGGCAATCGCGTGGAGCTGTGGCAGCCGCTGCAGGAAGGGTGAAGCGGAGCGAGGGATGAACAGGCTGCGGAAAAAGGGAAATGGCGAGCGAAAAGCCCCAAAAGCGTCCCTCAGGGGCTAAAGCCCACGCTCATTTTGCTGCGCTTACGGCACGACTGAAGTCGTGCCCTGACGCTTTTAGCCCTTTAGAATGTGCATTTCCGCAGCCTGTGAAGGCCCGATTGATTCTGCGGGCTTTATGCGGCGGTTGAAACCCCCGCCTCCCTCCGGACCGGGTTTTTCCGCAGCCTGTGAAAGTGACGAAATGCAGGTTTCCTTCGGCTTGGCTCAGCATGACAGTAAGGTTTGTGGGACTGTAAGACGGCTTGCAAGACAAGTTCTTACAGGTAAAACGGCCTTGTCTTACGGCGTCTTACGGGCGTGAGACAAGCGTATTGACAATTGGGGCAACTGTATTACGCCCATCGATCCGGCCCGATTGGATGGATACGGAGCAGAGCAAAAGCAACTGCAGATCCCCTTCGGCTTCGCTCAGGGCAGGCTTTCGACTCCGCTGCGCTCCGCTCAGGATGACAGCTTTGTGGTGACGCAGTGCGACAGCCCGCTTATGGATGCTGCACGCTGTAGGGGCCGGGGAGAGAGGTATCGGCCGGCTTGTTCGCCGTCTCTGGCCTGGCCGCGGTTCGGTTGGAGTAAATGCGGAACTGCACCACCAGGTCCAGCAGCACGGGCACCGGCTTGCCGTCTTTAATGGCCGGCTCGAAGGCGGCTTTGCGAATGGCGTTCACGGCGTTCTCGTCCAGGCCGAAACCGATGGGGCGGCCGACGGCGATCTCTCCCGGCTTGCCGTCGGCGCCAATCACCGTGTGATAGAGAGCCATGCCTGCTACGCCATTGGCCTGCGCGTACTCATTGGATTCGGGCTCGAATGTGGATAGAAGCCGCGCCTTCTTGTCCACCGTATTCTGGCGAAATACGGCCGGATCCCGGGGCCGGTAATCGGCCTTGGCCGCTGCCGCCTGGTAGTAGAGCTTCCAGAAGTCGGGCATCGAAGCCAGGAGCCGGTCGTCGAACCCCTGCGCAAAGATGTGGTCCAGCGCGTCCAGCAGCAGCTTTTTGGCGTGCGCCGGAGAGGTGGTGGTGGTCACGCTGCCCGGATCGGCAGGCCGCGCGGCGGGGGGAGCGGCTGCGATCTCCGCCTTGGCCTGATCGGCCTCGCTCATTTCAGCAGGCTGGGCGGCGGCGGACGGCGCAACCTTGTCCGCGGGCCCTTTTGCCGGCTCGGCTGTCTTTGCCTTGACCTTTTTGGGCTTCACAACCAGCTCGCGGTCAATGGAGATTTTGAGCACTTTCTTTTTGGGCGTGATTCTTACCCGGTCGACAGCCTTGGTGGGGTCCTCATAGGGAAGAGCGCCCAGAAAGTGCAATCCGTAGCGCGCCCCTTCCAGTTCAACCTTGTGTTTGGTGAGGCGCACCTTGTCGATCTGCACCCCGCTCAGCGTGTAGGAGCCTTGAGGAGAGTGCCCAATAAGCGCGCCATGCTCGTTGAAGCTGAGGGATGGGTCCAGATAGCCGCCGCGCAGATAAAGCGGCTTGCCTACCAGCAATTGCTTCAGCTCTTCCTCAGTAACGCCGCCGGGCTGGACCGGTTCGGGTGTGGAGGCTTGCGCTGCCGCGGGAGCCGGGGCTGATGGCGATTGTGCCGCCGGCGTCTGGGCTGGTTGCTGCGCGAGCGGGGCCTGTTGTGCGGTTGAGGCTGAAGTTAGCAAGCCGCAGAGGACCACGGCGCCAAACCGGGCCATAGACGCAGCGAAAAACCTGACATGAAGACGAACCATGGACATGGCGGGACCTTTGAGCGTCACTCTAACAGGATTATGTTACTGCGGACCAACAGAGGTCCGGCCGTGCTTTCATCCGCGATGTGCGCGATCAATTATTGATCTGGCCCCGAACTGTCATCCTGAGCGGAGCGCAGCGAAGTCGAAGGATCTGCAGTTGCTCTTGGTCTTGTTTCTATCGGTAGCAACCCAATCGTGCCGGAGCAATATTGATCCGTCCCTATTGAAGTGATACGAAGTAGAGCAAAAGCAACTGCAGATCCCCTTCGGCTTCGCTCAGGGCAGGCTTTCGACTGCGTTTGGCGCAAAAGACGCGCCAAACTCCGCTCAGGATGACAGCTCTTTCTCGGTGCAATCCTTTGAGTCGTATCAATAGCTGCTTTTCTGGTTCCGGTTCAGCCGCCAGAGAATTCGCCGGAAGAGCCCCAGGATGCGCCGCGTATCGCGCGATGAGGGAGCCAGCCTGCGCAGCAGCAGGCGCAGATCGTGGTGGTTGGCCGCCTGCATCGAGCGGGGAGAGTAACCCGCCGCGGTCATGGCTTCTTCAACCACTCCGGCCAGAAGCTCCAGGTCGCCTGAGGCGGCAACGGAATGGGTGTGCTCGGTTTCGGGCTCCGGCGCTTTCGGCGTGCATGTTTCTTCGGAGACGCGGGACGCCAGTTCGTACAGGCACACGGCCACGGCCTGGCCCAAGTTCATTGAGGGCTGGCGTTCGTCGGTCGGGATTTCGACCAGCATATGGCAGTACGAAAGGTCTTCGCGGGTAAGGCCGTGCTTTTCCGGGCCGAAAACCACCGCAACATGGCCGCCGCGCGCAAGTTCCCGGCTGATGAGCGGGGCAAGCAAGGGAAGGGAAACCACAGGCTGCTCCGGCTTGCGGTAGGTGAGCGTACCCGTGCCCACCACCAGCGTGCAGTGGGAAACGGCCTCGGCCAGAGTCGCGGACTCTTTTGCGTCCAGGAGTTGTTGCGGCGCGCCGACAGCCGAGCGAGCCTCGCGCCAGTTGGGCGCATAAGGAGCCACAACCGCCAGCCGCGTAAAGCCGAAATTGGCCATGGCGCGTGCCGCCGCCCCTATATTGAGGGGGTTGCGTGGGGAGACGAGAACGACGTCGAGGCGGCCGGATTGGTTTTCAGGGAGCAAGAAATGATTGTAAAGCGGCATGGGTCGGTCCTCCACCCCAGGGCTTTCCCCGGAAAGTGCCTGGCTGAAACTCGGAGTGATAGGCCGCAGCGGCCCGGGCCTGAAGGCCCAGCAAATCCGCGCTCTCTTGAGGGGGCTGAAGCCCCCTGCTCCCTCCGGAATCCTTGATTTGCAGCTGTGGTATTTGCAAGCTGCGGAAAAAGGGGAAATGGCGAGCGATAAGTCCGAAAAGCATCCCCCAGGGGCTAAAGCCCACGCCTGTTGTGCGGCATTTTCGGCACGACTAAAGTCGTGCCCTTTCAGAACCAACGAGTTTTTCAGCAGCCTGTAAAGTCGTGCCTTGTTACAAGACAGGCATTTCTCTGCGCCTCATTCATGGGCTGCTGCTCAACCGTTCGATTCCACTTCACAACCTGCTAAAGAATGTTGCGGCTGGCGGGTCTGGGGAAAATGTACTAGCCTCAAGGGGTGATCTGGACAAACCCTGCCGAGATGGCTTTCAACGAGCTGAGCTCCGCGCCGCTGGTGCGATTTTCGGTGCTGGCGCTCAGTTCCATCTTCTTTCTGGTCGATCCCTTCGCCGCCATTCCCTCGTTTCTGGCCATTACGGAGAGCGCCGGGCCGGCGCGCCGCAAGCGGATGGCACGAAAGGGCGCGACGACCTGCTTTATAGTGCTCACCAGCTTTGCCGTCTGCGGCCAGCTCATCTTCAAGATGTTCGGAATCACGCTTGCCGCCTTTGAGGTGGCCGGAGGGCTGATTCTGCTGCTGATCGGCCTGGACATGCTGGAGGCCAAGCGCTCGGCCACCCAGGAGGCGACGGGCGACACCGAGGAGGCTTCCCATAAGGAGGACGCCGGCATTGTTCCGCTGGGCATTCCCATGCTGGCCGGTCCGGGAGCCATTTCGTCGGTCATGGTGCTGGTGGGGCAGGTGCCCACGCTCTGGCACTGGGAGATGGGGGCCATTCTCGGATCGATCGCTATTACCAGCCTGGTCAGCTACTGGGTACTGTCCGGGGCCAGCCGGGTACGCCAGGTGATGGGCGAAACCGGCATCCGCATCCTCGTCCGCATCATGGGGCTGCTGCTGGTGGCTTTGGCCATGCAATTTTTCGTCAATGGAATCACGGACTTAGGACTTATACCGAAGCATTGAGGCCGGGTTTCCCACAGAAAGCTGGGTTTCCCACAGGGGTAAAGTTTGCAATCCCTCTGGATGGTTGATATTGTTGGGAAGTCGCAGCGAGGCAAACACGGCTAAGCCGGTTGGCCGCTTGCGAAAAAGGAGTGGTTCTGCTACTCTTTGAAAGCAACAAAAAGTCGCTAACCTGAACATTGGAAAGCACTTGCAAACAGAGAGTGGTTGTGCTACTCTTTGAAAGTCGCAAGAAACGAACCGGAACAACGGCACGACTTGCGAACAAAGAGTGGTTATGCTACTCTTTGAAAGCGGTAAGAAAGTGGCTAACCTGAACAACGGAAAGCACTTGCAAACAGAGAGTGGTTATGCTACTCTTTGAAAGTCGCAAGAAACGAACCGGAACAACGGCACGACTTGCGGATGAAGAGTGGTTATGCTACTCTTTGAAAGTTGCAGATGAGCAGTGGAGCCTCCCGGTGGCCTGATGGCCTGCCCGCTGAGGGAATTGGGAAGCTGGTTCGTTGGGTCAGGTGAAGCAATAACCCTGAGCCCCTGTTGGGAATCCCGCAGAGAACAAGCCATTGCAAGACCCAGGAGTTTATCTCCTGCGAGCCGAAATCGGCTCGGGTGAATTTTGCTGGTCGCTCTTTGATATTTTGCGCAGCGCGACGTTCTGAATGGGGTTTTCATCTTCCCGGCCGACCGAAAATTGCGAATGAGGATCAACCGCCAACAACGAGTTTGAGCGGCCTCGAGCAAAGAAAAGGTTGAGCTTGACACGAAGACGAAAGTTCGATACACTTAGAAAGTTCGCGCAAAAACGCCGAGGCAAGCGGTTAAACGCTGAATCGGTAAGCGCAACGACTTCGAGGACACCCTAGCTTAACGGCTTGGGCCTCGATCCAAAACGGCCCGCTTAGGCGGTAACCGCAAGGATCTTTGACAAATTGGTTGAACATGCCAGTCGTGAGATGTGATCGAGTTTGGCTTGATCATTCTCACAAGGTAAGACGCACATATCTTCGGATATGTAGCGCATGTCGCATCGAGCTGACCTCCGTCAGTGGAATGTGACAATCAGGTTTCAAACGAGAGTTTGATCCTGGCTCAGAATCAACGCTGGCGGCGTGCCTAACACATGCAAGTCGAACGAGAAAGTGGAGCAATCCATAAGTAAAGTGGCGCACGGGTGAGTAACACGTGACTAACCTACCCTGGAGTGGGGGATAACTGAGGGAAACCTTAGCTAATACCGCATAACACCTACGGGTCAAAGGAGCAATTCGCTTCAGGAG
>Ga0181520_10012992_pt1 | contig 10591 bp, 10 predicted proteins | sample PEATcosm2014_Bin_29_FD_132451 | JGI IMG/M metagenome (GOLD analysis project Ga0181520, IMG submission 132451) | Peatland microbial communities from MTU Mesocosm Facility, Houghton, MI, USA - PEATcosm2014_Bin02_30_metaG | ecosystem: Environmental > Terrestrial > Soil > Wetlands > Peat | place...
ATGCCGACAATTTTCACGCCGTTGCGGTCGGTCACCTGGTCCAGGACCGCGCCCTCAACATTTCCGCCGGTCTCAATCGCCATGTCCACGACCACGCTGCCCGGCTTCATCGCGTTGAGCATATCCGCGGTGACCAGAACCGGGGCGCGGCGGCCAAACACCTGCGCGGTGGTGATGACCACGTCGGAATCACCGCAGGTTTTCTTCATGGCGTCGCGTTGCTTCTGGATCTGTTCCTCGGTCAACGGCTTGGCATAGCCGTCCTTGGTCTGGCCGGTTTCACCGATGTCAATCTTGAGAAATTGCGCGCCCAGCGACTTGACCTGCTCCTCCACGACCGGCCGGGTGTCGTAGGCAGTGACTTTGGCGCCGAGCCGTTTGGCGGTGGCGATGGCCTGCAAGCCCGCGACGCCCACGCCGATGATGAAAACCTTGACCGGCAGGATCGTGCCCGCCGCGGTGGTCATCATCGGAAAAATTTTGTTGGAATATCGCGCGGCCAGAATGACCGCCTCGTAGCCGCCGAGGTTGGCCTGTGACGACAGCACGTCCATTTTCTGCGCGCGGGTCGTGCGCGGGATGAATTCCATGCTGATGGCGCTTACGCCCTGATCAGCCAGTTTTTGGACGAGTTCCTTTTCGTTGAACGGATCCAGCAGGCTGGCATGGATGGCGCCGGACTTGAGCAACCCGATTTCCTCGATCGGCGGCTTGCGCACGCGCAGCACCAGATCAGCGGAACCGAGCAACGTTTTGCGGTCGGTGGCCAGGGTAGCGCCGGCGGCGGTGTAGTCCACATCGGCAAAACCACTGCCGAGGCCCAGCCCCGCTTCCACTTCCACCTGGGCACCGAGTTTGACCAGTTTGCCGGCACTGGCCGGCGTCAACGGTGCCCGGGTTTCGCCAGGATGTAATTCTTTGGGAACGGCAATTTTCATTTCTTGAAAAACGTGGCGGGCACTTTATCACACCCCGTTTCCACCGTTAACTCAAATGTTGCCATTCTTTGCACGGCAATTGCCGCGTCTCACCGGCACAAAAAATTAATCTTGAACATGCTGCGGTGTCTGCAATTTAGCCATTTTAATAAAGGCTCGGACCTTGGCGTGATCCTTCTTCCCCGGGGAAGATTCGACGCCGCTGGAAACGTCCACGCCAAAGGGTTGCACCTGCCGGATGGCGTCGGCGACGTTTTCCGGCGTCAGCCCGCCGGCCAGAAAAACCGGCTTGCCGAGCTTTTGCACTTCAACGGCCAGGTCCCAATTGAATTTTTCGCCCGTGCCTCCGAGCGTGTCCGACGCATAAGCATCCAACAACCATGCGTCCGTCCGGTATTCCGGCAAGGCCTTCAGTGACCCGGCGTCACGAATGCGAAAGGCTTTCATGCTCATCAGCCCGAATTGGGTGCAGAACGCCGGCGGCTCGTCACCGTGAAATTGCAGCAGGCTCAGGCCGCATTCGCCGATGGCGCGGAAAACGAGCTCCTCGGAAGGATTCACAAAGACGCCGACGCGCAGGGTGAACGGCGGCAACGCGCGGGAAATTTCCGCCGCGGTTTTGGTCGAAATGGACCGCGGGCTTCGATCGTAAAACATGAAGCCCAACGCGTCCGCGCCCGCCTCGACGGCCACCTGGGCGTCGGCCAGATTCGTGATCCCGCAAATTTTAACCCGCACACTCATTTATGATTGATGATTTGCGATTTGTCCGTCGCCCCGCATCGCGAACGAAATCATAGATCATAGATCATAAATCGCAAATTTCAATGCACGAAGTGGCTGACGGACTGATACACGATGAACGCGGCGACGTAGGCGAGGCCGGTCATGTAGGCAATCTGGAACAGCGGCCATTTCCAACTGTTGGTCTCGCGGCGCACGACCGCCGTGGTGGAAAGGCATTGGGCGGCCAGGATGTAAAAGACCAGCAAACTGGCGCACGTGGCCACGGTGAACATCGGCGTGCCGTCGGACCGCGTGGCGTGGCGCAGCGAATCGTACAGGGACGCGCTGCGATGTTCCGCGGCGTCCTGCCCGACGCCATAAACGATGGCGAGGGTCGAGACGATGACTTCGCGCGCGGCAAACGAGCTGATGATGCCGATGCCAATCTGCCAGTCGAAACCGAGCGGCTGGAGCACCGGCTCCAAGAGGCGGCCCATCCTGCCCGCGGCGGAATTGCGCAGCGAGAATTGCGCGGTCAGCCGGTCGGAATCCGCGTGGAGTTGTGCGGCCTTCTGCGCGTCGCCGGATTCCTCCCATTGCGCGGCCTGGGCCGTCAGCGCCACCGCGGCCGGTGGCGGCGTTGATTTTGGATAATGCGAAAGCGCCCACAGCGCGAGGGAAACCACCAGGATGATGGTGCCGGCCTGTTTGACGAAAATTTTCGCGCGGTCAAACGTCTGCAACAGCGCCGTGCGTAGGCCGGGCAGGCGGTACGGCGGCAGTTCAATCAACAACGGCCGGCTGCCGCCCGGCAGGATCGTGCGGTTGAACACCACGGCCGCCAGCACCGCCGCCAGCGCGCCGGTCGCGTAGGCCGCCGTGAAAACCAGCGCGGCCTTCAGCGGTGAATGGGGAAACAACAGCGCCGTGACCATCGCATAAACCGGAATCCGCGCCGAGCACGTCAGCAGCGGCGTGACGAGGATGGTGACCAGCCGGTCGCGCGGATTTTCGATGACGCGCGCGGACATGATGGCGGGAATGGCGCAAGCATGGGCTGAAAGCATCGGCACGAACGCCTTGCCCGGCAAACCGAGCCGGCGCATGATCTTGTCCATCACCAGCGCCGCGCGCGACAAATAGCCGGTGTCCTCCAGCAGCGACAGGGCGAAGAATAAAATGCAGATTTGCGGCAGGAACACGAGCACGCCGCCGACACCGCCGATAACGCCGTTGATCAGCAGGCTTTGCAGGTCACCCGCCGCCGTGTGTGCCGCCACCCAGGCGCCCACGGTGCTGAACAGGCGGCTGATGAGGCCCATCGGGATTTCTGCGGCCCAAAAAATCAGCACGAACAGCAGGATCATGACGATTTGAAATACAATGACGCCCGCGACCGGGTGGGTGAAGAAGTCGTCAATTCTTTCCGTCCGGGCCGAACGCCGGGCCGCGGATGCGTCCATCACCTTCGTCGAAACCTGTTCCGTCCATTCGTAGCGCGCCTGATAGGGACAGCTGCGGCAACCTTGTGCGCAGGCGGGTTTGTCATGGGTGGCGACCTGGGCGGCCCCGCCCGTGACGAGCCGCTCGATTTCGTTCCTGAGTTCGGCCATCCCCATGCCGGTGCGCGCGGAAATGGGAACCACGGGACAACCGAGCTCGGCCCGGAGCTTCGCGACGTCAATCCGGATGCCGTCGCGCCGGGCCGTGTCCATCATGTTTAACGCCACGACCACCGGGCAATCCAGTTCCAGCACCTGGCTGGCGAGAAAAAGATTCCGCTCCAGGTTCGTTGCATCCACTACCACCAGGGCGGCATCGGGCGCTGGGTGACTTTCCAGCCGCCCATGCAGGGCATCGCTCGCAATCTTATCCTCCGGCGAAGAGCTTTCCAGACTGTAAAGTCCGGGCAAATTCACCATGACCGCCTGGCGGGCGCCGAAATGAGCGCGGCCGACACGGCGTTCCACGGTGGTGCCGGGGAAATTGGCGGTCTTGGCGCGCAGACCGGTGAGCGCGTTGAACAGGGTGGTCTTGCCGGCATTGGGATTGCCAACCAGCGCGAGGGTAAAGGCGCGATGCGTCAGTTGACCCGACAGCTTTTCCCCGACGGCGGCCGACGCGGACCCGAATTTCACGGCGTCACTCATGCCCGGGCGCTTCCCGCATCGCGCAATGGTCGGGCGTGCAGACTTCCAGCCAGACCCGCGAGGCCAGCGAGGCAGACAAACCCAGCCGTGAGCCGAAAACACGGACCACAAGCGGATCGCCGGTCCGGACGACCTCCAGCCGGCGTCCGACGCAGATGCCGAGCGTCTTGAGCCTCTCCACATCGTCGCCATCGGTCTCGATGCGGCGCACGACCGCGCATTGCCGCGGCGGCAGTGCGTCCAGCCGGGTCTCGGGCACCGGAGTTAACCCGTTCGTTGTCATCGTGAAATAAATTAAAGGCGGTGGCGAATCTTCGCTGTCGGTGGCTTGCGATTTGTTGTCGGCGACTTGCGCCGATGGTTCTTTCCGCACGTTAACAAGACAGGCAACCCGCCCTGGCGGTCAAACCGGGCCACCTCGCGCCCAATTTTGTCTCGTAGTGCGAACGCGATTCTTCAAAAATGAGCCATGCCGCGCACGGTTTATTTCGATTACAACGCCACGACTCCCCTAGATCCGGCGGTGCGTGACGCCATGCTGCCTTTCCTCGGCGATTGCTGGGGAAACCCTTCCAGCGTGCATCATGTGGGGCGTCGGGCGCGGGCGCAACTGGACGAAGCACGCGAGCGGGCGGCCAGGGTGTTGGGCGCCAAACCCAGTGAAATTATTTTCACCAGCGGCGGCACGGAGAGCAATAATCTGGCGATTTTCGGTACGGCCCGGCTGCTCAAGCCCAAAGGCCGGCACTTGATCACTTCTGCGATTGAACACCACGCGGTGCTGCATTGTTTCGATTACCTGGAACGGAAGGAAGGATTCGAAGTGACGCGGCTGCCGGTGGATGCCGAAGGGCGTGTGTCCGTGGACGATTTAAGAAGGGCCCTGCGCCCGGATACCATTCTCGTATCCCTGATGGCGGCCAACAATGAAATCGGCACCCTTCAGCCGGTGGGTGATTTGGGTGCGGTCTGCCGCGAACGCGGGGTTTTATTTCACACGGATGCGGTGCAGTGGTTTGGCAAGGAGCCGGTTGAGAACATTGACCGGTTCCATGCGGACCTGGTTTCGGTTTGCGCCCACAAGTTTCACGGGCCCAAAGGCGTGGGACTGCTCTACATAAAATCTCCGCTCTATCCCGACCCGGTGGTTTTTGGCGGCGGACATGAGAACGAACGGCGGGCAGGCACAGAAAATCTTGCCGGGATCGTCGGGTTGGTGGAAGCCATGGAGAGATTCATTGCTCCCCCGGTTTTCAAAAGCGAGAGCTTGCAACCATTGTCCCGGCAATTGATCGACTGCATCGCCGCCATTCCAGGCGCCGAGCTGGTCGGTTCTCCCGGGCAACGGCTGAACAATACGGTTTCCTTTGTGGTGAATGGCTCTGACAGCATGGTGCTGTTGGGTGGATTGGACATCGAAGGCATTTGCGCTTCGAGTGGTTCCGCTTGTTCGTCCGGTTCCATTGAACCATCGCACGTCATTGCCGCCTTGGGCAAGCCGGGTTCCGCCAACGCGCTCGTGCGTTTTTCACTGGGCCGGGAATCCACAGCTGAAGAAGTGAACTTTGTCTGCCGCGTTCTCCCCGGGGTGATCCACCGTGCACAACTCGGCCAATAAGCCTCCAGCCCTTTGTGAAGTCTTTGTTAAATTTGTGGAGAACTCCGCCTTTTGTGGGTTTCTCTTTTTTTTATCTTCCAATCCCGTCTGTCTTCCCCTTACTTTCAACCGATGAAACCTTGACACAAAAGGTTGTTTGCCTTATTCACAGCCCTTAATACTGATACTATTTTATAAAGAAAGATACTATTAACCACCACCCATGAACCTCACCATCACCAAGGAGCAAATTCTTAATGGCCTGCAGGCGGTTCAAAATGTGGTCAGTTCCCGAACCACGCTCCCCATCCTTTCCAATGTGCTTTTGCGAGCCGAAGGTGACCGGGTTGAATTTACGGCGACGGACCTGGATGTGACCGTGGCCTGTTCCGTGGAGGCGAAGGTAAAAAAAGGGGGGGCGACAACCATTCCGGTTCGAAAGCTGTTTGGCATTGTTCGCGAATTGAACGGCGGGGAAATCGATATTGAAGTAGATGATAAAAATGTGTGCAGCGTCCGCTGTGGAACCTCGTTCTACAAAATCCATGGAATTGGGGCGGACGAATTTCCCCCCCTGCCAAAGTTCAAGGACGACAAAAAAGTGGTGATAACCCAGGAAACCGCCAAGTCGATGCTGGGAAAGACATCCTTCGCGATTTCCACCGATGAGTCCCGCTATGTGCTCAATGGAGTGTTTATCAGCCTCAAGGACCACAAAATGACGGTGGTGGCAACGGATGGGCGCAGGCTGTCACTGGCGGACGAAGAAGTGGAAATTTCGGAAAAGAGTCAGGGGGAATTCATTATTCCAGCCAAGGCGGTGAACGAACTGAATCGGCTCCTGCAGGAAAAGGGGGACGTGGAAATAAAATTCGGCGAGAATCAGGCCGCCTTCAAGTTAAAGGACGACAAGGGTTTTTCCGTCTTGGTTCTCACCAAGCTCATTGAGGGAAATTACCCCAATTACCGGCAGGTCATTCCGGCCGAGACCAAGGAGCGTGTGCCCCTGGTGCGCGACGAATTTTTACATGCCCTGCGCCGTGCTGAAATCATGACCAGCGAGAAGGCCAACTCCGTCAAACTGACCTTCAGCAAAAACAACCTGGCCATTACGGCCAACTCGCCGGAAGTGGGGGAAGCCCGGGAAAGCCTGGCGGTAAACTACAAAGGGAAGGAGATTTCCATCGCCTTCAACCCGAAATTTCTCATCGAACCGCTCAATGCCCTGACCGAAGACGAGGTGTTCTTCGAGCTGACGGACGAGCTCAGCCCGGGGGTGCTGAAAATAAACGGGCCCTTCCTGTACGTGGTCATGCCGATGCGGCTGAGCTGAACGGTTTGTTACTTAACCGCGGCCCAAACCCGGTGAACGTCGTCGTGATCGTCCAAGCTTTGAAGAAATTCACCGACTTCCGCCTGTTGTTCCTCGGTGAGGGGGGGATGGCTTTTCGGCAGATAACCCGGCTCGCTGGTGATCACCGTCCAGCCGTTTTGTGAAAGCCACCGGGAAACGGCGTGGACCGTCGTGCGATCGCAAATGAATCGCGCCCCCGCCGTACCTTCCGGGATGTCGTCGTTCTGCTCGGGCGTGAGCGGCTCCACCTCGTTCGCGCCGGCTTCAATGGCGGCGCCCTCACGGTCAATGGTCGTGTCGGAATGATGCGCCTCCACCAGGCCGACGTGGTCGAACAGGAACTTGTTGCTGCCCGCCGTGCCGAGCTGGCCCCGCTTGAACAGCACGCGGATTTCCGGCGCGGTCCGGTTTACATTGTCCGTGAGCACTTCCACAATCACCGGCACCTTGTGCGGCGCGTACCCCTCGTAAATGACGTGCTCCATCACGAGTTTTTCGTCACCGGTGCCCGCGCCCTTTTTGATGGCGCGTTCGATGACGTCGCGCGCGACGCTTTCCTTGCGCGCCTTTTCGACGGCGGCAAAGAGGCGCGCATTCATTGCCGGATCCGCCCCGCCCAGCTTCGCGGCGACGGAGATTTCGCGGACCACTTTGCTCGTTTGCCGGCCTTTCTTCAGCCCGGCCACCAGCCGTTTGGCGTGCAACCATTGGCGTCCCATGAGAAAAATTTAGCAAACTGCCGCACGATGGCGAGCGCGGAACGCAGCGTTCACCGGCCGCGCAACGGCATCAGTCCGAAGTGCAACACCAGCCAGACGGGCACCGCCAACAGCGCAATGGCGGTAAAGCGCTCCCAGGTCCACGGCAAATAATGCGACTGGATCGGGAAAATGGTGATCATGAAATAATTCGCGAACCGGGTATGGCCGATGAAACGCAGATGATGGGGAAATTTCTTCCGCAGGCCGCTAATGAGTGCCGCCAGGCCCAACGCGAGGGTGAGAAAGGTCACCAGCAAATTCACCGGCAGCCCCGCGTTCAACTCAATTCGTGGCAGGTTCAGTCCGCGCGACACAAAATACGGCCACAACCACTGGGCACCCGCCCACAGAAAACTGAACCCGGACTGGAGGGCTGTGCGGAAACTCGCCTTGTCCGCCGTTAGTTCGTTCAGCAGCAGACCGAAGTAAAGCGGCACGATGCCCCAGATCAGCGCCGCGTGGTCGAACGGCGTGGCGATCAACTCAACGAACGTGGCCCAATAATGCTGGATCATTCGTGGTGCTTTGAAAGCGCACGCTGCTTTTAGTGAGTGGCGCTGTCAATCTTCTGTTTGACCTCGCCGACCACATTCGTCGTGGTCTCCTTGACCTTGGCGGCAACATTGGTGGCCGCTTCGCTTATCGCCTTGGTGCTGACGCTGACCGCGTCGGTGGTGGCGTCCCTGACCGCTTCAGCGGCATCCTTGGTTTCCGCCGCAACTCTGTTGGCCCCGGTTTTTTCCTCATGCATCACCAGGACGGCAAGCACCGCCGCCAGAAGCAGCAAAACAACCAGCCATTTAATAATTTTCATAAATATGTCTTTGACGAATTCAGCCAGCGGTTCGTTCGATCATCCCGGACCCAACTGGCCGTGGAAGGCGCTGTAAACCATCTGCACCGCCACCGCGGCGAGAATCATGCCCATCACCCGGCTGAGAACATTGGTGCCGGACCGTCCGATCAACCCGACAATCCGGTCGCCCAGCAGCATCAGCATCAAAGTCGCCACCAGCACCAACCCCATCACGGCGCATGTGATCGTTTCCTGCAGGAAACTGGTCGTGTTGTTGTCGGTCAGCACCACCACCGACAACAACGCGCCCGGCGTGGCGATGGACGGCATCGCCAGCGGAAAAATGGCCACATCGTGGCCGTCACCGGTTGGTACGTCATGGCCCGAACTCTTCTCGAAAATCATCGTCAATGCAAACAGGAACAGGACAATCCCGCCGGCGATTTGGAATGAAAGCATCTGAATCCGCATGGCCTCCAGCAAATACTGTCCGAGGTACAGAAAACCCGCCAGCAGGAGGAACGCGATGATCGTTGCCCGCACCGCCGCCCGTTTGCGCGCCGCCGAGGTCATGTCCTTGGTCACCGACAAATAAAGCGGCACCGTGCCGACGGGGTCCACCGTCACCCAAATGGTCACAAAATCGAACAGCAGTTCGTTCCAGTTCATGCGCGCGTCAGTTTAGCCGCCGGCGAAACATCCGCCAGCAATTCCGCTTCCGGTATCGCGCTGACGCTACGGTGCCCGTTGGAGCGCGGAGCATTGCTCCGCGAGGCTCATTCTAGTTTAATCGTGAGACAAACAATGCCCCGTTCCGATGGACACGCCACCTCGATCCAAAGACGAACATCTACGCCGGTTGGTGGCTGAAAAACAGCTTTGGAGCGAGCCGTTGGCCGGGAAGGACAAAGCAGCCGGCTTTCGCGGCTGGCATGAACGTGGTTATTTACCACACTGCGACAAGCCGGGATTGGTTCAATTTGTCACGTTCCGCCTTTGGGATTCAATGCCGGCCTCGCGCAAGGGTGAATGGGAGCATCTCCTGGCCATTTCCGCGCGGAGCGATGCTCCGCGCTCCGGAGCAGACCGAAGCATTGCTTCGCGAGAACAACGGGTAAAACTGGAGGAACATCTGGATAGCAGCCTCGGCGAATGTTTTCTGCGTGAACCCCGTGTCGCGGCGCTGGTGGAAAAGGTGATTCGTTTCCATCACGGCCGGCGGTTTGAACTTCTGGCGTGGGTGGTGATGCCAAATCACGTTCATGCGCTCATCCAAGTCGGCCAGACCCCGTTGACGCGGATTGTGCAGAACTGGAAATCCATCGTAGCTGTTGAGGCGAACAAGCTGCTGGGCCGGACTGGTCGTTTCTGGCAACCGGACTATTGGGATCGCTATATGCGCGACGCGGGACAAGCTACGAAGGCTGTTCGTTACGTTGAAAATAATCCCGTGAAGGCAAATTTCTGCCGGACACCGGAAGATTGGCCATTCAGCAGCGCGCGATTTCGCGATCCGCAAACGCGGGAACTGAAGTTGCCGCAGTAAGGGAGCGCGGAGCCTCGCTCCGCGCAAATCGGTTGGCAACGCTGTCGGAGCACTAAACTTCGCTTCGCAGAGTTCGGAGGGACTCGCGGAGCAATGCTCCGCGCTCCGGTCCGCTTACGACCTACGTTCTTTAATCGCCGCCAAAATATCCGCCACAACCTCACTCTTCGGCTTGGCACCGAGATTGCCTTTGCCGTGTAGACGAACGGAAACGTTCCCCGCTTCCATGTCGCGACCGCCGATAACGAGCATGGTGTGGACTTTCGCCTGCTCGGCGTCCTGAATCTTGCCGTTGATTTTGTTCGACGAAAAATCTGATTCACAGCGGACGAAATTCGCGCGCAATTCATTTACGATGGCCTTGGCGTAGTTCACCAGCGGCTCCTCCTCGCCGAGGGTCATCACGCGCACCTGCTCAGGCGCGAGCCAGAGCGGGAAGTTGCCGGCGTAATGCTCGATCAGGAAACCGATGAACCGTTCGTGCGTGCCGAGCGGCGCGCGATGAATGCACAGCGGCGTCTTGTTGCTGTTGTCCTTGTCGCGATAGACCAGGCCGAATTTGGCGGGCACGGCGAAGTCCACCTGGTTCGTCGCCAGCGTGAATTCACGGCCGATGACACTCCAGACCTGCACGTCAATCTTCGGTCCGTAAAACGCCGCCTCGTTCGGCACCTCGACGTAGGGAATCTTCGAATCAATCAGTGTCTGGCGGACCATGTCTTC
>Ga0181520_10012993_pt1 | contig 10590 bp, 7 predicted proteins | sample PEATcosm2014_Bin_29_FD_132451 | JGI IMG/M metagenome (GOLD analysis project Ga0181520, IMG submission 132451) | Peatland microbial communities from MTU Mesocosm Facility, Houghton, MI, USA - PEATcosm2014_Bin02_30_metaG | ecosystem: Environmental > Terrestrial > Soil > Wetlands > Peat | place...
TATCCCAGAAAAGGATTCCCGGTTCAGCAGACTTCCATGCATTGTGAACTATTTTTTTCCAAAGGTCGCGGGCATTAATTTCTTTTTTAAATGTTGGGTTTGGAGAATCAACCGGATATTGTTGAACATAAGGAACCCCTGAAACAACAGACTTCATAAATTCATCGTCAATTTTAACTGACACATTTGCCCCAGTTACTTTGCCTTGTTCCAACTTGGCATCAATAAATTTTTCAGAATCGGGATGTTTAATCGAAATGCTAAGCATCAGGGCTCCGCGGCGCCCATCCTGTGCGACTTCGCGCGTGGAATTGGAATATCGTTCCATAAATGGCACAACGCCGGTAGAGCTTAAAGCGCTATTTAAAACCGGGCTTCCCATCGGGCGCACATGCGAAAGATCGTGCCCAACACCACCCCTGCGTTTCATAAGCTGCACCTGTTCCTGGTCGGTTTTCATAATGCCACCGTAAGAATCGGCAGAATTGCCAATTACAAAACAATTGGACAATGAAGCTATCTGGAAATTATTTCCAATCCCCGTCATCGGGCTTCCCTGCGGAATAATATATTTAAAATCTTTCAAGTATTCATAAACTTCTTCTTCCGGCATCGGGTTAATATATTTTTTTTCGATACGGGAAATTTCCCTGGCAATCCTGTGGTGCATATCGTCAGGGTTCAACTCGTAAATTTTGCCAAAGGAATCTTTCAAAGCATATTTTGTTACCCATACCCTTGCAGCTAATTCATCGCCTTTAAAATATGCCAAAGCACTTTTAAATGCTTCTTCAAAAGTATATGTTCGTGGTTGGTTGCTATGTTTTGAAGTCTTGTTCATTTCTTCGTTTATTTCCTCCTTATTAATTTTCGTGGCAAGAGTTTCATCGGTCTGCATTTTCAAACTTTATTAAAATGTTAGTAAATCGGGCTTTAACAGGCAGTTTCAAACAGTGAATTTGATACTGCAATTTAAAGCAGTTAAAGCTATCGCACCAAATAACATTCATTGCAATTATTAACCAACACTTCGTAGTTATTAACAAGTGGATTTGTAATCTTGTTTATGCAGCTAAAAAACTGAAAATCAATAATTAATTATAAACATATTGAATTGACTGATGCTTGAAGTTTTCAAACAAAATTATATGTTGAATATAAACAAATTAAGCCCGAAAATACTTATTGAAGCGAAGTTTTCAAAATCGATTCCGTAGCGCCTTTGCTTTCCTGGATTAATGCTTTGCAGGCTAAGCTTGCTTTCTGGAATGAAACGGGATCGTTTAAAAATTTATCTGCCGCTATTTTTAAGGAACTGTAATTGTGAACAGCGGTTGCCCCTCCCCGGTTTATGAGTTCGAAAGCTTCATGGAATTTTTGATATTTTGGTCCAAAAATTACAGGCAGGCCAAAAGTGGCCGCTTCGAGGATATTATGTATCCCCTTTCCAAAGCCGCCCCCAATATATGCGATATTTCCATATTGATATACCAGCGACAATATACCTACATTATCTATTATCAAAACATCGCTTTCAATAAATGAACTCGCACTAATTTGAGAATACCTCGAAACTTTCCGGTTTATCTGGGAACTTAAAAGTAGAATGTTTGATTCGTGAATTTCATGTGGTGCAATTATAAACTTGCAGTCGGTTTCAGATGAATTAATATACCTTATTAATATATCTTCATCAGTCGGCCATGTGCTTCCGGCTATAACAATGCGTCTCCCATTTTTAAACCGTTCTACAATTGGCAATGGTTTTGTGTTTTCAGCAATTTGCGAAACCCTGTCGAACCTGGTATCGCCACATACTGTAACATTTTTAATCCCAACCTTTTCTTCGAGTAATATTTTTGATTGTTGGTTTTGGACATAAAAATGGGTGAATTTATGCAAGATGCCCCGGTACCAAAACCCGTACCATTTGAAGAATGCCTGGCCAGGCCTGAAATTGGCAGAAAAACAATAAACAGGTATATTTAGGTTGTGCAATACCCGCATGTAATTAAACCAAAATTCATATTTAATAAAATATACCGTTTTTGGGTTTATTAATTTGATAAACCTTTTCGCATTCCATGACAAATCAAGCGGTAAATAGTAAATATAGTCGGCGCCTTTGTAGTCTTTTCGGATTTCATATCCTGAAGGGGAAAAAAATGTAAGTAAAATTTTAATCTCGGGCTTTTCTTTCCGGAGCGCCTCGATAACAGGCCTGCCTTGTTCGAACTCGCCCAGCGATGCAGCATGGAACCAAATTATATCGGCATCTTTAGGGATTTCTTTTTTTATCCGCGAGAAAAGGCCTGTGCGGCCTTTGAGGAACTTTCTGGCTTTTGAATTAAATGGCGAAACAATGAAAACCCCAAACCAATATATACCTAAAAATATATTGTAAAGTAATCTCATAATTCTTCATGTAAATGACAAATGTAGGAAATTACAATTTTAAAAGAAAGATACGCTCAATTTTACTTAGTTTAAAAAAATTAAAAATACTTCTATACTCTTTGTTCTTAACTCTTAATTCCTTACTCAGATATGAAAGTTATCAACAGTTAAAATTAAAAAGTTAATATTTAAAGAATTTCAAAATCCTTTAAATCAAGCGTGTTTCTTATTTTTACAACGGATTAATTACTCTAAGCAAAAATTTATAATTATTTACAAAGTGAGAAGTAGAAAACCTATAAAAAGCACAAACGACGATAACTTTAAGCGGAACCATAAGAAATATATAGGTTTTAACAATCACGAAATCCAGGCGTTAAACAAATATTTTAAAAAATATAAAGTTAGCAATCAATCCAAATTCATGCGCGAAGCAATAATGAAAAACGTGTTGAAAAAGTTTTCAGACGACTATCCTACACTTTGGGACCAGCCAGGAATAGCTTTCCAGCCAAGCATGAGGTTTTAGTTTTTTCGTATTTAAATTTTCCACAGAAATATCTCTTTTTGAAAAAAATCCAAAAATGCTTAAGGTATGAAGTTTTGAATTTAAATTTCTTTAAAGCCCAAAAACTAATTGCTAAAAGCCAATTCGTTATTGTAATTTCAAATTTTTTCATTAACAATCAAAAAATTACGTTTTATACAAAACATTACATAATTTCGCAATGTTTTTTTTAAATTACATTTAACCTGTCAATAACATGAGGAAATGGCAAATTGAGGACTCTGCAGAGTTATACAATATCAACGGTTGGGGAATCGATTATTTTTCGATTAATGAAAAAGGAAATATTACGGTAACCCCGAAGAAAAATGCAAGCCCCATCGATTTAAAAGACCTTGTCGATGAGCTTATGTTGTTGGATGTATCTGCGCCAATGCTTCTCAGGTTTACAGACATTCTTGACGACAGGATTATTACTATTTCGAATTGTTTTCAATCTGCTTCGGAAGAATACGGGTACAAAGGGCAAAACTTTATTATATACCCAATAAAGGTAAACCAGATGCGGCCTGTGGTTGAAGAAATCGTAAGCCACGGGAAGAAATTTAATATTGGGCTAGAAGCTGGTTCCAAGCCCGAACTTCATGCAGTGTTGGCAATCAATACCGATCCGGAATCGCTCATAATATGCAATGGCTATAAAGATGAAGATTATATAGAATTGGCGCTCCTTGCCCAGAAAATGGGGAAACGTATTTTTCTGGTTGTTGAAAAATTAAACGAGCTGAAACTTATTGCCTCGATTTCAAAACGGTTAAAAATAAGGCCAAATATTGGTATCCGTATCAAACTTGCCAGCACCGGGAGCGGGAAATGGGAAGATTCCGGCGGCGATGTCAGCAAATTCGGCTTGAGTTCAAGCGAACTTCTCGAAGCAATAGATTTTATTGAAAAAAATAAATTAAAAGATTGCCTGAAACTTATACATTTTCACATTGGCAGCCAGGTTACAAAAATAAGGCGCATAAAAAATGCGCTGCGTGAAGCTTCGCAATTCTATGTACAGCTTTGCAGCATGGGCTTCAAAGTAGAATTTGTCGATATTGGCGGTGGCCTTGGCGTTGATTATGATGGCTCAAAATCATCGAACAGCGAAAGCAGCATCAATTACAGCATCCAGGAATATGTAAACGACTCGATAAGCACATTTGTAGATGTTTGCAATAAAAATAAAATCCCGCACCCAAACATTATTTCTGAATCGGGACGTTCGCTTGCGGCACATCATTCAGTTTTAATTTTTGAAGTGCTTGAAACAGCCACATTGCCAACCTGGGACGAAGAAGAGAAAATTAACGAGCAGGACCATGAACTTGTCCGCGATTTATTTACACTTTGGGAATTGCTTAACCAAACGCGGATGCTTGAAACGTGGCACGATGCGCAGCAAATACGCGAAGAAGCGCTCGACCGCTTCAGTTTAGGCCTGATAGACCTCAAAACCCGTGCGCAGACCGAACGGCTTTTCTGGTCGATAGCACGCGAAGTTTATCAAATGGCAAATGAGACAAAGCATGTACCTGACGAATTACGACAAATGTCTAAAATGCTTTCTGATAAATATTTTTGCAATTTTTCTCTTTTCCAATCATTGCCTGACTCGTGGGCAATCGACCAGATTTTTCCGATAATGCCAATCCACCGTCTTGACGAGAAACCTGTCAATTATGCAACGCTGCAAGATATTACCTGCGACTCTGACGGGAAAATTGACAATTTTATTTCAACCCGGAATTTTTCCCACAACCTGCCTGTTCACGCTTTAAAAAATAAAGAAAGCTATTATATAGGTGTCTTCTTGGTTGGAGCATACCAGGAAATACTTGGCGATTTGCACAACCTTTTTGGCGACACAAATGCAGTGCATGTTTCGGTTGACGAAAATGGCTACAAAATAGACCAGGTGATCGATGGGGAAACAGTTGCCGAAGTGCTGGACTATGTTCAGTATAACCCGAAAAAAATGGTACGAACTGTCGAAACCTGGGTTACGACTTCTGTAAAGGCCGGTATTATTACGATGGAAGAAGGAAAAGAATTTCTATCAAACTATCGTTCGGGTTTGTATGGCTATACTTATTTGGAATAAAAGTTACAGGGCTGATTGAATATCTTCCATTAAATCTTCTACATCTTCAATCCCAACAGATAAGCGGATCATGGTGTCCCTGATGTCCAGTTCATTTATCTTATCTCCAAACTCGCTATAAATTGTTGATGCCGGATGGATTATCAAACTTTTGTTATCGCTCAGGTTTGTTGCCCTTCTGATTATTTGAAGTTTATCCATAAACTTGAAACATTCTTCCTCCGATCCAAAATCGAAAGTTAACAGTGCACTTGGATATTTCCCGAATTGAAGTTTGCTGATTGCATAATAAGGTGAACTTTCCAAGCCGGGATAATGAACACTTTTAATACTTTTGAGTGTTTCAAGAAATTTTGAAAGTTCGTAAGCATTTTGCGAAGCCCGTTCTACACGAAGCGTCATTGTTTCGAGTCCGACTGCCTGCAAATACGCATTAAATGGTGAAAGGCAGCCACCGGTATTACGGAACAATTCTTTTCGCAATTTGCTGATAAACCCAAACTTGCCAAATTTATCTGTCCATGGTTTTGTTACCGGATTATTTTTCCAGTCATACGTCCCATTGTCAACAATAACCCCGCCCAACGTGCTTCCTCCGCAAGAGATAAATTTTGTGCTCGACATTACACTAACATCTATTCCAAAATTCTTGGCATCGAACATCCCGGGCGGTGTCAATGTAGTATCTGAAACAACAACCAATTTATGTTTTTTTGCAATGGCTGAAACCGCTTTAAGATCGACCACTTCGAGGTGCGGGTTAGAAATTGTTTCCAAAAAAATTAAGCGAGTATTGCTGTCTATCAACTTTTCGATTGAAGACAAATCGCTAAAGTCTGCATATTTTGCGGTTATCCCAAATGGCTTTAAAGTACTCTCGAAAAGCGTGATTGTATTTCCAAAAAGCTTGCGGGTCGAAATTAAATTATCACCTGAATTGCATAATGCCATAATGGTATTTGTAATTGCCGACATGCCCGATGCACAGGCCAGAACTGCATTACTGTCAGTAATAGCTTTAATCCGTTGTTCAAAATATTCAACAGTAGGGTTGCTCGAGCGCGAGTAAGCGTGAGCAAGTTTGGTGCCTTTAAAAGCCCCTGAAATATCCTCTGAATTCTCAAATCCATACGCCGAATTGGCATAAATAGGCACTTGTAAGGCGCCATGCACATCGTTTTTTAAATATGGTGTATGCAATAATTTTGTATTGAAGCCAAGTTTTTTCATTTATGAAAATTTTTAAATTCCAAACTGCACAAAATTAACATTAGATTTTTAATCATTCTTTTGCATTGATAATGCAGTTATAATCCGACCTAATGTAATGTTTAAATCAGAAGTTTCGTTAAGCACAACAATTTTAGCCTGGTTATAAAACGGTTCTCTTTTCAACAAGGTAGATTTAATATATTCAGAAAGTTCATCATTTGTTTTGTTTGCAATTAATGGCCTGCTGGCCCTCGAAGCTTGTGGCAATTGAAGCAGTCTCGAAAGAATTGCCCCCGGGGACATTTTAAGATAAACTGTTTTGCCATTCCCGTTCATCGTTCCCATATTGTTATGAAAACAAGGCAACCCACCACCAACCGAAACTATTTGATTGTCTTTACCAATAATTTCAGCAAGTGTGTCGCGTTCCATTTCGCGAAAAGGCTGTTCGCCAATTTTAGAAAATATCTGGCTGATCTCCAATCCTTGCGCCGATTCAATTTCAGAATCCAAATCAACAAACTTGTACTTCATCTTTGCAGCAAGCAATTTTCCAATCGTGGTCTTGCCACTGCCCATGAAACCAAGAAGAAAAATATTCATCAGATTTAAATTAAAAAAGAGATGTTTGTATTGCCGGGCCTTTATTTTCGAAAAGTTTGCTTTCGTCTATTCCCTGTTCATTTTTATTTTCTTCTTCAGCTTCAATCTCCATTTCTGGCTCAGGTTCAGGTTCGGCCTTTTGGAGCGGTTCGATCTCAATTATTTTCGAAACATCGTGAGTGGTCAACCTTTTGCCTTTTGCCCGGAAACTTTTTATGCCGATAAATTGCTCAACATCGACTATTTCATCAGCCCGGCCTTTGTTTTTTCCACCAAAAACTATTTTAATCTGGGGAAACTTCTCATAAGTCAATAAAATAAGCTTTGACCCGGGATTTTCATCATCAATAAAATTGGCGGTTTTTTCAGAAGGCTCAAAAGTAAAGCGTTTTAAATAGTAGAGTTTCTGGCCAGCATCGTAATACACTGCCGAAAAAACTTTGTTTGGTTTATATTTTTCCAATATCAACAAATTATCTTCATAATGGTTCGCCAAATCGTAATTAGAAAGCCTGTAATCGCCATCTGAAGTAACTGCCAAAATCTTGTCGCCATTGTTGAACTCGCCCAGCATTTGGCCATGCCCATCAGCATTGAGGCGCAGTACATCGGCATCCCACCAGATTTGAGAACCTCCCAAAGTCGATTCGCCTTTCTCTTTCAATTCGATTTTATGGATTGCATTTTTGGAAAGTATATTACCAATTGAATTTTTTCCTTTAATTGCCAATTCAGAAAAAGAAACGATAAGTTCAAGCACTTTAAGGCGCGGCTTGGGCTTTAGCCGTACTTTAACGGTTTCGGCTTCGCCATTGAGGTTTACCGTTAAATAAAGGATTCTAGAATATGGCGTGCCTTGTGTCAGGCTATATTCCTTATCGCGTGTCAGGCCGGTGATTGAACACCGCTTTATATAACTTATCCCGCTTTTTCCATCAAAATAAACCACGTTGTAAATTGTCCGGGTATCGTTCTTTTTGAAAACTGCAATATGAAGGATATCTTTCCCGACAAATACTTTATCAGTAACCTTGGTGATTAAATATGTGCCATCACGCCTGATTATTAAAATATCATCGATGTCGGAACAATCGCAAACAAACTCGTCCTTTTTCAAGCTTGTTCCAATAAAACCTTCTTCGCGGTTGGCATACAATTTTTCATTTGCGGCAACCACGGCAGTTGCCTGTATTGTTTCAAAACCACGAAGTTCTGTTTTTCGTTCGCGGCCTTTTCCATATTTGTTGCGGATAGCTTCGTACCATGAAATCGTAAATTTTACAATATGTTCAAGGTTTTCTTTCACCTCTTCCATCTGCGATTCAAGTCCTGAAATATATTCGTCCGCTTTTTTAATATCGAATTTTGAAATACGCCGTACAGGCTTTTCGGTAAGTTTTAAAATATCTTCCCTGGTAATTTCTTTTCGAAGAAGTTTTTTATAAGGGTTGAATGCCTTGTCGATTGCATCAATTACCATTTCCCAGGTTTCAGTATCCTTTTCGAGTTCCCGGTAAATTTTCTTCTCAAAAAATATTTTTTCAAGCGAAGACAAATGCCAGTCATCATTTAACTCGCCAAGTTTAATTTCAAGTTCCTGTTTAAGTAGGTTGAGCGTGTTATCGGTATTTACTTTTAATATTTCCGAAACGCCCATGAAACGAGGCCTGTCTTTTTCAATTACGCAGCAATTTGGAGAAATAGAAACTTCGCAATCGGTAAAAGCGTAAAGCGCATCGATGGTAACATCAGGCGAAATGCCAGGTTGCAAATGAACCAGGATTTCAACATTTTCAGATGTGTTGTCGTCAATTTTCCTGATTTTAATTTTCCCCTTTTCGTTTGCTTTTAAAATGCTTTCAATAAGGGTTGATGTTGTCCTGCCAAAAGGGATTTCAGAAATTATCAGTGTTTTTTTATCGAGCTTGGTAATTTTCGCTCGCACGCGTACCGCACCCCCACGCAGGCCATCGTTATAACGCGACACATCAGCCATGCCCCCGGTCGGAAAATCGGGAAATAGTTCGAAAGGTTGCTTTTTTAAATATGCTATCGAAGCATTAATTAGTTCAAGAAAATTGTGCGGCAAAATTTTTGAAGCCAGCCCAACAGCAATACCTTCAACGCCCTGGGCAAGCAAAAGCGGAAATTTGACGGGCAATGTTACGGGTTCTTTATTTCGCCCGTCATAACTGAGCTTCCATTCTGTTGTTTTCGGGTTGAACACAACATCGAGCGCAAATTTCGAAAGCCGTGCCTCTATATATCGCGGGGCTGCGGCATTATCGCCTGTAAGGATGTTTCCCCAGTTTCCCTGGCAATCGACAGCTAAATCTTTTTGTCCAAGTTGTACAAGCGCATCGCCGATAGATGCATCGCCATGCGGGTGAAATTGCATTGTATGCCCGATAATATTTGCCACTTTATTGTAACGTCCGTCATCAAGGCGTTTCATCGAATGAAGTATCCGGCGCTGAACTGGTTTCAAGCCATCGTCAATATGTGGTACTGCACGCTCAAGGATTACATAAGATGCATAGTCGAGAAACCAATCTTTGTACATCCCGCCAAGCACGGTAATGCTTTTATAAGCTTCAGAAGCCGGGTGCTCAGAATTTACAGTATCTTCAACCGGCCCGCCGGGGCTAAGTTCGTCATCGTTTATATCTTCAAAATAATCTGTAATCATAAATTAAGTTTCAATCATGTCAATTTCAATCCTGAGGTTTTCGATAATAAAATCCTGACGTTCCGGTGTGTTTTTGCCCATGTAAAAATCGAGAAGCCCGTGGATAATATCTTCTTTGCGCATGCGCACGGGGTCAAGCCTGATGTCGTTCCCGATAAAATATTTAAACTCATCCGGTGAAATTTCCCCAAGCCCTTTGAACCTTGTTATTTCAGGATTTGGACCTAATTTTTTGACAGCATCGTCGCGTTCCTGTTCGTTGTAACAATAATTTGTTTTTTGTTTGTTCCTTACACGGAACAACGGCGTTTGTAAAATATACAAGTGGCCTTTGCGCACCAAATCAGGAAAAAATTGCAGGAAAAATGTAATCAGCAACAACCGGATGTGCATACCGTCAACATCGGCATCAGTGGCAATTACAATATTGTTGTATCGAAGGTTTTCCAAACCATCTTCAATATTAAGCGCTGCCTGGAGCAAATTAAATTCTTCATTCTCGTAAACAATTTTTTTCGTGAGGCCAAACGTGTTCAATGGTTTTCCTTTCAAACTAAAAACTGCCTGCGAATTTACATCGCGCGATTTTGTAATCGAACCGCTGGCAGAGTCTCCTTCGGTTATAAAAATTGTTGTTTCCAAGCGGCGTTCATCATTGTCCGTCAAATGCAACCGGCAGTCGCGGAGTTTTTTATTGTGAAGGTTTGCCTTTTTTGCCCGTTCCTTTGCTATTTTCTGAATTCCACTGATGGCTTTGCGTTCCTTCTCGTTATCCAATATTTTTTTCAGAAGTATATCAGCAGTTTCGGAATGCTTGTGAAGATAATTGTCCAATTCTTTTTTTACAAAATCGCCAATAAACTTGCTCACGGAAACCCCATTTTCGCTCATGTCTTTCGAACCAAGCTTGGTTTTTGTCTGCGATTCGAAAACCGGTTCCTGGATTTTGACACTTACGGCAGCAATAATTGAGGACCTGATGTCGGAAGCTTCGAAATCTTTTTTGTAAAATTCCCGGATAGTTTTTACACA
>Ga0181520_10012998_pt1 | contig 10589 bp, 8 predicted proteins | sample PEATcosm2014_Bin_29_FD_132451 | JGI IMG/M metagenome (GOLD analysis project Ga0181520, IMG submission 132451) | Peatland microbial communities from MTU Mesocosm Facility, Houghton, MI, USA - PEATcosm2014_Bin02_30_metaG | ecosystem: Environmental > Terrestrial > Soil > Wetlands > Peat | place...
CTTGGCGGGTCACCCTCATTGACACCGGGGGTGAGACCATGACCGGCGGCCGCATCAAACGAATTCTCCCACACGTCCAGGACGAAGAAGCCTTCTGCCTCACCTACGGCGATGGCGTCGCCGACGTTGACATCACCCGTTCCATCGAGTTCCACAAGCAGCATGGCCGCCTTGTTACGCTGACTGCCGTACAGCCTGCCGGGCGCTTCGGCTCGCTTGTAATGAGGGATGATGTAGTCGTCGATTTCCAGGAGAAGCCCGCTGGCGACGGCCAATGGATTAACGGCGGATTCTTCGTGCTCTCGCCCAAAGTCGGTAAGTACATTGAGGGCGACGCAACTCCCTTCGAGCAGGATTCGCTGCGGAGGATTGCTCGCGACGGCCAGCTCCGAGCCTTCCACCACCGTGGCTTCTGGCAACCCATGGATACCCTGCGCGATAAAAACTATCTCGAAGAGCTCTGGGCAACCGGTCGAGCCGCGTGGAAGACCTGGGAATAACCCCTCGACCGTTCCTCTGCGCGTGCTTGCCGGCCAGCCACTCGAAGGATGTAGGATAGTCTCATTCAGTGGTGATGGAGCGTGTTATGTCAACTGTACTTGCCGGAGTTGAACCCCAGGAGATCTGGAAGCATTTTGAAGCGCTGGCCGCCATTCCCCGTGCCTCTTCCAAGGAGGCTGCCGTCCGTGAGCATATCCTCAAGTTCGCCGCCAGCCTCGGGCTGGAGTCCCTGGTGGATGAGGCTGGAAACGTCGTAGTTCGCAAGCCTGCCCACCCTGGCCGCGAATCCGCCCCGGTCACCGCTCTGCAGGGCCACCTCGATATGGTCTGCGAGAAGAACGAGGACACGGTCTTTAATTTCGATACCGATCCCATCCGCATGGTCCGCAAAGAAGATTGGCTTTATGCCGACGGCACCACGCTCGGCTCTGACAATGGCGTAGGCGTCGCCGCCGCCCTGGCCGTCATGGAGAGCAAGTCCGTCAAACACGGTCCCATGGAGTTTGTCTTCACCGTTGAGGAAGAGACCACGTTGGGCGGGGCTTCGGCGTTCAAGCCCGGAGTCCTTAAGGCGCGCTACTTGCTCAACCTCGACAACGAAGAGAAAGGAACGCTTTGTATTGGATGTGCCGGTGGCCTTAACACCCGCGCTCGCCGCAAGGTCTCGTTCCAGCCGGCTGTTGAGGACACGGCCTATCGCGTCAAGGTCACCGGACTCAAGGGCGGCCACTCCGGCGTCGACATCCATCTCGGACGTGGCAATGCCGTCCGCATTCTCGGCAGCACCCTGCAGCTTCTGATGGAGTCGTTTCCTGTCGAACTCGCCGATCTGAAGGGTGGAAGCGCCCACAATGCAATTCCGCGCGAGGCCTCGGCGGTCATCGTCGCCTCTGTCGCCAACGAAGCGAAGATCAAGGCGATCGTTGCCCAGTTTGCCGAAGATGTTCGCGCCGACCTTGGCACCTTCGATCCTGACCTGCGAATTACCGTAGAGAATACCGAGCGTCCGTTGCAGGTGATTGCCGCGGCCGATGCAAAGAAGGTGGTCGATCTCATTGCCAGCTTGCATCACGGCGTGCTTGCCATGAGCCCCGATGTCCCGGGACTCGTGCAGGATTCCACCAACGTCGCCACCGTCGGCCTCAAAGATGGTGTGGCCGAGATCGTCACCAGCCAGCGTTCGGCCATTGAGGGCAGTAAGAACATTGCTCGCCGCCTGGTCGCAACCTCCTGTCTGCTCGCCGGCTTTGAGGTTGAGCACTCCGCCAGCTATCCCGGCTGGAAGCCCGAGCCCAACAGCGACATCGTGCGCAAGTCCAAGGCGGTCTTCGAGGAGATGTACGGTTCCACTCCCAACCTCATCGCCATGCACGCCGGACTCGAAACCGGTGTTCTCGGAGTGAACTACCCCGAGATGCAGATGATTTCCTTCGGCCCGCAAATTGAACATCCCCACAGCCCTGCCGAACGGGTGCAAATCTCCTCGGTTGCCGAGTTCTGGAAATATCTGACTGCCGTGCTGGAAAAGCTTTAGTTGCTACCCGAGCCACAGCGTCTGCGCACCGCGCGCAGGCGCTTTTTCTCGCACCCCGCCCGTTTTGAATGAATTCTGAGCAGAAGTTATCTTCCGCGCAGTCTTCACAAGACGTCTCCCAGACACTCAAATGCCCCGGCGGGTTTCTCCGCGCGGGGCATTTCTTCTTCACTCGCTATGTTAGCGAACCGCGCGGAGCGCAACTCGCTGCGCCGCCGACTCCAGCGCCTGTTGCAGCCCCGCAACGTGTTCCGCCGTGCTCAGGTAGCTGATGATCATCATCCGCAGCACGCTCTTTCCGTGTACATAGGTCTGGCTGATCCAGTAGCGCCCGTCGTGGTTGAATTCGTCCACAAACTCCTGATGTGCTGCCTCCGCATCCTCCTGATCCACTCCAAGCAGCCGGAAGTTCAGAATCGGCAGCGTCTGCGGTGCCGCCAGTCCAAAGTACTCCGAACCTTCGAACCACGTCCGCATCGCGCTGGCGAGCTGCATCTGGTGTTCGATCATCTCCTCGTACGCCTGCCGTCCGTGTACTCGCAACGTCAGCCACAGCTTCAGCGAGTTCATGCGCCGTGACCACTGCGCGCTCACCTTGAAGTTGTCGATCATGCCCGGACGCGCCATCCGCGGCATATACGGCGAAGTTACCGAAAACGCCCGCTCCAGCATCGCCGGATGCCGTGTCAGAATCACTCCCGCGGCAAATGGCATGGAAAGCCACTTGTGCGGGTCTACCGTGATCGAGTCCGCGCGCTCAATCCCGCTCAGCAGTCCGCGATACTTATCGCTGAACGCCGCTGCCGCGCCGTAGGCTCCATCCACGTGCAGCCAGAGGCCGTAACGCTCGGCAATCGCGGCCAGCGCGTTCAGGTCGTCGATCGCGCCCGAACTCGTCGTTCCCGCCGTGGCCACAACGCAGAAGGGAACAAAGCCGCACGCGTAGTCGGCTTCAATCTGCAGAATCAGGCGCGCCGTGTCCAGCCGCAGATTCTCGTTCACCGCAATCCGCCGCAGCGCCTTGCGTCCCAGCCCCAGCAGTCCCGCCGATTTCTCCAGCGAGTGGTGCGACTCCGCCGAAGCGTACAGCACCGGCCTGGCGCCAATGGTTGCAATGCCATCTTCAATCGCGTTCGGGAAATGATGTGAGATCGCCAGCGCCAGTGCGGTGAAGTTCGCTTCGTTGCCGCCGCTGGTAAACGTGCCATCGCATAGCGTCGCGTCGTCCGGCGCAGCCGCATTGCCCACCGGCTTGTGCCAGCCAAAGCGCGAAGCAATCCACCCGACCGTCTCCGCTTCCAGGGTGCTCGCAAACTGCGATCGCGCCAGCGACGCCAGTTGCGGATTCAGCGCTGCCACCAGGGCTTCGGCCATCACCGCCATATAGGTCGGTGTCGGATTCATCAGCCCAAAGTAGTTCGCGGCCGGAATATGGAATCCCCGGTCGATCATCTCCGTGCAAAGATCGTCCAGCACGTGCCCGGCGTCCGAACCCAGCTCTGGCAGCGCCCGCGGCGTATGCACAACCGCGCGCTCCGGTGCCGGAGCCTGAACCGCTCGCTGATTAAGGGAGGAGAAATACTGGTCAATACGGTCAATGAGGCGATAACCGAGTTCTCGGCGTTCCTCACTACTGAAGTCAAATCCCATTGGGTACTCGCTTCGCTACAGACACTGCAGCCCATGTGCAAGATGCAAGGCTCAACCCCGCCAGGCGGTGGCTGTCCTTAACACAATAGTAGATCACGCCCAACCATTTTCGGTGCAAAAAATCTCTCGACTGCGAACGGACAGAATGAAGCTGACGGCAGTCCCACATCCGCCTCTCCTTGGCAAATGTGGAACCGCCGGGTTGAACATGCAACCAAATCATGCAAGCCGATTGTCTGGGTGCGGCCGCTGTTCTTCACCTTACCGCTCTGCCGCCTCCGCCTTTTCGTCTTCCTTCTTCTCCGGACGCAGCAGCGGAAACAGGATCACATCGCGGATCGAGGTCGAACCCGTCAGCATCATCGTCAAACGGTCAATGCCAATCCCCTCGCCACCCGCCGGAGGCATTCCATACGACCGCGCACGAATGTAGTCCTCGTCCATCTGGTGCGCCTCATCATCTCCGCGCTCCCGCTCGGAAAGCTGCTGCTCAAAGCGCCGCCGCTGCTCCTCCGGATCGTTCAGCTCGCTGAAGGCGTTGCCCAGCTCCATTCCCGCCACATAGATTTCGAAGCGCTCCACAAAATCCGGCTCATCGCGCTTGTTCTTGGAGAGCGGCGAAATCGCCAGAGGGAAGTCGTAGATGAACGTTGGCTGCCACAGGTGTTCCTCGGCCAGTGCCTCAAACATATCGGCAATCGCCCGCCCGGCCGGCTCCTTCGGGTCGTACGGAACCTGGACCTTGGCCTTCTGCAGCCTTCGTACCAGTTGCTCCACCCGCTCGTCGCTCTTAAAGTCTTCCATCGCCGGCGCATCGCCCGCCGCCTCTGGCCAGTACCGGATGATCGCCTCGCGCATGGAAAGCCGCTGGAAGTTGCTCCAGTCAATCTCCCGCCCGCCAAACTCGTTCACCAGCGTGCCGTTCACTTCCAGTGCAACCTGCTTCAGTAACTCCTCCGTCAGGTTCATCAGGTCGTTGTAGTCGGCGTAAGCCTGGTAGAACTCCAGCATCGTGAACTCGGGATTGTGCCGCGTTGACACACCCTCGTTGCGGAAGTTGCGGTTAATCTCATACACCCGGTCCAGCCCACCCACCACCAGCCGCTTCAGGTAGAGCTCTGGTGCAATCCGCAGGAACAGGTCGATATCCAGCGTGTTGTGATGTGTCACAAATGGCCGCGCCGCCGCTCCTCCGGCCACCGGCTGCATCATCGGAGTCTCCACCTCGATGAAGTTGCGCGCATCCAGAAACCGCCGGATCGACTGCACAATTCGCGCGCGCTTGATAAACACCTGCCGTACCTCGGGATCGATCAGATCCACGTAGCGCATGCGGTAGCGCAACTCCACGTCCGTCAGCCCGTGGAACTTCTCCGGCAGTGGCAGCAAATCCTTGGAAAGAAACGTCAGTTCCTCAACGTGGATGCTCAGCTCCCCCGTGCGGGTGCGGAACAGGTATCCCTTCACTCCCACGTGGTCGCCGATGTCGAGCAGTTTGTAGAGTTCCCACTGCTTTTCGCCGACCGCATCCTTCTTGACGTAAATCTGCAGCTTCTCGCCTGCTTGCTGCAGGTGGGCAAAACTCGCCTTGCCCATCAGGCGAATGGCTACCAGCCGTCCGGCAACCGTGACGCTGAACTGTCCGGCGACTCGTCCGGCCTCCAGCTCTTCGCCCGTCGTGGAGGCGTGCGCGGCCAGAATCTCCGGTACCTGGTGGCTCGAACTATAGTGGTGAGGATAGGCAGGCTGACCGAGGGCTTCGATCTGCTGCAACTTTTGCTTGCGTAGGTCGTAAATGTTCTGCTCTAGGGACACATGAAAATTGTATAACAGCAGAAGCACTGCCAGCGCTTGGCGGCCGCGCCTGTTACCAGCGCTTGGCGGCCGCGCCTGTTACCAGGGTGCGCAGTGGATTCCACCTGCGCCGCCCGTCGTGGGCGCATATTGTGGCGAATGCGAATGTTGTGGCAAATCCTGTGGATGGCGAAAAGCCGCGGGTGTTCCATAAGTTCGCTAATGTGGGTTCGGAGCCCGGAGAGCGTGCCATGAAAGACGAGAAACCGCAGAAACGGGAAGAGAGTCCGTGGGTAACCGTGGCCCGATACTCGGAAATCGGCTTCATGATTCCCGCCGCCGTCATCGTCGGATACCTCCTTGGACTGGCTGCCGACCACTTCCTCCACACACACTGGATTTATCTCTTCGGCATCGTCTTCGGCGCCGTCGCCGGCTTTGTCTCCATGATTCGCCGCGCCCTGCAGGCCAGCGCCGAAGAAGATGCCGACCAGGCCAAAACCGGGAAGGATGGTCCGCATGACCGGACCTGACCAGCCCACCGATCCCTCGACGCACCCTGGCCCGGACGCGCCTGCCGCGGAAACCGCGCCGGAGCCTAACCCGGAAGATTGGCCCGAATCGCCCGAACTTGGCTGGGTGGAGATCTCCGCCCAGGAGATGGTCGCGTACGCGGCCACCGTGCAGCGCATCGAACGCATGACCGTCGCCGCCGGTGCCATCTGTGCCGCTGCCGTGGCGTGGCCACTGGGTTGGCCTCTGGCTGTAGGCATTCTCATCGGGACCCTGCTCGGGTGGATCAACTTCCGCTGGCTTGCCGCTTCCGTCAACGCCATTGGCGGCCGCATCGTCAATGCCAAAAGCCGGGAGCGCGGTGGTGCCGTCGTCGCTCGTGGCATCGGACGCACCTTCTTGATAGCGCTCGTGGCCTATGTTATCTTTACGTGTTCTGTACGTGCTCTGGTGGGGTTTCTGGCAGGGCTTGCCATGCCAGTCGTAGCCGTCATGGGCGAGGCCGTGTATGAGTTCGTCGCCAGCAATCGGCGATCATCCTGAATGGGACGAAACAAGACATCTCAATGCATCAACTGCCCTTTACCGCGCTCCTGAATCATCTGTTCGCCGGACCAGTGACTGCGCTGCTGACCTCGCTCGGGCTGCATCCCGCTCATCCCGCCGCCCCCATCCCCGACCACGTTGCCATGCAACTCCTGGTCTTCCTCATCCTCACCGTTTTCTTCCTCGCCGTGCGTGCCAGCCTCTCGGTTGAAAAGCCCGGCACCCTGCAACACATCATGGAAGGCGTCTACAACATGATGGATTCGCAGAGCGCCGAGATCATCGGACATGACAGCAGACGCTATCTCTCCTACATCATTACCCTGGGCCTGTTCATCCTCTGCTGCAACCTGCTTGGGCTGATTCCATTCTTTGAGACGCCCACCGGCGTTCCGGTCGTTCCCCTCGGCTGCGCCGTGGTTACCTGGTTCTACTACCAATTTCATGGCCTGCGCGCCAACGGCGCCGGATACATCAAACACTTCATCGGCCCAGTCTGGTGGCTGGCTCCGCTGATGTTTGTCATCGAAGTCTGTAGCCATCTCGCCCGCATGATGTCGCTCACCATCCGTCTCTTTGCCAACATGTTCGCCGGAGACATGGTGACCCTGGTCTTTTTCTCGCTGGTGCCGATCGGACTCCCGGTCATTTTCCTCGGCCTGCACTTCGGCGTCTCCCTGATCCAGACCTACATCTTTGTGCTGCTCACCATGGTCTATCTGGGAGAAGCCACCGCCCACGAGCACTAACAGTGCTAACAGCGGGTGGTGCCCCAGGTTCGCGCCCGCATTTGGCGCTGACTTGGGAAAGTAAACAGTAGGTGTCTCAGGTTCGCGGTAGTTGGCGTTAACCTGGAAAGCAAAGTTGAACGTGATCTGAGCTGGAAAAGTTTTGTTGTACGCCGCAAGTGTGAGGGCCTCCCATCGCGTGGAACGTCAACCACCCACTGGCGGCGAAATCTGAAGGAGCAAACACCATGAGCAAGAAACTCTTCGTACTGTTCTCTCTTATGACCATCCTGATGCTGGCCACTCCGGTCTTCGCACAGGGTGAGCCTGCCGCCGCGGCTGCCGGTCCCAACTGGGTTGCCATCACTTCCGGCTTCGCCATGGCCATCGCCGCTGGCTTGGCCGCGCTGGGCCAGGGCAAGATTGCCGCCGCCGCCTGCGAGGGACTTGCCCGCAATCCAGCCGCCCGCGCCGGAATCCAGCTCGCCATGATTCTCGGTCTTGCCTTTGTTGAGTCTCTCGTGCTGTTCACCCTGGTCGTGGTCTTCGCCAAGGTGGTAAAGTAATTTTCACTTCCTGCGCCACAGGATGTGAAACAAGACAAGCGATGCTCTGGATGAAGGAGCATCGCTTGTTTGTCGTGGGCGTTCCGGAATAAACCTTGCGACGGCGGTCAATTAACTACCTGTCAACATTGCCGCTGCGAACCGGTACTCAGGAGTCCATCCTTTCGCCACCCGCTTAACGATTGCCTGAAGAGTAATTACGAGCCGCGAAACGATAATCCAGAAGGTAAATCGTTTTGTGGAATCCTCTTTAGTGGCTGGCAAGAATCGTGGGTGCTCCTTGCGTGTAATGCAGAATCGCATTCGGAAGCACGCCCATCCACAGTGTTGCGATCAAGCTGATGGCAATCGCCATTCCCACTCCAAACTGAACCTTGGGAGCCGGTGCCGTCGTGCGCGGCTCAAACATGTACATGCGAACAATCAGCCGCAGGTAGTAGTACGAGCCCATGCCGCTATTTGCCACGCCAATGATCGTGAGCCAGATAAGGTGCGTGCGCAGCGCAGCGCTGAACACATAGAACTTGGCAAAGAAGCCACCAGTAATGGGAATCCCAATCAGCGACAACAGAAAGAAGGTGAGTGCCGCAGCCAGCATCGGTGAGCGTTTGCCCAGGCCCGAGTAGTCGTCGATCTGCGAGAAGCGTTCGCCGCTGCCCGCCATTTGTGTGATCACGGCGAACGCGCCAACGTTCATGGCCGCGTAGGCCGCGGAGTAAAACATCGCAGCCGAGATCCCTAGCTCGCGATTGCTGGCCGAAGCAAAGGCAACCATCAGATATCCCGCATGGGCGATCGAGGAGTAGGCCAACATGCGTTTTACATTGCTCTGCAAGATCGCGCCCAGGTTGCCCACGCACATCGAGAGCACAGCGGCAATCCAGATTACCCAGAACCAGTTCGGCGACGCCGTATCAATCACCAGCCGTATGAGGACCGCAAATGCCGCGGCCTTGGGCGCGGTGGACATGAAGGCCACCACCGGTGACGGCGCGCCCTCGTAAACATCCGGTGTCCAGACATGGAACGGGGCACAGGCCACCTTGAAGCCGAGTCCGGTAAAAATGAGCGCGACCGCCACGTAGGCCAGTGGCTCAATGCGCGTGGCATTGTTCAACGTGGCCGCAATGTCAAAGACATTGGTCGATCCAGTCGCCCCGTACAGCAGCGCCACACCGTATAGAAAGAATGCTGTGGCGAAAGAGCCGAGCAGAAAATATTTCATCGAGCTCTCGGCGCTCTCGGCGGCGTGGCGGCGGAAGCCCGCAAGAATGTAGCTGGCGATCGAGGAGATTTCCAGCGCAATAAAAATCAGCACCAGCTCAACCGCCGAAGACATCAGGCACATCCCCACCGCGCCCAGCAAAATCAGAGCGTAGTACTCGCCATGATCGATATTCTGGAACGGAAGGTAATCCAGCGACATCAGAATGGTTGCCAGTGCGACCAGCAGTACCACGAGATGGAAAAAGATGCTGAAGTGGTCCACACGCAACATGTTGTAGAAGCCGAAGCCGGCAAACTGCGGCTGTGCCTGGTAGAGCGTGGCGGCAATCGCAGCCAGCGCGCCCAGCGCAGCGAAGATGCCGAGCCCCTTGCGGCTGCGGCCCTCAGGCAGCAGCGGCTCAATGAACATGACGATCATGCCCCAGACCGATAGGACGATTTCAGGAAGGACGCGGATGTAATCGGCAATGGATGGCGGCGTTGGCATGGTTATCTATGCACCGTGTAGTAGGTGGTTACCGCGGGAACATGGGACGCGCTCTTCTGCGCTTCCAGTATGCCCGCGACGGAAGCATCAATGGAGTTCATCCAGAAGCTCGGGAAAACTCCCATGATAAGGGCCAGCGCGGCGAGCGGCCACAGGATGCTGCGCTCGCGTCTGTCGGCATCCGGCAGCGTTGCGTTGACTGGGTTGGTGATCGCTCCGTAGAAGGTTCGCTGGTATAGCCAGAGCATGTAGAAGGAACTCCAGATAACGCCGCTGGCGGCGATGATCCCATAGATCGCCTTTGCCTGGAACGCGCCGCTTAAAATCAGGAACTCACCCACAAAGCCGTTCATCAGCGGGAGTCCGATGGAGGAGAGCGTGATCAGCAGAAAGAGCGTGGCGTAGATCGGCATGGGAGTCGCAAGGCCGCCGTATTCCTTGATCTCGTAAGTATGGCGCCGGTCATAAACCACGCCGAGCAGCAGGAAGAGGGCGCCGGTCGAGATGCCGTGGTTAAGCATCTGGAAGACCGCGCCGTCCATGCCCGCGCGAGTGAAGCTGTAGAGGCCAAGTACGACAAAGCCAAGATGGCTGACCGATGAGTAGGCGACCAGCTTTTTCATATTCGGCTGCACCAGCGCAACCAGCGCGCCGTAGACGATGCCGATAATGGCCAGCGTAATGATCCAGGGCGCGTTCTTGTGGGCCTCGGCAGGGAGCAGTCCGATGTTGAAGCGCAACAGGCCGTAGGTGCCCATCTTCAACAGGACTCCGGCGAGCAATACGGAACCCGCGGTGGGTGCTTCCACGTGCGCATCCGGCAACCATGTATGCAGCGGGAAGAGCGGAACCTTCACGGCGAAGGCCACAAAGAATCCGAGGAAGAGCCACAACGCGGTTTGGCCCGGCAACGCGATCGCACCCGTGGCAATCAGACGTTGCAACTCGGTGAAGTCGAAGGTCCCCGATTGGGCATAGAGCCAGATGATCGCCGCCAGCATGAACACCGAGGCAATCATCGTGTACAGGAAGAACTTGACGGC
>Ga0181520_10012999_pt1 | contig 10588 bp, 6 predicted proteins | sample PEATcosm2014_Bin_29_FD_132451 | JGI IMG/M metagenome (GOLD analysis project Ga0181520, IMG submission 132451) | Peatland microbial communities from MTU Mesocosm Facility, Houghton, MI, USA - PEATcosm2014_Bin02_30_metaG | ecosystem: Environmental > Terrestrial > Soil > Wetlands > Peat | place...
CCGCTCCATAGGAGATTGTCTGTTGCCTCTTCCAACTCAACCGCCGCCACCTGACTTCATCGCTCGCTGGCAGCGCGTCGCCCGGCGCATTCGCGTTCCGCTGGGATTTCTTACTGCCGCACTCTATCTTTTTGAGCTGATCCGCCGCGCACCCCATCCGGCCGCCGTCGCATGGAGTCTGGCGCTCGTGCTTCCCGGCCTCTGGCTCCGCGCCTACGCCGCTGGCTACGTCAAGAAGAATCGCGAGTTGACCGTCACCGGACCCTACGCCCACACCCGCAATCCGCTCTATCTCGGCTCCATGCTGATCGCCGCCGGCTTTGCCGTGGCACTGCTCAGTTGGCCAGTCGCGCTCGTCCTGGCCTTCGGTTTTGCCGCCATTTATGTGCCGGTCATCGCTTCTGAAGAGCGATTTCTGCGCGCCACCTTTCCCGGCTTCGACGACTATTGCCGGCAAGTCCCGCGCCTCATCCCCCGCCTTACCCCGGCTGCCCATCCCGGTGCTGAAAAGGGGAGTTTCTCCTTTTCGCTCTACATCCAGCACCGCGAGTACAATGCAGCTATGGGGGCTTTACTGCTTTATCTCAGCCTGCTCCTTCTGCGACCGCTGCTCGCCGCATGGGTAATTCTGCCGCGATGAGCGATCAGAAGACCCGGGAGTTCACTTAGCCCAGCAGTTCATTCAGCCCAGCAGACCACATAGCAAGGAGCCAGGCCAGCCGGTGAAGACCCTTACAATCGCAATCGCCTTTCTCAGCACGCTCGTTCTGGCCGCAGTGGCTCACGGCCAGCAAACCACCACTCTCGCGCCGCCGCGTCCTGGATTCAGTTTCCCGCTCAAGCAGACCCTCACCTATTCGGTCGACTGGCGTGTCTTTCCCGCCGGAACGGCCATCATGCGCTTTGAGGCGGATGGCGACCGCGAAAATCTCACCGCCAGCGCTGATACCAGCGGCGCCATCAACATGCTCTTCCATGTCGCTGATCGCTTCCAGTCCAGCTTCGACCGCGCCAAAGGCTGCACCTACGACTTCAACAAGCAGACAGTCGAAGGCCGCCGCCAGGTTTCCTCGACGCTTCACTTGGACTACACCCAGAACCGCGCCGTGCTGAACGAGAAAAATCTGGTCACCAAGCAAACCAAGCACGAGGAATCAACCGCGCCTGCCTGCCTCACAGACCTGCTCTCCGGCGTCTACTACGCCTCGTCGCAGCCCATCGCACTGGGACACAACTTCGTCATTCCAGTGGTTGACAATATGCACGTCGTGCCCGTCACCATGAAGGTCGAAGGACGCGAGGAGATCAAGACACCCCTCGGTTCATTCCATACTCTGCGCGTTCAGCCCACCGCCGACGCTGGCGTGGTCAAGAATCGTGGCAATATCTGGATCTGGTACACCGACGACGAGCGCCACCTTCCCGTCCAGATGCGCGCCCGCCTCTTCTGGGGCACCATCACCTTCCGCCTCATCGGCAACGACAATAAGTAAGAGTGGGTGCCCCAGGTCCGGATTCTCGGACCTGCGATCCATGCGACACGCGTTTGTCGCTTGGGTCAACGAGAGAGCTCCTTTTGTGCACCATCACGGGGGCACGTTTACTCCGGCCTCGCCTTAAATGCCGGGACGTGTCGCCTTTTGGCCATCTTTTTCCCGCAGGTATTCATAACATCTCCGTTAGCCGTCGCCGCAAGCTGATTGTGGTTCCCCGAGCCGCTACAACTGCAAGCGGAATGCAACCCAGTTGCCAGGATTCTCACTTTCCCATGGAGGTTTCCGCAGTGAAACGAATCGTCGTTTTGTTGTCTCTTGCTTTTTTCGCTGCAACCTCTGATGCTGTTGGCGAACCGCCCAGCGCGCCAAGCCCACCTCCCCAAGCCGCCAGCACAACCCTGAATGCCAAAGCGGACAAGACCGAAAAGAAGGCGGAGGTCCACCTCAGGCCGTTTTCCGCGGTAGCGCTCGGCGGTGGAGTGTCGTTGATGGGCGTCAACCTGCAGGCTGCGACCAACATGAACCGCTATCTCAACCTGCGCGGAACCGGCAACTTCTTCAACTACACCGTCAATAACATCTCCACCAACGGTTTTAACCTGAATGGCACGGTGAATATGGCCACAGGCGGCGTCTCGCTGGACTTTTATCCCTTCCCTGCGCATGGCTTTCGCCTTAGCCCCGGTGCGATCTTCTATAACCAGAACCATATCTCGGCCATTGGCAGCCCCACGCCCGGAACCAGCATTACTCTCAACAGCCAGAATTTTTGGGCTGATTCGGTCAACCCCATCAGCGCCTCCGCAAACCTGGGCCTGAACACCCGGCAGAAGGCTTTCACCATGACCACCGGTTGGGGCAACATGATTCCCCGCAGGCGCGGTGGGCACATATCTTTTCCATTCGAGTTGGGCGCGGCCTTCACAGGAGTGCCCACACTGGCCATGACCCTTTCTGGTGATGCCTGCCTCAATCAAGCCGATGCCGCGATAAATGGCCCCTCCTGCGTGAATATGGCTACCAACGCGCTGGCGCAAACCGATCTGGCTGCACAACTTGCGAAGTGGAAGAACGATCTGAACCCCCTGCAGGTTTACCCGATCTTTTCCTTCGGCATCGCCTACGACTTCCACGGCAAGTAACTTCCAACGCGCAATGAGTCGCTTTTCACATTGTTCTGCCGATACTCTTCTATAATTAGGCCGTCTCCTTAAAGCTGAATAGAAAGAAGTCGGACAAAATGAGTCTCTGCGCATGTGGAAACGCGGCTGAGAACAACGGCTCACTCTGCCGCCGATGTGCCGCTCTGCAAGTTCTCGAACTTCGTGCGGGCGCATCGACGGCAGAGATTAAAGCCGCCTATCGCATGTTGGTCAAAGTTTGGCACCCGGACCGCTTCCAGGACGACAAGGCAATGAAGGACATCGCGGATGCCAAGCTCAAAAGCATTAATACCGCCTATGTATTTCTGACCTCAGCCTCTTCTATGGGAGATCGACCTGAAAACAAACGAGCTGCATCCGCCGATACAGTCTCGGGCACGGCGTCCCAGGAGCCGCCCACGAAGCAAGAATCCCCCGCAAGCCAGTCACAAACAGGCAAGGAAGTTCCTATTTACAGAGCGCCCCGAATCAGTTTCCCCTGGAAGCTCCCAGCGCTCAAAATTTTCTACCGATTGGCTTTGGTTCTATTGGCAATCGTTGTTGGCCGCTATATCTGGATCGCTTTCAACTTTCAGAGCCTTTCCGGTGAGGCATCAACAGTCGTTGGTGACAGCAAAGACACTGTAATGAAAGGGTTGGAGACTCCAAAGAGAAGATTCCTGAATACGGTAGAACAAGACTTGAGGAGTTTCTTCCCAAGCGGACCGGCCCCGGCTGCCCTGCCGCAAACGGAGGAACCTGCACCACCGGCTGCCAGCTCGAAGATCGAGCAGAAAGCGTCTGGGAGGCAGCAACCCAGGGTCCAGTCCGCGCCGCATACGGTCTATTCCTACATCACCGTCGGATCAACTCAGGAAGAGGTGCTGGCTCAGCTGGGACTCCCGACAGCAACCTCAGAGAATAAATTGGTCTATGGCAAGTCCGAACTTTATTTCAAAAACGACATCGTCATCGGATGGAGAATCGATCCCGTCTCATCCCCAATCAAGGTAAAGCTCTGGCCGGAGTCTTCAGTCGACACAACTTTGAGCTCTTTCACGATTGGCTCCAGGAAAGATGTTGTGCTGGTGGTTCAAGGAACTCCCACGGCATTCTCTGACGACAAATTCGAGTATGGCGGATCGGAAGTTTATTTCCAGAACAATCGGGTTGTGAGTTGGAAAAACGATCCTGCTTCCATTCAACTCCGGACAAAGCCCTACTAGAACCGCACTGGCTCTGCCGGGTGCCGGGTCCCCAGGCCGGGGTCCCCACGGACAGGTCTTTGTCTGTGGGGTGGAGATCCGGATTTTCGGACCTGGGATACCACAAATCTCAACCTCGGGGCCATCCTGGAATTTCCGTGCCTCATCCATTTCGCGTCCTTTGCGAAATGGGTGGGATATCACGAATCTCACCCGCCGGCGCCGGGTTTTCCAAGCCTGGATCCACACGAACAGCCGGGTGCCCCAGGTCCGGATTTTCGGACCTGGGATACCACAAATCTCAACCTCGGGGTACATCCTGGAATTTCCGTGCCCCATCCATAATGATCAACCCTACACAAGCAACTCCCCGACAATCCCTGCCGCAGCCTTCAGCGCCGCATCAATTCCCGCCTGATCTTTGCCGCCAGCCTCGGCGATCTCCGCCTTCCCGCCGCCTGATCCGCCCACGAGCTTTGCCACCGCACCCACCAGCTTGCCCGCCTGAATCCGCTTCGTCAGCCCCGGCGTAACCCCAGCAATTAGAGCGACTTTGCCCTCCGGTTGCGCTGACGCCAGCACCACCACGCCCTCGCCCAGCTTCTGCTTTAAATTGTCCACCAGCGTCCGCAACTGTCCGCGCTCCAGCTCATCGGCCCTCAGCGTCACCAGCCGCACGCCCTTCACTTCCACCGCGCCCGCCAACGCCTCGTCCAGCGCTCCGGCGGCCGACTTCATCCGAGTCTCATCCAGCTCCCGCCGCAGCCGTTTCAGCTCATCTTCCTGAGCGGCGAATCGCGCACGAAGCCCGTCAGAAAGGCTGCCGCCCGCAGGAGCTGTGGCAACTTGCGAAACCAACTGCGCCACATCAAAGTCCCGCCTGAACGTATCCAGCGCGCCCATCCCGGTAATCGCCTCCAGCCTTCTCACACCGGACGACACCGACTCTTCGCTGACAATCTTGATCAGCCCAATCTCGCCCGTAGCCCGCGTGTGCGTGCCGCCGCAAAGCTCCGTTGAAAATCCATCTGCCAGCTTCACCACACGCACCTTGTCGCCGTACTTTTCCCCAAACAGCGCCATGGCGTGGTACTCATTCACAGCCACGTCGATGGGCACGTCCTCGATGGTCTCAACCTTCGCATCGGAGAGCACCTCGCGGTTCACAATGCTCTCAATCTCCTCCAACTCCTCATCGGCCACCTGCGCAAAGTGAGAAAAATCGAAGCGCAACCGGTCCGGATTCACCGCCGACCCTGCCTGCTTCACATGCGTCCCCAGCACCTGCCGCAGCGCCGCATGCAACAGATGCGTGCCTGTATGATTCCGCCGTATCGCATCTCTCCGCTCGCCATCCACAACCGTGCGAACATGATCGCCGACGGCCAGCGGCTCCTTGAGCAGAGCCTTGTGCGCCCTCACGCCCTGCACCGGCAGCACGCACCCCTGAATCTCGGCAACGGTCGCATTCCCATCCGCCGAAGTAAACCACCCTGTATCGCCCGTCTGCCCACCCGAATCGCCATAAAAGCTCGTCTGATCCAGCACAACCTCAACCAGATCGCCAGCCGCCGCCGCCGGAACGCCGACTCCATCTTTCACGATGGCCAAAACCTCTGCCTGTGCGGCAAGCACCTTGTAACCCAGAAAATTCGTCTTCGGCAATTCGCGATAAACAGGGCTAGCCGACTTCTGGCTCCCACCCTTCCACGAAGCGCGTGCGCGCGCCTGCTCCTCGGCCCGAGCAGCCTCAAACCCGGCCTCATCAAATGCGACTCCTGCGTCGTGACAGGCGTCTTGGATGAAGTCTAGTGGCAGGCCATAGGTCTCATAGAGATGAAACGCCGTTTCGCCGGAAAGGAGCGGCTTGTGTTCCTCAAGAAACCGAAGAAGCTGGCCATCCAATGGTTCTGGAAACAAATCAGCAGCCACGCCCGCCCTATTTGGGTGCTTGGAGCCAGGAGCCAAAGCTTCGCCGGCAAATGCAAGGGCATCCTCGTTGGGAATATATCGAGCACTAGTCATGAATTCGCCAATGCGCGCAAATGTACCCTGAATCGCGGCCTCTGACAACGCCTGGTCGAGCTGCTTGGAGCCAAGTTCAAGCACCCGGTCAAACTGCTTTTCCTCGGCTTCAACTACCTTGGCCACGCGATCAGCAGAATCCTTCAGCTCCGGATACGCCCCTTGCATCAAATCCCGCACGGCAAAAACCATCTGATAGAGGAAGGGCTTTTCCTGCCCCAGCAATCGTCCATGCCGAATACCGCGCCGCAAAATCTTGCGCAGCACATACCCGCGCCCTTCATTCGAAGGCAGAACCCCGTCGTTAATAAGAAACGTCGCCGCCCGTGCGTGGTCGGCAATGATGCGCAGGCTCGCATTGCCCACGAACTTCGCCAGTTTCGCTGCGATGGCCGGCCTCGCCATCACTGACTCCGCTGCCGCCAGCTCCGCTAACTCTGATAACTCCGCTAGGCTGGTGACTCTGGTCAACTCCGCAGCCATCACAATCAGCGGCGTGAACAAATCCGTCTCGAAGTTGCTAACCTTCCCCTGCAACACAGCCGCCAACCGCTCCAGTCCCGCGCCCGTATCAATCGACGGCTTAGGCAGCGGCGTCAGCTTGTAACTCGTCTTGCCGTTCTCCGTCACCGCCGCCCGGTCAAACTGCATGAAGACCAGATTCCAAATCTCCACGTACCGCGCTTCGTCTTTACCAAACGGCAAATCGACGCCCGCTGTCTCCGCCGCCTCCATCCCCATGTCGTAAAAAATCTCCGAGCATGGCCCGCACGGCCCCGTCTCGCCCATCTGCCAGAAATTATCCTTTAGCCCGTATTCCTTGATGCGCTCCTTGGGCACGCCCGCTTCAATCCAGTAGCCCTCGGCCTCGTCGTCGCGCGGCACGCCGTCTGCGCCCTCGAAAATCGTCACATACAGCCGGTCCACCGGAATCTCAAAGCAGCCGTCCGCGCGCTTGCCGGTAATCAACTCCCAGGCAAAGGCAATCGCCTCGCGCTTGAAGTAGTCGCCAAAGCTGAAGTTCCCCAGCATCTCAAAAAACGTATGATGCCGCCGCGTAAAGCCAACGTTTTCGAGGTCGTTGTGCTTGCCGCCGGCCCGCACGCACTTCTGCGAAGTGGTCGCCCGCGAGTACTCCCGCCGCTCGGCACCCAGGAAAAGGTCCTTGAACTGGTTCATCCCCGCGTTGGTAAAGAGCAGCGTGGGGTCGTTCGCAGGCACCAGCGAGGAAGAATGCACCCTGCGGTGCCCCTTCGACTCAAAAAAACGCAAAAATGTCTCGCGAATCTCGTTACCGCTCATATCGTTCTTTTCACGAATTTCCATAGCCTATTTAGTGTAACTGGCTGCGGAAAGGGAGGCACGCGGCGAGTCAATTTGAAGGGCACGCGTCTTCAGTTCCTAGAGTACGTGGCGGGTTAATTTGAAGGGTATGCGCATTATAGGCGGCGGAAAATTAACGGAGCGTTTCTCAAGAAGCCGCTTTGTGTCAGGGCACGACTTTAGTCGTGCCGCAATTGCCGCAAAATTAACGCGGGCTTTAGCCCCTGAGGGAAGGTTCATTCGAATTGACCAGCTTCGGGGGCGCACCTTGAAGACGAACTTCCAGCCATTGAAAATACTCCATGCCGCCTCGGTTGGTACTCTGGAATCGGCGGACCCAGAAGGTTCAACCGGTTTTAAAGGAGAGGGGGGTGGCAAAGATGATTCCTTCGCGTCAGTGCAGCCACTGGGCAAGCATGGTTCAACTTCGATTTGGTTTGACGCTTGCGTTCTTTGCCGCCTGTGCGGTTCCGCTGCTGGCCGGGAACCCGCCCAAGCCCAACTTCGGCGCAAACGTGCTGGTCTTCAATCCCTCCATGCCTGCGGCAGACATTCAGCGCCAGATCGATCAGGTCTACGCCATTCAGCGCGACAGCGAATTTGGCTCGGCACACTATGCTTTGCTCTTTTTGCCCGGTGAATACCATGTGGACGTGCCCGTGGGTTTTTACACCGAAGTGGTGGGTCTGGGCGCAACGCCCGACAGCGTCCACATCACCGGCAATGTCCATGCCGACGCCAGCCGGCCGAAAAATAACGCCACTTGCACTTTTTGGCGCGCCGCCGAGGGCTTTTCGGTAACTCCCACTGGCGGCACCATGCAATGGGCAGTCGCACAGGCCGGGCCTTTCCGCCGTATGCACATTCTGGGCAATCTAACGCTCCACCAGCAACATGGCTGGGCAAGCGGCGGCTGGATGTCAGACACCGCAGTGGACGGCAACGTCGACTCCGGAACCCAGCAACAATGGATCTCGCGCAACAGCGAGTGGGGCAGTTGGACCGGCTCGAACTGGAATATGGTCTTCGTCGGCGTACCCTCGCCTCCCTCCGGCGAGTGGCCCGTTCCGCCTTACACCAAGATCGCCCAAACGCCCGTTGTGCGCGAAAAACCCTTCCTCGCTGTCGATGCTCAGGGCAACTATTTTGTCCGCGTGCCCCAGTTGCGCCGCGATAGCACCGGTGTCACATGGCGCTCTGGCTCCACGCCAGGCGAATCAATTCCCATCGATCGTTTCTATATCGCCCACCCCGGCGATACCGCGGCAGCCATCAACGCCAAACTCGCGGCCGGAAAGAATCTGCTTTTCACCCCCGGCATTTATGAGCTTTCGGAGGCTATCCGTGTCACCCGTCCCGGAGCAGTCATCATGGGACTCGGATTCGCCACGCTTATCCCCGTCAACGGCAACGCAGCCCTTGTCGCCAGCGATAAGGACGGCATCATCGTTGCGGGCCTTCTCATCGACGCGGGAGCTACGCTTTCGCCTGTTCTGGTCCAGATCGGCTCCCAAGGCAACCACGTGAGTCACGCCAAAGATCCGGTGTCGCTTCACGATCTTTATTTCCGCGAAGGCGGGGCCGCCGTTGGGCGCGCCGGAACCAACCTCGAGATCAACAGCAACGACGTCATCATCGATCACACCTGGATATGGCGCGCCGATCACGGTTCCGGCGTGGGCTGGGATTTGAACACCAGCGAGAACGGCCTGGTGGTGAACGGAGACAACGTCACGGCTTACGGCCTTTTCGTCGAGCATCATCAGCAGTTCCAGGTGTTGTGGAATGGCAATCGTGGCCGAACCTACTTTTATCAATCCGAAATCCCCTACGACCCGCCCAACCAGGCCAGCTTCACCAGCGCTCCGGGGGTGAACGGATGGGCATCCTATAAGGTTGCCGCCGATGTAACTACTCACGAGGCTTGGGGACTCGGCATCTACTCTGTCTTCCGGCAGCCGAATGTTGCGCTTGGCCACGCCATTGAAACGCCCCGCTTGTCGGGCATTCGCTTCCACCACGTGATCACGGTGGCTTTGGGTAGTCTCGGTGCAATCGACCACATTATCGACGATGTGGGAGACGCGGCTATCGCGAAAACGCACTTCACCGCCAAGGTAACTGAGTTTCCATAGACGCCACCCGCCGTCTTGATTCGAGTGGCAACCCAAGCCGTTGCCGCGCAATCCGGAAACATGAAAACTCGGCGCCGAGCCACTTCCATGACGCTCCCCGCTCACTCATGTGAGAATAAAGATGTATACCGTCATGACAAACGACAACCTCGAAGAATCCCAGCCCTCCCCCGAAAGCACGCCTGAGCCTGCTCCAGAGGCCACTTCCGCCTCCATCGCGGGTGCCCCCGGTCCAGATTTTGGGACCGCGGAAGCGTCTCCTGCCGATGCGCCCACTACCGAATTCGCCGACGAGCCATCCGAGTCTCAGGAATCCTTTGCCGACATGCTCACGGCCTTCGAGCGCAGCCACTCTCATAAATCCGAGCCAGGCCAGCGCCAGCTCCAGGGTGTTGTAATTTCGCTTTCTGCAGACCAGGTTTTTCTCGACATCGGTTATAAGACCGAGGGTGTTTTGCCCCGCTCGGCCTTTGACAACAATGCCGAAGCCGTTAAGCCTGGCGACACGTTCCCTGTCTCCGTCACTGGCCGCAACACTGAGCATTACTACGAGCTTTCGCGCTTCAAAGTCGCTTTGCCCCGCGATTGGTCGGCACTCGAAGCCGCCTTCGCTGAGAAGATCGCCATCGTCGGCACCGTCACCGAGGTCCGCAAGGGCGGCGTCACTGTCGATGTTGGCGTCCGCGCCTTTATGCCCGCCAGCCGCAGCGGCACCAAAGACGCAGCCGAACTGGAAAAGCTTGTCGGCACCGAGATTACCTGCCGCATCACCAAGCTCGACGTCACCGACGAAGATGTAGTCGTCGATCGCCGCATTGTTCTTGAAGAGCAGGCCCGCGGCCTCACCGCTGCCCGCCGCGAAGCGTTGACTGAAGGCTCAATCGTTACCGGCACTGTCAGCACCCTCATGCCCTACGGCGCTTTCGTCGATATCGGCGGCATCGACGGCCTGCTCCACGTTTCCGACATTTCTCACGCCCGCGTCACCAAACCTGAAGATGTTCTCACCGTCGGCCAGGAACTTCAACTTAAAATCCTCAAGATTGATCCCGAGACCAAGAAGATCTCTCTCGGCCTCAAGCAGCTTCAACCCGAACCCTGGCAAACAGTCAGCCTCACCATTGGCCAGCGGATCACCGGCACAGTCACGCGTCTCGCTGACTTCGGCGCATTTGTCGAAATCGAACCCGGCATCGAAGGCCTCATTCACATTTCGGAAATGTCCTACGGCAAAAAGCTCCACCATCCCAGCGACTTGCTTA
>Ga0181520_10013000_pt1 | contig 10587 bp, 12 predicted proteins | sample PEATcosm2014_Bin_29_FD_132451 | JGI IMG/M metagenome (GOLD analysis project Ga0181520, IMG submission 132451) | Peatland microbial communities from MTU Mesocosm Facility, Houghton, MI, USA - PEATcosm2014_Bin02_30_metaG | ecosystem: Environmental > Terrestrial > Soil > Wetlands > Peat | place...
ATCGAAACCATCGCTCTAGTTGATGCAGCCACGCTCGAGCCGGTCGACACGGCTGCTCCCGGCACTCTCTTCGCCCTCGCGGCCTGGGTCGGATCCACGCGGCTCATCGATAATGCGATTCTGTGCTGAGCAACGGGAAAAATCCGTTGCGTACCTGCGCGTTAAAGCCGCAATCTTGATGCAATGCCGGAACTGCCCGACATTACCGCCTACATCGCCGCGATCGAGCCACGCATACTTGGGCGAACGCTGAAGCGCGTGCGCCTGCACAGCGTTTTTGTCCTGCGCACCGCGGACCCTCCCATCACTGCCGTCGAGGGCCGCACGGTCCGCGAACTGCGCCGCATCGGCAAGCGCATCGCCATCGGCGTCGAGGGCGATCCTGGCGCAGGCTCTAACGACCTGCTCTGGCTCGTGATCCATCTCATGATTGCGGGCCGTCTGCACTGGCGGCCGCCCCAAGCCAAGCTCTCCGGCCGCAACGCGCTGCTTGCGCTCGATTTTTCGGATGGCGCCCTCGTATTGACGGAGGCCGGCTCCAAGCGGCGCGCCTCGCTGCATCTTCTCCGCGGCGAGCAGGCGCTTCATGACATCGATCCCGGCGGCATCGAGGTCTTCAGCTCTGATTTGGACGCATTTCGTGCGGCGCTTACCCAAGAGAACCGCACCCTCAAGCGCGCCCTCACCGACCCGCGGCTCATCAGCGGCGTGGGCAACGCCTATTCCGACGAGATTCTCCACGCCGCTCAGCTTTCTCCCATCGCACTAACGCACAAGCTCAAGCCGGAAGAGTGGGAGCGCCTCTTCGCGGCCACGCGCTTCACGCTTTCTTCATGGATCGACCGCCTCGTCGCCGAGGCCAGGAAAAAGTTTCCCGAAGGCGTCACTGCATTCCGTCCGGAAATGGCAGTTCACGGCCGCTTCGGCCAGCCCTGCCCGCGGTGCGGCGCGCCCGTTCAACGTATTCGATACGCCGACAACGAAACCAACTACTGCCCCGCCTGCCAGACCGGCGGCAAGCTCCTCGCCGACCGCAGCCTGTCGCGGCTGCTCGGCTCCGACTGGCCGCGTACCCTCGACGAACTCGAAGCCCTCAAGCGCCGCTGATCGGCAGGCAATGATGCGAAATGAATGCGGATTACCTACGAGTAACACTTCGGCGTCATATCCCTTAATTTGCCTTGACATAGCGCCTTTCCCTCCCGCAGAGTGGTTGCGGCGACTCCTTTCAGGCGGGGCCAGTGGTCTATCCCCCATCTCCTGGTACTTGTGCGTGGGAGCCGAATACCAACTCCGTTGTGGAGGAATCAAGAATGCATGTCAGTTACGTTACGGTTCTGATTGCGGCGGTCATCGAGTGGCTACTGGGAGCTCTCTGGTACGGCTTGATCTTTAAGAAGTCCTGGATGAAGCATGCCGGTATTACCGAGGGCGGAAAGCCGAAGAATGCGATCTTCGGCATGGTCACTGCCCTGGTTGCTTGCCTGCTTCTCTCGTTTATCCTGGCGCACGTTGTTTTGTGGTCGGGAGCCAAGGTCTTCACAGGCGGCACAAAGTGGGGCATTATCTGCTGGTCTGGCTTCGTAGCTCCGCCGCTCTTTACGCAACACATTTTCGAGCGCCGCCCCGCGAATCTCTTTGCCATCAACGCTGCCTACTGGCTTCTGGCAATGGCTATCGGCGCCGGCATTTTGGCGGCTTTCCACTAAACTGCGGCTCCGCACTAAGGAGCTTGCAGCGCGAAACTTTCAAGGGGCAATTCCCCATCGGGGGATTGCCCCTTTCAAATATGAGGCAAGCACCGTGCGCAGAATGCCATGGAAGCCTCGCATTGGGGCGCATTTATCCTCCACGGCTTCATTACAACCATGCGTTGACGCGCTCCGTACCCCACGCACTCCATCGCGCGTCTCAAAGGGATGCGAGCCGATTACCATCAGCGTGTCACCGGCTCAAATCTTCTTGACATGGTCTGGCCGCCACGTGCAAAGTGTTTCAAACGATCCCTGTCAGACCTGCCAGCGGTGATTCTGGTGCGTCGGAGTTCCGCGTGACAGAGCCGACATCGATCCTGTTCATGGAGAGTGCTCGAATGCTCATGGCAAACTTTTTCGCGATGCTATTGATGGGGCAAATCACAGGTCATTTACTGACCTTGATCGTCATTTCGGCCGCAGCGCAGTGTTTTCTTGGAGCTCTTTGGTATGGAGTGATTTTCAAGAAATCCTGGAAGAAGCTCCTCGGAATCGCCGAAGACCAAAAGCCTAAGAACCAAATCTTCGGAGTGGCTGCTTCCCTTATCGGCTGCTTCATTCTCTCGTTCGTGCTAGCGCACATTTTGGGTTGGGCGGGGTCGATTACCGGTATGGATGGAGCCGCAATCGGCATTGTCTGCTGGTTTGGCTTTATGGGGCCGCCGCTCTTTGTGCAGCACGTTTTCGAGAACCGGCCCGCCAATCTCTTCGCCATTAACGCCGGCTACTGGCTTATGGCCATGGCTCTGGGCGGTGCGATCCTGGCGGCATTCCACTAGACCGCTGCTCCGGCAGGGTGCTGGCAATCCGGAACTCTCCCGCGGCAATTCCCCCTTTCGGGGAATTGCCCCTTCACGTCCGGGGCTGATCGCAACGCCATTCGCCTGGGGGAGCACGAACGAGCCCTGGGCAGACTGTACTATCTCCCATGCGTCCGAGGCGTTTCGCCAGGCGTTTACCCTTTTTAGCCGGTCCGCTCGCAATAATGCGTGACGCTCCCGGCGCTTGCCGCCGTAAAATCCTCCTATGGCACGATCAATCATCACAACGGATGGCGCGCCGGCCGCCATCGGCCCTTATGCGCAGGGCGTGCGTGTCGGCAACCTTATCTTCACCGCTGGGCAGGGCGGGCTCGATCCCATCACGGGGCAGGTCGTTCCCGGCGGTATCAAGGAACAGACGGAGCGAACTATCGCAAACCTTAAAGCTGTGCTCGAAGCCGGGGGCAGCAGCCTGGGCCAGGTCGTCAAAGCCACTGTCTTTCTAAAGGACATCAACGATTTCGCGGCCATGAATGCGGTGTACGCGACATTTTTTGAGAACGATTCCGACACTCTGCCCGCGCGCACCACGGTTGAAGTAGCGCGGCTGCCGCGCAACCTGCTGGTCGAAATCGAAGTCGTTGCCGAGGTCTAGCTGTACCCGTCGGGCGCGTAAGCGCGGGCGCATCGAGTCAGGGAGTCTGGGCAGGAGGTCTGTCTTGAGCGATTCTCAGGAAAAAGTTGTCCACAACGACGCCGAATGGCGCACCCTGCTTACCCAAGAGCAGTATCACGTGCTGCGCGAGAAGGGAACGGAGCGCCCCTTCACCGGCGCGCTCACGGAAAACCACGGGACCGGCAACTATCACTGCGCAGGATGCGGCGCACTGCTCTTCTTGAGCGGCGCCAAGTTCGACTCCGGATGCGGCTGGCCCAGCTTCACGATCCCTGCCGACTCAAAATCCGTGGTGGAACATGAAGACCAGAGCTTCGGCATGAAGCGCATCGAGGTCACATGCGCCCGTTGCGGCGGTCATCTCGGCCACGTCTTTCCTGACGGCCCGCGTCCCACCGGCCTGCGCTACTGCATCAACTCCGCGTCGCTCAGCTTCACCAAGGCGGAAAAGTAGGCCGGTTCGAGACTAGCTGTGCCCGCCTTTTTGTTGTCCCGCCCTTTCCGCAAAGAGCGCGGAGAGGATGGGGCACGGAACCGCGCTCTCCGCGCACAACAAAACCCCGTCCATACGGCATTTCTCTTTCCAACATAGCCCTCTTGAGGGGCGTACAAAGTTGCGATTTCTTGAGGAAATCGCAACAAGACAGTCGAGTCTTCGGGAAAGATCGGAAGGAGAAATGCTTACGGGACGGGGTTCTGCAATGCCGGACCAAGGGCTGAAAGCGCGCAGCGCCTACGCCTTGGCGACCTTTCCGCTCTTGATGCAGGATGCGCACACACGCAGCCGCTTGGGGGCGCCGTTGACCAGCGCTTTAACCACCTGTAGGTTCACATTCCAGCGCCGGCGCGTCACATTGTGCGCATGCGAGATGTTATTGCCGAATTGCGGGCCCTTGCCGCAGATATCGCAAACTTGTGCCATGGTTGAACTCCAGAATCTTCAAGGACTTTCGGCGCCGCCCAAGCAGCTGGCGCACACCCGGAATCCCGCGTCCTCGCCTTGCCGAATCTACAGTATACCAGTGCGCGGCGCTGCGGCCACGCATCACGCATCGCTTCCTGGGCCGATGAGCGGGAACCGCCGGCGCACCTCGTACCGTGCCCTTTCAGCCCCCAAATTGCTTTCGTAGAGTAGGAACTCCTGGACCGTGAAGCGCGAGAATCTCGGCCCCCGGCCCGCCTGAATCAGCAAGTCGCTCAACGTCTCGCGACGGCCCATGTTCCCCGCCAGCGCATGCGGGCCGGTATTCTTGTTCCCTTGGTCCCTCGTTCCCTGGTTCCCTGTCTTTCTCGCCAGTGTGATGTGCGGATGAAACGGCCGCGTCTCGGCCGCGAATCCGCAGCGGCTTGTTGCCGCCACCACGCTACGGCCAAGCGCAGCCAGGCCCGGCGTCACCGCGACATCGGCAAAGAACACGCCCGCCCGCTCGAAGCAGCCCAGCGACCCAAGCTGCACTGGAACCGGCGCGGATCGTACCTTGCCTAACTGCTTTATCAGGCACGGGTACTGCTCGGGCGTGGTGTTTCCCAGGAATTGCAGGGTAATGTGCCACGAGTCCGGCTCGGTCCAGCGCAATCCGCCGCCGCTTGAGCGCAGCCTCGCCGCCACAATCTTGAGCTCGCGCACCACCGCATCCGCCAAAGCGATCCCCACGAACAGCCGCATACCGAGCCAGTGTAATCCCGGATCCGGGGAGCCAGAACTAATTCGACGGCGGTGTCGCGCCCGCTGCCGGTGGCGGCCCACCAGTACCTTCGTCCGGACCACCCTCGCGCTCTTCGTGCGGAATCACGAAGTCCTCCGGCATCTTGTGTCCGCGATGGCAGGTCCCGCAGTTCACCAGCGAGCCCATACCATCCTTATCCAGGTCCATCGCCTTGCTGATGTAGTCCTTGTTCATCTGCTGCGTCATGGTGAACATGATGCGCGCAATCTGCTTGTCCGGCTTCGAGTCGTCGGCGAAATTCAGGCGCGGACGTCCATTGGGGCCTACATTCTTCGGGTCGGCTACGTGGCAGAATTCGCACTTCACGCCCAGCGAACCCGCCCATGTCTCCATAATGTCGCGAACCTCGCGGCCGGTCAGGTCCTTGGCCAGCACTTGCAGGTTGGTCGGTGGTGGATAGTTGCGCATCGGCCGGCCGCCCTGTGGCGAGCCTTGCCCCGAGCCTTGGCCTGTGCCCTGCGGCGGAGGACCCTGCGGGGTAGCTCCCGGAGCGGCCTGATCGGTTTGTGGCGGGGCTTGCGGCGCCTTTGCCCCGGGGGTTGCGGCAAAAACCGCCGCGGCCAGTAGTGCTACCGCTGCAGCAGGAGGAAACAGGGAAGTGATTTTCATGCGCAGAAAATCCTTTCGGTTCTTTTGAAAAGACTATCAGGGTCCTTGAACAGGCTCGCGGGGACCTTTTGATTTCTGTGAAGTGACGAATCAGGCGATCGAAGAGATGCGCGAGCGGCCCATCGATTTCGGCCCGGAAACGCAGTCGTTTCCGGCAAGGGCAAAGCGCAGGGGCAGCTCCACGGCGTGACGGATGCCGATGCGAGCCGTCACCAGCACGCGGCCGGTAGGCGCTCCGTCGTCGCGCAGTTGCAATGATGACTTGGGATCGAGCAAATCCAGCCCATTGTCCCCGCTGCGCGTAATTCCCAGAGCCTGGCACAGCCGGCCGGGGCCGCTGGTTAATTCGCGCCCCGGTTCGCACCCCGGACCGCGCCCCGTGCCCCATCCTTCTCGCGTTTTTTGCGAAAAGGGTGGGAAACCTCTCAGGCCCCGGTTGCGCGCCATCTGCTCCAGTCCCGCCACTGGCTCCAAGGCGCGTATCAGCACGCCTCCGGCACGGCCTTCGCGCTCGCAAGAGACATTCATGCAGTAGTAGAGCCCATAAATGGAATAGACATACGCATGCCCCGCCGGCCCGAACAGCACCTGGTTCCTTGGCGTGGGGCCGCGATGCGCATGGGCCGCGGGATCGGCCGGCTGCCGGTGCGGTCCCAGATAGGCCTCCACCTCGACGATGCGCCCGGTCAACCATCCTGCACGGGAGCGCCGCGCGAGCACTTTCCCCAGCAATCGCCGCGCCACCCGCTCTGGCGGCGCCTCAAAGAAAGCGCGGGTAAGGAGCTTGCCGCCAGGTTGGTTCGTTTCGATGGCCACTCCGTTGAATCTACACCTTGACAGTAGGAAGTCCGCGGAGCATTATGCCTTTGACTCGCTCAGGACTGATTCCGTGATAGCAATCCTTGGACCCGGGCCGCTGCCCGCCGAGCGGAATCTCGCCGTCTCGTTGTAACATCTAGGCGAGCGTCATCGACGTCGTTCCACAGGTGAACCATGGAAAATGAGTCCCGCACTCCAGCCGTGATCATTCTAGTGGCAACGCTGGCGGGCTTCGGCTACTGCCTTTGGAAGATCGCGCACAATCCGACTGCAAACGAAGCCCTACTGCTTAGCATGTTTATGACTGTTCTGTCGGTCTTAGCTTCGTGGATCGTTTCAAGATATTACGCAAAGGCATCCTACGAAGACAGTCTCAGAGTCTTCGCGCTGAAAGCTGCCGAGAAAGTCACCAATCTTTCTGCACAGTTGGACAGACTTGCAAATTTCCTCCAAGAATCGCTTGACGAACAAGACTTCCCAACGCCTGGCGACGAGTTGCTAGCGAAGAGCATTCGATTCGAGGACGCTATCCATTTATTAACTACCTTGCGTTCGGTGAACGATACATCGTTGAGCGATTGGCGCGGCATTATCGGTGACGAGCTTTCGAAGCAGCGAGAAGTCCAGCTCCAGGAGCAAGAGGAACGCGAAGACCGTTTGCGCGAAATCATGGAGAGGTTAGAGCGGATCGAGCGCGGCTCCATTGAGGTGGAAAAGTCGCGGGGAGCGATCGATTCTGATCTCCTCGATTATGAAATTCGCGAGCTGAGGTCCGAAATGCGCATGCTCGCCTCGCAGGTGAGCGGGTTTCAATGGAGACCGCCTAAGAGAAAGCCAATTGAGGCGATTTGTCCAAAGTGCGCCACCGCATTTGAGTATTTTCATAACCTGAAGAGCGAAATCCCAAAGAGCGTCCCGTGCCCGCATTGCGACGCCAAACTATACGCGCAGTCTGACGGGACAAACAGCGTCGTTAAGGAACGAAAACCAATCCCGGAGACTTTAGTTTGCCCAACCTGTGGTAAGTCTCAGGTGCATGGGATTGATCCGCTCCATGGGACCCTCAACATTTACGAATGTTGCGAGTGCCACTCCCAGATAAGAGCCGTCCGTTCTAAAAAAGGCATCAATCAGAAGGCCGTTCAGGTGGTTGCCCCCGCCTCCCCCGGCAAACCTGCAGAACTGTCTGAGGATATGCTGGAGCGGATCAGAGAGGGAATGGGGCAGCAACCTTGGCCCAAAGGACGATCGCACGAGGTAAGGATGGACCTTGGGCTATCACGCTTCAGCATCGACTGCGGAATCGAGGAACTAATCCGCCGCGGTATTTTCGTTCCTCAGGTGGACGGGGTCCTGTACGAGCGCGCGCAAGCTGCGGCACCGCAACCTAAGGCGAGCGCCGCGGACCTGAGCATCCAAAACTAGGTTGAATCCGAATGCCCAGGGTATGGCATTCAAAGACCCAGGGCATGGGCCTACTGGCGACCATCAGCGGCTAGTTCTGCCCGCCTTCCACTCGTGAATCACCGCCAGCACCTCTTCGGCGTGGCCCTCGGGCTTGACCTGGGGGAAGACGTGCAGCAGCGTCTGGTCGGGGCCGATCACGAAGGTTGTGCGCACAATCCCCATCACTTTCTTGCCATACATGTTCTTTTCTTTCAACACATCAAACTGTTTGCATACTTTCTCGTCTACATCAGCAAGGAGTGTGTACGGGAGGTCGTACTTGGCGCGGAATTTGGCCTGTTCCTTCGGCGTGTCGCGGCTGATGCCCAGAACCACCGCGCCCGCTGCCTGAAGTTTTTTAAAGGTGTCGCGAAAGCCGCAGGCCTCAATGGTGCAGCCCGGGGTGTCGGCCTTAGGGTAAAAGAAGAGGATCACAGGTTTGCCGGCATAATCCGAAAGGCTTACGGTTTTGTTCTCGTCGGTCTCGAGCGTGAAGTTGGCGACTTTCTTGTTGAGCTCCATGGGGAATATCCTCGTTCTAGAGGTTGCGGGCCGATCAATGGCCGCCAGGTTTGATTATTGTCGAAGGGTGCGGAAAGTGTCATTGCGTAGTGCAAGTCGCTTGTGGATAACGGCAGCAGTGCTGCTGGCCGTCGTGCTTCCCGCAGCCGCGCAATATCCCGGCCAGATCACCAATGCCGGGAAAAACACCTCCACGCTGCGCGCCGTCGCGGTCTTGGAGTGGACCGGCGACGAGGCCCATCCCAAGACCAGCCGTCTCGTGCCCATCTGCATTTATGACGGCCACGACCTCCAGGACGCGGATATCTATCTCGCCCGTCCCGCTCCCATCGCCCTTGAGAGCGAGGTTGAATACCAGCTTTTTGAGGACGGCAAACCCATCGGCCGCTTCGACATTGAAACCGCCGCACGCGAGCAGGGCTCCTGGGTGGGTTACGGCAAGCACCTGCCGCTGCCCGTGGCGAAACCCAAGCCCGCGCAAGTGGCCAAAATCGACCAGTACGATGACTCCCAGAGCGACACGCCCGTCCTGCACCGTAAGCATCCTGCCGGTGACGCGGGCTCGGCAGGCGGCGGTTCTTCCGGCAGTTCATCGAACAGCTCGGGCCCTGATCCCAATGCGCCGCCGCCCGATCCCGACCGCCCCACGCTCCACAAAGGCGGTGATGCCTCAGCCAGCAGCTCGGGTGACAGCACGAACGCGACCTCCGGCAGCGGCCCCAGCTCCACGCAGACTTCCGGCTCCAGCAGTCCCACGCTGCATCGCGGCGGCGATGCGTCGGGCTCCAGCACCGGCGACACGTCGAATTCCGGATCGGGTTCCAGCCCAGCGTCGGATCCCAATCAACCCCAACTGCACCGCTTACCCGATAGCTCGGCTCCGGATAGCACCTCTTCGAACGGCTCCAATCAACCTAAGCTCAAAAGGAAGAAGAACGAGGAAGACGAGAGCTACGTCAATAGTGTCGACAAGTCGAGCGATCCTGACCGCCCGCATCTGTTTCGCGGCAAGTCCGCGGGCTATGATGGCCCGGTCACGCCCAGCCTGCGCGGCCTGCCGCCCGACATGCATCAGGAAGTTGCCGTATCCGACCTGACCGACCGGCCTGAGCACGTGTGGGATTACATCTGGGCCAATCCCGACGACGAAGCCAAAATGAAAGCCGCGACGGAGGACCTTGCGCGCACGGCGTTGGGTCTCAATCCGCCACCCGCTCCCGCCAAGCCCGCGCACAAAACAACCTCTACAGCCCACAAGCCCGCCCGGCCCACGCTGCCGCCCGAGCCCGCGCCGCTCGTCGACGAGCAGTTCCGCGTCTTCGAGCTGGCCTATGGCTCCGGCGCCACCATGGTGCTCTCTGCGCATACCAGTGGCGCAGGCGCGCAGGAGAAGTTTGTAACCCTGGTGGCGCAGCCCGATCTCTATGGCAACGTCGCGGTTCTCATTAAGAATGTGACCGACGCCGCTCATCTCGACGACACGCCGCGCATGCGCCTGGTTGACGCGGTCGATGCGCTGGCCGACAACCGCGGCGACCTTCTCTTCGAACTGCGCGGCTCGACCCAGCGCCACTTCGCCCTCTACCGTGTGCTGCGCGGCGATGCCACCCGCATCTTCGTCAGCAATGTCGACGCTATCGGCGTCCCGACTGGACAATAATGCTCACAGATAACTGCCCCAAAGTGGTCAATATTGCTCACAAATAAATCCCTCAAAAGAGTGATCCCCTGCGCGTGAATCAATCAACATCTCCTATATAATGAAGATTAGATATAAGTGGGCACTTCGACACTTTCTCAAGGATTCCCCATCGCATGGCTACAGTCACAGCTACCCCATCGCCAGAAAGCGTCATTGTCACTCCGAGCCCATTGACTCCCGCAATTCCTGAATCAGCCGCCCCCAGCGACTCGCAAGCTGTCCCCGCATGGCGACACGTTCGCATGGGCCGCGCCGCCGCCGTCAGCGATGGCTTGAGCTGGCCGATGGTCCTCTTGATGGTGCTCTTTCACGTGGGTGCGATCGCCGCGCTCTTCCTCTTCACTTGGCAGCGCCTCGTCGTCATGGCTGTGCTTTACGTGCTGGCCATCAACGTGGGCATTGGCATGTGCTATCACCGCCTGCTCACCCATCGTGGCTACCGCGTGCCCAAGTGGATCGAATATGTCATGACCGTGTTCGCTACGATGTCGCTTGAGGGCGGGCCCATCTTCTGGGTCTCCACGCATCGCGTGCATCACCAGCTCAGCGACAAGGAAGGCGATCCGCACAC
>Ga0181520_10013005_pt1 | contig 10584 bp, 7 predicted proteins | sample PEATcosm2014_Bin_29_FD_132451 | JGI IMG/M metagenome (GOLD analysis project Ga0181520, IMG submission 132451) | Peatland microbial communities from MTU Mesocosm Facility, Houghton, MI, USA - PEATcosm2014_Bin02_30_metaG | ecosystem: Environmental > Terrestrial > Soil > Wetlands > Peat | place...
CTTTGAGCGCGTTGATGGCGGCGTAGCAGCCCATGAAGCCGATGAAGGTGCGTTCGACGGATGGGTTGAGGCCGAGGTGCTCGACGATGTCATAGTCGAGTCCCGGTGCGTAGAGGCCGGTGCAGGAAGTGACAATGACGTGGGTGATGGCGCGGCGTTCTTCTTCAGTGAGCACGAGCTTGTCGAGGGCACTGCGGGCAAGCCGCGGGGCGAATTGCTCGAAGGCCTGCATGCGGCGGGCGGTCGTGGGGAAGCTGCCCGGGACGAAAAACGCGTCGGCGTCGCGTACGCCGCCATCCGCGGTGACGACGGGGTCGAGGAAAGAGTACCGGTGGTCGATAGCCGATTGGCGCACCATGCGCCGAAAGAGATTGCGCGGCGTGCCGTCGGGGAGCATGGTTTCAGCGAAGGCAATGAATCCACGGTGCATGTCGTGCGGGGGCACTGCTGTGGCGATGCGGTTGATGCAAGCCGTCGTCAAGATTGCGCCTCCTGCGGGGAATTGCGCTCCGTGCTCTTCTATAGACAGCTTATCGTGTGAAACGTCCTGAGTTCAGAAGCGGAAGAGATACGAAGCCTTGATAAAGATCTGGCGGCCGTCATTGAGCATCGGTCCGGCGCGAGGCAGGGTGGTATTGTTTGGATCGCAGGCGCCACCGGGCAGACGGTTGCAGAGGCTGCGGTCGAGATTCTGCAAGTCGTCGCTGTAACCGATGTAGACCGCGGTGCCGGGATGCGGCAGCCAGGTGAGAAGCGCCTGCGAAGCGAACTCTTTGGTGCGCAGCAGAGAGGTTTCCGCGGGATTGGCCAGCGTGGAGTCGTACTCCGCAACCAGGCGCGCTGAAATCGAGCGGGTAAATTGGTAGTTCACCACGCTGCGCATGGTCTGCGCCTCGTAGACGAACGCGCCGTTCGAGACGGCGTGGTCGCGGTCGAGCAGGTAGGTGTTGTCGGCGGTCAGTGGGTGGACGGGCTGCACGGTAAAGAGCAGTTGTACGGTTTCCTGGTTGAGCAGCGACGGGATCTGCCCTGTGGCAGGGTTGTAGTTCACGTTGCCGCTGCGCAGTGCCGTCAGGTTGAGGTTCAATTGCGACCAGGGCGCACCGCGCACCACGAACCCGCCGAAATTCTCAGTGAAGTTTTTGAGGTTCGTAAGCCCCGCGTAGTTGAGCGGGCTCACCGTGTCGGAGTTCTCTCCGATGATGGGAGCGATCACGATGTTGCGCGGCAGCAGCCAGAAGGGATCGAAGGTGGAATAGTGGAAGACGCGGTCGCCCTGGTGATCGAAGGCCACGTTTTGGTTGGTTTCCAGACCGAAGCTCTGATAAAACCGCTTCTTGGGAAACCACTGATAGGTCGCGTGCGTCTGGTTGTTGCGGAAATTTGATGCCTGGATGAATCCCAACTGCGTTTGAAAACCAGTACTGGCGTCGAAGTAGTTCTCCTGCATGTTGAATGCATGGCCGGAGCGCTGCAACTGGAATGCGCTCGCGGGGCCGGCAGAGTAAGGCGCCGGCGTGCCACTGTCCTCGTCGCCCTTGGTGGAGCTTTCTACCATCTGTCCCCACGCGGTCCAGTGCTGGTCGAGTCGCGCGGTAAAATCGATGCCGCCGATGCGATTCCAGCCCTGGCCGAACTCTTCGTCGGTGTACATCGCGCCCAGGCTCGATCCCTTGCCCAGATCTTCAGAGACGCGGCCTACGGCGACGGTCGAGTGTTTTCCGTAAAGCGGGTCGCCGGGCGCGACGGCCTGTCCGGGCTGGCGATCGTCGGTGACAAAGAGTCCGACATTCGTGTGGTTCATCTTTCCCGTGACGCGGATGCCGTACTCGGGATGCACAATGGTGCGCGTGTAGATCAGATTGATGGGCGTAATAAAGTAGTTGGCGTTCTCAAGGAAGAAAGGCCGCAGCTCCGGAAAGTAGACGGGGAAGCGCTGATCGACGGTGAATTGCGGCTGCTCGGACTCAATATCGCTGAAGTCGGGGTTGATGGTGCCATCGAGAACGATGCTGTCTTTGAGGATCAGCTTGACCTCGCCGCCATCGGTGCCTTCAAAGTGACGCGAACTGAAGTAGGGGTTGGTGGGATCGATGTCGATGAAGGAGCGCTCGTTTTGCGCCAGCGTGTAGGGGTTCAGCTGAAAATTGTGCGAGCCGCTGACGCCTTCGATATCGTGGAGTGTGCCTTCCTGACTCAGGACGCCGGTCACGTCGGCGGCCACGCGCGGCCATAAATCCGTTTCAGAGTTACGCGGAAGAAAGCGGCCCAGCACGACGCCCCAGTCCGATTCATTGCTGCGGAAGCGGAGGCTGCGAAAGGGGATGGCAATCAACGCCATCCAGCCGTCTTTGGTCACGCGGCCATCGGAATCCCACACCGTGTCGTAACTGTAATCGGTGTTGCCGGGTTCACTCCAGGCGCCGTCAGCCTGCACTCCTGCCGGGTTCACCCTGAAGATAACGCCCAGACGCCGGTCGCGAAAGGAATCGAGAAGCACGGCGACGCCATCGTCATTGAGAATGTTTTCGCGGCGCGCCAGGTGGCCGCGAATCAGCTCGGGATGGCGGTCATAGCAGATGAAAACGAAATAGAGCGTCGATTTGGTGTGCGCCATCCACACTTCGGTCTTCTCCGTAGCGGGCTGCCCGTCGAAGGGCGAGTTCTGGATGAAATCGGAGACGTGGGCCAGTTTGGCGCGAAGATCGGCGCGCGGTTGCATGTTGGGAAAGTCGGCCAGGTGCAGCGGGCGGTCGATGAGCGGATCGTCCGTGTCCTTCTTCTGCGCAGTCGCGGCCGGCGATTTCGCTGCCGTCTGGTGGGAAGTCTTGGGCGCGGCCGCCGGCAGATTCACCGACGCCAGGCACAATAAGATTCCGCTCACCCAGGTCTTCATAGAATTCAACTACGCGCTCCATCCTGCCGCGGTTCCTTTATGAGCAAGATGCGTTGGAAATTGTTACGGGACAAATTGAAAGCTTCGTGAATTTGACGCAAAATCGATGCCGCCGTTAGCTTTTTGCACGAAATGCGCGAGGCAACGTTTGTTGAAAGAGTACGCAGATGCGCATTCAAAACAAGACCGGGAGAAACGCTGGACCGACTTGATCGCCTGATATGCTTGCCAGTCTTACTAAGCGCGCGCTTTCTCCACCCTGTCAAAAGCGATAGTCAGTCGGTAAAGAAAAACAAAGCCGCGAATCAGTTCAACAGGAAGTTCTTGATGAACATCACAGTGGCATAGAAATAATAATCGCTATTCGATTTCTTGCTAAAGCCGTGCCCTTCGCCTTTCATCACGAAATACCAAACCGGGACCTCATTCTTCCGCACAGCACTCACGATCTGGTCGGATTCGCCGCGCGGGACGATTGGGTCGTTCTCGCCTTGGATGACAAACAGTGGCTTCGTGATTGAGGCTGCATTGTTCAGAGGGGCAAGTCTTTCGAGGAATGCGCGTACCTTCGGGTCGCGTTCGTCACCGTATTCGACGCGGCGGAGGTCGCGGCGATAATCAGCTGTACGTTCCAGAAACGTAACCAGGTCAGAAGGACCATAGATGTCTACGGCACAGCGGATGCGCTCGGGATAGGTCATTGCGGTTACGAGCGCTACATTGCCGCCATAGCTCGCGCCGGTGACCATAACCCGGCTGGCATCGAGGTCCGGTTGCTTGGCGACCCAGTCAAGAAGCGAACCGATATCCTTGTAGGCGTTCTCACGTAGCAGCCCGTTGTCGAGAGTTGTGAAAGTCTTTCCAAAACCTGTCGAGCCACGGATGTTCGGAAAGAGCAAGGCAACTCCAAGTTCGTTCAGGTAGTAGTTTTGCTGGCCGAGGAAGTAAGGCTGAAATTGGCCTTCGGGACCGCCGTGAATATCGATAATGACGGGGCGCTTTCCGCTAAAGCGTGCTGGCGGGTGGTAAAGGATGCCGGAGATGGGCATGTCGTCGAAGCCCTTCCAGTGAATCACGCTTGGTTCAACGAATCCCTGAGTGTTCAGGCCGCCAAGCTCACTGAAGGTCCACCTTTCAACCTTCCCTGTCTTGGTGTCGAGGGAATAGGCGTCATCGGCCGACCGCGCCGAGTCTAAGCTGAAGCCAAGATCGCGACTGTTTTGGTGCCAGTGGAGGTCGATTACATAGCCTGGCGGGAAGCCGGGCAGTGGCTTCTCACTGCCAGTGACAGCGTCGATCAGATGGAGAGTTGTCACGCCGTTTTCGTTGCTCGTGACCGCGAGCATCTTGCCATTTGGGGAGAGCTGAGCTTCGGAGATGTCCCACGGAATGTGCGCCGTCAGGTACGTATAACGATGAGTGGCGATATCAATCCGCGCCACTCGCTGGAACTCAGAATCGTGGTCTGTGATGGCGTAGATGCTCTTGCCATCCTTGCTAAAGTGGGCGTCGCCGTAAGCGATGGCAGCTGCACCCGACTTCGGCGTGAACAGCGTTTTTTCGCCAGTTGCGACATCGACCAACCTCAGATAGCTCTCGCTGACTGAAATCTCCTCAAGAGCCAGGATTTTTGAATCGTCCGGCGCCCAGTCAAGGGGGCTCCACCCCCCACCTTGTAGCTGAATAAGCAGGCGATCGCTCTTGGGCTCGAGCGGGTTCTCGACATAAAGGTCCACGTCAGTACCATTGCGGCGGGTCGAACTATACACGATCCGGTCGCCTCGGTTGGACCAGACCGCAGGTCCGTTTTTTGATTTCCCATCTGTTAGCAGTATGGTCTGGCCGGTCGCGAAATCGTAGCGGTAGTTCTGATAGTTCTCATCGCCACCCGAGTCTTTGCTGTAGATGAAGAAGTCTCCTCGCGTAGGCTGAAACGACACTCCGCGCGTGGTGCGATCATCGGAGAAAGTCATTTGCGTGCGTGCGCCGCCAGGGAACTTCACGAGGTACACTTGCGGCGTGTTGCACATGTATGTCGCGATCAACATCTCGCGTCTCACCGGATGCCAGCCGAGGATCTCTGCCGTTCTGATATTGGTATACCGCCCCACGTCCGCGACCAGAGAGGATGGAATCGAGGGAATGCCCTCCGTAATCGAGCCCGGTTCGGGCAGGACGCCAGATTGCTGTGCAGATGTGGGGTTGAAACAAGTAACCAGCACGAAGCTCAGGGTGAGGAGAGTCCGTTTACGCATAGGTACTGATCGTATGCGTCCGGCGGGCATGGAGTCTTGAACGGATGAAACATGTCCAGGTCAGCAGCGGCGGAAAATCTCGCGGAATTCCTTCGGGGTTAAGCCGCTCACTGTCTTGAAGGTCCTGCAGAGATGACTTTGGTCCGCAAAGCCTGCAGAAGCGGCAACTTCTGCGATTGGGGTCGTGCCCGCGGCAAGTTGACGCGAGGCTACTTCGACCCTCCAATTGCGGGCGTACTCTCCGATGCTACATCCATAGCGCCGGCGAAAAACACGAGCCAGGTGCACAGGATGGACGCCGACAACATTCGCGATCCATTGGACGGTCAAGCTCTCGGGCAACGCTTCGTGCAGCAGTTCGGTTGCCTGGGCGAGCCATGCAGGTGTGCTGCATTTCTCACCTGTAAATCCGTGCAGGGTCGCTTCGCTGATGATTTCCAATGCAAGAGCCTCGGCTGCGAGCGGCGAGAAACGATCTCGATTGCGGGTCTCCCAGAAAAGTCGCGCCGCCAGGCACCGGACTCGACCGTTGCGAAGTTCCGCCGTGTCGCATATCCGATGCGCGAGATGCAAATCAGTCCTGTTTTCGACTATTTCAAATCGGAATATGCGGCCGCCGGCGTCAAGAAAGTGGTCTGCGTGCACTTCTCCAGCCGGATGGAGCACCGCCGTGGCCGGTCAGCATTCACGAACGCCGCCGCTGTAAATTTCTCGGTAACTGCCGTGGAGCAGGATCGAGAAGTAAGGATGCGAGTGCAAGTGTTGCCCGATTCTGGTCCCGGGCTGGTAAACCGACTCGGAAAAGCTCAGATTTCCCACCCGCCATTGGTTTAGGACGGCGCCGTAAAAACGCTCCCTTTGGGATCCCGCATTCACCATCGTGGCTCCAAAACGTACTCTCTACCGCCGCAACTCCCTTGGGCAAATTGACGGTACTCGTCTCTCGGGGTAAGCGCCAGACTGGAATCTCTATTTTGAAACAAATTCCTCGCAATTGTACGCCCGTTCGCGCAAGCCGCGGGCGTCAGGATTGCCCGTGACTCCGAGACTCAACCAGGTGCTGTTGGCCAGGCTCATTTGGCGCCGATGCGCTGAGCCGGTTGGGGAGCGCTCCCGGGGGCATTTTCAGGATTCGATTTGGTCGTGAAATGGGTCGGGTCCCGGCGGGTTTCTGAGTTTGAAGCTGATGGAAGCGGCGCGCAGGCGGAGGGGGGACGGATTTCGCTCACGCCGGACGGGTGGTGGCCGGCGGGGCTGTCGAGCCGCGGACCACGAGACTGGTGGAAACCAGGAATTCGCGCTGCATATTTGGATTTTCAGGATCTTCGGCCTGTTGGCGCAGAGCTTCAAAGGCGGCACGCGCCAGATCGATGCGCGACAGGCGAATGGTGGTAAGCGGCGGCAGCGTGTATTCGGCGAAATCCACATCGTCGAGCCCGACCACGGAGAGGTCCTGCGGCACGCGCAGCCCAGCCATGTAGGCCGCGCGCAGGACGCCGATAGCGGTCATATCGTTGGAGCACACGATGGCGGTGGGCCGGGAAGCGAGCTTGCGTAGCCGCTCAAAGCCCGCGACGCCGCCCTTCAGCGTGTGATCGCACTCGATGATCCATTTCTTTTCGAGTCGCAGCCCGGCGGCCTCGATGGCGGCGCGGAAGTCGTTTTCGCGCGTGATAGCCGAATGGAGACTGTACGGGCCGGCGAGAAAACCGATGGCGCGATGCCCGAGATCGGCGAGATGGCGAATAGCGGCATGAATGCCCGTGGAGTAGTCGAGAAGGATGGTGCTGGCCTTGGGGTCGTCGAGCTTGAACTCGGCAAGAACGATGGGAACGTCGCGGTGCACGAGCTGGTCGAGCACGGGTTCCTCTTCGCCGAAGGTCATCACGGCGACTCCGTCGACCTTGCGTTCCAACATGCGGCGCGCGCATGCGGCCAGCACGGCGGGATCGCTGTTGGTGGAGCTCACCAGTATTTCGTAGCCGCGCGCCACCGCGATCTCTTCGAAGCTCTGGATCAATTCGGGGAAGAAGGGGTTGGTAATGTTTTCGACAATGATGCCGAACAGGCGGCTGCGGCCGGAGACCAGAGTGCGCGCGTGGGTGTTTGGCAGGTAGTTGAGCTGTTTGATGGCCTGCCACACACGCTTGTTGAGGCGGTCGCTCACCAGCGGTGAACCGTTCATGGTTCTCGATACCGTGGCGATGGAGACTTTGGCCACGGCGGCGACGGCGCGAATGTCGGGAAGTTTGCCGGCGGTCTTGCGTTTTGATTTTCGAGGCACCAACCCATCCTAATGCAGGGAATTCGTGCGCGAGGAAGAAAAGTTCCTGGCGTTTTCCACCGGAGAGCAGGGAGCAAGTGAACAAGTGAGCAAGGGAGCGAGGGAGCAAGCCAACTGCTCCCACCCTGGCGACAAGAACAAATAAGTCGCGAGGGTGGGGCACCCACCTCAGTGCGTTAGGTGCTCTCGGAGATGAGCAGGCGCAGGTCGCGCAGGTTGTGGCCGGTGGGTCCGGTGACCACGGAGTCGCCGATGGCGGTGAAGAGCGGGCAGGCATTGAACTCGGCCAACGACTGCTCGGGATCGAAGCCGAAGGCGCGGGCGCGAGCCACGGTGGTGGGGTCGGCGATGGCTCCGGCTGACTGCGTATTGCCGTCGATGCCATCGGAGCCGGCGCTGAGCACGGTGAGGCGCGCCCCTGGATATTTGGCGAGCTCGAGGGCGCAGATTAAAGCAAACTGTTGATTGCGGCCGCCCGCACCGGGTGTGCGATTGAGCGTTACGGTGACTTCGCCCACAGAGATCAGGCAGAAGCGCGGATGCTGGGCGCGATAGGTGTGGAAGCGTTCGAGCAGGTAGCGGGCCGCGTCGGCGTAATCCCAATCGTCGCAAGCGTTGTCGACGATCACGTGGTAGCCGGCATTCCGAGCCAGGGCGCGCGTGCTCTCCACCAAATCGTGGCTGGAGAGCAGAATCTCGAAGATCGAATCGCGGAAGGCCTCGTCTTCGTCGCTCATGCTGTTTGCGGAAGTCATGGGTCGCGGCGGCGCGGCATCAGACCACGGCATTTTGTGGGGGAGGAACGAAACCCGCCAGGTCTTGTTGCCGGGCGACTCGGGAAAATCCGCGCGCTCAAAGAACGCGCGGATCGAGGGTGGAAGCTTTTCCGCGAGATCGTATTTAGCGAGGAGATCGCGCACATCGGCCACGGTGGAGTGGTCGGGCGAGGTCGGTCCCGAAGAGAGCGCGTCGAGCGTGCGCAGCGGCACATCGGGGAGCAGCAGGCTCACCTTGGTCGCCTCCGGAGCGGCCATCGCCAGGCGGCCGCCTTTGACCGCGGAGAAATGCTTGCGCAGCGTATTGACCTCATTGATGGGCGCGCCCGAGGCCAGCAGCAACTGGTTGAACTCGATGGTGTCCTCAAGGGTGATGTGTGGGTCGAGGGGCAACTCGAACAAGGCCGAGCCGCCGCCGGAGATGAGGAAGAAAACGATCGTGTCCTTGCGTGCCTTGCGCAAAAGCGCGAGCGCGGCGCGTGCGGCGGCAAAAGAGTCCTCGTTGGGCAGGGGATGGCCGCTTTCAAAGTAGCGGAAGCGCCAGTTGCGCTTGGTGGGCAGCTGATTCGATGCGCAGATGCCACGCAGTCCTTTGCGCCGCTTCATCCGCTCCAGCAGAATCTCGAGCATGGGTCCGGCGGCTTTGCCCAGCGCAATCGCAAACACGCGCTTGTATGCGGAGAGATCGATGGTCGCGGGGCCGCTGCCGTCAGGCAAAAGGCGATGCAGAGTGTGGCCCTCGAAGCGCAAACGGCGGTCGAATGCAGACGCGATGTTGCACGCCTTGAGCGCGCCGGTAAAGATTCCGGCGGCCGTGGTGTGCAGTGATTCGAGAGCGGTGTCGCTGACCGGTGTCATGGCAATTGCTCCTTTAACCAGCCGGCGAGAGCGCGTTGCATCGCTTCCAGTTGATCGGTGAAGAAATGGTCTGCGCCGGGAACAGAACTCGGCAGTTGCGCCGCGTGCATGCCGCAACCCTCATGTTGAGAGATAGCTTTCTGCGAGGCCAGGAAAGCCCGGCCGCTTCGATGCGCTTCAGTTTGGGCGGATGCGGTCGTGGAGTCCATTCCACTCTTCATTTTACGCTGGCCGGAGCGCTTGATCGGCGAGGCCGGAGCAGGCAGGTCACAACAGAAGGTACGGAAGCGGTCACTGCGCTATTCTGACAACATCATGATGAACGATGCTTCGACACGCGCTGCTCTTGACCCGATCGCGCTGACGCGCCAGTTATGCGAAATTGAATCAACGACCTACCACGAGGGTGCGGTCGGGGATTTGCTGGCCGGGTTTCTTGCCGGGCGGGGCTGGCAGGTGGAGAAGACTCCGGTGCCGCAGCCACCGGATGGCGCCGCGGGCCCGCGGTGGAACGTGTATGCCGGGCCTCAAGGGCAGACGCCGGATCTGGTTTTTTCCACGCACATGGACACGGTGCCGCCGTACATCCCGTTCAGCGAAGATGCGGAGTTTATGTTTGGGCGCGGAGTTTCCGACGCCAAGGGCATCATTGCGGCGCAGGTCGCCGCTGCCGAAGCGCTGCGGACGGCAGGCCTTCGGATTGGGCTCTTGTTCGTCTCTGGCGAAGAGCGCGATTCGGCGGGCGCGAAAGCCGCGAATCTTGCGCCCAGGGGCAGCCGCTTCCTGATCGACGGCGAGCCCACGGACAATCGCCTGGCGCTGGCGTCGAAGGGCGCTCTGCGCGCGGTGTTTCGCGCCACGGGCAAGATGGCGCACTCGGCGTATCCCGAACTCGGCGAGAGCGCCGTGCACAAACTGGTGCAGGTGATGACGAAGCTGCTGGAACTGGAGCTGCCGGTAAGCGAAGACGTGGGGCCCAGCACGTTGAACATCGGGCAGATTCACGGCGGCCACGCGCCCAACGTGATTGCGGATAAGGCCGAGGCGCAGGTGCTGGTGCGGCTGGTGGGCGACTCGGCGCCGGTGCGCGCCGCGCTCCTCCGGGCGGCGGCAGATCTGGCGGAAGTGGACTTCACGCTGGAGATTCCCTTCGTGCGCTTGCGCGCGGTGGAGGGATTGCCTACCGTGATCGTGAAGTTCACTACCGATATTCCGCAGCTCTCCAACTGGGGTGAGCCGCTGCTGCTCGGTCCCGGCAACATTCACGTGGCGCACACGCCTTTTGAGAAGCTGGCGAAGAAAGAACTCTTCGAAGCCGTCGAGCTTTACATCGAGGTGGCGAAGCGGCTACTCGCATAGATCGGTTGCGGATCAATTCGCGAAGGCCGCTTTCAACCTGGTTGCGGTTCGATCCAGCGCGTTCTTGTACGCCGCGGGATCGTAATTGGCGCCGCCTTTAATGAAATCGTGGTCGGCGCCGGGATAGGTGACGAGTTCGAAGGGAACTCCGGCCGC
>Ga0181520_10013006_pt1 | contig 10584 bp, 9 predicted proteins | sample PEATcosm2014_Bin_29_FD_132451 | JGI IMG/M metagenome (GOLD analysis project Ga0181520, IMG submission 132451) | Peatland microbial communities from MTU Mesocosm Facility, Houghton, MI, USA - PEATcosm2014_Bin02_30_metaG | ecosystem: Environmental > Terrestrial > Soil > Wetlands > Peat | place...
CGGGGACGTATTGCCGGGGAACATAGACCGACAGCCGGCGGGTGTAGGGGGCCGGATGGCTGGTGGTGACCACGAGTTTGGCGGAATCGGCGGGGTCCGGGGTGCCGAACGTATTCGTTTCGCGGGCGATGCCGGGATAAAACCTGCTGTCCGCCGAACGGAGGGTGAAGTTATACACCGTTCCCAGCGGCACACCGGCCGGCGCGGTCATTTCCGGGGCGGGATGGTGCGTGGGGCCCAGAATGAAATTCCCATCGGCGTCCGCCGGCGGAACGGCACCGTCGGGCAACTCCTTGGCGGTGACATAGCCGGGCGTGTGGGGATCGCGGGTGGGCGGCGCGGGACGGGCCGGGGCGGCTGGTGCCGGGCTGGCACCGGCCAGCCAGTTCAAGACCGCCCCGAGCAGGGCGGCACGGCGAATCATTTGGAGCATGTTTGAATTTAACCCGGGGTTTAGGAGTCGTCCACACCTGATATTTCGCTGGTTGCCATGCCGTGCGGGTTCTTGGTAGGGTGATTCATGCTCGCAAAGGTCTGTTCCGCCGCCGTCAATGGCATTGAGGCGTATCCGGTGGAGGTGGAAGTCAATGCCGGCTATGGGGACACACTGGTCATTCTTCTGGGGCTGCCGGATGCCGCCGTAAAGGAATCGCGCGACCGGGTTTCCACGGCTTTGATCAACTCGGGTTTCAAATTCCCCATGGGCCGCACCACCATCAATCTCGCGCCGGCGGATGTCAAAAAGGAAGGCCCCAGCTTTGATCTGCCCATCGCGCTGGGGATCCTGGCCGCCAGCGAACAACTGGAGACGGATCAACTCGACAACTTTGTCATTGTGGGCGAACTGGCCCTGAGCGGCGCGATCCGCTCCTGCCGGGGCGTCCTGCCCATCGCCCTCCGCGCCCGGGCCAGTGGCAAGACGGGCATCCTGGTGCCGGAGGAAAACGCCGCTGAAGCGGCCGTGGTGGAGGGGCTGCAAGTGATTCCGGTGCCAAATCTGCGCGCGGCCGCGCAGTTTCTGGAAGGGGAAATCAAGATTGCCCCGACCCGGGTGGACCTGGCCCAACTCTTCGCCCAGAACCACACCGACGACCTGGATTTTGCGGAAGTCAAAGGCCAGGAAAGTGTCAAACGGGCGCTGGAAATCGCGGCGGCGGGTTTTCATAATGTGCTGCTGATCGGGGTGCCGGGCACGGGCAAATCCATGCTGGCCAAGCGGCTGCCGGGCATTCTGCCGCCACTTACGCTGGAGGAAGCGCTGGAAACCACGAAAATCCACAGCATTGTGGGGCTGCTGGCCCCGGGCCAGGCGCTGATCACGCGGCGTCCGTTCCGCACGCCGCACCACACGGCGTCCGACGCGGGCCTGCTGGGCGGCAACATCAATCCCACGCCCGGGGAGATTTCGCTGGCGCACCACGGCATTCTGTTTTTGGACGAACTGCCCGAATTCAAGCGCAGCGTGCTGGAAACGATGCGCCAGCCCCTGGAGGATGGCCGGGTGACGATCTCGCGGGCGGCGGGCACGGTGACCTTTCCCGCGCAGTTCATGCTGGTGGCGGCGATGAACCCGACGCCCGATGGAAAAATGCCGGGGGAAAGCCGCAGTTCGCCGCGCGAAATCCAGAATTACCTGGGCCGCATCTCGGGGCCGCTGCTGGACCGGATTGACCTGCATGTGGAGGTGCCGCCGGTCAAGTTCCGCGATATGACCGGTCACGGCACCGGCGAGGCCTCCGCGCAAATCCGTGACCGGGTGGTGGCGGCGCGGCAGCGGCAATTGGCAAGGTTCAAGCACAAACCCAAAATCACCTGCAACGCCTGCATGGGCCCCAAGGAACTCAAGGCTTTTTGCGAATTGGATGAAGCGACCAAGGAGCTGTTGAAAACCGCCATGACGGATTTGAATCTGAGCGCCCGGGCTTACGACCGGATTTTGAAGGTGTCCCGCACGATCGCCGACCTGGCGGGGGTGGAAAGCATCACGGGGGAACACATTTCCGAGGCCATTCAGTATCGCTCACTCGACCGCCAGTTATGGTCGTGAGCGGGCCAGTCAGCAAATTCTCGGCAGTTGCTCGCCGCTGGACATGTCCAGAATCCGCCGGGCACCAATCGCGCTTTTGATGAAGACATTCGCCGACGGCTCGCCGGTCACATGGCCGATGAGGGCGGCCTCCCCGGCCCGCGCGCGCAGGAGGGCCAGGGCGCGGCCGGCATCCTTCGCCGCGACGAAGGCCGCAAACCGCCCTTCGCAGGCGACTTGCAGCGGATCAAGACCGAGAATTTCGCAGGCGGCGTGAACATCCTCGCGCACGGGAATCGCTTTTTCCTCCACGTTCAAGGTCAGTTGAACGGCTTCGGCGATTTCGTTGAGCACGCTGGTCAGGCCGCCGCGCGTCATGTCGCGCAGGCAGTGGATTTCTATCCCGGCGCGCAACAATTCCAAAACGGCTTCGTGGACGGGCGCCGAATCGCTTTGGATCTCGCTCTCAAATTCCAACCCCTCGCGCACGGCCATGATGGCCATGCCGTGGCGGCCCACATCGCCGCTGACGAGAATGGCATCCCCGGCCCGGACACTTTGCGGGGCGATGGTTTGCGCGTGTTCGATCACCCCCACCCCGGCGGTGTTGATGAACACACCGTCGCCCTTGCCCTTGTCCACCACCTTGGTGTCGCCGGTGATGATTTGCACACCGCACCGGCGGGCGGCATCGCGCATGGAACAGACCACGCGCCAGAGGGTTTCCATCGGCAGGCCCTCCTCGATAATAAAAGCGCTGCTCAAATACAGCGGTCGCGCCCCGGCCATGGACAGGTCATTGACGGTGCCATGCACGGCCATCGAACCGATGTCGCCTCCCGGGAAAAACAGCGGGCGCACGACGTAGGAATCCGTGGTAAACGCGATCTTGCAGCCGGGCAGTTCGGCGACGGCCGCATCGTGCTGCGTATCCAGCAACGGGTTTTTAAAGGCCCTCAGGAACATGCTGCCAATAAGCTGGCGCATCATTTTCCCGCCGCCGCCATGCGCCAGCAGCACCTGCGGATATTGCGAGATGGGGACGGGACAGGAGGCGTTGAAATTCAGTTCGCTCATGTTAAACAACGGGTTGAATCCGGCGGTAGCGGTAATAGGCCGCGCACGCGCCTTCGCTGGAAACCATGGTCGCGCCCAGCGGATGTTCCGGCGTACACTTCGCGCCAAACGCGGGGCATTCGTGCGGCTTGATCCGGCCCTGCAACACCAGGCCGCTCTGGCAATCCGGCGATTCCTCGACGCGCCGGCCGGCCACGCCAAATTTCAGCTCGGCGTCAAACGCGGCATAGTCCGCCGCCAGGCCCAGTCCGCTGTTGGGAATCTCCCCGATCCCGCGCCACTTGCGCGGCACGACCTGGAACACTTTTTTGATCAGGGACTGAGCCGGCTGGTTGCCCTCGCGCCGGACGGCACGGCTGTATTGGTTCTCCACTTCCGCGCGGCCGGTCTCAAGCTGTTGCACGGTCATCAGGACGCCCTGCAAAATGTCCAGCGGCTCGAAGCCGGTGACAACAATTGGCACATGGTATTTTTGGGCCACGGGAAAATACTCCTCGTACCCCATGATGGCGCACACATGGCCGGCGGCGAGAAATCCCTGCACGCGGCAATCGGACGACGACAGCAGCGCCTCCATGGCCGGCGGCACGAGCACATGCGAAACGAGCAGGGAAAAATTCTTCAGTCCCTTCTGCGCCGCCTGATACACCGCCATGGCGGTGGCGGGCGCGGTCGTTTCGAAACCGACGCCGAAAAACACCACCTCGCGGGCCGGATGTTGTTCGGCCAGTTTCACCGCGTCGAGCGGCGAATAAATCATGCGCACATCGCCGCCGCCGGCCTTGACGGAGAGCAAATCCGTGATGCTGCCGGGCACCCGCAGCATGTCGCCAAACGACGTGAAAATCACCCCGGGCCGGGCGGCAATGTCCAGTGCCTGGTCAATGATTTCCAACGGGGTCACGCACACGGGACAGCCCGGCCCGTGCAGGAGGGTGATTTGTTTGGGCAGCAATTCATCAATGCCGAATTTCACGATGGCGTGGGTCTGGCCGCCGCAGACCTCCATGAGCGTCCAGGGCTTGGTCGTCAGGCGGTGGATTTCGCGCGCAAGCTGCCGCGCCAGGCCCGCGTCGCGGTATTCGTCCAAAAACTTCATGCGCCGCCCTCCTTGAGGTCGCCCAACTCCTCCATTTCCTTCAAATACTCAAAAATTTTCTGCGCCTCCTCCTCGTCCACCCGGCTGAGGGCGAAGCCGACATGCACGATAACGTAATCGCCGACAACCACCTCCGGCACATAGGCGAGGCTGGCTTCCTTGAGGATGCCGCCGAAATCAATTTTGCCGGTGCGTTCCAGCGGGTCTTCGCCGCGGATGCTGAGGATTTTTCCGGGAATGGCAAGGCACATGTGATTTTAGGTTGTTAATTTATTATTCAACGCCGGTTCGCGCAGGGCGCCGGCAATCTGGCCGAGCGCGATGCCACCGTCATTGGCCGGCACGCGTTGGTGCCAGTATGGCTGGAAATGCTCGGCACGCAAACACTGAACCGTGCGTTCGGTCAAATAGCGGTTTTGAAAGCAGCCACCCGACAGCACCACGCGGTTCAGCCCGAAACTCCGGGCGACCGCAACCACCGACCGGGCGAGGGCGTTGTGAAATTTCGCCGAAATGACGCCCGGCGCCGCCCCGCTGCTGACATCGGCCAGAATCAATTCAATCATGGCCGACCAATCCAGCACCAGCGGCGAACCGCCGGTGATCAGGGCCAGCGGGTAGGCGTTGCCGGTTTCGATTCCGTTCAGCGCGAATTCCAAATCCATGGGGGCCTGCCCTTCAAAGTGCTGGGTTTGCCGCAGCCCGGTCAGCGAGGCAACGGCGTCAAACAGCCGGCCCGCGCTCGAAGTGAGCGGCGCATTGATCCTTTTGTGCAACATGGTTTTCAACGCGCCCAGTTCCGTTTTGGAAAAGGCCGCGACCGGCGCCAGATCGTGCCGGTCGAAAACCGCATCGCCGTACAGCTCATAAAGCAACCCGAGGGCGGCCCGGCGCGGTTCCCGCACGGCCCGGTCCCCGCCGGGCAGGCGGAAGGGACGCAAATGCGCCACGCGTTCGCAGGATTTTTTGGCCACCAAAAAGAATTCGCCGCCCCAGATTGTGCCGTCCAGCCCCAGGCCCGTCCCGTCCCACGCCACCCCGAGCAGGGGCGGGGCGATTTCATTCTCCACCATGCACGACAAAACGTGGGCCACATGATGCTGCACCCCGACCCGCCGCACATTTTTCAGTTCACCGGCAAATTTCGTGGAGAGATAATCCGGGTGCAGGTCGGCCGCCACGGTTTCCGGCCGGGCTTCGTATAATTTTTCGAAGTCGGCGATGACCCGGCGAAAAGCGTCATGGGCCGGCACGCTGTCCAGGTCGCCGATGTGCTGGCTGAGAAACACCTCGCTGCCAACGGCCAGGGCGACGGAATTTTTCAAATGCGCGCCGACCGCCAGCAAGGGCCGGGGAACGGGAGGCCACAGCCGGGGGTTCAGCGTAATGGGCAGGGGCGCATAACCGCGCGCCCGGCGCAACACCATCTCCCGGTCCAAAATGACGCGCACGAGCGAATCATCCGCATGCCGGACAATCGGGCGGTTGTGAACCAAGAACAGGTCCGCGATGCCGCCGAGCCGTTCCAGAGCCTCCCGTTCATCAATGCACATCGGTTCGTCGCTCAAATTGCCGCTGGTGGCGATGACGGGAAACTTCAAGGCCGCCAGCAGCAGGTGCTGCACCGGATTGGATGGCAGCAGGACGCCCAGATTGGGATTCCCGGGCGCAACGCCGGCGGCAATGGGAGGGGCGGCTGCGGAATTTTTCCCCGGACCGAGCCGGAGCAACAGCACAATGGGCGCTTCCGGCGAGCACAGCAACCGCTCTTCCAGCGGCGACACCTCACAAACCGCACGCACGGCGGCCACCGAGGGAAACATCAGCGCCAACGGCTTTTCCTCGCGGTGTTTGCGCGCGCGCAGGCGCTGCACGGCGGCTTCATTGCGCGCATCCGCCAGCAAATGAAATCCGCCGACTCCTTTGACGGCGACAATGCGACCACGCCGGAGGGAGTTCGCGGCGGCGAGTAGCGCCGGCTGGTTGGCGAAGACCGCCTTACCCGCCGGATTCCACAATGCCAGGTGCGGGCCACAGGCCGGGCAGGCGTTGGGCTGGGCATGAAAACGCCGGTCATGCGGATCGTCGTATTCAGCCTGGCACTGCGGACACATCGTGAATTGCTTCATCGTCGTGCCGGCGCGGTCATAGGGCAGTGATTCGATGATGCTGAACCGGGGCCCGCAATTCGTGCAGTTTGTGAAGGGGTAAAGATGGCGGCGGTTGGCGGGGTCCAACATCTCGCGCAGACAGTCGGGACAGGTGGCCAGATCCGGCATGACCAGCGCCGTCTTCTGGCCGCCGGTCTCACTGGGGTGAATGACAAATTTCTGGCTGCCCACCGGGTCGAGCCAGACGGATTCCAGGCTTTGAATGAAACTGCGCGGCGGCTTGTCGGCGCCGAGACGCAACAGAAATTTTTCCAGGACGGGCTGCGGCCCCTCGGCTTCGATGAACACGCCCCGGGGGGAATTGTTGACCCAGCCAGTCAGGCCGAGTTGTTCCGCCAGCCGGAAGACAAACGGGCGGAAGCCCACGCCCTGCACCGCGCCGCGAACGGTGAGCTTCAAGCGCGCGATCCCGCCGGAGGGAGTGGGTGACCGGCGCGACCGGGGGGGGCTTTTTTCCGCAGGCCGGGGCGTCTTCATCCGGCCTCGATTTCAGAATTTTCCAACCGGGGGGCGGCGGGGCCGAAGTGACGGCAAAACTGTGCCAAATTCTGCAAGATGAGCACCAAGCATTCGACCATGGGGAAAGGATACACCAACGGCCCCGCCCCACTCAACTGATGTTGGCAACTGCTTCGCAGTTTTTGCCGTGCTCCCGGCAAAATTGTTCGGCGATGGACTGGATGCGGCGCAGGGCTTCGCCGGCCCCGGCCCGGGTTTCGGGCGAGAGTTCCTCGTTAAAGTCGAGATTCATGGCCGGGATGGTGAGCCACCAGGCGTCCGGGGCGTGTCCGAAAACATCCCGCGCCAGCGCGAGGATGGTGGCGGGATCGGCGGCATGCGCCATGATCTGCGAACAATGGCCGGGGGCCAGCGGACGCAACCGGACTTCGTGCGGCGCATCCACGGAGGCATCCACAAAAATGACGGTGTGCGCCTGGGAGACGGGGGCGGAATGCTCGGGCGAAAGCTGCTGGCTGATCAGCGTGCGCACGCCGGGCAGGCACAACCCGCCGACCGACTCAACCACGAGCGGACCGACGCCGTCGTCACGCCGGAGCGTGTTACCGTATCCAATCACGAGCAAATGCGGGTTCGTGGCCATGTTCGTTTCCTGCGAGGGTGCCGCAATTAAATGCGGGGAAACGGCCCTCTTTCCGTTTCCCCGCTTCTACCGTCGCCCCGGGTGAGAAAACCCATCACCTGCGGGCAACTTCTTGGAGCACCGAGCCGTCAGGCCCGATGAGTCGAACCTGCAGGGGCATTTGTCCGACGGCATGCGTCGAGCAGCTCAGGCAGGGGTCGTAACAGCGAATGCCATGTTCAATCCGGTTGAGCAGCGGTTCCGTGATCGCGCCGCCGTGGATGTAGGCCCGCGCGATTTGCGCGACCGTCTGGTTCATGGCCAGGTTGTTTTGGCCGGTGGCAACGATGAGGTTCACCTTGCGCAGGAGGCCGTCGGCGTCAACCGTGTAATCGTGGAAGAGCGTGCCGCGCGGGGCTTCACTGGCCCCGACGCCGCGCAGGCAGTTGATGCCGGCATCGGCGCGCAACTGACCGTTGATCAATTCGGGATCGTCCAGGTAAATCTCCACGAATTCAATGGCGGACATGATTTCAATCAGCCGGGCGTAGTGATACAGGAAGGAGGAGGTCACCGCCCCGTTGCCCATGCCCTTGAAATTATCGAGTTCCGCATCGCCCCGGGACACGCCCATGCGCTCGCAGACATTCAGACGCGCCAGCGGGCCGACGCGGTAAATGCCCCGGGGGAAACCGTACGGCAGGTAGTAAGGCGACTTGAGATAGGACGAGGATTGGACGGATTCGCCGATGTAGTCCAGGTAGTTTTGCGGGTCCAACTGGTCGGCCACAATCGTGCCCTCACTGCTGGTGAAGCGGAGTTTTCCGCCGTGATGCTCCCAAGACCCGCCGGGAGTGACCAGGCCCATGAACAGGGACGGGAAATTGCCGAACACCTGCAGCTCGCGATGGTGGGTTTCGAGCGTTTTCTTGAACAGATCAAGCGCGATTTGGGCCGTGCCATAAGCCTCGGGCAGCCAGGCGCGGATTTTGGTCCGGCCGGCTTCCGTCAGGCCGGAACGCACGCCGCCCGGTACGGCCCACGCGGGATGAATCTTCTTGCCGCCGAGAATCTCAATGATTTCCTGGCCGAATTGGCGGAGCCGGATGCCGGCGCGCGCAAGATCGGTGTTGGATTGAATCAGGCCGAAGACATTGCGCTGGGCCTGGGGGGTTTCCCAGCCCATCAAAAAGTCCGGGGCGCTCAGGTGGAAAAAGCTCAGGGCATGGCTCTGGATGATCTGGCCCAGATTCATCAGCCGGCGCAATTTGTCGGCGGCGGGCGGAATGTTGACGGCCATCAGGGCGTCCCCGGCGCGGGCGGAGGCGAGCTGATGGCTCACCGGGCAGATGCCGCAAATGCGCTGGGTGATGCCGGGCATTTCCGAGAAGGGCCGGCCTTCGCAGAATTTTTCAAAGCCGCGGAATTCCACCACATGAAATTGGGCGTCGGTCACTTGTCCGGCGTCGTCCAGGTAGATGCTGATCTTGCCGTGGCCCTCGATGCGGGTCACCGGATCAATGATAATGCGTTTAGACATAGCTTAACCAAATTTTAAATTTGCGCCTTCGAGCTTCGGAGTTTCCCCGTTCAGAACCTGCACCATCAGGGCCTTGATGCGATCCGCCGGCGGCGGACAGCCGGGCAGAAAATATTCGATTTGGACCACTTCATGCACCGGCTTCACATTGGCCAGCAATTGCGGCACGATGCCGTCGGCCCGGGGCACGCTCGGATTATTCTGCGCGTGCTCCACATAGGCGCGCTGCAGCACGTTTTCCTTGTTGCCCGCACCAAGCTGGTTGCGCATGGACGGGACATTCCCCGTCACCGCGCAATCACCAAACGCCACCAGGACCTTGGTCCGGGAGCGCACTTTGTGCAGCATCTCCAGATTTTCCTCGTTGCAGACCGCGCCCTCGATGAGACACACATCCACGTTTTCGGGATATTCCTTCACATCAATGACCGGGCTGTAAACAAGGTCAATTTTTCCGGCGAGCTCGATGAGAAATTCATCCAGGTCGAGGAACGACATATGGCAGCCGGCGCAGCCACCCAACCACACTGTTGCAACACGCAATTTCATAATTTAAATTCGGGAACCGTCAGGGGATGAGGTTACGGGAGCCATTGTTGTTTCTCCCGCGCATTGACAATGTATTCCAGCTTGTCGCGGTCGTGCTCCATTTCACCCGGGGTTGAACCCTTGTGGAACAGCGCGCCGGTGGGGCAGGACATCACGCATTTGCCGCAGTCGGTGCAGGTCTCGGAATCGCCCCAGGGCTGGTTGAGATCGGAAATGATCTTGGCGGTGGCCCCGCGGCCGGCCACGTTCTTCGTGCCCGCGCCCTCGATGTGCCAGCACACCCGCACGCAGCGGTTGCAGAGGATGCAGCGGTTGTGATCCATGCCAAACAGCCGGTGCGTGGCGTCCACGTTCCACTTGGGGAAGACGTAATCATAACGGACATGGTCCAGGCCCTGCTGATAAGCGATGGTTTGCAGCTCGCAATGACCGTTGGACACGCACACCGCACAGTTGTGGTTGCGCTCGGCGAACAGCAGTTCCAGCGTCATGCGCCGGTACTTGCGGAGCCGTTCGCTGTCGGTCTTGATGTTCATGCCCTCGCTGATTTTCGTCGTGCAGGCGGGCAGGAGCTTGGGCGTGCCGGTCAGTTCCACCAGGCACAGCCGGCAGGCGCCGATGTCATAAACGCCCTCGAGATGGCAAAGGGTCGGGATCGTAATGCCGTTGTCGCGCGCGACTTTCAGCACGGTCGAGCCTTCCTCGGCACTGACTTCCTTCCCGTCAATAATCAAAGTTTTAACGGCCATAAAATTATTTTGTCGCGTGTTCGGAATGTTTCGCCCCGTTTTTCGCGTTGGCGCCAAACGGATCGGGTTGCAGCAGGGCTTCGTACTCGTTGCGGAAATATTTCAGCGTGCTCGCCACCGGGTTGGGGGCGGTTTGACCCAGCCCGCACAGACTCGTGCTGCGCACCATGTCGCACAGTTCCTCCAGCTTGGCGAGGTCCCGCGCCGTGGCCTGGCGTTGGGTGATCTTTTCGAGCAAATGGAACATCTGCGCCGTGCCCGCGCGGCAGGGAATGCACTTGCCGCACGACTC
>Ga0181520_10013009_pt1 | contig 10580 bp, 9 predicted proteins | sample PEATcosm2014_Bin_29_FD_132451 | JGI IMG/M metagenome (GOLD analysis project Ga0181520, IMG submission 132451) | Peatland microbial communities from MTU Mesocosm Facility, Houghton, MI, USA - PEATcosm2014_Bin02_30_metaG | ecosystem: Environmental > Terrestrial > Soil > Wetlands > Peat | place...
GGCCATCATTTAAAGGAAGGTGGTAGGCATAAGTAAAATTTGCCCCGTTACGCATAATTAAACCTGTTTCGTCATTGTATATTGTAACACCTAAACCGACCCTGCCGTTACTGAATTTTGACATGAGTCTCTGGCGTACTGCTGCATTTTGTCCGACAAAACTTTGAGGTAATAAACGGGTCTGGTAACTTACCATCTGAGTAGTTGGAGCGTTTGGTAATCCTAACCATTGTTCCCTGGAAACAACGTTTACTGTTGATAATCCGTCAATGCCTGCATATGCAGGATTTATCAGAAAACCGTTAAACAAATATTGACTAAATAAGGGCAACTGCTGTGCTTTGACAGTATTTGCAAGCAAAATTACAAACAGTACCGTTATATTAATTAATTTCTTCATTTGAACAATTCATAAATTCTTTTTTCCCTACTACAAATATAAATTGATTGTATGTTAATAATATGGATTAATTGCTCAATTTAATTGAGGAGAAGTGTGCAAATCAAATAAGTAAAAGTAGCAGAAAAATTAGTTGATAGTTGTTAGTTGCTAGTTGTTAGTGGGTTAGAATAGGGCAAAGTACAGTGTAAACTGTTAGTATAGAGGTCTGTATTTGGATGAATAGTTTTTAAAAGTTATTAACAAAAAAAGCCCCGGATTTTGCGGAGCTTTTTTGGCAGTTTAAAATAGGTTATCACGTTATCGGATTATAGTGACTGAGCCTTTATAGCTGGAAGTTGTGCCGTCGTTGAGTTTTATATTGTAAAAGTATGAATCCATAGGAAGATTTTTACCTCTGCATGTACCATCCCAACCGGGAGAAGGATAACCGTTTTTTGCTTGGAAAACCATTCTTCCCCAGCGGTCATATACTTCAACACTGGCATTAGGATAATTATTCAAAGCCACAATATCCCAATTTTTGTTTTCAACGCTATTATCAGGAGTAAATGCATTTGGTATTCTGATATTTATGGTGGCAATACCTTCTTTTACAATTATAGTATCAGTTTTTACGCAGCCAGCTATATCGGTAACCGTTACCCAATAAGTTCCCGGATTATTAATATTAATTTCCTGTGAGTTTTGGCCGGTATTCCATAAATAGTAATTATTACCCGATCCGGCATTAAGAGTCAATGAAGTGGATGCAGGAATAGTGGTATCTTTGCTCAAAGGAATATTTGGCAAAGCATTTACGGTTAAATATGCCGAATCCATGGTAAAACAACCTGCAGAGTCAGTAACCAGTAATTCGTACCAACCCTGGTTAGAAACAGAAATTGAACCGGAAGTAGAGCCTGTATTCCAAAGAAAAGACGGCTTGTCATAACTAACACTTGTTCCAATGTTGATGCTTTGTCCCTGGCACACATAGTAAGGGCCTCCAAGGTTTGGATCAGGAATTGGGTTCAGGGCTAAATTTACAGAATCAGTTATTACGCAACCACCGGAATCGGTGACTTGTAGTACATACCAACCTGGAACAGAAACAGATATTGAACTTGATGTTGAATCGTTGTTCCATAGGAAAGATGGTTGATTATAATATACAGTAGTACCTATATTTGTTGATTGTCCCTGACAAACTTTCACTGTATCCCCGAGATTCGGGTTTGGTGGTATGTTTATCATCACCAATTCTGAAACAGGATTAGCTACACAGTTGGTAACAGTATATTCAGTGACTGTCAATTCATGTAAACCTTGAATATTATTCCATGTTACATCAACAGAATCGTTGTAATTATTATTAATTATTCCTCCGTCTATAACCCAGTTATAATTTGATCCGGGTAATCCCGTGACTCCATAACGAACTTTACTTCCCCCACAGGCAGCGGGCAGTGTTTGCCCGTTTGCCATAAGGAAAGGTATGGTTAAGCTAATCAGAAGAAATGCTATTTTATAAACTTTCTTCATTGGAGTATTTTTTGTTTATTGATATAAGTTAATTTGTTTAATTAATTATCGGTCGTAATAACTGATTCAACTTACAGGTTCTTTATATGGTTGATCGGACCTGTTGATGGAGTTGGATATGAGTATACAATATAATGTGTGGTCGGGTCAGGGATATCCGAAGCCTGAGATGGAACAAATGACTTTCTGGAAATTCTGTCAGAAATACCGGTAATAGTGAAAGTATATGTTCCATAAGTTGCTGCAGGTATCAAGTAGTTAATATTCAAAGATTGTGCCGCACTTTGGTAGGTTCCTGCCGCAATAGTTGAATCATTCACTGAAACAGGAGTTCCTGTTAGAGGTGTGTATAAAACTGTATAGTACAGGTTAAACTGACCTGTTCCTGTAACATTAACAGGGAAATTAACAGTAGTCCCTGCAACATTACAACCTCCACCCTGTACAATTGCAGTCCATGCTGCGGTCGGGCGGGCTAAAACAACAACAGGTGTTGGTTGAGTATTGCCAGGGCAGTAGGCAGGACCTGAAACAGGCTGAGGAACTTCAGTGGTAGTGATAGTTTGGTTACCAATGGTATTCCAGTTTACATAAACAAAAGTATCTGTAGCTATTGGAGCACCACTACCGGTACTATTCAGCAAAGTACCTCCGGCAGTAACAGTCCAGGTGAAATGGGAAGGATTAAGTATTCCAAGGCTCTCCAGTTCATGCATATGAATATCCCCTGTAACCTGGTAAGGCATATAACTTCCGGTAGTAACAGTGTCCGTTGCATTGTTACCTGCGGCAGTAGGGACAAATATTCCTGTGGCAAGTGTTTGTGCGTTAAGCGATCCTCCAAGGAGTATTGCTGACACTGCAAAGGCTATTGATTTTATAAGGTTTGACGTTTTCATATTTTATGTTTTATTAAGTTAATTTATATAAGTCATGTTCAATTATAAGTTTGGCAAGTGGTAAATAGGTCCGGTAGTTGGAACAGGATTTACTGTAAGAAGTACAGAAGGTGAAGTAACAATACCAGGTATTGATGATTTAATTGAGATGCGGTCACTTACTGTATTGAAAGTAACTTTATATTGTCCAAATTGAGTTGAACCTGCCGGTAATGTAACATTAATTGATGTTACAGAATTAGCTAATTGAACATTTTGTGCAGCAATTGAAATTGTTCCATCAGGATTTAAAACAGTATAGTTTACCTTGACAGTGCTGGGTAAATTTAAGTCAGAAGTTAAAATAAAAGGTACCGTGAAAGAAACCCCTGCAGGAGAAGCAGCACATTGTGCAGCTGGAGCAGCGCCGCCTGTAAGGGTAGGAACGTGCAATACCATTACAGGTATAGTGGTTGTTGTTCCACCACAGGAACCTGTGTTTGCAGTTTCAATTACAGAGAGGTTTACAGCACCCAGAGAGTTCCATTTAACGGTAATCCAGTTTGTTAAAACGGTTCCGTTCATAGGGCTTGTAATTGTTGCACTAGCCGCTGGAGCTGCAGTCCACGCAAAAGTAGAATTCAAATTTAGTAATGGGCTGGAAAATACGTAAGCAGGACTGATAGCAGGAGAGGGTTGAACATAATATTGCAACTGAGCCCCTAAAGTAACGGAGTCGATGGCTTCATATGCCAGACCTGTACCATTTGGGTCAGATCCTTGTTGGTATAATCCTGTAGTGCCCAGTTGCTGAGCCATTAAAGATACAGTAGAAATCAGAATGAGATCTATAACTGTAAATAGATTCTTAATAATTGTTTTCATATTAATTGGTTTTAGTTTATTTTTTTTATATATACTTCAGATTCAATGTATTTTGATATTTTTTTTACTAATTGAGTAAGTTTTACAGGTTTTACCAGGAAATCGCTGGCCCCATGTCTTAATGCTTCACGTTTTGATTCCAGATCATCATATATTGACATAGCAATTACGGGAATATATATACCCCTATGTTGTATCTCATCAAGAAATTCAATACCATTCATAACAGGAAGGCTTAAATCCAATAAAATTATTTGCGGAACAATTTTCTTAAGAAGTTCAAGGGCTTTAATAGCGTTGCATACCTCAATAACTTCTATGTCAAGATCCTCTAATAAAACTTTGAATAACATCCGATTTGTGTATGAATCGTCTATAATCATTGTTTTGATCTTGTTTTCGTTTGTTTGATATTGTGATAGTGTCTTCATCCGTTTGTGTATAATACATCTGATACAAATGTATAATGATGATCCGACTATTTAGCGAGCAGAATAACTCAATTTTTTTTAGGCAACTCATGCATTAGTAGTAAGTAAAAGTAGCAACTGACAAAGAAAATAAATATTTGGAATTATTAATAATAAATAATAATCATATCATATTCAAGATACTAAAATATTTTGGAATATATCGGGATTTGACGATAATATTTTATTGGAAGGAAGGGAAGGGAAGGTAAAGGAAGGTAAAGTAAATTAACTTGGGTTCGGCATTACATTGCCATTTACATTAAAAAATTAATCCTTTACCTTCCCTTATCTTCTTTTTTACAAGGTAATCCAATGGTTTTTAATAGAGATAGCGAGTAGTCCTGCAGTATTATTGGTTTTTGTTTTTTGGTACATGGAAGCCCTGTGGTTAGTGACTGTTCGCAAGCTGATAAACAGTTTGTCAGCTATTTCCTGATTTGTAAAACCTGCTCCGATTAAATGCAGAATTTCCATTTCACGTTTGGATAACTGAATAGTGTTCGAAGGATTTTTTGTGGATATATATTGTTGAGTAAAGTAAGGCAGAAATTCATCGGAAAAAAATGGCTTGTCCTGTGCAACAACCTGTAAGGCATGATCCAGAATATCCTTATCAATATTTTTAAGTAAAAATCCTTTAATCCCGGCTTCAATGCCTGCCTCAAGAAATTGTTCATCCTGATGGGATGATAATAATATTATTTTAAGGTCAGGATATTTCGCCAATGCCAATTTTGAAGCTTCAATACCATTGAGATTTGGCATACTTATGTCCATAAGGACAATGTCAGGAACATTCTTTTCAAGAATATCAAGAAACTCCCTTCCATTTGAAGCTTCTGCAATTAACTCGACATATTTCAGGCGATTTAATACAAAGACTAACCCTTTACGGAAAAATTCATGATCATCTACTACGATTATTTTAAGGATAGTATTCAAGTTATCTTTTTATTAAAGTTAAAGAAGGTAAATTTAATAAAATAATAAATATAATCAGGATAAACAGATGGTAGAAAAGCAGGGAAGTATAAGAGCAGAAGAGTATGAAGGGTAGGAGAGCAGTAGGGTATAGAAGCAGAATAAAGGGCCTTTTATAAAAAGAAATGAAGTTGCAGATTTTACCCACAACTTCATTTTTTCATTACCTTATCACTTTATTACCTGTTCTGTATAACAAGTAATTTAGTAATCCTTGAATTATCTGACAGGGTAATTGTTATTATATATGCTCCGCTGGACAGGTTATTAGTTGAAATAGATTGACCGGAGACATAGTTTGTAAGTGTAAATATTTTAATCCCTGAAGTGTTTAATATATCAACCTGTGGAATAGGAGAACCGGATTGTATAATAAAATAGTCACTGGCAGGATTTGGGTAAATAGCCACATTGCTGACAATGATTTTATTATTAACAGCGGGTTCGGAAACTGTTGCGGTTTTTATATTATAAATTGCAGAATCTTTTTTATTCTGGGCAAGTACAACATACTGCAGATCGTTTGCAAAATCGGATTTTGTTCCGGTACCACTAATCTGAGGAACATTATTTAATTTTACAACAGAGCCCGGTGAGGCTACAAAAGTAGGTGCAAAATTAAAATTAACAGTTGTATCAGGAAGGTTATCAACCATACTATAATTTATTTTGTTGGGGGTCCAATAATCGAAAGTACCGGGATAGGAACTTAAATCAAAAGAATGGAACCAGCAACCCTGGCTGGGTTTTTGTACAGCACCCGTCAGTAAAGTGTTATAGATAGGCAGCATATCGTTAAGGAATATTGTTGTTGTATCGTCATAGAAGGCTAAGAAATTTGGTATAATTTTAGACGAATCAGGCATTCCCGGAAATGGAGCATAGTACTGATTTGAAACCGCGTTTTGCCAGGTTGCCAGGTACGCAATTCTGGATGCTGTTGTGTCGGCATGAATTGCATAAAGTACCATGTTAGTCCAAAAAGATGGAATATTTAATGTATAGTTAGGATTAAACAAGGTAGTAGACATATCACCAAATTCGGTAAGCGCAGCTACTTTGTTATCTGCATCAGCATAACCGACAACTTCATTTAACTCGGCAGTAAATGCACTTCTCTCCTGAGCAGTACCCTGACTGAAATAATCATCTAACCCCCATATATCAAAATACTTGTCACCTGGAAACATGAGTGTATAAGAAGAACCACCTCCCGGAGCAATAGCAACAATAAGGTTATGTACATCACACGTATCACGAAGATATGACAGTGTATATATCCAAAGCTGGTTAAACTGTGCTTCAGAACAATTACCGGTTCCCCACCAGAACCAGTTTCCGTTCTGTTCGTGAAATTGTCTCCAGATAATTGGAATTGCTTCGCCGTGGCTGCCTCTTACTGATTTAAAATACAGGGCTAAATGGTATAAAGTATTCTTATACCAGGTATTATCAGCTCCACCGGGTAATATGGAATCAACAACATTATACTTTACAGTTAAATCAGATTCGTTAAAAGCGTTATATTTAGGGTCGCGTGTATGCCAGCAAACTGAATTAACCCCGCCATGAGCATAACAAACCTGCTGTCTGTTTCTAAAAGGTTCCAGATCCGAGAAGCCAACACCTGCAATATTATAAGCATTCTGGCTTAACAGGGCAGGATTGGAGCCTGTGACACTTTTAACATCCGAGGTGTCACCTGTGCCCGGATCAATCCATTGTTTTCCATCAGGACCCCTCAAGCCGTATGCTGTGGCATCCTGCTGCCCGAATAAATAATGATGCTTTGAAGCTATGTATTTAAGGTTTTTATAAAGATTAACCGTCTGAAATGTAGCAACTGAATCGATTAAAGGACGTTCTGAGATGTTGACTGATTTTTCTACATTTGTAATACTGTCGAATAATGCATTTGTTGCAGTATCTATATGTCCTTGTGTAAAATTAAGAGCATTTTTCAATAAAGAATCTGATATATGCACAAATGATTGCAGTTTTACTATTGACCCGGCTGGAAATTGTCCTTCACCGGAACCTTCTTCAATATAATTGGCTAAACTGTTTGCAGACACTGATACTGACGAAAGCATATTAGTATATACATAAGGTACGCCCAATTCGAAACTATCTATGTTCACAATTCCATGTTCTTTTATAAGTGTGTCTCCTCCATCGAAATAAAAATAAACCTGTGTTATGGAGTCATTTAATGAACCGCTTAAAGACCAATTATATGTGTGCCATAGATTATCACCAGGGACTGATGCCGCTAAAAAGTCATTATCACCATTTGCATCCAAAGGTTTTACGTTCAAAGTAAATGCTAATGTAGATTTTAATTTAAGTGATATATTTGGGTTAGCTTTGGCATTAACTGAAATTCCCTGCAGGAAAAACTCATCATTCCATTTCCAGCTGGAGTCAGTACGATTATAAGTAACAGTTAACAAACTGTCTTTAACAGAAAGTACAAATGTGCCATGACCAGCCACTTTCCAATTGCTGGTAGATAATGAATCTTCGTTAAAAGTATCAATAAAGTACTTGGTTTCGGCTTTAGAATTAGCTGCACCGAAATACAAAACGGCAATCAGACTAAGCGCCAGTTGAATTACAATCTTATGTAAAAATTTCATTTTCATAGCAGTAATTTATTTTAGTTATCAATAAAAGATAAAAATTGACTTAATTCCAATTCAAAATCAGTCACAAGAATTTTATACAAAGAAAAATAATAATTTAATATAAATTTAATTATAGTATAAATATAATTCTATTGACATTGCTATATATCCGAATGATCAAAAGAAGTTTTTGATAGTTTCAACAAATCCTGCAAGTGTTTTACTTTTGAACTGTAGCCTAATTTTTCATAGGAATATATTAGATTTAGGATCAATCGTTGAATAATTTCAAGGTTTGAACAAGTGTCGTAGAACATTTCATTCATTTTTATATTCTGTTGTTTCAGAAAATTGTCTATTTCTCTTCGGCCAAGTATTGCTCCCCTGTTAAAAGGATTGATATAAAAAAGAATGTTAGTTTGATTCGTATCGGTATTTAGAATGTTGTAGAAATTATCCTTATAACCAAGAATAAAATTTTTAGGTAAATTAACGCCATATACAGGGACTCCGAGTCTGTATGCTACTGCAATATAAATAATTCCCAGAGAAATAGGGCTGCCTTTTTTAGAATAAATAACCTGATTAATATACGAATTCTGAGGCGAATAATAATTGGAAGTATTGGAAGTAAACTTGTTAGTGTCATAAATAATTCTGTTTATCACATTAACCTTTTCTGTGGCAGTCAGGTTATCATTAATATCAGCATAGGCATGACCAACAATCTTTTTTACTTCATTAAAAATTTCGTAAAGGTTAAGTTCCGGGTACTGGTATCTGGCAATGATATAAGCACCTTCCAGAATATCATCTGCACCGGATCTTATCCAGTTAAGAAGACTTTGCTGAATAAAATTCAATTGAATCTGATGTATAATATCTTCAAGTTTATCCTGAATCACGGTATTTGTACTCATTTCCCATGCTTTTTCCAGGTCAGGGACTACATCCACGCCTTTATCAAAAATTGATTTTGAGACTAATGCATATATTTCCTGATCGGAATCGTCAAGAAGGTTAATCATAGCCTGCAATTCATTTCTGCTCATCAGTTTTTATTTAACAGGTTTGATCGAAAAATAATAATTTTATTTGTATTTTTCATTAACAATAGAATTGATTAATTTGTTGATTTTAACAAATATATCTTTTTATAAAATATAAAGTTTAAAATCAATAAGTTGACATTCGTATATAGATTAATTTTAATAACAGCACTATTTATATGATTCAAAGAATTCAGTCCATATACATTTTATTGGCCGCAGTAATGCTGGCTGGTTTTCTTTTTTTTCCAATTGCAGAATTGGACAACATAAAATTTCAGATATTTGAATTAAAGCTGACTAAAACATTGCTTATCAAAGATCAGCCATTTATTATCTTGTATTCCAAAATTTTAAATATTATTATCAGGATAATTCTTGGTGAGATAATATTGTCAATATTTTTATTTAAAGTAAGGATAACTCAATTGAAATTGTGTGTATTAAATATTATTTTATTATTAATATTGAATGTAGTGGTTTTATATTTTTTACAGTATTATAAATTTGAATCAGGTTTTAGGATATCTTTTAAGTTACCATTTATGTTTCCTTTAGCAGGAGCAATTTTTTTATATCTGGCGATAAGGGGAATCAGAAAGGATGAAAATCTTGTAAAATCGTATGACAGATTGAGGTAAAAAATAATTTGAAAATTTGAAAATGTGCAAATGAAAACTTACTAATTATGCTGGTTTGCCAAATATTTATTCACAGGACATTGTCCTGTGCTATAGATATTGTACTTTCAGGGCAAAGGAATAGAATTAATTGACATTAAAAAATAATTTACTCACTTATAATATAACTGCCTCTAATTACTGATTATTAATAACAGAATAATTGCTAATTATTAAAACCTTATAATATTAATCACCTAATCACCTGGTTACCTGGTCATTTTATACTTACAACATATGACTTCGTACCTTCCAGCTATTATAAAATTACCATCTGATTTTGAAGGGTTATTTTTTCGCAATAATAGCATTTTAAGGTTACTTCATTTTTTACAATCACTGTAAATTTAGTTTTAACTTCCTCCATGTTAGTTATACAAGTAGGGTTAACGCATTTAACTATACCTGTTATTGATTCAGGTACTTCTACAACTCTTTTCTCAACTACTTCATAATCTCTTATAATATTAAGTTTAGCCTGTGGTGCAACCAATGCTATTTTATTAATTTCCTCGTCAAGGAAATATTTGTCAGCTATTTTAACTATAGCCTTACTGCCAAGCCTTTTACTTTCAAGATTAGTTCCAAAAGTTATTTGACTATCAATTTTTTCAAGAGATAATATTGAAATAACCTTAAATAAATTTTTAGCCGGAATATGGTCAATTACTGTACCATTCTTTATAGCGTTAACAATTAATTGTTTGTCTTTCATTATTCAATACACATTATTTATTACACATTATTCATTACACCAGTCCCAATATAGAAGCAATAATAGCCTGTCTTACATACACGCCATTTAAAGCCTGTGTAAAGTAGTAGGCTTTGGGATTATCATCGACATCCTGGCTTATTTCGTTTACTCTTGGGAGAGGGTGCAGGATTTTTAAATTAGGTTTTGTGTTATCCAGCATATAATTTTTTAATAAGTAGGCATTTTTGGTTTTTTCATATTCCATAGGATCTGAAAATCTTTCTTTCTGCACCCTTGTCATGTAAATTATGTCTGCCTGGGAAATTATAGGTAAAAATTCACGATACTCAAAATACTTTATGTTGTTTTGATTCAAGAAAATGAGA
>Ga0181520_10013010_pt1 | contig 10580 bp, 7 predicted proteins | sample PEATcosm2014_Bin_29_FD_132451 | JGI IMG/M metagenome (GOLD analysis project Ga0181520, IMG submission 132451) | Peatland microbial communities from MTU Mesocosm Facility, Houghton, MI, USA - PEATcosm2014_Bin02_30_metaG | ecosystem: Environmental > Terrestrial > Soil > Wetlands > Peat | place...
AGGGCTTACCAGAAACGGTAAGCCTTTATTTTTTTGTTAAATAAATGTTATTCTGGTCTAAGTGTGGTCTAAACTGTAAATAAGAAAGCCCGCATTGCAGTAATGACGGGCTTTTCTATTTTTTAAAAGTGGTGAGGGACGGGATTGAACCGCCGACACACGGATTTTCAGTCCGTTGCTCTACCAGCTGAGCTACCCCACCATTCTTATTAAGGGTTGCAAATGTAAAAACTATTTTCTTAATATTAAAATAATTTTTCTGAACCATTTATATTCTTTGTTCACTTTAGTCTATTATGCATACCTTTGATGCCCTTTTAATAAAATGAAACTTGTTCTCGACATAGGTAACTCCTTTATTAAAGTCGGAGTTTTTGAAAAGAAGCAACTATTGCATGTGTTTTCTGCCAAAGAACTTGATACTTTATTTATTGATAATATAACAAGCAGTTATAGCTCTGTTAATCGTGCTATAATTTCATCAGTAAGAGAAATACAAGCAGAAATGTTAAATTACATGAAAAGTAAATTCAAATTAATTGAATTAACTTCATCACATTCCCTGCCGATTAAGAATTACTTTAAAACTCCTATTACCCTTGGAAAAGACCGATTAGCAGGAGTAATAGCAGCTAATTACCTTTACCCGGAGCAAAATATACTTGTCATAGATGCGGGAACATGCATCACTTACGATATGATAAACAAGAGAGGAGAATATTTCGGAGGCAGCATTTCTCCTGGATTAACAATAAGATTTAATGCATTGCATACTTTTACGGGAAAACTTCCGTTAATATCTTTTAAAAATTATGAAGAACTGACAGGAAACGATACTGAAACATCAATTCTTGCAGGAGTTATCAACGGCTTTCTTTTCGAAGTTGATTCTGTAATTAATAAGTATAAGGATAGGTATGATGATTTAAAAGTGTTAATTTGCGGAGGGGATTATCAGTTTTTGGCTGATCGGTTAAAAAATAGCATCTTTGCAATTCCCGAACTTGTTCTTATCGGGTTAAATGAAATATTGGATTATAATGAATTTTAAAAAATCTTATTTGATTTGTTGCTTTCTGGTTGCTTCAGTTGCATTCAATAGCTTTTCACAAATTAGTATCACATCACCTTATTCGCGTTATGGCATAGGTGACCTGCAAAGCACCCAAAGCATACGAAATATTTCTATGGGTGGCATTTCTTATGGTTTTCGTGATTCTACAATGGTCAATTATGCCAACCCTGCATCTTACACCGCTTTTGATACTCTTTCTTTTGTGTTTGAAACGGGTTTGAATACCCAGTTTGATCAGCTTCAATCCGTCGGTACCAAACAGGTTTCCAATTATACATCGCTGGCAAACCTGGTGTTTGGTTTTCATATTACACGATGGTGGGGCGCTAGTATCAGTATGGTACCATTCAGTAGCATGGGGTACAATATTGTCAATTACCAAACTCAGCAAACTTCTGGAGAAATAGAAACTCAATATCAGGGATCGGGAGGGCTTAACCAATTTTATTTAGGTAATGCTTTCAAAATTTCAAAATCGCTGTCAGTTGGGTTTAATACATCATATATTTACGGCACTTTGAATAATACAAGAACAGTTTCTTTTCCCGATTCTATTTCTGCTCTTGCTATTCAATTACTAAACTCAACGCAGGTGCATGATTTTATGTTCAATTACGGGCTTCAGTATGAAAAACAATTTAGAATAAGAAATAATAAAAAATCCATTACAAATAAATATAAACTGGCTGTAGGATTTGTTTATAATGCATCATCTCCTCTTTCTGCAAGGCAGGATTCTTTTGCATACAGCTTTTTCACTACAACTACTGGAGAACAAACCATAAAGGATACCATAGTAAATTCGGTCAATTCAAAAGGGAAAGTAGTGATACCGCAGGCATTTGGAGGCGGAATAACACTTAGGAAAATAGAAATACCCGGGAAAACAGATAGCTGGCTTATCGGGTTTGATTTTCAGACACAAAATTGGGCGAATTTTTCCGATTTCGGTGTAAAAGATTCATTAAAAAATAGCTTCATTGCTTCGATTGGAATGGAATATACACCCAAGAGCGGGATAATGGCTAACTACTGGAGAAGGGTTCATTACCGTATAGGAGCAAGATACGATAAAACCAATCTTGACCTTCATAATAGTCAACTGTCAGAATATGCTGTCGGTTTTGGATTGGGGCTGCCGTTAAGGCGTTCCAAGACATCTGTAAATATCGGGGTTGAAGCAGGACAAAGAGGAACTCTTAACAACGAACTTGTAAAAGAAGATTTTGTTCAGGTTGTACTCAGCCTTTCTTTTTATGAGTTCTGGTTCATAAAACATCATTTCGAATAAAAGATGCGTTTATTTTGGAATTTTAATTTTTTAAAGCTTCTTTTCCCTCTTCTTACAATAACATTTGTTTCCTGTGAAAATGATATAAAGGTTATCAATATTATTGGTAATAAAGATAATTTGCTTGTTGACTCATCCAAAAATGTGGAAATGATTTACAGCGATTCGGCCAAAGTGGTGCTTATAGTTAAAGCCCCGCTGGTTAACCGTTACGAAGGAGATAATCCCCATTCCGAAATGCCCAAAGGCGTGGAATTATATTCTTATGATTCACTTATGAATGTTAAATCTAAGCTTACTGCCAATTATGCCATCAGTTATGAGAAGACTGACATGATGGAAGCCAGGAACAATGTGATTGTGGTAAATGAAAGGAAAGAGCAGTTGAACACAGAGCATTTGGTTTGGGATCAGAAAAAGGCTACTATCTATTCCGATAAATTCGTTAAGATAAATACAGGAAAAGAAATACTCTGGGGCGAAGGAATGCAATCGGACGAACGCTTTGATAAATGGAAGATCATGAAACCCAAAGGCTCCATTAATGTCAGGGAAGATTAATCCGGTGATTTTAGCTTAAGACAAAGACCACTTTCCCTTGTAAGCATAAGGGATATGAGTGTGTTGAAGGACGAAAAAGTAATTATATTTTATATTTCAAATAATTAATTCTAAATTTGCACCCTTAATTTTAATTTCTGAAAAATGGCTCTAATTGGAAGTATCCGCAAACAAGGTAAGTTAGTTGTTATAGTTATAGGTGTAGCTCTTGCATTATTTGTTATCACCAGCTTCGACAGGAAAGGTATCATTTCGTGTAAAAGCGACAAGCAGCGTAATATAATAGGTGAGGTTGCAGGCGAAAGGATCACTTACCGCGAATTTGAAGCTAAGGTTGACGAGCAGAAAGATATGCAAAAGCAGCAATCGGGCAAGGAGAATGTTACTGCTGCTGAAGAATTACAGATACGCGAACAAATATGGAAAAATGAGCTGAGAGATATCATTCTTGGCAAGGAATACGATGCGCTTGGAATGGATGTTTCGGCTGAAGAATTGTCAGACCTTGTTACCGGCAAAGAGCCTCATCAGTTAATCATACAAAACTTCACTGACCCTCAAACCGGGCAATTTAACCCGATGCAGGTCCGTTCGTTCATGCAGAACCTTGACCAATACGAGCAGCAAAAACCCGGAACAAAAGCACAGTGGGAAAACCTGCTTGAGTCCATTAAATCAGACCGCATTTTTACTAAATACCTCAACCTGATTAAAGGCGGGATATATATTCCAAAAGCAATAGCTAAGAAAGATTTTGAACAAAAGAACAAAAAGGCTGTCTTCCGTTTCTTTGCTGATAAGTATTCTAACATTCCGGATAACTCAATTACCGTTACACAGGATGATTTTCAGAAATACTATGATGAACATAAACACGAATATCAGCAGGAAGCCTCTCGCGATATTGAATATGTTGTATTTGATGTGAACCCTTCAGATGCTGATATGAAGAAAGTAACGGATGATGTGAAACAGATAAGATCCGATTTGGAAAAAGTGGATAATAAAGATATTGCCACTTTTGTGAATAAGAACTCAGATGATAAATACGACAGCTTATTCTATAAGAAAGGCGCACTTCCGCTGGCAGTTGATACAGTTGTTTTCAAGCCTAAGACAAAAGTTGGCGAAATTTTCGGTCCTTACTACAACGAAACCGATTTTACTTTTACTATTGCCAAAGTGGTGGATTTCCAGATGCGCCCCGACTCAATGAAAGCAAGCCACATACTTATATCTTATAAAGGAGCTATGCGTGCCGATGAGAAGATTACACGCACTCAGGATCAGGCAAAGAAAATGGCTGACAGTATTCTGACTGTTATCAAAAAGAATCCCAAAAGGTTTGAAGAAATTGCCAAAACAACTTCCGACGACCCTACTGCAAAAGCTAAATCGGGCGACCTTGGCTGGTTTGCCGATGGAACCATGATCGGCCCTTTTAATGATGCTTGTATTAAAAATAAGGAAGGCGACCTTTTAGTAGTTGAAACACCTTTTGGCTACCACGTCCTTAAAGTGACAGGAAAGAAAACACCTGAAAAGAAGGCACAAGTGGCAATTATTGAACGCAAAGCCGAACCCAGCAACGAAACATTTCAGGCTGTTTATTCACAGGCAAGCGCATTTGCGGGCGAAAATACCACAGTGGAACAGTTCAACAAAACTGTTATTGATAAAAAGCTGAATAAACGACTGGCCGAAAATATTACTCCCATGAGCAACAACATTGCCGGGCTTGAATCGCCCAGGGAAATTGTCCGCTGGATATACGATGAAAAGACCAAGAAGAATGATATTTCGAAAGTGTTCGATATGCAGGGAAAATATATCATAGCCTATATTAAAGAGATTAGAGAAAAGGGCACTCCTTCACTCGATCAGGTAAAGACTGAAATTGAACCTCTTGTTAAAAGAGAAAAGAAAGCCGAGCAGATAATCAAGAAGATAAACGGCATGAAATCAGCAGGCGTTACTATTGACCAGCTTGCAGAAAAGGATGGAAAGAAGCTTGATACGCTTGATTACATTTCATTTTCCTCGTATTCGCTTCCCGGCTACGGCCCAGAGCCGAAGGTGATAGGTTCGTTGTTCACCATGAAGAAAGGCGAATTATCGGAACCAATACAGGGTAATTCAGCTATATTTGTTGTGTATATAGATAACTTCAGCGAGCCACCCGCCAATGCAGATTATGCTGCCTCAAAGAACCAGATGATGATGAATTACAAATCGCGGGTTAGCTACGACGTGTATAACACCCTTGAAAAGAACACCAAGATTGTCGACGACAGGCTGCTGTTCTATTAAAAGCACTTATCTTACTGAAAAAAGCTGCATGAACGTGCGGCTTTTTTTGTGGTTTTAGTGGTTAATTTACCATTTCCTCTTTCTATATATTATTCCTGAGTAGCTTGCATAACAGCCAGACATAGAAGGGAAATGAGTTTGCTTTTAACGCTCATATTGTGAGACTTATGGCCGACAGCGTGAGAAAGCAGAGTACTTGCGAAAAGTTCTGACTCACCTGTGGTACACTCTAACTCTCTAGCCTTAGCTCCTAACTCCACCGTATTAGGTTCTAATTCCACTGCATTAGGTCCTAATTCCACCGTATTAGACTCTAATTCCACCGTATTAGACTCTAACTCATGTGCGCAAGCACCAAAATCTCTTGCGCACAATCCTAACTCACCTGCGCTAACTCCAAACACGGTTGCCTTTTTTATAGCTAATATAGCAACAAAAGGAAATTTCTATGCGCTAATAATAAGCAAACAAGAGGCGGTTCGCCTCGCTTCAGCCTTTGCAATAATGTTGTCGAAACGGGCGGCAGAAGTCACTATGCTGTTGGATACTGCTTGCTGCTGATGCTTACCGGCCTACCCGCAAGGCAGGCTGACTACTAAAACAATGTGTATATTTATCAGGGGAATATAGCCTTAGCTAATCCTACTCCAGTTGGTTTTCTCCTTATTCAGTTCGGCAATGCGCCTTGCAATGGGCATGTTTTCGGGCTTTGTCAGCGAAGGGTCCTTCTCCAGTAATTCAATAGCTACATTCCGCGCATAACGAAGCAGTTTTTCATCTTTCACTATATCGGCAAGTTTCAGGTCGAGGATGCCGCTTTGCTGTGTGCCTTCGATATCGCCGGGCCCTCGGAGGCGAAGGTCAACTTCGGCAATTTCAAACCCATCGGTGGTTCGCACCATAGTTTCAATGCGCTTTTTTCCGTCAGAAGTAAGTTTGTGGCTCGTCATCAGTATGCAATACGATTGGTCGGCGCCCCTGCCTACCCTTCCTCGCAACTGGTGCAATTGTGAAAGGCCAAAACGCTCGGCATTTTCGATGATCATAACAGAAGCATTGGCAACATCTACGCCCACTTCAATAACAGTGGTAGCTACCATAATATTGGTTTCACCCTTCACAAAGCGCTGCATCTCGTATTCCTTTTCCCCAGGCTTCATTTGTCCGTGCACTATGCTCACTGCATAATCGGGCAAAGGGAATTCCCTCACAATGCCTTCGTAGCCATCCATTAGAAATTTCAAGTCAAGTGTTTCTGATTCATTTATCAAAGGGTAAACCACATATATCTGCCTGCCTTCTTTTATTTGTTTTTTCATGAAGCCGAAAACCCGCAGCCTGTCGGAATCATAGGAATGAAGCGTCTTTATCGGCTTACGTCCGGGAGGCAATTCATCAATAACAGATACATCAAGGTCGCCATACAGTGTCATGGCAAGTGTGCGCGGAATAGGCGTAGCCGTCATTACAAGTATATGCGGGGGCTTTTCATTCTTTGTCCATAAGCTTGCCCTCTGCGCCACGCCAAACCTGTGCTGCTCATCTATCACCACAAAGCCAAGGTTTTTGAATTGCACCTTTTCTTCCAGAAGGGCATGAGTGCCCACTAGTATATGAAGAGAACCATCTTCAAGTCGTTCGTGAAGCTTTTTCCTGTATGCTTTTTTAGTGCTGCCCGTAAGCAACTCAACGGTCACATTCATACCTCCAAGCAATTTCTTAATGCTTTCGAAATGCTGCTGCGCCAGTATTTCTGTGGGAGCCATCAGGCACGACTGGTAATTATTGTCGAGGGCGATAAGCATGCACATCAGCGCAACGATTGTTTTGCCGCTGCCCACATCGCCCTGCAGCAGCCTGTTCATCTGCTTTTCCGAACCAATGTCATTCCTTATTTCTTTAATTACTTTCTTCTGTGCATTTGTCAGGGAGAAGGGGAGGTGATGATGAAAGAATTCGTTGAAGTAAGCGCCAACAGTGGCGAATTTATACCCGTTGAATTTGGAAGTGCGGACTAATTTTAATTTCAACAGTTTTAATTGTACAAAGAACAACTCTTCAAACTTCAGTCGTAGCTGGGCTTTCTGGAGCTTTTCATGATTAACAGGAAAATGAATATTCAGCAGGGCTTCTTCCCTTGGAATGAGTTTTAAGTTCTGAATAATTTCCATAGAAAGAGTTTCCTGGATTTGACCTTCAAGCGCAATAAGCAAGGTTTTCATCAGCTTGCTTATCCCCTTACTGTCAAGCCCTCTCGATTTAAGTTTTTCTGTTGAAGAATAAAATGCCTGCAATGATGAGACAATAGGGGCATTATCATCAGCGGGCAATTCAACTTCAGGATGGGTTATGTTAAGTTTCCCATTGAAATAAGTGGGCTTTCCGAAGATAACATATTGCTGGTCGGGCTTGAATTTATCTTTAAGCCATTTAAATCCGTTGAACCATACCAGCTCTATCGAACCTGTTTCATCCCGAAAGCGGGCATTCATCCTAACAATACGCTTCCCTCCTGTCAGTTCTATTTTATCAATATACCCTTTGATTTGCACATAAGCCAGGTCGCTGTTTATTTCTGCAACTTTATAGAATTTACTTCTGTCAACATACCTGAAAGGGTAATAGCAAACAAGGTCCCCGAAAGCAAAGATGCCAAGCTCTTTCTTAAACAGTTCAGCCCTCTGCGGGCCAACGCCTTTAAGATACTCAATAGCTGTTTCGGAAATATGAGGCATTATAAACAGATTATTAAAGTTCAAAAATAAAATAAAAAAGGCTGTCTTTAATTGACAGCCTTTTTTTATTCTAATATTTCCCTAGTATTCCCAAAGATCATGCTCATAAAGGAATATATCATTTTTTATTCTCTCGGATTCAAGTAATGCATCCATGCCTTTAGCATATTCTCCAATTTTTCTGTCGTAAACATTTGATTCCTTGTAAATAAAACTGTTGAACATTCTTTTAAAGAAAACATCCTCATAGGTTCTTCTTTCGGCATCATTAAAGCGGTTGAAAACTTCGGCTTTTGCAAAAACCGTTCTGCAATCAGGGAAATAAATCCAAAATATTGGCTTAACCCCTTTAAATGTTACTCCGTCAGCTTCATATTCATCAAGGATTGGACAAATACCAAGAATCCTGACATCCATTACAGACCTTTGTTTGTCAAAAAACCAATCCTCTTTTACCCTAAGTTGTTTAACCGCAGTGGGATCAAAACTCTTTGTAACTACAGTATCATAGGTGTCATAAGGAGGATAAGGCCTTGTTTTTTGCAAATGCTCAGTATCCGAGAGATTTTTCATTATTTGTTTATAAGTCATTGGTACCACGAATTCATCATTAGTTCCATCATAAGCAGTAATGGAGCCTTCTTTTATTGCATCCACAATAACCTGCATAAAACTTTTTCTGCCATTTTGAGGCTGAGTTGGATAATAAAAAGGCTGATTGATTTTTTCTCTCATATCAATAGTACGCCAGATACGTTTAGTCCACATAGCATCTGCTTCTCTCAAAGGGGTATATGGAATAGGTTTTCTGTTCGGGGCGCTTATTTTATCATAAACGCCATCTCTGGGAGGGCTATCCATAACTTGTGCCTTTATACTTAATGAACCAAGTATTGAGCTAAAGAAAACAAGAATTAAAAATTTTATTTTTATCATATAACCTCCCTGTATAATAAATTAATTTGACAACTTAAGGTTGATTGGAGCTAACGAACGAAATGATCCATCTGGTCCCTTTGCTTTAATATTTTCTAGATAAACTTTTGTTCCATTTGGTGCGCTTTGAATTTTCTTAACCATATCCGGAGTAAGTTGATTATTCGTAGATTGTACTTCAATTAAATCTCCATGTAAGTTAATTGTCAAAGTAAATGATAAAATAATAAAGTGCAAATCAAAATCAAAATCTTTCATAGTTGGAATAATAGCTCCAGCAGCAGATAATACGGTTTTAGATATTACTCCTGTTGTTTGATTTGCAATCATTGCAATCGGGTCAGGAACACGTTTTACCCTGAATTCAACCGGAGCGCCCATTGACTGGTTTTTACCATTCATATCAGCCATAACACCAATGGAAACTTTATTATTAGGGCAACCCGCCGTTACAGACACATCATAATGCCCGTTACCTTTAGAAACCATTGATCCGCCTGCAGAGATACTCGGGTGAACCTGATCATTTGCAGCACCTGGAACAGAAACAGTTACTGGATTAATAACACCAATATAAAATACATTCATTTTATCAGCAGAAACAGTAGCTGAAGGTGGAGCCACAATATATTCACTCTTGAACGGGTATACTTTTATTTCACCTGATGGAGCTTTTACTTTTATCACTCCACTGTATTTTTTTAAACCAGCTCCTGATGAGGGTACTTTATAAACGCCCATACCTTCTTTAAAAGACGAGCTGTCAAGCGTTGTCACATCAGAACCAGTTACCTGTCCTGTAATTGTATCGATACTACTTCCGATTAATATATCCGGATTTTTTTTGCTGTCATAAGCCGCAACGAATATTTCCGCTTCATAGTCGGTTCCAATAAGAACATAATTGGATTTTGGAACAACTTTCGCAACAATTTTATCAAATTTAAAATCTCCGGCATCAACGTTGGAATATAACTTGGCAATAACATCACCTTCGACGGTCTTAACATCAATAAGCATCTTATTCATTAATGCAATGTCAGCAACTAGCACAGTGTGGTCAAAATTATTTTGGATCCAACTTTCCATCTTTTTCTCAGTAGTGCTATACACATCACTTGTATTAATAGGAAAACTTTTCTCGGCATTTATTTTATCTTTACCCTCAAGTAAACCAAGCATATCTTTTTTAAATTGATCGAGCTTATCTTTTAGAATTTTCCCATCACCATTAGCGCCGTCTTCAGTATTACCAATGAGTATTTCCATGGCTTTATCATAATTGTCTTTAGCTTCAATGTTTGCTACTTTCATAGTATCTGCTTCTACCCATTTTACCGGATCAGTAGCTTTATCTTTAATACCAAATTCAACATAAGCTATTACCTTTGTTCTAAGATTTTCAATAAATTTTGATATTTCTTTTGAATAATTCTGAGCTTTGTATGCTTTATCAAGAAATGGCTTAACCTTTCCCGGGTTAGTCATAAAAGCTTTCTGAAAATTAGAATAGATTAAATCGTTTTTATTGCTTGTGTTTTCCTGGCTCGTTTTTAGCCCTTGGCTAACAATAACAAATGCGTTAAGAATATCCTTCGAAACATTTAGGGCTAAAAGCGCAGTCAGTACCAAGTACATCATACCGATCATCTTCTGACGCGGGGTTTCTTTA
>Ga0181520_10013011_pt1 | contig 10579 bp, 10 predicted proteins | sample PEATcosm2014_Bin_29_FD_132451 | JGI IMG/M metagenome (GOLD analysis project Ga0181520, IMG submission 132451) | Peatland microbial communities from MTU Mesocosm Facility, Houghton, MI, USA - PEATcosm2014_Bin02_30_metaG | ecosystem: Environmental > Terrestrial > Soil > Wetlands > Peat | place...
AGCAATTCATTGGTGCGATGCGCCGGCGTCTTTGCATGATCCGTGCGTGCGAATCGGTCGGTCTATGTGTCCTGATCGCGTCGGCGGGCGGGGCGGTGGCGGCGGGCGTGATCCGGTTTGGATTGGGGCACGTGTCGCCCGTCGAGGCGGTTCTGGCGGCATGGCTTCTGGCGATCGGAATCGGTCTGATAGTCGCCTGGCGCCGCCGGCCGACGCTGGTGCAGGTCGCGATGGAAATCGATCGGCGACTTGATTTGCACGAACTGCTCAGCAGCGTGTTATTGAGCGACCGATACAGAACTGCCGATCCGGCGTGGCACGCCGCACTGGCTGCGACGGCTGACGTTCGTTGCCGGGAGATAACCCCGGCACAGCTTGCGTTGCATCGGATGGGCGCGCGGTCATGGGGCGGGATCGGATTGGCGATGGCGCTGTCGCTGGTTGTCAGCCTTATGCTGGCAACGACCGATCCGCGATCGAGCCTGACCGGTGCTCAAGCGAGCGCGAATCTCTCTCCATCAGTCAGCACCATAGCGGGATTGAATTCCCACGTGTCCATGTCGAACCCGCAGCGGCCGGAGATCGAAACGCGGTCGCAGAATTTCACCGGCCAGGATGCGCCGGACCCATCATCATCGCAAGCGATGTCGTGGGGGCCGTCGGCACATGACACGGGCGGATCAGCCGCGGCCGGGTCCGGCCGCACCGGTATTGGCCGCACGCCAACATCCTCCGGCCCACCGCCATCGCAAGCCGGCGTCGCGTCCGCCGGATCACCGCAAGGCTACGGCACATCGGCCGGCGGCGGCCCGGCAAATTCCAATCACCAGCACGGTGATATCGACACCGGCGGCGCGTCGAGCACAACTCCGGGCCATTCGGATACGGCGCCATGGAATTCCGCCAACTGGTCCAGCGCCCGCGATGCAGCTCTCCAAGCCGCCGACGATGGCGCTATCCCCGAGGAATATCGCGATCTGGTGCGGGATTATTTTCAGCGGTGAGCGGATTACCCCACGGCCGCCACACCGCTGTTGGCGGCTTCAAATTGCTTTTTCAGCTTCTCTCGCGTCCTCTGATTTATCTCGACAACGGGGATCGCGATTGTATCGCCTCGGCCCGTCATTTCGCTCGCCCGCAACCACGCGTAATAGAGTCGGTTTCGCTTTACGTCTGCAACGAGCAGCAGGCCGGGCACATTCGAATGGGCCATCCGGTTGAAGACGCTGCGTCGAATCGGATAGTACGATTCCAGCGGCTGTGCCGTGGCCCTTACTTCGACCGCGAATGTATTGATTCCAGCGTTCTCGTTGTTGAAACCGACAAGAAGATCATATCCGCAGTCTCTTGTCGGCCGCGAGAGGAAGAGGGGGTTGAGCTCCTGGAAGAACAATTCCGCCAGAAGCTCGGCTCGGCGGCCAACCAGATTTGATTGCGATCGGGAATTTTGGTTGCTCATGCGAACACCGACTCGTAGGGTTTATATTCAGTCATTCGCCAGAAATTACGGACCTCATCGTACAATCTCCGCAGGTTGGCGGCCGTAAGTTCGTGCGCCAATTGTATCCGCGTGATAGCCTTGACGGCGATACCGGCATGCACGGATTTGACGAAAACCCGGCGCGACGGCTCATGGACTCCGAGAAGATAGGTTGGCCCGGGTATCTGCAGCAGCCGCAAGATATCGTTCCGCGTTGACGAAATCCTGAGACTTGTCGCATTGGGGGTCAGTCTTGCCGAAGTTGTCTTGCACTGGACCAGGAAATAGGGCCGCTTGCCACGAACGCCGTTGAGTTCGACGTAAAAGTCGACCGCCGGCCATTTGTCGCCAAGAAATCCCGGTCGAAAGAGTGGCGCTGGAAAAGTCGAATGGTCGGTCAGGCAAAGCTCGACAATCTTCTCGCCGCGAAAACCGGTTACGTCTTGAAGTAAAGAAGGCGGCGCCATTTCTGTGGGTGAACAATAAGCGGACGGTCAGACCAGTTCAATCGTGCGTGATCGCGATCTCGTCCGGCGAGCCCGCCCTCGAGACACTTTGCGCCGCCGCGGCTTTTTTCGGTTCGTACAGCTTGGGATTGTATTCCCAAAGCAGTTTTGCAACCTCCGGCGGCGGGGGCGGGAGATCGGGCGACGGGGGGACTTGCATGTAGGACAGCGCCCGCTCCATCAGATGCATCGCGCCGGGGCCGGCCACGGCGCCGCCGTAGTGGGCGATGTTCCGGTTGGGATCGTGGATGATGAAGGCGATGACCAGTTGCGGGTTTTCGGCCGGGCCGCCGCAGATGAAGCTGGAATTGAATCGCGTCTCGCTGTAGCCGGCCTTGCCGAGGCTGATGTGAGCGGTGCCGGTTTTTCCGAAGATGTTCCAGGTATCGCTGCGCGTGCCGGCGGCGGTACCGCGGATCGGGACGTCGCACAGAATGCGCCGCATGACTTCAACGGTATGCGTGTCCACGATCTGTGGCAGGGTTGACAGATCGGGGGTCGGCGTTCTGGCGATCAGGTTGCCGTCGGCATCGAGCACGCCCTTGATGAGATGCGGCTGGATCAGGTGGCCGCCGTTGGCGTACGCGCACATGGCCCTCGCCAGTTGCAGTGGCGTGACCATGACCTCGTAGCCCTGCGACACCGATTCGGTGCTGTATTTGGTCCACTTCGCCAGCGGATTGAGCAGCCCCGTGCTTTCGCCGGGTAGTTCGATGCCTGTGGGCCGGCCGAAGGCAAAACTGGTGATGGCGCGATACAGCCGGGCGTTGCCGAGCCTCTCGCCCAGCAGCGACATGCCGATGTTGCTCGATTTGACCAACACGTCCCACGTGGGCAACGGTCCGTAGGCGTGAACGTCGGTCACTTTACGGCCGTACGGCGTTGTATAGACGCCGCCGGGGATCGGCCAGATTTCCAGGGGGTTGGTGACATTCCATGCGAACGCGGGACCGGCGATGAAGGGTTTGAAAATGGAACCCGGCTCGAAGGGGCTGACCAGGCAACTGTTGCGGCGCGGGTCGGGGTTGTTGTCGTCGGCGTCGTTTGTGGCATGGGCCGGGCGGGTCGTGGGGGGCGCTGAATCCTCGGGGTTTTGCGGATTGAATGTCGGGTAATTGGCCAGGGCCAGGACGGCGCCGGTGCGCGGGTCCATCACGACCACCTCGCCGCGATGGGCCTGGAATTCCTGGCACGAATCGGCCAGTTCCTGCTCGGCGATCAACTGAATGTTGGTGTCGATGGTCAGGACCAGGTTCTGTCCATGGCGCGGCGGGGCATAATCCTGCTCGTCGGCGCCGATGGCGCGGCGATGGCCGTCCTTGGTCATCACCTCATAACCGGCCCTGCCCGCCAGAACGTTGTTGAATTTGAGTTCCAGTCCATCAAGGCCGATGCCGTTGGTCCCAACGCCGCCGAGGATGTGAGCGGCCATGGCGCCCAGCGGATAGTAGCGGGCGTAATCGTGGGAAATGCCGGCGCCGGGGATATTGAGCTTGCCGATGGCGGCGGTCTGATTGTCGTCCAGATTCTCGGCGATCTTGACGAACCGGGCGTTGGGGTTGTCGCCGAGCACCTTGGCGATCTCAAACGGCCGCTTGTCCACAACCGCGGCAAGCCCGGCGATCGCCTTGTCCATGTCCACCAGGCTTCGCCCTTCGGACTGGTAATGATCGAACATGAAACGGGCGTCGATGAAAAGTGTGGAGGTCTGGATGGTTCCGGCCATGAGGATGCCGTTGGCGTCGAAGATCGTGCCGCGGCGGGCGGGAAGAACCTGCGATTCCTGTTCCTGTCGATCGGCGCGGGCGAGGATGTTCTGACGCCCGGCGGTCTGGAGCCACGCAACCCGGCCGATTAGAGCCGCGCACAGGCATGTCAGCAGAGAGAAGATGAACCCGGCCCGGATGGTGGAGAACATGATTGCCAGCGCCGACGTGCGGCGTCCGATAATTCATCGGCTAGAAAACTGCGGCGCAAACAGAAATTACCCGTCTCTATTCCGCCGTCGCGGTGCTCTCGGATGGTTTGGGCATCTCGGTCCAACTGTGAAGATGGTCCGGCGGCGTTGCGGGGGCGACGAAGTGAATGTCCTGCTGGGCGATGACCTGCTGCATCGCGTTGGGGGCCGTCGAGACGGCGATCTGAATCTGCTGATTCCACAACCGGGCCTGCTCGGTCTGGATTTCGTTGTGCAACCGGTTGTTCTGGTACGAAAGATCCAGCCGCTGCTGACGCAGTTGCAACAGTGCAACGGCCACGGCGGTTGCAGTCACAAGACAGAGCAGAATCTTAAGCATGGCGGCCTTTTGGTCGGGATCACTACCTGGCGGCGGCGACGGCGCGGGACGGCAGCGTCAGTTTCATGCCCGGCACGACGGTTTCATGGTCGTCGCCGCGGAGAACGTCAATGTTCAGTTGCTTGATGGCGTCAACCTGATGCGGATCGCCAAGTTGGTCGCGGGCGATCTTCCACAGATTGTCGCCGGGCTGAACCGTGTAATGCGTGTCTGCTACGGAAGTTGGGGGTGTGGCCGGGGCGGCGGAGCGGGGAGCCACGGCCGGGACGACCGCCGGCGCGGCTGGAGTGGCCGGCGTCGAGGGAGCCGGTGCCGTGGGGGCGGCGGGGATGATATAGGTTTCCCCGGCGACGACTCGATCGGGGTTTTGTTGCAGGGTCGGATTGGCCTGGATAATCAGGTTGCGAGTGGTCTTGGTGCTGGTTCCGAAGAAATGGGCGGCCATCTTCGAGACGCTGTCACCGTTCTGGGCGACATACGTGCGATTGGCGGCTACGACGGGAGTTGGCGGCGTTTGCGAATGGTCAGCCGCGCCGCCTGTTGAGGTTTGTTGCGGGTGCGGCGGCGGCGACTGCGTGAGAATCACGCCGGGGTCGGTTTCGATCGGCCGGCCGTCAGCTCCAACGGCCACCAGCGGCTGGCCAAGCTGACGGGCGACCTGGGCCAGCGCGCTATCCGACGACTGGCTCGTTCCGGGTCCGGGCGTTACATCCAACGTCACAGTGCCTTGGGGGCCGGGTTGCGGCGCTGGCTGGGCAAACCCGGTGCCCGCATGTGAGTCGCTCAATGTTACGGGCAAATGCGGTGGGATGAGATCCTCGTGAACCGGCACGGTCTGTCGTGGCGGCGCCTCCAGGGGCTGGACAAAGCTGACCGGCGGATGGCTCGAACCGGGCGTGCTGATTCCCGCGCGGGCGGTTCTTCCGGCTATGGCCAGATCGGCGGCGGGGGGCTGGTCTTTGGTGCGGTATGCGTCGGACAACAGGATTCCCATGACAATGAGAAAACACAAACCGACCAGCAAACTGATTTTCGCTTCGCGCGTCATGGCAACCTCTTCCGGATCATCCGCAAACGCGCCGAGCGCGATCGCGGGTTATTGGCAACTTCGCCGTCCGAAGGCGTCCGCGGCTTGATCGGGCGGTCAAATCCACCGCTTTCGTCCAGCCGCCGCATGGCCTGCTTGACCAGGCGGTCCTCGGTGGACTGAAAACTGATCACCGCCAGACGCCCGCCGCTCTTGAGCCGCCGGGGCGCCCTGTCCAACAGACGGGCCAGATTGGCCGGCTCTCGATTCACGGCCAGCCGCAGGGCCAGGAACGTTCTGGTTGCTGGATCGATTCGAGGCGGCGGTCCTTTTTTGCGCGGGATCGCGTCACGAACCAGCTCGGCCAGACGCCCCGTTGATTGGATCGGCACGAGGCGCCTTGCTTCGACAATTTTTCGTGCAATTTGCCTGCTGTAACGTTCCTGCGCCATTTCATATAGGACGTTGGCCAACTCGGCCTCGGGGAGATGATTAACCAGATCGGCCGCCGATTTCTCGATTCCCGGATCGAGTCGCATGTCCAGAGGCATGTCCGTGTCGAAGCTCAATCCATACGTTGGATCGAAGAGTTGATTGGTGCTGACCCCCAAGTCTGCCAGAATGGCATCGACAAGCGGAATTTGCGCCTCATCGAGCACTTCGTCAAGTTGGTTGAAATTAGCATGGAAAAGCCGGATGGCACAATCGGGCTTGTCCGCCCCGTTCAGACGCTTATGGGCGAATTCGAGGTTTCGCGGATCAGCATCCAGGCCGATCAATATCCCCCCCGGCGCGATCCGGCCGGCGATGGCCATCGAGTGGCCGCCGCGGCCAACCGTGCAATCGACGATAATCTGCCCGGGCAATGGGTCGAGCAGCTCGAGCACTTCCTTCAGCAGGACTGGCTGGTGGCCGGAATCGGATGTTGCGTGACTCAATCGGCGGCCCTCTCTTTCCACCTCGCCCGGTACTCAGGAAGAGGGTTGGGGTGAGGGTTTCCTGGCTTGGGCGCGGTTGCACACCCGGAATCGGAGGGCTGGAAAATGGACATAGCCGACGAGGGTACGGCCGAAAAATGATAGTTGCAATTCCGGGCGGAGTGTGCGATACTGCCCAACGTTAGGAGTTTGTTCGGATGGAAACGCGGTGGCGCATGGATGCGGGAACTCGGCCCGGATGTTGCCGGGAAGCGATAATATCGGCGGCATGGGCGGACGATGGCCCGCACCGCGTCTTTTCAGGAGCAATGGCCGCGACTGTGTCGATACAGTCTTGGGCCAAAAATATCGGTACGACAAGGAAGCGCCTTATCCTCCTTGCTGGCTTCTCTGCCTGCGGAGCAGATATCCCGATCCTTCATGCAGGGTCTTCCTTGCCATACCGCGCTGATTCCGATGCGGCTCGCAACGTTCGCTTCGGCACAACGCCCAATGCATGTGCCCGGTGGCCTCAGCGCCGGGCCACGGCACTATCTCAAAAGGGAAGATCGAATTTGCGGTTCGATCATCCCGGTAGAAACTGCCGGTCGCGGTTTGGCAAGACTCCGTTCAGCCAAACCGCGGCCGGTGCAGCCGTACATACTGTCCTCGTGGCCAGGCGACAGCCCTGTCGCTGGCCGCTGACATCACAGGCCCTTGCAGGCAGTGAAGCATCGCCCTTCCCTGGCGATGCAACACCGGCTCGCTCAGCCCATATCCCGCGAGCATCCTTTCTCGCGGAAATCATGGCTGGCATGCGACGTGAGACCTCCTGTCCGGTCGCACAACGGGGCTTCGCCCGCGTTGGCCAAGTCCGTATTTGCAAAACCCATCACGAACGACGCGGTCCTTCCCGTTCGTTGCGGCGGCATTCCGCCCAATCTCTGTCCCACCTGCAACTTCAACAGTCTTCCGGTGGGGCCATTCGCCTAAGCACCAGCGCTCTTTGCTCCTTCAGATCCAACTTGAGCCGGCGGCGAAATGGTTCCCGATGCCTTACCGGCCGCACGTTTTGCTTCCAGTTCCTCGCGTATTCTGCGAGCTTCGTGAATTCCCAGATCCGTTCTCTTCTTCCATCTCAACTTGTCGTACAACTCGATATGGTCATCAACGCCGACCATCACGATCTCTGTGTTCAAGTCATAATCATTCCGCGTAGCCTGCGAAATGCTGATTCGTCCCTGCTTGTCGAGGCACAGCAACTTGGTCGCACCAAAACAAGCGACGGCGGCCTCGTTCTCCTCAATCGTCCGTGCCAGCTTTGCCGGACCGTTCTTCTTGGCCAGTTCGTTGTACGGCTTCTCCGGGAACAGCCAGTATTGCCCGTTGACTCCGCCGTAGCCGTAAACCCGCTCGCTACCCGTGGCCGCGATGGCACGACGAAATGGGGCGGGTATCTGCAATCGCTCCTTTTGGTCGACCACGACCTCGTAATCGCCGGAAAGAGTCTTAAGCAGGTCATCTGCCATTTCATCTCAAACACATTTTCTCTTTTAGGGCTGGCACCACATTTATAGGGGCATGGTATCTTCGACTCGCGCCACGTCAAGCAAAATTCCGCCCAGTCCGCAAAAAAAAGTGAAGTATTGTCGCGCGCGCAGCCGACAGGCGGTTTTGAGCCGGTTTGCGGGGCCTATTCCGTCAAATATCAACAAGGAATGTGGACAACCTGTGTGAAACCTGATGCGAATTCGCAGCAGGATTCTCTAGCCGACGACAGTTCCGACCGCTTCGCCATGCCCCCGCCGCCGGCGATATCCCACCCACGCCAGCGCCGCCCCGGCGATCAGAAAACTCCCCAACATCGTGATGGCAAAGATGTTGGGCGCTTCCCCGTCCAGCGGCGATACCAGCATCGATAACACGGACCAAGCGATTAGACGTCCGCCCGATGTGGCGACTCCCGCCAGAAAAAATTCTTCGTGCAGATACCCCAGCAGCGCCGGCCCGATCGTCCACACGCCGGCCGCCGCGACCACCAGCATCCGTCCGCGCCGGCCGGGCATTGCGTTCTGCCACACGAACAGCGTTGCCAGCCAGATCGCCAGAACCGCATACGCCGCCGCAAGATGCCGCACATTGACGCTCGCCAGGAATCCCGCGATCTCCAGAAATGGCGCTGTGCTCAACGCGATCAGAACCGCTCGCCGGCCGTTCGACAACAGCAGCGGGCAGAACACGGCCAACGATATCGCATCCACAACCAGTAGCTGCCAAGCGGCCGTCGATTCCAACGGCTTGGGCGCGCCCGGCCAGAGGTTCCACCGGCTGGCCGACAGAAACAGGCTCAGCGAATTGATCCCCACCCACAGAAGCAGTGCCAACGGTTCGGCCGCTGCCTGTGTACGCGGCCGGATCGCGGTGTTGGCCATCGTTTCCACGAGAAGCCCGAAAAAGAGAAACCCGCTACACCGCCGCCCCGGCCGCCGCGACGGCCCCGGCGGCGGGCGCCTCGATCCACCGGAATTCCACCCCCGGCATGACCATCGCGTTCACCATAACTCCCACCGCCAGCGGCCCGTTGGTCAGATCGATGGCTTCATCGCTTTGCGGCATCTGCAGAGTGATGGGCACGCCCGCCTGAACCACGATCTCGCTGTCGCTGACGTATTTCACACGACCCTGCACTGTCCGCGGCGTGCCGAAGATCGGCGCGATGAAATTCCCCCCGGCCGGTATCGTCCAAATCTGCCGCGCCACGCCGCGGATCAGCCCATTCACCGGCACGCGCATCGGCCCGCCGTAACGCCCGCTGGTCGCAAGCTGCAACTGGTATCGGAACCCGCCGGGCGCAAACACAACATGCCCATCCGCGGCCTCCAGCACACAACCACGAGCGGGAAATTCATTGGTCAACGGCATGACACTCCTGAATAAACCGATGGCAATCTATCCGCAATCGCCCCGATCGGCCAGTATCGCGCCGATCCGTGTCGCGCCGACTGCCATTTCAACTGTGTCTGCACTTCCGCACCGACCGCCTTTTCCTCCTCCCCATGTACTCAGGGGGGACCGAGGTGGGGGTTCTTCGCCGCCCGATCCGCGTGCCTGCCGCGGCACGCCGCCCCCGTACCCGACGCATCGCCCTGCCGCAATCGCCCACAGCCCGGGTTCATTCGCCCTTCAGTCGTTCCAGTTGTTCATTTCATGCCGGGCGTGCAAGACGCCTCTTTTCTTCGTCGTTGAGAAGCTCGGTCGGGTAAAAGCTCCTTGGCGAGAAGTGGAGGGCGTCCTTATTCGGATGAAGTGTGAATTGGACGTAAAACATGTTGCCATCCCGGAAGAACTGAAAATGCACCCAGTGACAGCCAGGATGTTGCTGTCTAGTGGTCGTTAACATTCTGGCGACATACTCTATGTAGCCGTCGGGGTAGTAACGTTGTCTCGCCTTTTGAAATGGGCATGGAAACGTGGAGATGGACACGGAAAGGTCGTCCTTTTGCAAGGACTGGCTGTGCATCTGGCCGTCCGCGAGGGATTGCACCATCTCTTCCGCGCCGAGAGCGCTGATATGCCATCGCTCTTTATCCGAGACATTTTGCAGGACCGAACGAACCCAATCTGACGCAGGATCGTTGGACAACTCTGCTCTAATACGCGCGAGGTGCTCGTCAATCAGGTTCGCAAACAGTTCGGCGATCCTCACGATTAGTTCGTCCATACCTCGGTTCCTGCCTTCCTCGGATGGCTGGTCGGGTCGATCGCTCATCGGCGCTGCGCCTTCGCGTCCTTGGTCCCGTGAGCTTGTGCCTCCCTCAGGCGGGATTCCCTTGGTCATTAGGGTCTCCTTCGAAACGCTTATACTCAGTGCTCGGCCGTCCATGTCCTTGCCGTGCAGCGAGGCTATCACCGCCTGCGCCTCCTGCTCGGTTCCCATTTCCACGAATCCAAAGCCTTTGCTGCGGCCGGTCATCGTGTCGAGAATGACCTCCGCGCTTACGACAGCACCGTGCTGAGCGAACAACTGTCCGAGCTGCGAAGCGGTTACACCGTAGCTCAGATTTCCGACGTAGAGCTTATAACCCATGAACGTGGCTCCAAGGAACGCGGTCCCCCGGCCGTTCTCTTTGAGGTCGAGGATGTGACGACTTATACCGCGCCGCGAAACCGCGAGCAACCAATTAGCCCGTCTATGTCACCCTTTGTTGGGGAATGGAATGGGGGCGCAGCTAGCCCAACCTTCGCACTTTGGCCGCCGCAACGGCCTTGGCGAGGCCAGGATGCGGTTTTCGCGCCCAGGTCTCCACTACAATTTCAACTTTGGCCGGTGCCGGGCATCTCCAGTTTCCCGG
>Ga0181520_10013012_pt1 | contig 10579 bp, 10 predicted proteins | sample PEATcosm2014_Bin_29_FD_132451 | JGI IMG/M metagenome (GOLD analysis project Ga0181520, IMG submission 132451) | Peatland microbial communities from MTU Mesocosm Facility, Houghton, MI, USA - PEATcosm2014_Bin02_30_metaG | ecosystem: Environmental > Terrestrial > Soil > Wetlands > Peat | place...
CGCAGCACGTTGAAGGTGCCGTCGATGTTGACCTCGTGCGAGGGCACCGGATCGTCGATCGAGCGCGGCACCGAGGGAATGGCGGCTTCGTGAAACACCACCGCCGCGCCGCGGATAATGGGCGCGATCTCCTCGTAATGGCGCACGTCGGCGCGCTGGAAATCGACGCGGGCCTTCACTTCCTCGAGATTGGATTCATGACCCGTCAGCAGGTTATCGATCACGACGACCTGAGGGGCCCCTTCGCGCAACAGCGCGCGGACGATGGCGGAACCGATAAATCCGGCGCCTCCGGTGACGACGTAGTGGTTCATGATGGCAGTTCGGCGATCAGGCGTTCGAGATGGCGCAGGGACTCCACGGCTATGGTCTCCGCGCCGGGCGTAAAATCGAAAACTTCGAGCGAGATCCAACCCTGGTACGAGCGCCGTCGCAGGACCTCGAGGAGCGGCCGGTAATCGTAGCTCCCGGTTCCGCAGTGGCGGCCGTCCAGTTCGTTCACGTGGATGTGGTGGATGCAGTCGAAATAGCGGTCCACCAGGACGGCGTGCGGCTCGGTTTCGTCGATGGCGTTGTGCACGTCGAACATGGTTCGCACGGCGGGACAGCCGATCTCCCGCACGATGGCGGCGGCTTCCCCCAGCGTGCGCACCACGTCGCTCTGGTCCGCGGGCAACGCTTCGAGCAGGAGGGTGACTCCGCACGCCGCGGCCCGCGGACCCACCGTGGCCAACCCCTCCATTAGATTGTGGGTGGCTTCGGCCGGGGTAAGCCCGCCGGTGGCGGAACGCTGCCGGGGCGATCCCAAGACCATCACGCCGCCGCTTCCCAGGCTGGCGCACAGCTCGATCAGCCTGCGTATGTGGTCCCAGCTTCGCGCGCGCAGGGCCGCATCGGGCGTGGTGATGTGCAGGCCCTCGGGCGCGGCCAGGAGCCAGTGCAAGCCGGCGAATTCCAAGCCTTCCGAGCACATGATGCCACCGAGCTCGCGGCGCGCGGCCGGCGAGAGCGCGGCCGGGTCCTCCGCCAGGGTGAAGGGGGCGATTTCGATCCCCGTGTAGCCGGCCCGCCGGATCTCTGCACAGGTCTCGGCGAATGGGCGTCCGCCAAAAGGCTCGTTGCACATGGAGTGGCGGAAGACCATCATTCCAGTTTACGATGAGCCCGCTAGTTTACGATGAGCCCGCTCCGCGCGGAATCCCTTTACACTGGAACCATGTCTGCTGGATACCAAGCGCTCCGCGAGGGAGCCGCCTGGCTGGATCTCGCTTCGCGCGGCCGCATACTGGCCCGCGGCCGCGACCGTGCGCGGCTGCTGCACAACATTAGCACCAACGATGTGAAGCGCCTGACGCCCGGCTCGGGCTGCTACGCGTTTCTGCTCAATCCGCAGGGGCGCATACAGTCGGACCTCGAAATCTTCTGCTTCGCGGAGCATTTTCTGCTCGCGACCGAGCCCGAGATGCGCGAGCGCGCGGTGGCGCATATCCGCCGCTATATCATTGCCGACCAGGTGGAGCTGGAGGATGTCACCGCAGCGACCTCGGCGCTGGCGGTGGAAGGGCCGCGGGCGGCCGCGGTGCTGGAAGCTCTGGGCGCGCCCGTGCCGGCCGCCGATTACGGGCATCTGCCGTGGGGCGAAATCACGGTGGCCGCCGCCAGCGTCACCGGGCAGCCGGGCTTCCGGTTCTTTCTGCCCACGGCGGATTTCGCCGCGCTGGCGAGCCGGCTGGAAGCCGCCGGAGCCGTGCCCGCTACGCCCGAGGATGCCCGCCTGGTGCGCATCGAAAACGGCAAGCCGCGCTATGGCGAGGACATACGCGATACCTCGCTGCCCCAGGAGACGCAGCAGATGCACGGCGTCAGCTTTACCAAAGGCTGTTATCTGGGGCAGGAGATCGTGGAGCGCATCCGCGCCCGCAGCCACGTCAACCGCAAGCTGGAGCGCCTGGAGCTGGATGCCGCCGAACTGCCGGCTCCCGGGACCAAGCTCGCGGTAGAAGGCGGCGAAGCGGAGGTGACCTCAGCGGTCTACTCGCCGAACCTGGGAAAGGTCGTTGCCTTGGCCTACGTGCGAGCCGGCGTCGCTCATCCGTAGTTTGTCCAGCAGCTCGCGCGGAATCCGCAGGTTGCCCTCCCAGCCGGTGCCCAGCAGGACTCCCGGCTTGACCGCGCCGTGGTAATCCGAGCCGCCCGTCACCAGCAGCCCGTAGCGCGCGGCGAGATCGAGAAACAGCTTGGTTTCGCGCGGTTCGTGATCGCTGTGATAGGCCTCGATGGCGTTCAGCCCGGCGTCGCGGAGTTCGGGCATCAGGGCCGCCACGTCGCCCACCACGCGCGTGGGATGCGCCAGCGATGCCACGCCGCCGGCCTGCCGTATGCGCGCAACGCCCTCTTCCAATTGAGGTTCGCGCCGGAACACATAACCCTTCGCAGATTCATCCAGGTACTCGTCGAAGGCCTGCCGGTAATCGGCCACGTAACCCTTCTCGATCATGATCTGGGCGAAGTGCGGCCGCCCGGTCATGCCGCGCCCGCGCGCCTCGGCTTCCTGGAGCGTGATATCCATGCCCAACTCGCGCAGGCGCTCCACCAGCCGGATGTTGCGGTCGCGCCGGGAAGCCTGCATGTCGAGCACCCACTCGCGGAAGCCATCCCAGGGGCCGCCGTTGAGAAAATAGCCCAGCAGATGAACCGAATGGCCGTTGAGCTTGGTGGAGAGTTCGATGCCGCACACCAAGTCTACGCCTGCCGCTTCGGCCAGCGGAACCGCCTGGTCGTATCCGGCCAGCGTGTCGTGGTCGGTTATGGCTAGCGCCTCGACCCCGGCGCGCACGGCTTCCCCGATCAACTCGGCGGGCGACGAGGTGCCGTCGGATTCATTGGTGTGCGAATGAAGATCGATCAAAGGATACGAGACCCGAGTGTTCCAGTGTAGCCCAGATTCGCTCCAAGCTTTCGGCTGGCGTTTCCTGGGACGAATGCACCGTCACTTCAGGTTCGAGCGGCGGCTCGTAGGGATCCGAAACGCCTGTGAAGTGGGCGATCTCACCGGCCAGAGCCTTCCTGTAGAGCCCTTTGACATCGCGCTCCACCAAGACCTCAAGCGGGCACTCCATGTAGACTTCCACAAAATTGCCCACGCGGGCGCGCACCTCGTCGCGCACGGCGCGGTAAGGAGAAATGGCGGCCACCAAGGCGATCACTCCGTTGCGGGACAGCAACTCGCAGACGAAGCCAATCCGCCGTATGTTCTCGTCGCGGTCTTCTTTGCTAAAGCCGAGGCCCTTGGACAGGTGCGTTCGCACAACGTCCCCATCCAGGACCTCGACTCGGGCACCGAGCCGGCGCAGACGCTCGCCGAGGAGCGCCGCGATGGTACTCTTCCCGGCTCCCGACAGGCCCGTGAACCAAACCGTAAACCCCTTATGCATCCGAACCAACAGGATATCGCATCGGGGCGCCCGGCCGGCTCAGCGGACGCGGTACGGAAATTCGGCGCGCTCTTCGCGCAGCACCTCCAGATCCAGATCTTGCGCCATGGAAAGATCCAGCACCCGGACGCGTTGCCCTTCACGCAGCTCCTGCAGCCGTATTTCGCGCCCGTTAGCGAAGCGCACGGCATCGCGGTAGCTGTTGACGGAGGCGGAGATCTGGGTAAAGGTCACGTTCTCCACGGGACCCACTCCCAGCTCGTTTTGCAAGCGTACCGGAATATCCTGCATCTGGAGCCGCGCGCCGGGCGGAATGCACACGGCCGCTACGGGCTCGGTCTTGGGCGGGTTGAAGAACTCCTGAATCGCGCACCACAACCCACGCCGCGCCGCCACGGGCGGCTGGGCCATGCGTTTCAGATCCGACGGTGAAGCCAGGCCCATCGACCCCGTGGGGAAGCGATGCGCCACCAGGTCCTCTCCCTCCTGAGCCAAGCGGTTTGGAACGGCCATAAGCGAGTAGTCACACATGATTTTTCGATTCCCTCCTGCCAAAAAACTCTTCTACCTTTGAGTTTCGTTTTGGCCGCCATAAATGACAAGGTGGATCTGAATTAGCCGGTTATCTATAGAACCTTCACAAAGTACGACAGAGCACGAATTCTCGGCTTGGCCCGCTGCCGTTGCACGTGGCGCCGCTTGCGCTAGCGACCGCGGGGAGCGTCCATACGCGGAGAAGGCGTCCCCGGGGCGGCTTCGTGTGCGGCGGAGGGATCGAAAATGCGCCGGTCGACCTCCTGGACGCGGTAGCCGGTGTAGTCCGGACGCGCGGCGAAGCAGTCGGCCAGGTCCGCCGCGGTGGCGTCAAAGAGGTTCAGTGGGGACATGCCGAGCAGCCGGAAAATCGTCTTGAGCAGGCCGGGAAAGCTGGAATTTACATGGGAGACGTAATTCCGCTTGAACCACGGGCCGGCGCAGAGCAGTACCGTGCGGTGTGCGTCGAGGTGGTCCACACCGCCCTGGGCATCGTCTTCGGTGATGAAAACGGCCATGTCGCGCCACCATTTGGTGCCGGAGAGGTATTCAAGGATGCGCCCCAAGGCGTAATCGTTGTCCACCACGAAGGATTCTTCGTAAGGATAGCCGCTCGAGGGGCGCGCCTCGGCCATGTGGTCGTTGGGCAAGTGCACGAAGATGAAGCGCGGCAAGTCGAGGCCCGGCTTGACGTACTTTTCGTTTATCTCGCGGATGAACGCCGCCGCGCGGTACTGGTCCGGGATGTTCATGTTGAAGCCGGGATACTGGCGCGAGGTGTTGCGATAGAGCGGATCGGGCATGGGGACATTGGTAAGGAAGCGCGCGCCGCTGGGTTCCAGGCCCGGCCCTTCATCCACTCCGGCCAATTCAAAACCTTCGCCGAAATTGTAGAAGGAGACCTGATGGCGGGCGAGATGGTGCCACAGGGTTCCGCCTTCAAGCTGATCTTCGGGGTGCACCGAGGAATCCGAGCCGGCGAAGATCAGGCGCCCGGGCGCCTCCCCCAGGCGAAAATCCTTCTCTTGATCGCTGTAGGCTGCCAGCAGGGAAGTCTCGGTCCACACGTTGGGATAGGAGCCGACCAGCCAATGGTGGCCATCCACGCTCACGTCCGAATCGGCGTAGAAGTTGTCGCTGAAGGCCCACTGGCGCGCGATGGCGTGGTGGTTGGGCGTGACGCTAGCATCCTGCAAGCTGAAGCGCTTGCCGCGGCCATCCACGTAGCCGCGCGTTCCGAAGCGGGCCAACTGCGGATTGCCCATGACGGGGCCGTTGGCGGCCTGGCGGACGTCGCCCAGGACTTCGTCGAAGGTGCGGTTCTCCTTGACGATTAGAACCACGCGGCGGATAGCTTCGGGCAGCCGCGGCGGGCGGAAGCCTTCCGGAGCGGGATTGAAGCCATTGGCCGCCATGACCTGGGCGGTCAAAGCGTCCAGCTCGCCAGGTTGCGGCAAGGGAAACATGGAGACCGATCCCATCCGCCCCACGTTTGAAAAGGCGCTGACGCCGTTGGGGCCGGCGCCGCGCCCGCGCACGTTGGCCACGATGGCGGTATTGCCGTCGAGCGCCACGCGTGCTGGAAACCATCCCGCGGGGAGGTGCCCGACGACGCGCTGGCGGCGCGTATCGATCACCCCGATGGCATCGATGCCCGCCTCGGCCACCAGCAGCCATCCGGTGGCTTCGTGGAAGGCCATGCCCACGGGAAGCACGCCGCGCAGGTTTTCGAGCCCCGGTATGCGGATGGCAATCTCCGCCTCGACGCGGTTCGTTTGTGGGTCGATGACGGTGATGGAATCGTTGGCGGCGTTGGAGACATAAACGCGGCCGGCGGCGGCCAGAACTCCGGAGGGGCTGCTACCGCCCTGGCTGGATGGCCCGAAGGGCGTCCCTGTGGGGATCATGGCTTCGAGCTTAGGGGCTGCGGGATCGGAGACATCCACCACCGCCAGGGAGTTGGCCTCCTTGACGTTGGGATCGCCCAACCCGGGCACGCGCACGGCGCCCTGTGCGGTCGGCCGTTCAGCGCCAGCGGCGGCTTCCGCGCTGGGAAAGCCGAAAGCCGGAAAGGCCAGGCCGGTGGCGGCCGCGCGCGCGGGATCGGCGCCGGGAATGGGCCGGTATTGGAACATGCCGAGGTTCGTTATGTATAATTTGCGGCGATCCGGCGAGAGCGCCAAGGCGAAGGGAAGGCGCCCCACGCGCAGGGAGGCGGTCACCTGGCGCGAGCGGACGTCTATGACCGCCACGCGGAAATTGGCCTGATCGATGACGTAAAGGACGCCACGCTGGGAGTCCAAGGCCAAGTCGCCGGTATAGCTGTCGTCGAAGCCATTCTGGTTGAGATCGATGACGCGGCGGCGACCGCTTTCGAGATCGAAAAGAGCGACGCGACCGGAGTTGCCTTCGGACATCCACAAGGTGTGCTCGCCGGAGAGAGCTAAACCCATGAAAACGCCTTGCCAATCGCCGCTTTCCGGATCGCCGTCCGAGCCTTTTGCGCGGGTTACGATCTGCCGGTCGGACCACTGCCCGGCCTTGTCGCGCTCCAGGATGGTCAGGGAATTGGCGCCCGGCCCGGAATTGGCCGTAACCACGGTTCTCCCCGAGGCGGCGACCGTGAGTCCGAAAGGACCCGGACCCGTGGCGAATTGCGCGCCGAGAGGTGCAATGGTGCGGCCGCCGGGAAGAATGGACGATCCGGTGCGCCGCAGCGCCGGCCGTTGGCCTGCCGGAGCGGTATACCACTGAGCCAGCAGGACGGCGGCGAAGGCGATTAACCCGAGGGAGGCTCTAACGGGCACATTTTCATCATATCGGAGCGGCCTTACCCGGTACCTAGTACCTGAACTTGGGCCCAAGTGTAAATGTTCTAACATTCCGGGTAATCTTTTTCCGAGTCGGTAAACAATTCCACCTTATAAGTTGTAGGCTTTTGAATTAGTATCTCAGTGTGGGGTAGCGGAGCCCGCCTCTATGTGATGCAAGATGCATCACTTGTGGGGATCTCCTGGCGCCCAGTCGGGTAAGGCGTATCGGCTGGCACGTCACGTGCTGCCAGAGTCGCGAGACGAAATGCAAGAGGGACTGGTTTCTTCGACGTTGCTAACGCTCCTCCTCAGCGAAGCCGGGGTGTGCGCCAACTCCGGGTTCAGCGACCAGTCCGCCTGGACACAAGGGCCCTTGTCATTTCAAGCACCGGTCGCCCTCGAACGCTTCGGGAACGGGCGGCGAGGGACGAACGGCGAAGGACGCCCCTATGAGTTCTCGCCTCAGCAGGGATGAATCAACGTTTGACAGGAGGAGACCAATGGCATCCACTCCCACGGTATTGCAGACTCAAAAGCCGCTTGAGGACCCGTTAGCGCATCTTCCGTGCTCGAGCATCGTCGAGTACCGGAAAAGCCAGATGATCTACAACCAGGACCAGCCGTCCACCAGCATTTACCTGGTGATCGACGGCAAGGTCAAGGTTTCGCGCCTCGCGGACGATGGCCACCAGGTTGTGGTAGACATCTATCAACCGGACGAGTTCTTCGGTGAATCGGCCTTTCTGAACCTGGCGCATCGTTCCGAGCAAGCCACGGCTCTTGAGAATACGAAGCTGATGACGTGGACGACCTCGGAGATCGAAGACATCGTCATGAAGCGGCCGCGGCTGGCGGTTGCCCTGTTGCAGATTCTCGTCCAGCGCACCATCGATTTCACGCATCGCATCGAGAGTTTTTCGGTGGACAACATCGCGCGGCGCCTGGCGCGCTCGCTGATCCGCTTTTCGGAGCGGCTGGGAGTTCCCGAAGAGGACGGCTCGATTCGCATGGTGCCGTTCACGCACGAACTGCTTTCGCAGTATGTGGGCACCTCGCGCGAGATCGTGACGCACTACATGAACCAGTTCCGCCGACAGGGCTACCTGCGGTACTCGCGCAAGGGGATTATCCTCTACCGCGACGCGTTCCGCGAGTGGCTGCGGCAGGGCACTTAGAGCTATCGCCGCAGCAGCAGAACTGTGATGTTGTCCGGCCCGCCCGCGTTGCGGGCCGCTTCGACCAGCCGAGCGCAGGTTTGACGCAGGGGAGCACCATTCGCTGAGCGGACGATGTTCTCGATCTCGAGCGGCGCTACCACCCCATGCAAGCCGTCGCTCGAAATCAGCACCAGCGATCCCGGTCCCAGTTCGACCGCGTAGGAGCGGATGGTGACGGACTTCGCCACGCCGATGGCCATGGTAAGGACGTGGCGCAGGGGGTGGGTGCGTAACTTTTCTTCGGTCATGCCGAGCGCGCGGCCGACCTCGTTGACCCACGTCTGGTCTTCGGTGATGGCGCGAAAGCCCTGCGCATCCAACAGGTAGGCGCGGCTGTCGCCCACGCTGGCGATGGAGAGGCCGGCACCGGTTTCGAGCGCGGCCACCAGGGTGGTGCCCATGCCTTCCAGGTTGGGATCGCCGCGGGCGGCTTCGAGCACGCGCTGGTTGGCGGCTTCCACAGCGGCCAGGAGCGCCGCGGGATCGCGCGCCGGCGCGGACTGCACCATCTCGGCGACGGTATCGACGGCCAGCTTCGAGGCGGTCTCGCCGCCGCGCGCGCCGCCCATGCCATCGGCCAGGGCGAAGAGGCCCAGCCCGGCCTCGATGCGGCAATAGTCTTCGTTGTTCTCGCGAACGCAGCCGCGGTCGGAGAGGGCAAAAGCATCCAGCACGGCATCCGTATTGTACCTCGGCAGTGCGGAGGCGCTGGTGTTACGCGTCAGGTGGGCAAGCTGAAGCATGCCCCACCGGGAGGCGATAGAATGAAATCGCAACATGTGGAAACGCCTGCGGCTGACGCTGGAGATGATCAAGTTCGAGCATTCGGTTTTCGCGCTGCCGTTCGCGCTGACGGGCGCGCTGCTGGCGATTCGCGAAGGCGGGCTCGACGGCGCGGAGATCGCGCGCAAATTGGCCTGGATCGTGGTCGCCATGGTGGGCGCGCGCTCGGCCGCCATGGCGTTTAACCGTCTGGTGGATGCGGACGTGGACGCGCGCAATCCGCGCACGGCTATGCGCCACCTGCCCAGAGGCCGCCTGAGCCGCGCCTTCGCGTGGAGCTTCGTGGCGATCGCGACGGTGCTGTTCTTCGTGGCCGCGGGCGAGCTGAACCGGCTGTGCCTGCGGCTGGCGCCGGTAGCCCTGGCCGTCGTGTTCTTTTACTCGTTCACCAAGCGCTTCACATCGTTTTCGCACCTGGTGCTGGGCTTCTCGCTGGGCATCGCGCCGGCGGCCGCGTGGATCGCGGTGCGCGGCTCGCTCGATCCGCGCATCCTGTGGCTGACCGCCGCGGTGACCTTCTGGACCGGCGGCTTCGACGTGATCTACGCCTGCCAGGATTATGAGTTCGATAGCGCGGAGGGCCTCTCCAGCGTGCCGCGGGCGGTGGGGATCGCGGGGGCCCTGTGGGTGGCGCGCGGGCTGCATGTATTGATGGTGCTGTGCCTGCTGGCGCTGGTGGCGGCGCTGCACCTGGGTCCGCTGGCGCTGGCCGGGGTGGCCGTGGTGATGGGGCTGCTGATCTACGAACACAGCCTGGTGAAGGCCTCGGATCTCTCGCGCGTGGATGCGGCTTTCTTCACCATGAACGGTTACGTGAGCGTGTTATTCTTTCTTTTCTGGGCCGCCGATATACTCCTCATCCGGCCGGGTGTCTAACCTATGTCCATCACCATTGACGACCCCCGCCTGATCCCCATACGGGAGAAGGTGGAGGCGGGCGAACGGTTATCGGTGGCGGATGGCGCGACGCTCTACGGAACTCGCGACATTCTGGCGCTGGGATACCTGGCCAACCTGGTGCGCGAGAGGCTGCACGGCAATCGCACCTATTACAACGTGAACCGGCACATCAACCCCACCGACGTTTGCGTGGCCAGTTGCCGGCTGTGCGCCTTCGGCAAGCGCGTGCGCGATCCCAAGGCCTACACGATGTCGCTCGAGGAGGTATGGCAGCGCGCCGGCGAGGGCTGGAGCGAGGCGGTGACGGAGTTCCACATCGTGGGCGGGCTGCATCCGGAGCTGACGCTGGATTGGTATTGCGAGATGCTGCGCGGGTTGAAGCAGCGCTTTCCGGCGGTGCACCTGAAGGCCCTGACGATGGTGGAAGTGGCGTATCTGGCGCGGCGCACGAAGATCGCGATTCGCGAAACGCTGGAGCGTCTGCGCGACGCGGGCATGGATTCGCTGCCCGGGGGCGGGGCGGAGATCTTCAACGAGCGAGTGCGGCGGATCATCTGCGACCACAAGATCGATGGCGACGAGTGGCTGGAGACCGCGCGCACGGCTCACCAATTGGGCCTGCGCTCGAACTGCACGATGCTCTACGGCCACATCGAGAACGACGAGGACCGCGCCGATCACCTGGCGCGGCTGCGCGCGCTACAGGACGAGACCGGCGGATTCGTGGCGTTTATTCCGCTGGCGTTTCACCCCGATAACACGGCGCTGCGGCACATCGGCGGCACAACGGGTTTCGACGATATTAAGAACATAGCGGTGGCGCGGCTGATGCTGGACAACATCCCGCACATCAAAGCCTACTGGGTGATGATGACGCCGCGCATCGCGCAGGTGGCGC
>Ga0181520_10013013_pt1 | contig 10579 bp, 7 predicted proteins | sample PEATcosm2014_Bin_29_FD_132451 | JGI IMG/M metagenome (GOLD analysis project Ga0181520, IMG submission 132451) | Peatland microbial communities from MTU Mesocosm Facility, Houghton, MI, USA - PEATcosm2014_Bin02_30_metaG | ecosystem: Environmental > Terrestrial > Soil > Wetlands > Peat | place...
AGTCGAGCGTTGTCATCGTTGCGGGTGAGACTGGCCGCAACAAGCAGATTGCGATTCGCGGCATCACGGCCGAGCAAGTCCGTAGAGCGCTCGATCTGTAGGCGCGGGACAGCGATCTCCGGCCAGTGCTTGTCATCCGCCGAATCCCTGTAAGATGATCCTTCACGGACCTCACGTTTCCAGGAGTGTAGATGCTGAATCTTTATGCCGTGGTGCTCACGGTGATCGTGGCCGCGCTTCTTACCGTCAGCATCTGGCAGATGCGCAAGGTGCATACCAAGGCAGACTACCTGGTGGCGGGGCGTTCGCTTCCGGCTTATGTCCTGGTGTTTACGCTGCTCTCTTCCTGGATCGGTGCCGGGTCACTGTTCGCCGGAGCGGAGAACGCCTTCCACAATGGTTTTGCTGCCTTGTGGGGGCCGGCCGGCGGTTGGGCGGGCTTGCTGATTATCTACTTTGTAGCTCCCCGGGCGCGCAAGTTCGCGCAGTTCACCATTCCTGACCTGCTGGAAGAGCGCTACAACACGGCGGCGCGAGTTCTGGGTACCATCGCCATTCTGTTCGCCTACACGGCCATCACCAGCTACCAGTTCCGCGCTGGCGGAGACATCTTGCACCTGATCTTCCCAGCCATCGCCAAGGCGCAGGGAACGGTCATCATCGCAGTGTTCGTCATCGCGTTTACGGCGCTTGCCGGCATGGCCTCGGTGGCCTACATGGACGTGGTGATTGGAGTGCTCATCTCGGTCATCGGCTTCATTGCCCTGCCGGTGTTGTTCGGGCACATTGGCGGGTGGAGTGGTTTGCACAACGCGCTGCCCGCCACACACTTCACCCTCTTCGGAGAATGGGGAATGAAGGGCGGGCAGGGAGTTCGCGATCACAAAGAGGCGCTCATTCGCGCCTTGGAATATTTCCTGCCGACCTTCCTGCTCATGATTGGCAACCAGTCCATGTACCAGAAGTTCTTCTCCGCCAAGAGCGAAAAAGATGCCAGCATTGCGGTCGTGGGATGGGTCTTCGGAACCGTGGTGCTGGAGACGCTGATCGTGAGTATGGCGGTGGTGGGCTCAGGACTGTTCGCCCTCTCGCTGGTTCCCACCGCAGACTTTGCCCCGCGTGGGATCATTCCCTTCACCGCACGCCACTTCCTGCAACCACTGGTGGGCGCGCTGCTGATGGGAGCGGTGTTTGCCAAGGTCATATCAACCGCGAACAACTATCTGTTCTCGCCCGCCACCAACCTGATCAATGACGTGTACACCCGTTTCATCCGCCCGGACGCCTCCCAGAAGAACGTGCTCTTGGTCTCGCGCTTCCTGGTGGTGGGTTTAGGGTTCTGGGCACTGGCGCAGGCCATCAAGCTGACTTCCGTGCTGGCCAAGGCCATGTACGCCTACACCATCTACTCGGCGGCCATTACTCCGGTGGTGATGGCGGCATTCTTCTGGCGGCGCGCCACCCGCGAGGGCGCGGTGGCCTGCCTGCTCTCAGGCACGGTGATCACCGTGGCCTGGGATACGGTGAAGACGCATCTGCCGAAAGTGATCGGCGAGCGCGATGCAATTTTCCCGGCGCTGATCGTGAGTGTAATCGCCCTGGTGGTGGTGAGCTTACTCACCCCGCGGCCGACCCGCGAGCAGATTGCCATGTTCTACGAATAGGGTGCTGAAGTCCGCTCGCACGAAGAGGAGGTGCCAGCATTGTCATGGACTTCGGTAACATTACTTAATAGGTAAATGTTTTCTGCCATACAATAACCGGGAAGTAAATCGTTTGCATCTCCCTGCAACCATGTACTATCCGGTTACCGGGTGGGGTTCCAACGATTGACCGTTGTGCCAATCCTCGTCCAAGCTAGGTTGCCGTACCACCACTGTTCTCTCCTGCTCCGCTGTGCTTCAATATTCCACATGTCCAAGCCCGTCGGCTACATTGCAGATCACCTGCGGCGCGTTTTGATCAATGGGGCAAGCGCTCCCCACACGGAGGGAGTGCAGAAGTTTTTCAAGGATGAGATCCAGTCGCGGGGATGGTGCACCAACGAGTTGCGCAAGCTGGCACGGCGATTCACCCGCACAATTCGCGCCGAAGAGGGACTCGACTACCTCGTGCAGGTTTCGGACAATCTCTTCCATGGCGCCGTGCTTGAGGAGAAAATTCTGGCCGTGCTGCTGCTGGAGCCGTGCGTCAAGGAATGCAGCGCCGCACACTTCAAGCTCTTTGAGCAATGGCTGGATCGGGTGAGCACCTGGGCCGATCATGATGGGCTTGTGCAATACCTCATCGGACCCATGATGGTTGCCGATCCGCGCAGACTACGGCGCGTGTTTGTGTGGTCACGCTCGCCGAACCGCTGGCGGCGGCGCGCCTCGGCCGTGGCGCTACTGCGCGGCACCAACCAGGGATTGTTCTGGGACGAGGTGCAGCAGATCACCCATACGCTGCTGGAAGACAACGATGACATGGTGCAGAAGGGGCTGGCGTGGCTGCTGCGCGAGACCGCGCGCTACGACGGCGCAAGGACGATTCCGCTGCTTATGTCGATCCGCGAGAAGGCTCCGCGTTTGGTGCTGCGTACGGCCTGCGAGCGGCTCTCCGCCGAGCAGCGCGCGCGCATCCTGGCGCGCTGATCCCACACCGCCTATCGCGAGGCGCAGCCTCCGCGAACGCGCATCTGTTGCAAGCTGAGCTTTGCCTGTCCATTTCCCTTGGCGGCCGCCGAGCGCAAGAGCAACTGTGCCTGGTCACAGCTCCTGACAACGCCGTTGCCCAGCTCATACATCGTTGCAAGCTCAACGGGCGCTTGTGGATTTCCCTTGCCCACGGCCCGCCACAACCATGCGGCGCGCGCCTCAGCATCGCTGGCTTTTGCGGCACGATTCATCTCATCGGCGCCGGGCACGGTGCGTCCACCACGTGAAGTGACGGGTGGGTACGCTCGCAGTTTTGCCACGGAGTCACGGGCTTCGTCCGGGTGGTCTCCGGCTGGGGCGCTCATTGCCGGAGGGCGGCTGGTGCTCGCTTCCAGAGCGGTCTGCGCGGGCGTGGTTTTCGCCTGCTGGACCGGTAGGTTGTGATTCGCATTGGGACTTCCCTGAACCGCTTGCGGCGCACCGGCAGTTGGCGATGCAGGAGGCAACCCGAGATCCTGGCTGGTGTTATCGGCGGCAACGGCAGGGGGATTTTTCGCAGCGGCTTTCTCCTGTGGCGGCAGTGTCATTGAGCCATTCTGCAGGTAGGCTTGGCCGTAGTCGCGGATGGAGCGCCACTGAATTCCTGCCAAAATGGCTACGGCCGCAAACACCGCAAGCGCGATGTTGCGCCGGAGATGGGATTCCGGCTCGGCTTCTTCATCCGCGAACTCGGACGCACGATCATCAGTGAGGCCGAGGAACGAAGGGCCGCTCACACCGGTGCGCGAAGTCCCCTCGTCCTCGGGGATAAGGCTGCGAGGGGTTTGCGGCTGGGTCGTCGGGTCGCCCTGAGCGTCGGCGGGGACCTCGTCCGCGGCTGCTTCGGCATCTACGCTCCAGCGCGGGAATTGGTCCCCACTCCCACCCAGACGTTCGGCTTCCAGCTTGGCCCGAACTTCAGAGTGCGTTTGGCTGCCATGGCGGAGGTCATGCAACTCGGCCTCGCGCTCGAGGTGGTCGTGTACCTGCTCGAGCAATTCAGGCGGGGGGTGAAGGCGGCGATCCGTACCGCTGACGGCGATCAGGGGAATCTGGTTATCGAATTCGATGACCTCGGGCGGAAGGTCCGCAGTGGCTTCCAAATGTCCAGAGTGCGGTTCGCTGCGGGCAGGATCTCGCCAGAACTCTTCCGGCAATTCGTTTGCGCTCGGCTCCAGTCTTCTTCCACACTGTCCGCAATAGCGGTTGGTCGCGGGATTCTCCGCTCCACAACTTTCACATCTCAGGGCCATAACCACTCCACGACTGTGTCTTTGGTGGGTTGGATGCGAATGGCGTGATTTCCGCTGTCAGAGAGGCCGGGATGCCAGATGCCTAACTTGCTCCGACGGCCTTTTGCTGCTTCTGGTTTTTGGCCACCCAAACGGCCAGGCGCCAGCTCAGCAGCGCGACCAGAACCGCGAGGTAGAGCAGCGGTTCCCGCTTGTCACGCTTGACGAGCCAGTAGAAGTGAATGGCTCCAGCGGCAGCTGCACCATAGACCAAACGGTGGAGGCGGATCCAGTTTTTCCCGAGTGAGCGGATTGCCTTTTGCGTGGAGGTCAGGGCCAGCGGAAGCATCAGCAGCCAGCTTAAAGTGCCCATGGTGATGAAGGGTCGCTTGGCCACATCATGAATCATGGCGGCAATGTTGAAGCTCTGATCGAGAACCAGGTAAGTGAGCAGGTGGAGGGTGCCGTAAAAGAAGGCGAAGAGACCTAAGAGACGCCGGTACTGGATGAGCCACAACATCCCGCTCCACTTGCGCAGGGGAGTGATGGCGAGCCCTGAGAGAAGCAGGATCAGGGTGGTCAGTCCCGTCTGGTGGGTTACGCGCTCCACAGGATTCGCACCAAGGTTTGCGGTGAAGGCTCCGACGAAGAGGTTTGCCAATGGAATGAGGCAAGCGGCCCAGACTATCGGCTTGAGAACTTGGTTTCGCGTCATCGTAAGCATTGTACCGTTTGGACGGCGCGGCCAGCGCAGCCGAGAAATGCACATAGAACGAGCCGATGAAGAAGAGTACAGACTTGATGCGATCTCCTTTGCACTCAGGATTGTGAGTGCCTTTTCCACATTGCACTGTTTTTAGGGAATTGACCTGACCCAAGGGGCATTCTAGTCTGGGACTCGCCAATCGACATCGTGGCGTCAGAGGTGGGGCATGGGAGAGTTCCTCGCCAATTAATTCCCCCCAAATTGAATGGAAAGAAGGAACTGCTTTTGCGACTGCGGTTTAGCCGGAAGCGCTGACCTGAGACAAATTCAGCCACCAGGATAATCCACAGACAGGGACTCGCATGGACTGAGAATTTGAATTAAAATACAACATATTGCGGTGGCCTCTTGACTAGCACAACATAAAGAGCTATTTTCGCAACCCAGTACTTGTTGACGACCTTTTGGGCAACTAGCCTTCGAGGTCAGTTCGAGGGTTAACTTCAGCCAATTCTGCCCTCGCTTGGCGTTGGCTGGTGAACGCCAAAGCATTTCAGGTATCCGCCATTACGAATGACGGAGTGCCGGAAGTATCTATCTCTCATAGCTTGTTCCGAAGCGCTCGTCCACGGAGTGGCAAGTTTGCTTGGGGAGTTCAGGACGCCGGTGCCGCCGCCAGTATTTTGCGGCTCGCCGCGATCCCTTGCCCCTATTTTCAGGATGTAACCACAGAGCCTTATGAGCCGGTTTCTCGAATCGGCTTTGCATTGCAATCGATTGAAGGAGCATTACGATGGCCGAAGTAACCGAAAAGAACACTGCCGCCAACCCGGCCCCCGCGTCCGACGCCGACGCCGTTGGCGTGCGTACGGCCTCCGCGCAACAGGAAAAACATCAGGCTCCTGGTCTGGCGTTCACACGCCGCTTTACCCAGCCTAGCGTGTCGCCCTACGACAAACTGACCTGGGAGCACCGCACTGCGGCGATCACCGACAGTAAGGGAGCCGTAATTTTTGAACAGAAAGACGTTGAGGTTCCCAGCGAATGGTCGATGACCGCGACCAACATTGTCGCCAGCAAGTATCTGCACGGGCAACTGGGCACGCCACAGCGCGAAACCGGGGTGCGGCGGCTGGTCTCGCGAGTCGCGGAGACGATTCGCGACTGGGGCCTCAAAGATGGCTATTTCCGCAGCGAAGAGGACGCTACGGTCTTCCACGACGAGTTGGTGTACCTGCTGCTGAACCAGTATGCGGCGTTCAATTCGCCGGTGTGGTTCAACGTTGGCTGCGACCGCAGCGAACCGAACTCTGACGCGCAGAACTGGCACTGGAGCCCAGAATCCAAACGCATTGAATTCGGGGTAACTGGATACAGTTATCCGCAATGCTCGGCGTGCTTCATCAACAGCGTACAGGACTCGCTGGATTCGATCCTGACGCTGGCGAAGACCGAAGGCATGTTGTTTAAGTGGGGTTCTGGTACGGGGACGAATCTATCTCCTCTACGCGGATCGATGGAGATTCTCTCCGGTGGCGGGCAGGCCTCGGGACCACTGAGCTTTATGAAGGGTTTTGACGCCTTTGCCGGAGTGATCAAGTCAGGTGGCAAGACCCGGCGCGCGGCGAAGATGGTGATCTTGAATATCGACCACCCGGACATCGTGCAGTTTATCGAGTGCAAACAGAAGGAAGAGGCCAAGGCGATTGCGTTGGCGTCGGTGGGATACGACGCGAGTGGACCGGACTCGGAAGCCTACAGTTCGATCTTCTTCCAGAACGCTAACAACTCGGTCCGTGTCACCGATGAGTTCATGCAGGCGGTGGTGGAAAACAAGGATTTCACGACGCGCAGTGTGCGCGACCGCACTCCGGTGCAGACCTTCAAGGCGCGAGACCTGCTGAACAAGATCGCCAAGGCGACCTGGGAGTGCGGCGATCCAGGCATGCAATATGACACCACGATCAACCGCTGGCACACTTCGAAGAATTCGGCGCGGATCAATGCCTCAAATCCATGCTCGGAATATATGTTCCTCGACGATTCGGCGTGCAATCTCTCGTCCTTAAACCTGTTGAAGTTTGCGTCCAACGGCGTATTCGACGTTGAGATGTACAAGCATGCGGTTGAGATCATGATTACAGCGCAGGAGATCTTGGTGGATCACTCGGGCTACCCGACCGAGGCGATCGGGCGGAACTCGCACGACTATCGTCCGCTAGGCCTGGGCTACGCCAATCTTGGTGCGCTGCTGATGGCGACCGGACTTCCGTATGACTCCGATGCGGGACGTGATTATGCGGCCTGCCTGACGGCAATTATGTGCGGACAGGCGTATCTGCAGTCCTCACGGATTGCCGGGTCGTGCCCAACGCTATCCTCGGCGACTGAATTGACCGCGCGTGTCGAACATACGGACGGCGCCTGCCCAGGGTACTTCGTCAATCGCGAGCCGTTCCTGGAAGTGATCCGCATGCACCGTGCCTCGGTGGCGAAGATCAGCAAGGCGAATGTTCCGGCCTCGCTATTGGAAGCCTCGCAGAAGGCATGGGACGAGGCGTTGCAGCATGGCGAAAAGTTCGGATACCGCAACGCGCAGGTTACTGTACTGGCGCCGACGGGAACCATCGGTTTCATGATGGATTGCGACACGACGGGCGTGGAACCGGATCTGGCCCTGGTGAAGTTCAAGAAGCTGGTTGGTGGCGGCATGATGAAGATCGTCAACAACACGGTTCCAGAGGCTCTGTTCAAGCTAGGCTACACTGCGGATCAGGCGGATGCGATCGTAACCCACATCGACAAAGAGGCAACCATTGAAGGTGCGCCGCACCTTAAGCCGGAACACCTTCCGGTCTTCGATTGTGCTTTCAAGCCGACGAAGGGTACGCGCAGTATCCTTCCGATGGGGCACTTGAAGATGATGGCGGCGGTGCAGCCGTTCATCTCCGGTGCCATCAGCAAGACGATCAACATGCCGAAAGAAGCCACCGTGGATGAGATTGCCGATACTTACGTAGAGGCGTGGAGGCAGGGAATCAAAGCGGTGGCGATCTATCGCGACGGATCCAAGCAGAACCAGGTGCTCACTACGAAGAAGCCCGCCGCTCCGGTGGTGGAAGAGGACGAGGATCTGGACGGGCCGCCACGCGCGCGGCGCAACAAACTGCCCGACGAGCGCTTCTCGGTCACACATAAATTCAAGGTGGGATCGCACGAGGGCTACCTCACAGTAGGTCTCTACAAGAACGGAATGCCGGGCGAGTTGTTTATCACCATGGCCAAGGAAGGCTCGACCGTTAGTGGATTGATGGACAGCTTTGCATGCGCGGTTTCGATTGCGCTGCAGCACGGAGTTCCGCTACGTCTGCTGGTCAACAAATTTGCCCACACCCGGTTTGAACCGAGCGGCTGGACGCAAAATCCGGAGATCGGTTATGCCAACTCGATCATGGACTATATCTTCCGCTGGCTGGACCTTCGCTTCCTTACGGGAGAACAGCAAAGCTTGTTCGACGATCTTCGCCCACGTTCGCACGCGCATCCCGCCGAGCCCGCTGCGACCGCGATCGCTGCGGTCAGCGCACAGCCCTCGCTCTATGAATCGGGCACGCCGTCGGGCAGCAAATCCGGACACGCCTCGGATGCTCTGAGCGAGGTTGTCAACCTGGGCGATGCTCCTAGCTGCCATGTGTGCGGAGCGATTATGACGCGTAACGGCTCGTGCTACCGCTGCCAATCCTGCGGTTCCACGAGCGGATGTTCATAGGAACTTATGCTTTTAGGATGATGATAATTGTTGAGTGCACCATAAGTCTGGAGTCAGGCATACCATAAGTTTGAAGTAAGTCTGAAGTTGCTGTGTGTGGGGTCGAAGAAGTAGGAAGCCTTAATATGTTCACGCTGATCGCGCTTGGAACGGGCACAGCTTATCTTTACAGCGTCATCGCTACACTCGTGCCGCAGATGTTTCCGGCATCGTTTCGTGGCGAGGGCGGCCAGGTCGACCTTTACTTTGAGCCAGCTGTGGTCATCATCGCGCTTGTTCTGCTTGGATAGGTGATGGAACTGCGCGCGCGCAGCCAGACCAGCAGTGCCATTCGTGCATTGCTTGGCCTAGCCCCGAAGACACCCCGGCGGCTCGATGAACACGGCCATGAAGCGGATGTGCCGCTCGAACAGGTGCAGGTTGGCGACCGGCTTCGCGTCCGGCCCGGAGAAAAGGTTCCAGTCGATGGTGTCGTATTGGAGGGGCACAGCTCAGTCGACGAATCGATGATCACCGGCGAGCCGATCCCGATTGAAAAAGACGCAACGGCGAAGGTCACCGCCGGAACTGTCAATGGAACGGGCGGATTCGTGATGCGTGCGGAACGCATCGGCGCGGACACGCTTCTGGCGCAGATCGTGAAAATGGTGAGTGAAGCACAACGGTCCCGCGCACCCATTCAGCGGCTGGCGGATCGCGTTTCGTCGTACTTCGTCCCTGTCGTGATTGTTTCCGCAATCATTACCTTTGCCGTCTGGTATCTTGTCGGGCCACAGCCGCGCTTTGCGCATGCATTGGTCAATGCGGTTGCCGTTCTGATCGTGGCCTGCCCATGCGCTCTGGGATTGGCGACTCCCATGGCCATCATGGTTGGGACCGGACGCGGGGCACGAGCCGGTATCCTGATTCGCAATGCTGAAGCTTTGGAATTATTTGGAAAAGTCGACACGCTCATTGTCGATAAGACAGGGACCCTTACCGAAGGTAAGCCAACTCTCAGCTCCGTCCTTCCGCAGCCGGGAATCAGTGCCGACACAGAGGGCTTTAATTCAGTGACCGGCAAAGGTGTGACAGGAACGGTCTCGGGCAAGCTGATTGCAGTTGGAAATGCCGAGATGTTTCACGCCTTATCGATCGATCCGTCGCCCCTGGTCAAGCAGGCTGACGCTCTGCGAAAAGAAGGGCAGACGGTGATGCTGGTTGCCGTGGATGGCAAGGCAGCGGGTCTTGTGGCCGTCTCCGATCCGCTCAAGGATTCAACCCCGGAAGCGATTCGGGAGTTGAAAGCCGTCGGCCTGAAGATCATCATGGTCACGGGTGACAATGCGACTACGGCCCAGGCAGTGGCAGGCAAAGTCGGCATCGAGTTCGAAGCTGACGTGCTGCCGGAGAAGAAAGCCGAAGTCGTCAAAGCGTATCAGCAACAAGGCGCGATTGTCGCCATGGCGGGGGATGGCGTGAACGATGCTCCAGCGCTCGCACAGGCCGACATCGGCATCGCGATGGGAACCGGCACCGATGTGGCCATGGAGGCCGGCGGCACCACGCTGCTAAAAGGCGATTTGCGGGCCATTCTCCGAGCACGGCGTCTCAGTCTCACGACCATGCGCAATATTCGGCAGAACCTGTTTTTTGCCTTCATTTACATCGTGGTTGGTGTACCGCTTGCTGCCGGAGTGCCTTTCCCAGCATTCGGACTGCTTCTGAACCCGATGATTGCTGCTGCGGCCATGAGCTTTAGTTCCGTCTCCGTGATTGCGAATGCACTCAGACTGCGCGCCTCAGAGTCATGAACGCAGGCTATCTCCCTGTTCGCAGGCGCCTACGAACAGACGACCGGGAGGAACCCTGGACTACTTAGGGTTCCTCCTCTCTCGTCGTTGATGCCCATAAAGCTCCTCGATGAAGACGGCGTCAAGCGGCCCGATTCCGAGAGAATAGATCGGTCCCGTACAGGGTGTCGATCATAACCTGGACATGGAGGTCATCCCTGAGGTTCCCCTCCCGAATTGCTTCGCGCAAAGTCCCGATGACACCCTCGCGCCGTGGACGAATCCGACGATCACAAAATGCATGTGCAAGTTCCTGGTCTGATTGAGCCTCGGCCAACAGCGATCTGATTAAACGCTCATGTTTGCTTCGAAAGAATTTGGCCTGGATACGCAATGGTTGTTGCAAACTCTCAAGAGCATCTGCA
>Ga0181520_10013015_pt1 | contig 10579 bp, 5 predicted proteins | sample PEATcosm2014_Bin_29_FD_132451 | JGI IMG/M metagenome (GOLD analysis project Ga0181520, IMG submission 132451) | Peatland microbial communities from MTU Mesocosm Facility, Houghton, MI, USA - PEATcosm2014_Bin02_30_metaG | ecosystem: Environmental > Terrestrial > Soil > Wetlands > Peat | place...
CCAAGCAAGCCATCCGTCAGCACGGCAACACCACCGCCTGCGCCGCCACCATAGTTGGAGGCAAAATTTCCAGGCCCCACGGAACTGGGAGACATCCCGGCGATCAGGCTGTTGGCCGCCACCGTCCAGTTGGGTGTGAACGGACTGGCTTGGTTGGTCGTGGCAGTTGAAGTGACCAGCATCGACGTGCCGGGACTGGGATACACCTCAAATTCATATAGCGAGTCTCCATAAATTGTATTGCGCTCCGTGCAATAAACACGCACAAAACGCCCGCTGCCCAGCGCCGCCAGATCGTTGATGCCGCCGGGACCATTGGTCGTCGAATAGACTGTGTTCCAGGTGTTGTTATCCGGGGACAGTTGGATGGAATAACTCTCAGCAGAGGCGGTTTCCCAAATCAGCCTGACCCGGGTGATTTCCTCGACCGATCCCAGGTCCACCGTGATCCATTGGGGGTCGCTGAAACTCGAAGACCAGCGCGTGGTCACATCTCCATCCACGGCCGCGCTGGCCGGATAGCTGGATGATTCAAGCGCTGAAGCCGACGCCGGCTGGTTTTTGGCAGTGTTGTTGGTGCTGCAGACTTGCACGCGGTCCAGTTCGATCCAGTTGATATTGAATGACGGGCTGAGCACTTCCAGCCGCAGAGCCTTGCTGCCGGCGCCACCGGCCAGCGGAACATTGGGCAGTGTGACGGTCTGCCAGGTTTGCCAGCCGCCGGTGTTCGGCACTTGAATCGTGCCCAGCACGGTGCCGTCCAGCCGTACCCGTATTTGTCCGCCACTCACCAGCGAAGCGACCCGCAAACTGATGTTGTAAATGGCTTCTGAATCCGGTACGTTGACCGTATATTCCAGCCATTCACCGCTGTTGACATAGCCCACGTCATAACCGCCGCCGACGTCCGTAGTGCTTTCAATGCCCACGTCATCGGACCGGTATTGCCCACCTTGATTCCCAACCACGGTATTATAGTAGGCCACACTCTCACCCCCCGTGTCATAGTCCTCGGCCTGAACGCGTCCGGGAAGATTCTTAACCACGCCCCCGAAAGGTTGTTGCGGTTGCGAATAGACCTCGAATTCCAAAAGCGAATAACCATTCCCGGGCGACACTTGGGTCGTTGCATATACCCTCACGTACCGGCCCCGGCCGGAAACCAAAATATCCTCAATTCCGCCCATACCGGCGTTATTGGTGTATATGCCCGTCCAGTTAATTGCATCGGGCGAAATCTGAATGGTATAACTGCTCGCATAATTGGTGTTCCATTGCAGCCGGATACGCGAGAGATTCTTCATCAAGCCCAGATCCACGGCGATCCATTGCGGATTGCTGGTGAGCGAACCCCAGGCGGTACTCGTGTCGCCGTCCACGGCGGCCGTGCCGGGTGTGTTGGTGGAATACACCGAGGAAACAGTCACCGGCTGATGGAGGGCGGCATTGGCCAGGTCACTGGAAGGAATTGCCGGGCTTACAGAGAAATTTCCATTTAAGCGGAGATCACGGGACGAAGCGCCGACCATGACTTGGAAAGTTCCGGGTGTGACAATCCAGCCGCGCGCCGTGGCGTCCCAGTTGGCGAGGTCTTCCCAGTTCAGATTAAAGATGACATGCCGGGTCTGCCCCGGGGTCAGCGTGATTTTTTGAAAACCTTTCAGCAATTTGGGCGGTTCATTGGCCGCAGCAGGAAAACCCAGGTAGAGTTCCGCCACTTCTGCCCCGGTCCTGGTGCCGGTGTCGGTCAGGTCAAAGCCTATTTGCACCTGTCCGGTTGCACTCACAGCGCCAACCGTGAGGTTGCTGTAACCAAAGGTGGTATAGGTTAATCCAAAGCCGAACGGAAACTGGGGCGTAATATTGTTCGCATCATACCAACGGTAGCCAACTTGCAATTCTTCCGAATAGGTGGAGTGGCCCAACACACCCGGCCATTGTGCTGGCGTACTCGCACAAACCTGGCTGGACGACATCGGGATCGTAATTGGCAGCTTGCCGGACGGATCTACATCGCCAAACAAAACCTCGGCCAGTGCGTTCCCGTTTTCCTGTCCTGGATACCACGCAAATAGAATGCCAGCCACCTGATTTGCCCAGGGCATCAGCGTGGCGGAGGATGAATAAATCACCACCACGGTATTCGGATTGGCCGCGGCGACCGCGCTGATCAGCGCGTCCTGACCATTGGGCAACGAAAGATTCGACCGGTCGGAACCTTCACTGGTTTGCTGGCCCACACAGACGATCGCAACATCGGAGGTGGACGCAAGTTGGGCTGCCGCCGAAACACTGGCGCCATCCCCCTGGCTATAGTTCACAGTGATGCCCACCCCGGCGCGGTTGGTGATGCCAGCCAAAGGCGTGATGTTATACGGCAGATTAACCCCCGCCGAACCAGCCCCCGTGAAGATTGGCGCTACGCTGGCGACCGACCCGATCACCGCGATGGAATGGATTGAAGCGGTGTTCAGCGGCAGCAGGCCGCCGTTGTTCTGGAGCAGCACGGTTCCCTGCGCGGCGGCCGCGCGCGCGAACTGTGCGTGCGCGGTGCTGGTCACCGTCGAATTAATGTTGCCGGTGCTGGGATTGTCGAACAGTCCGGTTTGAAACATGCTTGTGAGGGTGCGTTGCACCATCCCGTTGACTTCGGAGGCAGGCATGTCGCCAGACTGAATCGCATTGGTCAGCAAACCGCTGGCGAAATAGCCGGAAGACATGTCCATATCCAGACCGTTATTCGCCGCCGCCGCCGTGGTGAAATCCGCGCCCCAGTCGCTCATGACGAAGCCGTTGTACCCCCACAACTTTTTCAAGGTCGCGTTGAGAAACTCCGATTCACAAGCATAGCGGCTGTTCACCCGGTTATAGGAGGCCATCACAGCACCGACACCTGCCCGCACCGACGCCCGAAACGCCGGATAGTACACTTCCTGCCGGGTACGTTCATCCACGTCCGCGCTCATCAACTGGCGTTGGGTTTCCTGGTCGTTGCACACAAAATGTTTCGCCGTGGCGATGACCCCCTGGCTTTGAATGCCTTGGATTTCCGCCGCCGCCATTGCGCCGGAAAACCGCGGGTCTTCACCGGAACCCTCAAAATTTCTTCCGTCTTCATAAACCCGCGCGTCATTCATCATCGGCCCAAGCAGCACGCTTACGCCTTTCCCCCGCGCTTCCATCCCCAGCAGGCTGCCGAATTGTCGCGAGAGCGCCACGTCCCAGCTCGCCGCAATGGTGATCGGTGCCGGGAAAGCCGTGACATTGTTCGCCCCATCCGCAACTCCCGCCGGACCGTCCTGCAAATAAATCGCTGGGATGCCCAACCGCGTGTTTGCCGGAATAACGCCGGCGTAACCACCGCCGCTCCCGCCGGACACCATGGCGGCCATATCGCTGAAGGTCATGGCGTTAACCAGCGAGACTGCGCGTTGACTGGCCGAAAGCGTGGTGTTCGTCCACGACTGCGCATAAAGCCCGTTTGCCATGCCAAAGCTAATGGTGAGCGCAAGCCATAACCGAAATCTCCCGTTTGAATGCCTGGCGCGTTGCCGACAAACGGGGTTCATCTCAACAAAAGCCCGGCGATGAACGCCACTGTGTTTTCCAATGTGAATTCTCATTATTATTTATGTTGGCAGACCTGGTTAAAGCCGGACTGGAATTATGGGGGTTTGTGCGTGAATCTGTCGGCCAATATTGATCCAATTAACTGAAGCCACTCGGCCGTGTCGCGTTTTTGGATTGGCAATGTTGGTGATATTATATCCATTCGTGGCGGCAGCCATCAGCGTGTAAATCGAACAGGCACCGGCCCTCATTTATTGCAGCCGGAAGTGGCATCCGCGTATGGAACTGGGGAGACATCTCGGCGATGACCAACACCGCAGGAGCTTTGTAAACGAAGATTAACAACGCCAGACTTGCCAGTCTCGCTGCATGTTTCCGTGTCCGATCTTGGGCTCATAGGTTCATCGTGTATAAAATGGTTGCTGAAAGCATCTCATTTATCAGTTTTTAAGACCATCACGAGAGTTCGGGAGCAGTTTCCGGGTTTTGGGGTGCAAAACCGGTTTCGGCATTCGTGCGACCGGCTGGCTCATTTATTAGCCGGTTGAAAGAGTGAAACTTTGAACGGAACAGACAGTCCCAAAAGCGCAATGACAGGGACCTCAATTAGCCTTCAAGGCCAAAGCGGGGCGGAAATGGCAGTGGTATTCCACTTCCTCGTAGTTGCTCAAGGCAGCTACCGCATTTCATCAGAACAAGGTAATCGACAACTTCGATTTTGAGAAAATGTCTGTTCGGGTGGTTTTGAACTATTGAAAGACAATCATTGAGTTTGGAAGCTCGGTTGAATACTGCCAAGCTGTAATTTTCAACCTGAGCAATATTTACCCGCGAATCAAAACGCACTGGCAGTGGATGAATTACATTACCGGCAAGAAAAAGGCCTGCCACACTCTGGTGGCAGGCCCCCCCATTTTCCAAAACATCTCAACTGATGCTTTCCGTCTCCCACAAACAAGTCGGGACAAGTTCGTTATTGAACCTTCACCCGGAAAAACTTTTGCGCACCGGTTGGCGTCACCAGATAGGGCGACTGAGCCGTGTTGGTGACCCACGGTCCGGTCAGGTTGGTGGCTTCCAGCAACGTGCCTGGCGACCACTGCAATTTTAACTGGCGGTTGACGAACAGCGCGGCAGTGGGTTTGACCCCTCCGGCTACGATCGCTCCCGGCTGGAACAATTACACGGTGGGCACTGATGCGTTTGGTGGACAGGCAGGCTACGCCTGGTTTCAGACCTTGCTGCCGACAATTTCATCGGCCAGAGCCGAGATCGTCAGGTTTGGCAGTGTGGATGACAACGGCTGGGTTTACTTGAACGGAATGCTGCTGACTACGAATTGCGGTTGGAATGTTTCCTTTAACGCCGACTTGACGAGCGCCTGGAACGCCAGCGGTCCCAATGTACTCACCATCCTCATACAAAATACCGGGAACATCGGCGGACTTGATTCGGCAGTGACTTTCAGCGCTTACCAGAGCAAGACCACGCTGAACAATTGGGTGCAGCAGGGCGGCCCCGGCAATCCCAGCGCGACCACAGGCTGGCAGACGCTGCAAAGCGGCATGACATTCAGCGGCCCCCAGTTCTTCAAAAGTACGTTTACCGCTTCGCCGTTCGGAACCACGGGCACGGACCCGATGTGGCGGGTGACGACTTCGGGACTCGCGCATGGTTCGGTTTGGGTGAATGGACACAACCTCGGGCGTTATCCGGAGAAGGTTGCAGCGCCTGGCGTTTACATTCCTGAATGCTGGCTGAACGCGGGCGCCAATGCGAATACGCTGATGATCTACGACGAGAGCGGTAACCTACCGACCCAGGTCCAAGTGCGGCCTGAAGCCGCCGTCAGCCGCGACGTGGTAATCTTTCAAAGCGCGCAGATAGTGACAACCTCGGAGCCGCCGCAGCCCAAGTGACTTTGACCGGGAATGCTTCTGGTCTCCGGCCGCAATCGGTTACCAGGTCAAACGCTCTGCTAGCAGTTGCGGAGAGACAACGACGGGTGTCTCCATAATTAGCGCTAGATTTTTGATCTATTGCGTCTGCCGACTGGAAACGAGATGTCTTCGTGAGGCTCAAAAGAGGCTCAAAAAGACTTGCAAAGTCCAACCATTGCGGCATTCTCATCCGATATTGAAGCAGCGGCTCGCTCGTTTGAACGTCAATTTCTGGCGTTGCGGGGTACAATGGTGGGGTACAATGAGCAAAACGAAGAAAATTTGATTCGTAAGTCGTTGATTATAAAGCCCACGTGGCGGAATTGGCAGACGCGCTAGATTCAGGTTCTAGTGAGTAACATCATACAGGTTCAAGTCCTGTCGTGGGCACCACTTTTTGACTTCGGGATACCGCCTGACATGGAATGAATTCCCTCTTGTTTGATTATGGTCTTACTGTTTTTAGAACCAATACCAAACTTGCCGGGCAGCAAAGCTTCGCGCTCAGCTTCGTGCTGAAGGCACAACTGGTGTTTCCGTAAAAAAGAAAATGGCCGGAGATTACTCCGGCCATTTCGCAGACAACCTGTTGACAGGGTTCAGAAACCAACTTTTGAGAAGGCCGCCCCAACCCCGGACATGGGCTTGAAAACTTTGTCCGTCTTTGTCCTTATTTGTCCTGTGGGTGCCTTGTTTTTCGGCGCAAACTTTTTGCCCCTGCCTCCACTTCCAAGGCAAGGTTTGCCGACAAAAAAACTGGCGCCAGCAATTCTTTCCGGGCCGGCAATTCGCTTTCCGATTTCCCGGACCGGGGACGGAATTTATTTCCGGGCAGCAGCCGGCACAACTCATTTTTGCCGGCCAAATTTGACGCTGACACGGCGCAAAAATCGCCGGAAATTTTTAGAATAGCTGGCATCGTAATTGCCTTAAGCAGCATGACAAAAAATAAAACGGTCAGCACAAACTGGTATCAATAAAAGACTCCCCAACTGCCATGAATACGCAAACGATTTCAGGATATGATTTGGAAACTGCCGAACAGCAGCTTGCGAGGTCTCTGCGGCACCGGCGGTGCAGGCGCAGAACCAGGAGCTATCGGAGCGTTTCAAAGGCGAGTGTGGTGACTGGCATCATCTTTTTTGTGATGGCGCTTGGCGTTGCCGCGTGGGTTTTGATTTAAGCGCCCGTTCCACCAATGTTCCGAATTCATTTCAGCATGGGCGTTCCGCGACCTTTTCCTTGATGGCGATGTAGTGGGCGATTTTTCCCTGTTCGTCCAGCATGGGGACGATGGTCATATGCTCAGTGTAAACGCTGCCGTCCCGCCGCCGGTTGATTATTTGTCCCTCCCAGGTTTTGCCATCCAGGATGGTGCGCCACAGTTGCGTGTAAAATTCCGGCAGATGCCGGCCGGATTTGAGGAGTCTCATCATTTGCCCGAGGGCTTCCGCCTCCGCATAGCCGGTCAACCGGGTAAAGGCGGGGTTGATCCATTCAATGCTGCCAGCCGGATTGGTAATGACAATGGCATTGGCACAGGCCATCAGCGCGCTCGACTGCAGCAGTAATTGTTGCTGCGCGCGTTTGTGGCCGGTAAGGTCAGTGACCATGCCAACAGCGCCGGAAAAGCCGCCTGCCGCGTCTTGCAGCACGGTTAACGACATTCTGACCCAGACTTCGCCACCGTCTTTCCCGAGCAGGCGGCACTCATGGCGGGAAGTTCCATGAGGCTGCCGCTGCATGATTTTATTTTGCAATTCTGGCCAGTCCTCCCGGCAAAAAAACTCCTGCAAGAAATGCTCCATCATGCTGTCGGTGGTGTGACCGAGCATTCCAGCGAGCCGCTGGTTTACAAAGCCCAATTGGAACTCGGCATCCATCGTAAAAATGCCCTCCTCCGCCGTTTCCACAATTTGCCGGTATTGCTCCTCGCTGTCGCTCAACGCTTTTGTCCGGGCCTGGCCCTGGATGGCCATCTGCCGGAGAACACGCCCCAACTCGGCCAGCTCGTCTTTGCCAGCAACCGACGGCACTTCCGTCAGATTACCGCTGGCCAACTGCCGGGTTACTGCGATCAGGCCGGCAATGCGCTGCGTCAATGCCTGATCAAGGTAAGACCAGGTCAAAAAACACCAGATGAAGATCAAAATGGCGATGACCCCTGCGCGCCGGAAATTCATTTCAAGTTGCCGGTTCCATTGCGGTCGCAAATCCAGTTCGAGATAAAGCACGCCCACGGAGGATAATCGCGCCATGCCCGGGGCGGATGCCAGCGCCAGGGGAAAGGCACCGGCCAGGACATCGCCACTGGCGTTCATCTGGAACTGGGCGGTGTGATGGCTGCGCGCACTCTCCAGCAAATTGGGATTGACCGGGGATTTCTGGTTTGCCACCAGCTTCGGTCCCAAAAGAGCCAGGGGAAGGTTTGATTCGTCAAAAACCGAGCCATTAATCACGTAGGGCCCACGCTGGAGGGCCAGGTCCCAAACTGTCGTCGCCGGCATGCCATTGGTCCGGCAGTACTCGATGCCGTCCACCATGGCCTTGCCAATGCCATCCAAATCATGCCGGGCTTCTTTTTCAATGTTCCGGTTGGCCTCGTAAACGTCTCCTCCAATTAGCGCGCAGGCCAAGGCCAGACTGACCACCAGCAAGACGCCCGGGATGGCGTAGCTCAAGGGATATGATTTATTCATGCAAAATGCAACCGGCGGTGGTCGGGCAACCCAAAGCTATAAACCCGAAATCCGAAGCTTGAAATCGGAAAGGAATCCGAAATCTGAATGAGCGGAATGGCAGGACATTCCGCTCCCCCTCTTCCAGAATGGCTCGGAATGCAATTTGGAGTTCGGAATTGGGATTTCAGGCTAAAATTCAGGGTGGTTGGCGGTCGTCAGAAAAATTCAGGCTGGGCCAAATTTGTTGGCTTTTCCGGCGGGGGCGGCCCCGGTGGAACATCTTCACTCACGTCGCCCGGGGGCTGCGACGCCTTTGGCGAAGCGTCCGTTTGTGGTTTGGTTTCCTTGAGCCGCGGGGTGTACTCCGGAACCAGGCGCGTCATCTGAAATTTAAGTTCATCCACGGTCACATGGTTGAAACTGGCCTGCAATTCGGCGAGCCGGGCGTTTACTGTTTTCAAGGAGGGAGCGGTGGTGGTGAGCCGAAAAATTCTATGATGCTCCGTAAGCTGTAATTGCTCGCTGTGATAATTTAATTCCTCGAACATCTTTTCGCCGGGGCGCAGGCCGGTAAATTGGATGGGAATGTCCTCGTCCGGCTTCAATCCTTGAAGCCGGATTAACGACCGCGCGAGGTCGAGTATTTTCACCGGCTTGCCCATGTCCAGCAGGAAAATTTCGCCGCCCTGCCCCATCAGGCCGCTTTGGAGCACCAGACCCACAGCCTCGGGAATGGTCATGAAATAGCGCGTGACCTCGGGGTGCGTCACCTTGACGGGACCACCGGCGGAAATTTGCTTCAGAAAAATCGGCACCACGCTGCCCGAGGAGCCCAACACGTTTCCGAAGCGGACGGAAATAAATTTCGTGCCCTTTCGATGCTGTGCATGCCAGGCTTGCAGGAACATCTCCGCCATCCGTTTCGTCGCGCCCATGACGTTGGTCGGGTTGATCGCCTTGTCCGTGGAGATGAGCACGAAGCGCTGGACCCCGGCTTGGGAAGCCGCCCGCGCCAGTTGGGCCGTGCCCATGGCGTTGTTCTTGATGGCCTCCATCGGCTGGCTTTCCATCATGGGCACATGCTTGTGCGCGGCGGCATGAAAAAGCAGGGCCGGATGATATTCCGAGAAGATTCCCTGGATACGCTCCGCATCACAAACGTCCGCGACCAACGGCACGATCAGCGGCTTGAAGCCCGCCTCGATCAATTCCTGTTCGATGATGAACAAAAGCCCTTCGCTCTGTTCAATCAGCAGCAATTTCTCCGGCTGACAACGCAGAATCTGCCGGCACAACTCGCTGCCGATGCTGCCGCCGGCGCCCGTCACGGCAACCACGCGTCCGGCAAGCATTTGATGAATACCCTTTGAATTAAGTTGGGCCGGGCTCCGCCCGAGCAAGTCGTCAATCTGGACCGGCCGCAGCCGGGTCAGGGAAGATTTGCTTTCAATCAGGTCGGTCATGGAAAAAATCGTGTCCAGATGAAACCCCCTCCCCTCCAGCATTTGAACGATGGTGCGGATCCGTTTGCGGGGGGCCGAAGGCATCGCAATAATCACGCGGTGGAGGGAGGGCGGAACATTGGGACCGAGCAGCCAGTCAGGACCGCCCACGATGCGCACACCGTGGAGCTGATGGCCCCATTTCGCATGGTCGTCATCCAGAAAAACCTCCGGGGTCAGGCCAAAACTGGCGTGCCGCATCAATTGCTGGGCCAGTTGCGCGCCCGCATCGCCCGCCCCCACGATGGCCACCGGTTCAAAGTGCCGCGAGGTCCGGGAAACGGATTCCCACTGATCCCGAATATTCCGCAGCAGCAGCCTTGACCCGCTGACCAGGCCGATGAAAAAAATGCCATCCATCACCAGTACGCTGCGAGGCGGGGCAAACTGACCGCCGGTGGAATACCAGAGAACAAAAAGCGCGGCCGTGGCACACAAACTGGAACGCACAATCCGGAGAAAATCAGGCACCGAGAAAAAAGACAGCAGGCTGTTAAACTGCCCCATCAGGATCATCACCAAAAGCTTGATCACCAGCAACCATGGCAGCATGGCCAGCAGCAGGCGCAGGTCTGTAGCCGGTGGCGCGAATTCAAAGCGCAGAAGGTAACCCAACGACAAGCTGACCACTGCCAGAAGCCCATAGGCCAAGGCAACGAGGAGGTGCCGGGGATTGCGATATTCAGATCTCATAGGGAAATCCAATCAAAATTTTGAACGAAGGCAGACATTTGAAACGGTCAAATAAACAATTTTTAAACCAAATTTGAAAGCCCGAATCTAGGCTTCAGATCCATCCGCGCCATTCATATACCCACCAGCCAATTTTCTCGTGCAAATAGAGTGACCACAGAACCAAACGGTCTTGTGAGGGGATCAGACAGTA
>Ga0181520_10013016_pt1 | contig 10578 bp, 10 predicted proteins | sample PEATcosm2014_Bin_29_FD_132451 | JGI IMG/M metagenome (GOLD analysis project Ga0181520, IMG submission 132451) | Peatland microbial communities from MTU Mesocosm Facility, Houghton, MI, USA - PEATcosm2014_Bin02_30_metaG | ecosystem: Environmental > Terrestrial > Soil > Wetlands > Peat | place...
AACCAACGCTTAAAGCTTTTCGTAAAACTCGCATACGGAGCATGAAATATACACTCCGCCCGGAACGCCTCTCTCGCGATCCTTCACGCGCTTGACGATGCGCGTGGGCTTGCCGCACTTGGGACAATCGGTGGACTTCGTGGTGTCCATGACCTTCTTGCGGTCACCTGTTTTTGCAATTTTTGCCATCAGTAGCTGGTTCTCCTTGTGATGTGTCTTTGCACTCATCCCGCTATCGCGAGACGGCTTCAACGGCGCGGCCGCTGCTCTCACTCGCTGCAACGGATCGCTTAAAGCATCCGCACTGCGCACAAAGAACACGACTCGCTCGATCCATTTTATATGAGCCGGGCAGCGAGTCCCATTCTCGGACCGTGCAGACCGGCAAGGATCGGTTCCGTAAGAAAGTGCTTTGCCGGGCCATGGCGACCGAAGTAGAATCACGGTCGTAGCTTCCCCAGAACCCTCAACAGCTCCATCCAAGCGCCACGAGCGCCAGGTTTCCCGCGCACGCCGCCCAACCGATTCCCCGGAGGAACGATGAACGAGCGAACTCTCCGCCGTGCAACGCTGGGCGCAATCTGCCTTGCAGCCGCCACTCTTTGCGCACTTCCCGCGCCCCTTCACGCCGCACCCGCACCTGAAGGCAAGACGCGCACCTACTACGTTGCCGCCGACGAAGTGAACTGGGACTACGCTCCCTCAGGCCGCGACGAGGCTATGGGCATGCCCTTCGACTCCGTTGCCAAGGGATTCACCGAGACCAGCGCCGACCACATCGGTCGCGTCTATAAGAAAGCGGTCTACCGCGAATACACGGACGCCACCTTCACCACGATCAAGCCGCGCGCGGCCCAGGACGCGTACCTCGGCATCGTCGGCCCGATTCTGTACGCGGAAGTGGGCGACACCATCAAAGTGGTCTTCAAGAACAACGCCACGCATCCCTACGGCTGCATCCTCACGGTGTTCGCTACGAGAAGGACTCCGAGGGCGCGAACTACAACGGCGGCAGCGGCGACATGGAAGACCGTGGCGCCTGCATTGCGCCCGGAGCCACGCACACCTACACCTGGCAAGTCCCCGACCGCGCAGGATCCGGCCCCAACGATCCCAGTTCCCTGTTCTGGCTCTACCACTCGCACTGCGACGAGCTGCGCGATGTAGCTTCCGGACTCTTTGGCGGACTCGTCATCACACGGCGCGGCATGGCGCGTCCCGACGGCGCACCCAAGGATGTCGACAAGCAGTTCGTCACCATCTACATCGCCATCAACGAGAACGAGAGTTGGTATCTCGACGACAACATCAAGGCCCACATCCCCGATCCCACCAAACTCAATCGCTACGAGTCCAAGCCCGTCACAACGACAGGGATCTTAGGCACCGTCGCGGGTGCGGGATTTTTCGAAACCAACATCAAGTGGTCCATCAACGGATACATCTACGGCAATGGGCCCATGATGGTGATGAAGAAGGGCGATCACGTGCGCTGGTATGTGGCCACGCTCGGCGACTTCTTCAACGGACACACGCCACATTGGCATGGCAACACCGTGCTGGTGGGCGGCCAACGGACCGACGTATTGAACATCGCATCCGCGCAAATGATCACCGCCGACATGGTGCCCGACGCTCCTGGCATCTGGCTCTATCACTGCCACATCTCCGACCACATGCTGGCCGGCATGATGGCGCGCTACCAAGTGCTCGACCGCTAAGCAGCCGGCGCTGTGCGGAGAAATAGCTTTACATCAATGCGTATAAGGGGATAGAAAGACACAGGCTCAGATCGTTACGCTTCCTCATCTTCACGATCCCTCCTTTGAACGATCCATGAGCTACACCTGGAGGATTAAGCAAATGAGAAAGACCAGCTCCCTGTTTCTGGGACTGTCCCTTGCGGCTTCCTGCATCCCGATAGCCGCCGCGCAGGATCCATCTTTGGCACCCATGAAGCCACCGAAGTACCTGCAAGTCACCGTCGAATACACCAAGCCCGGCAAGGGCGGCCTTGCCCATGACAAGACCGAGAGCGCATACGTTCAGGCCATGATCAAAGCCAAGTATCCCATCCATTACTGGGCCTATAACTCAATGTCGGGCCATCCGCGAGCCATTTTCATCTCAGGATTCAACTCTTTTGGCGAGTTGGCAAAAGCCAACAAGATCTTCGATAACCCGGGTGTTGCTGCGGCCGTCGAGCCCATCAACGTAGCCGATGGCGAACTTCTGCGGGATACCAATCAGTTGATCCTGAGCTACGCGGACGATATCAGCCTGCGTCCGGACGTTGACCTTTTTCACCATCGCTTTCTTGAAGCCGACATCCTGCATGTTCGTCAAGGCCACATCAAGGAGTTCATTGAGTTGGCCAAGATGTGGGTGGATCTTGGGCAGAAGGCTGGCCCCAGCGCGCACTGGGACTGCTTCCGTGACGAATACGGCGAAGACAACGGCTACTTTGTTTGCCTGACGCCCGACGATTCGATGGACGACATCGACGCGGCCGACGCGGACTTCAACAAGGCCGAAGCCGGCCTGTCCGACGAAGAGAAGAAAAAGATGCGCGACCTCCGCGCCGCAGCCCTGGAAGAGGATCGTACCGAGATCTATTACGTCAATCCTGCCCAGAGCTATGTGCCGGAATCGTTCATCAAGGCCGATCCGGCGTACTGGGGGCCCAAGGCGGGAGTCACCGCGAAGCCTGCCGCCAAGAAGACCACCCCGTAGACCCGCGTGGATTCAAAAATCACAAGCTGTGGAGAGGCCCCGGTTGCGCCGGGGCCTCTTTTCTTTGCTAGGCCGGACACTTCGGACCGGAAGGAGGACTAAGCCATCGCCTCCGCAGCTTCCACAGTGGCCGCAATCGTCAGAACCTTGTCCAATCGCGTGATCTGCAAGACGCCGAGGACGCGGGGAGTGACTCCGGCAAGCGCGAGCCGGACATGGTGGTCGCGGCAGTAGACCTCGTGGCTGATGATCTCGTTTATGCCCGAGGAGTCCATGAACGAAACGCCAGTCATGTCCAGGATGGTGAGACGAGGCGGTTCGCCACTGCGAAGGTGAGCGCGAAGCGGAGGAAGATTGGCCAGGGTCATTGGCCCGGCGAGGCGCAAAATCATCGTTCCCGGAGCGCTGCCGGGAATAGCGTCGATGGTCAGTGTGGATTCGGCGGCCATGCTTGGAACAGTGTACCTTCGGCATCCCCCGCCCGTTCACACCCTGATGCATTCGCCGCCGCGTTCCCTTGTTCCCCGCTCGCTTGTATCCTGTACTCGTCCGGGAAACTTCCCCCCGAGGAGGCTCCCATGCCCGCATCTGTCAATCGCCGCACCGTCGATCTCAGCGCCTATCCCGATCTCGTGGTTGTCTACCTGGGCATGCGCGTCAACCGCCTCACCGGCTTCAAGACTCTCTTCGGCTTCGGCCCCAGGATCTCGAAGTCTGTCGCCGATCAACCTGACGGCCTGCTGCGCCACGAGAACTTCATCTTCTCGCTCTTCCCCATGCATGCCGGCATGCGCCAGTACTAGCGCGACATTGACTCGCTGCTCAAATGGACGCGCTCCGAACCGCATCGCCAGTGGTGGAAGAGCTTTCTCCGCGACTCAGGGGGCACCGGCTTCTGGCATGAGACGTACACCCTGCGCGGCGGCGTGGAAGCCATCTACGACGACATCGCGCCGAAGATCGGCTTCATGGCGTTCGCTCCGATCGTCCCCGCACGCGGGTCGATGTTTACTGCCGCGCACCGCTCAAAACAGGGCGAGAACCTGGAGCCGGTGGTCTCGGAAACCGACCTTTACGGCAAGTGACAAAACGAGCGAACGAAACGTTAGAAACAAAGGGGTTGCGGGGAATCAATTGCACCTAACTTGACGTCATTTTTCGCTGTTTCCGAGATAGTTTTGTTGATTATAAACGAGTTAGATGGATAAAAGTAGGCGAAACATCCTAAATTTTTTCTTAAATAAATTCCTCTGACGGAAACAAAGGAGTTAGGGGCTAGCAGAGTTGGCGGAGTTAGCGGGGCTAGCGGAGCTAACGCGGACCACGGAGAGACGCAGGTAGCCAATAGCCGGGAGCTGTGCTGTTTGCGGATCATGGAACGAGTATGCGCCCGAAGATGGAAATGATCGGCAAACTTGGCGGGAGAGTTTGCGGAGTGTTTTCAAGGGTTTGCTGGGAAAGTACGGGGTCAGGGACTTGACACGCGGTTTGACGCATCAAGGAGCGAAGGACTCTGAGCGCGGGTCTTTCGAAGCGGACGGCGAGTAGGCGGGATTGCCCCAGATCCTCCGTCCGCGGACAGGTGTTCCTCCACGCCTTTACCGTTCAAGCAGAATGCTGAACGTCGATCCCCGCCGTTTTCCCGCCGTCGAAGACCGCAGCTGAATTCGCCCACGATGCTTTTCAACGATCTGATTTGAAACCCAAAGCCCCAGCCCGGTTCCCACCTCGACCTTTGTCGTGTAGAGCGGCTCGAAGATGCGCGACCGTTTCGCCGCTTCAATCCCGCTGCCATTGTCGGAAAACGTGATGCGGATCCCCGGTCGATCGTCACCGAGGGTGCACAGCCCGACTCGCAGCTTTATCGTCCCACCTTCGTCCACCGCATCCAGGCAATTCGCGAGCAAATTCGAAAACGCCTGGCGCAGCTCTCCGGCGACGGCGCTGATCTCCAGCGTCGCGCGCCATTGCTTCTCAATACGCACGCGCTTGGCTCCGATTTTTCTCTTGAGCAGCGCGATCACCGACTCAATGAGACTATTGACGCTGACGTTCTCCGGCGCAGTCGACTCTCGGTAGAATCCCAACGCCTGCCGTGTGATGTGCGCGACCCTCTGCAGCTCCGCGTCTGCCTCACCAAGCCAATCTCGTGCGTCGCTCGGCAATCCCGGAGCCGTGCTTGCCAGGTACAGCAGATTCGTCACCGCTTCAAGCGGATTATTGACCTCATGGGCGATAGAGTTCGAGAGACGGCTAAGAGCAACCAGTTTCTCCGACTGCCGAACGGCGAACTCAGCCTCCTTTCGCCCTTCGATGTTCTCTGTGGTGCCGTACCACTTCACGATGCGCTTATCAGCGTCGCGGCGAGGAACCGCTCGCGAACAAACCCAGACATACGTTTCAGAGGCATCGCGGATCCGGTATTCAACCTCCAGCGGCTCACCGGTGAATACCGAGTGCGCCCAAGCTTCCCGCGTGTTGTCTATGTCGTCGGGATGCACGACCCGTAGCCACTTGTCGCCAATGACCTGATCGAGAGAAAGCCCCACCCATGACAGCCATCGCGGTTCAAAGTACAAAAGCTGCCCTTGAGCATCTGCTGTCCACGGGATCTGCGAGCCGAGGACGACTAAGTAATGAAGATCCTGCTCACTTTCGAACAGTCGATCCTCTGTCTTCTGGTATCGGGTATCGAGCAGTCCATAGTCCAGCTCGAGCTTCGACTCTCGCTCTTTCAAATCGCGCAAAGAGATCAGCTCTTCTGAGACTCGACGAGCCAGCAGGTTCTCCGGTAATTCGGCCGCGTCTGCAAGGACGCGTGCGGCAAGGGCCTCATGCGCGATCAAGAGTTGATTGATGTCGTCTTCCAAAACCAATTCAGGATGTATTTCCGTCCAGTAATGCGCCGTCCGAATAAAGGCAAGAAGAAGCTTGGTGTACTCCAGCGTCTTTCTGTCGAATACACGCTCGAGGGCATCGAGCGCCCTCGGCGCATCCGGAGTTTTCAGGAAGACATGTGCTGCGCAAGCAAAGACCGCTCTTTCCTGCGCGCTGTTTGGCTCCAGAGCCAAAGACATTAGATCCATCCTCTGGCACAAGGCGATGTGCTGATCCAGTTCGGAATCAAAGGGAAGATCATGACTCAGCAGGGGCAACACTTCTGCGATTGATTGCGGCAGGCACTCCGGGTCGCCCGCTGGACGACCCAAGCCCACCAAGAATCCAATATGTCTGGCGATACAGTAGCGAACCCTGCAGCAAAGGGATAAGTAAACAAACAACCTCTCCTTTAGAAGAGAAGGCAATGGATTATCCAAGTAAGCGAACTGAGCGAATCCCCACAGATTTGTCGTAATCTCAGGATCGTCTGTCGTGAGGCAAAAGAAGTTTGGAAGAACTCCAAATCGTGCCGAAACTTCGGATTCCAGTCGTGTCTGCATTCTTTCTCCCTTCGAAACAGCTGATTGCTCCGGCGACGATTTCAGTCACCGGAACTCAACCTGGCAACTAACGACACAGGCTGGTCTCTCGGCTCGAGGCCAAAGACCTACATCAACCTGCTCTCAGCGATGCAGTATCGGGCGGTCCGCTTGGGGGAAATGGACCTCTGCGGCTTCCATGCGTCAGGGCCAACTCGGGTGTGTAACACATGATTGAACGAGTTGGAAAACGGGGGCTTCCACGTGGACAGTGGGGAACCGGGGAAGACCCCTCCATTTCAAGTTCTGCCCTTAGAGGCGGGCTTGTGGTGTCTTTCCAGAATGGTTGCACGACGAAGACGTGCATTCTGTGCAGTTTTATACGCCTCAATCTCAATTAGGATGACGTTTTCGTTTTTGCGTTCCAGACGCTTGGTGGTCAGGCCGTCGATTGCTACCAGGCTAACTGTCTGATTTGACAAGCCAAAAACCGATGGGCTCGCTTTCGTTGGAGTGTCTCTTGCCCGGCACCGCGAGATCGCAGGAATATAGCTGACGCGGCCAGCCAGGGCGCTGGAAAGGCGTGAGCCGGAATGACCATCTTTCTCATGCGTTGATGAAGAGAATGGGCGAATAGCCTGATGAACGCTTCAGAGGCATAGGAGAAGCACACCATGTCCCCATCGCCCCGCCCAGATTTCCCGCATCGCCGAAAGCCGAACGGCACGTTCGACTCGATTTGTACCCGATGTTTCCTCACGGTTGCCAACGCGGACACAGAAGCCGAACTCAGGACGGCTGAACGTGCTCACGACTGCAAGGGCTTTAACATGGGCGAGATCATGCACCTTTCGGCGCATGATCGCCGGCCAAGCCGCTCACAGTAGTCCGTCAGCAAGACGCTGCCGGGGCGTAAAGAAACACCTCGCACGCCCACCAACCGTATTATCCCGAACGCAATCCGGCCCCCGCCGCTGCACAAACCGGAGTCGAAGGATCTGCGGCTGGTTTTCGCAACGCTCTCACACCACAAATCAAATCCTGCAACATTTGCGGCGTGACTGAAGTCAAGCCCTGAAACAAAGCCCCGCCCTGGCAGGCGGGGTCTTATTGATGCGTTGATTATCGCCGTCACGCTTAACCTTTTTTGGGGGGTAGCGTTTTCTTGGTGTTTACACGCTGTCGAATGGGCCTCAACTCGAGTAGTTCTTCAATTACATACGCGCCGGTCGTCCCGTCTGAGAACGTCACAATCAACCCATCATCGCCGTCGGGTTCGGTGGTTAGTATCCGTATCGTTGTGGCTGTCATACGGGGTGTGTACGCCTGTTTAACGACCAATTTTTGTACCGTTTTGATCGTATTGCCCTCGTGGCCTCAGAATATGACTTCTTAGAACCGCACGAGCACCCGAAGTTCGGCGTAGACTGCGCGTATGGCACCGAGACCGGAATTGCAAATCGACTATGGCGCGAATTCACATCCAGTCGCCGCGAAGTGTTCGGCCTGCAACGCTCAAATGCCTCTCATGGAATCGAAGGGCGCTTCGTCAGCGGAAAGCAGTAAATGGTTCGCAATTCAATTCGATCTCCACATGAGACAGAAACACATCCACGAAACTGCACGGTAAGCTGCGATGGCGAAGCCCAGCCCCGGCCTTCGGCTGGATTCGTCGCTGAGTGGCTTCTCTCACTGAATCTGCAACGGCCCCAACCCCACCAACGCCGTAGCCTTGCAACCCGTCCTTTTCGGCCCTGATGAACCAGGCATATTGCTGCCGCGCCGATCGCAGGATTCGGCAGCACTCATTTTCAGAAGTGGGGAGGGAACCCCCTGTTCCGTTGAGTCGTGTTTTGACGATGGCGTGCTAGTTCGTCACGGTGCCGGCCGTACCCGCCGAGACCAACTGATTGGATCCGGCTGGGGGCTGTTGCTTGTCCGAGGCAGGAGGCGTGGTGCTGGCCGGAGGCGCCTGCGCGCCAGTCGCAGGCTGCGTCTGGGTGTTCTGCGGGGCGGGCTGCGCAGGCGACGCGCTCGGCTGCGGCGTGCTGGACTGCTCGTCGGGATCGGCGCCCGGCGTGTTGTCAGAATGCGGCTTGGGGAATTGCACGGGGCGCATCTCACCCGCGCTGTGGTCCGTGGGCAGCGTTTCGCCGGGCTTGCGCAAGCTGGGCGGCGCAGGCGCTTCCTGCTTGTCGGGATCGACGTCTACATCGCCTTCCTTGATGGTGCGTGTTTTTGTTTCGGCCAGCTCCGGCGTTCCGGCAGCCATCAGCATGGGCGAAACCACGTCGGTGGTGAAGACTTGCAAGGGGCGCCCGTCCTTGGCAATCTCCACGCGGATGACGCGGTTGCCATTAATGCGAACAAAATCGACTTCATCGGGCGCGGTGCCGTAGATCCACTCCTCGAACGGCATCTGGCCGTCCATCTCGCGCGACTTGGAGTTGGGCTGTCCCTTGGCGAACATCACCATGTCGGTATTCATTCCGACCAGCACCTTGTGGCTAAGGATGGCGTCTTTGAGGGCGTTGGGCAGGGTGTCAGTGTAGGCCTGGATGGGTGACTTCACATCGAAGGAGATGAGCGGGGCCAGCAGCGCTTTAACCTGGGCCGATGTGAGATCGGGAACATAGTTGGGAAAGACGAGCGTGATGCGCGAGCCGGCCGGATCGCCCTGCTGGTCAATCAGCGTGGGATCCGTGTCGGGGTCGTCCATCGGTCCTCCGGCGGAGATCTGGATGTGGCGCAGGAACCGATGCTTGGCGTCGGGGCCTCCGTCGAAATCGAGGATGATGCGGGATTTGTCGATCTTGATATTGCTGACCACGACGCGCGTGCCGGGCTTGGCGGAGAGCCCCTCATTGACCACCATGTTGAGATAGCTGACTCCGGCCGGCTCAAGCTTGCCGTTGGCCTGAAGGGTTAGCCCCTTGTGGCCGCGGGGAAATGGGCGATTGGCGAATCCCTGGTCGGACTGCATGTCACGTTCAAGCAGAATCCGCGACTTGGGGTCGAGCTCGGTCTTGGGCAAGTCAACCTGGGTGGGTGTGATCTGCGAAAACTGGCGATCGACCTGGCCGGGAGTCGCGACTGGGCCTTTGCCACCGCCGGTATCGACAGTGATGACCTGGGCGGTGACGACCTGGGTACTGGACGCTGCAGCTATGAGCATCGCGGCACATGCGCAGGCGGGCGGGATGGCGAGGAGGCGCGTGCGCAGGCGGCCGAACGGGGCCGGGCCGAATCTGCTGGATGGGCGGATGGAGAAAATCGCGGGGACGGGCAAACGCCAGTTCATGGGAGCCTCCCATGGCTGCGACGAACGTTAATAGGCAAACGTTAGCTCCAATTGGGGAGAAAAGGCAAATAAGAGAGGGACTAGGGACTAAGGGACTACTGGGGCGGATCGGGTGGTTTGGGTTTTTCTGTTTCCTGTTCCTTGATCGCAGTTCCGCTTCCTACGATCTGGACCAGGCCGGGGGCTGCGGGTGCCGCGGCAGGGCCCATGGCTGCCTCATGCTGCGCGCGCGCGGCGGCATCCAGGTCAACCGGGATTCCGCCGGGCACAATCACAGGGGCGTTATAGCGGAAGTCAAGATCGCGCGTGACGCGATAGACCATGGGGATGGCGGCGAGAAGAACGATGCATGCCAGCCAACTGCCGTTGAGCCCGAAGGCTCCGCCCGAGAGCCAGAGGGGCCCCATGGGGTCGCCCTGAATGACGGGCGAATGGCTGCTGACACCGTTGACTGCGAGGCCGAAGACGAGCGCCTGGCTCGCCTTCCAGCCAAAGTTGAGGCCCCAGCTGACCCACAGCGCGCGCGTGCGGAGATAGGCGGTGGAGAGCAGAAAGCTGAAGGCAAGCGAGACGATGAAGCTTACGCGGCTGGCGGCGGGATTGAGCGCCTGCATGATGGCGTAGATTGCGGCGAAGCCAAGCACGGCGCCGGCCGGCCCAACCGCGCGGATAAAGCACTGGAACGCGTAGCCGCGATAGGCAAGCTCCTCCGCCAGGGCGGCAGCCGCGAAAAATGCGGCGTCGGCTACGAGCCAGCCCCAGGATGAGGCCTGCGTAAAGAGAGAGATGGCAATGCCGCCTACAACCAGCATCGGCAGCACGCAAACCAGCGCCGCTCCCCAACCGATGGCCAGCCCCAATCCCATTTCGCGCGGCCAGCCTTCGCGGCGCGGCAAGCCCTGCTCGCTGATGGGGTGGGCCTGATGGTCGAGCCAGAAGCCCATGGTGGCAAACCCCACCAACAGCAGAAACGCCAGCATGGCCTGCTCGACGAGCGGAAACCAGGCATCGCCGACGAACCCCTGAGCGCCGTGAAAGGCCAACGACCGCGCCAAGAAAAAGTAGAGGATCGCGGCGAGGAATTGCAGGTAAGCGCGCAAGCGGCCGCCAGTGTAGCCAGGTTGG
>Ga0181520_10013017_pt1 | contig 10578 bp, 9 predicted proteins | sample PEATcosm2014_Bin_29_FD_132451 | JGI IMG/M metagenome (GOLD analysis project Ga0181520, IMG submission 132451) | Peatland microbial communities from MTU Mesocosm Facility, Houghton, MI, USA - PEATcosm2014_Bin02_30_metaG | ecosystem: Environmental > Terrestrial > Soil > Wetlands > Peat | place...
CCGCTGATGGTGAGCGTCGCTCCGTTGGTTGTGTAGTTCAGGCCGTCAGCAGGGAAGCCGGTCACAGTCCACGAATAATTTCCGCTGCCACCAGCCGCCACGATGGTGCCGCTATAGGCCGAGCTTGCATCCGCCGGACCCAGTGTGGCTGGGTTGGGCGATGGCAGCGTCAGACCGTTGTACACCGTCACTGTATAGGTGAATGGTCCAACACTGATTCCGGTCGTGGTGTCCTTCACTGTCACGCCGAATGAAACCGACGTCGCCGTTCCTGGCGTGCCGCTGATGGTCAAGGTCGCGCCGCTCGACGAATCGCTCAAGCTGTCAGACGGCAATCCTGTAACCGTCCACGAGTAGTTGCCACTGCCGCCGGATGCGACAATCGTGCCGGAGTAAGGCAGGTTGATTGTCGCGGGCCCAAGCGTGGATGGATTCGGCGATGGCAGCGTCAGCGCGTTGTATGCGTTGATGGTGTAGTTCGTGGGTCCGGCTGAGTTACCGGCACTGTCCTTTACAGACACGGTGAAAGTCACCGCTGCGGCCGACGTCGGTGTACCGCTGATGGTGAGTGTGCCAGCGTTCGACGCAGAGCTCAAACCGTCAGAGAGGCCGGTGACCGTCCAGACGTAGCCTGTTCCGCTTCCGCCCGAAGCGGCGATTGATCCGGTGTAAGCAACATTTGTGGTTGCCGTGGTGGACAACGATGACGCGTTAAGCGTGACAGCGTTGTACACCGTGACGGAGTAGTTGTACGGCCCTGAGCTGAGGTTCGTTGTGGTGTCAGTTACCTGGGCCGTGAACGAGACCGTCGTTGGAGTGCTGCCTGGTGTTCCGCTGATGGTCAAAGTCCCACCGGTTGCAGAATAGTTCAGGCTGTCGGAAGGTAAGCCGGTTATAGTCCAGGAATAATTGCCACTGCCGCCGGCCGCGACGATGGTTCCGCTATACGGCGTGCTCACGATCGCCGGCCCCAGGGTCGAGGGATTGCTTGTTGGCAGAGTGACCGTGGCGTATACCGTGATTGCGTAGGCGTATGGCCCTGACGTCACACCGGTCGTGGTGTCTTTTACAGACACGCTGGCGGTGACCGTCGCCGCCGATGTCGGCGTGCCGCTGATGGTCAGCGTTCCGCCGCTCGATGACGACGTCAAGCCGTCGGACAACCCAGTAACGGTCCACGAATAGTTACCGCTGCCGCCGGTGGCTGCGACAGTTCCGGTGTAGGCAGCGTTTACAGTGGCTACGGATGGAAGTGAGGCTGGAATGGTAGCTGGAATGGTTACGGGGCTATAGACCTGGATGCTGTAAGCAAGCGGTCCCGCGCTGTTGCTGGCGCTGTCCGTTGCGGTCGCACTGAAGTTGACCGCACCCGCTGAAGTGGCAGGTCCGCTGATTGTTAACGTTGCTCCGCTTCCAGAATAGGTGAGGCCATTCGCGGGCAGACCGGTGACTGTCCAGGTAAAGCCGGTTCCGCTGCCCCCCGCCGCCGTCAGGGTCTGCGAGTATGACTGCCCTGTAACGGCAAATGCCAAACTGCCCGCCCCAGGCGTAATGGTGACCGCGGGATAGCTGACGACGATGGTGTAATTGCCTGAGGTAGCCGAATCTCCGAAGGCGTCTGCTGCCTTGATGGCAAAAGTGAATGTGCCGATGTCGGCGGCCTTGGGCGTTCCTGCGATTGCGCCGCTGGCGCTGAGAGTCAGATCGGGAGGCAAGGCTCCGCTAGCGAGACCGTACGTGAGCGGGCCGGCGCCGCCGGTCGCCGTCACGCTGCTTGCATAAGCGACGCCGAATTTCGCCGTCGCGGCAGGTGCGCTGCCAAACGTAACTGTGGGCGCCGCGGCAATGACGATGCTCATGGACCCAGAGGTTGCCGTGTCTCCGTAGGCGTCCAGAACTGTGACCTCAAATGTGGCCGTGCCCACATCTGCCGCTTTTGGCGTTCCCGTAATGGCGCCGGTGCTTGTATTCAGGCTCAAGTCGGGAGGTAATGCGCCGCTGGCCAGGCTGTATGTGGTCGTGCCCAACACGCCTGCGGCGGCGACGCTGCCCGCGTACGCTGTACCAACGGATCCTGCCGGAAGCGCGGGAGAGAACGTAATCAATGGCGCAGTGATGGTAATGGTCATGGGCGATGAAGTCGTCGTGAGGGCGGTCGCCGTCCCGGAATCGGTAATTTTGAAAATGATGTTGTTGTAGGTCCCTGCGCAAGCGGCTGTGGGTGCAGAGCCCGAGGCCGTGGTCAGGACTCCCGTCGATTTGAGAGTCAGGCACGTCGGCAGCGTTGTGCCGCTTCCAAGGGCCCACGTGTAGGGAGGGATACCGCCGCTGGCCTGGAGAGTGACAGAATAAGCGCTTCCCACAGCGCCCGCCAGGCTTGCACTCGTCGAAGTCACCGCCGGCATCGCAGGAACGGTGATTGTCGCCTTGCCGCTCTTGGTTGTGTCGGCGACTGAGGTTGCAGTGACTGTGACCGACTGAGCGTTGGAGGTGGGGGCAGGGGCCGTGTAAGTGGCAGATGAGGTGGTCGTATTCGACAGGGTTCCTCCGCCGCTCACGCTCCATGTCACACCCGCCGAGTTCTTATCATTTGTCACAGTCGCGGTCAATGTCGTCGAGTCGTTACCATCCACCGTGCTTGCGGAGGCCGTAACAGCAACGCTGGCCGACGGCGAACTGCCGACGCAACCGGTGAAAGAGGCTACCAAAACTGAAATGAAGAGACCAAAGATGACAAACCAACCGAAGGACTTGTGCTGAAACATGGTTCCCCCTCCATGCATCTTGCCGATGCGGCGACTGTGAGTGTTGTGCTGGATTGAATTGAGCTCTGCGAATGACTGAATGTGGGAGCCCCAACGCGATGGGTCGGTTCCAACGAAAATCAGCCGGGATGTTTTGAACCCTGGGCTTACGGTCCCGTTCTCCATCGGAGGCTTCCCATGCCAATCGCGCGAATGTGCGAGCGCAGGTGAGCCAGCTCACACAACAAGCGAGCGCCTATCTCAGGACGCTGCCCCGATTCGGCATATTTCGATTGACGCAATCATTCTTGGCCCGCGAGGAGCAATGCGCAATACGCCTTCCGGCGTATTACTTCGGTAGCGATGTGGATGGCTCTGTTTCTGGCGTCTTCGCGGAGTTGACTTGAAGAGCGCTTGATGCCGCGACAGTTGCGTGAACCGTTCGGATGCGACGCGAAGGTTTCGGAGAGAAAGCGGAAGCGCTGAATGAACACACTTCGCCAACCTTGACTGCCGCAGCCAGGCGCGTCTTCACGTGGAGCTTCTTGAAGATGTGCTCCAGATGCTTCTTGGCCGTCAGAGGACTCATGCGGAGGCTCAAGCCGATCTCGGCATTGGACTGCCCGCGAGCGATACAGAGCAAAACGTCTGCTTCACGGCGCGAAAGTCCGAGCTTCCTGAAATTGGAAATCGCGGCGGCATTGTTCATGCGACGGCTCTTCGCCAGGAGTCCCGGCAGCCGCGACGGATGCGAGCGCGGTCGCAGGGAAAAAGAAGCAGCCGTTGCGTGGCTCGGCCTCAGTGGGCTGCTTGATTTCTGGCCAGATTATTCTTGGTCGCGAGTGGTCCGGTTCGCAATACGCTTTTTGGCGTATTACTCCAGCAGGTACTTTTCCTGCTGCAACGCGCCCTACGAATTTGATTCAGGCTGGTTGCCCGCAAGCGCCATCGTCGCTGCGGCAGTGCGGGTCTCCACGCCGAGCTTCTCGAAGATATGCTCGATATGCTTCTTCACAGTTCCGGTTTGCGCGCCGAGAATCGTGGCGATTTCGCCGTTCGTCTTTCCCCGCGCTATCCAGCTCAGCACCTCGGTTTCGCGCGTCGTCAGTCGAAACGAATCGGGCACAATGCGGTGCGAGTGCGCCAGTTGCTCGTCCATGAGAATGAGGTTCGCGCCCGGCTGCGAGAGCAGGCGCACGGTTAAGCGTTTGCCCTCTTTTTCACACACCAATGGCAATCGGACGGGTGGCGCATCATCATTCTCGTTGAGCTGCGAATTCTGCTGACGCAGCCAGAGCAGAAGGTCGGGCGGAAGGTCGCGGTCCGTCTGCCGCATCGTGGAAAAATACTCCGCCAAATGCCGCCGTGCCTGCGCGTTGATAAATTGAACGTGGCCTTGCGAGCCGTATAGAATGACGCCTGTATCGAGATTCTCAAAACCTTGCTCAAGCATATGCAACTGGCCTTGCCAGCGGCTGACCAACCTCGCATTGCGCCAAGCCTGGCTGATGTGGGGACGGACAAGGTCGGCGATGAGGCGCTCACGCTCCGTAAAGTACCGCTGGTCATGCCAGCCGACTCCAATCACTCGCGGCAGAGGGCAAGAAACGGTAATGCAAAGGGCATCGTTTATGTTGTAGCGCCGGTAGAAATCGTTGTGCAAGCCGCTATCGCGCAGCTTCTGCTCGCTCCATAAATCGGATATGCGCACCGCCCTGCGGTTTCCAGTACGCAAAACGTACTGCATGACCGGGTGCTCATTCATGTGGCGTTCCCAAAGACCTGCCGCCAGCGGAGTACCGAGCTCTGCCGTGTTAACGCAGTTATAGGACTTCGATTGCTCCGGAACCATCTCGTTGTAGGTGACATGGGTGGCGGGAATCAAGCGGGGAAGCGCAGCCAAGAGCCGCGAAACGAAAGTCTCGAAGGGCGTTGAGGCGGGAATGGCATAGCACTCCCGAACAAAGGCAAGCAGGGATTGTAGGTCGGATTGCCTTAATCGTTCCATACAGGCTCAATCCGCGCCCGGTGAAGGGCTCGCAATGCAGGTTACGCCAAACGGAGTATATGGCTGCCGATTCTACGCCGGCACCTTTCCGGTTGCAAATGCCGCTTGGTCCGGGATGTTTCGAGTGGAACTGCCAGATCCGATCCAGCAGAGACTCCGTCCCAATCGCAAATGGGAGAATCCCGGCGAGAACACGATCATTCTTCCAAGTAGGAGAATCTCTCTGAAATTTCCCTCGTCATGGCAATGATCCCCCCGGATTGGCCGCCTCTTGTCCCACACCTTTTGACCCGTTGGAATCGGAGAGATCCGTCCCACCGTATTGTTGAAATTCGTGGGTGGGTTCCCTCGGCCCTTTTTGCCACGGCGCAAGACGACAAGATTCAGCTGGTTTTTGGAGGTCTTGAACCGGGATTAGGCCCGAGTGTCCGCGGCACGCACCATACGGCACCCAAGGGAACAGTGAATATACAGTCGCGCGATAGTGTTCGCCATGAAACTCTACGAGGGTTAATACTCAGAGGTCGGCGATTCTTGACAGATTATCGTAACAGTATCCGTTTCTTATTGATTCTAAATACTGGCGGAGAGAGGGGGATTCTCAAGAATTGCAAATAAAACCCAATAAATATGGCTATTTCAGACTCGTTGTCATGCGGTTGTCATGCTAAAATACTCTGAGGGGACTAGAAATCATGACAACCGGCACAACGGAGCGATCTGTCATCGTGACGCTGCGCGTGAAGGTCGACGGAAAATGGAAACGGCTGCCGGCCGTCTATGGGCGCAACGGGCGCATTCGCCCAGGATTCGCGCAGGCCAAGGATCGCCAAGTTGAATTCATTAATCCCGCCTATGAGCTGCGACTGTACGAGGACAGGCAGGCCAAGTACATCTCTATCGGGCGCAATGCGGCAGATGCGGACGCTGAGCGCAAGAAGTTGGAAAAGAGCCCAAGCAAGACCGCGGCGAAGAAGGCCGCCGAGGATGCAGGCGGGACGTTTATCGACAAGGAAAACCGTCAAACGCTGGCCAGGACAGCCGCGACGTACATCCGAGACGCTGAGCAACGCGGCGCGATGGAGGCGGCGGGGCAGGCGCGGCGGGTCAGTGAAGAATTCAGGAAGCTACTCAACAGAAAGACGTACGTCGACGAGATTACGCGCGATGACGTCTTCAGGTTCCACGCCGCGCTTCGAAAACGTGGCTGCTCTGACCGGACGGTGGCCAACAAGCACCAGCGCCTGACGTCGTGGCTTCGATTTGCGGGGATGGACAAGAGCATCCTGCCGCCGGTTCCGAAATACGAAGAGGCGCTCCCCACGATCTACACCAGCGATGAAATCAGTTCAATGCTCGCGGAGGCCGGTCCCTCCATGAAGGTGGCGATCCTCCTGGCGCTGAAGTGCGGGCTGCGCGATCAGGAATTGATGCACTTAGAGTTCTCGGACATCAACTTCAAGGAGAAGACCCTTAGAGTGCAGGGGAAGCCTCGGTGGAACTTCCGCGTAAAGACACATGAGCAGCGGTTCGTGCCCGTTCCCAACGATGTACTCGATGAACTGAATGCATGGAAGGAGCAATGCGGCGGGAAGTCGCTCATCCTTGGCACCAAGAATGGGAATCCGAATACGAAGGTGCTGTTTGCATTGAAGACGCTGGTACGGAGGGCCAAGCTGAACTGCGGCCGGTGCGAAGGATGCAAGTCGAAGCGGCGCGAATGTAGAGCATACACGTTGCACAAATTCCGCAGGTCCTACATCACCACACTACTTCGAAATGGAATTGACCTGAGGACAGTTCAGGCGTATGCGGGACACAAAGACATCGCGAGCACGATGCGTTACCTGCGACCGGCTAGCGCCAAAGAAGCGCAAAGCAGACTGAATTCCGTTCAGTGGTAGAGACCCGGGGCCCAGCAAGTCTCGCAGGATCTTTCAAGACTTTCCTCGATCTCACGGCAACTTGGGCGCCGGCGGCAAATCCGCAAGTAGCTTGTTGATCTCGATAGCGGCTTCGGACTGCATCCGAAACAATCTGGCATCACACTCTGCCTTTATCCATTGATAGGCGGTCGCGATCAATACGCCTTTCGCGACGGCGGGACTCTGATCTCCAATTTCGCCCCGCAGTCGGACCATCGACGTGCGCAGTTCCTCAGCCTCTCGCTGTCTCTTTCTTTCCAAGACCGATAACTTGTACCATGCATCGGACACGCCTTGGCGAGATTCGTCTTTACCGGAATTGAGCCAGGCAAGGATGACGCCGCGAGGCAGAGACTCGAATACGTCAGTCTGACCCTGCTGCCAAAAGGGAGGCGGGCCTACCTCCAGGTTTTCTCTTAACGCTTTCATGCCTTTTTTTGAAAGGGCGTATCGTATCCGATTCCTTGGGCCGGGTGTGCTCGTCAGTAGCCCTGCTTCTTTTAATCTCTTTAGCGCTGGACTCGTCAGGCCAACCCCCAAACCCGCCTTCGATAACAGGTCGTAGGGTGTCGCCAGACCGAACTCCACCAAGACCAAGAGGAATAGCTGGAGTGGGTTAAGCTCAATTATTTCAATGCGGTCCATATCATCGCTCTCCAAGGGTCTGCGTGGCTACAAGAACAATAGTACCATATACAGTCTTCATGTAGTTGACATATTCAGCTAAAAGTGTATCCTGACATACAGCCTGTATGTTGCCTGTACGTAACGTGCGACTCAATTCGCTCGAAACACCGGTGCTCGAAACCGGGATGGTCCGGACCGTCGAGCCGCCGAGGCCAGGGCGAATGCTGTGTGCGAGTGAAAGTCAATGAAACGTCCACGAGGAGTAAACGCCCCCGCCGGAAGCATCGACTTGGCATCTCGCATTGAAAAGCTGCCTGGCGCTTTGACAGCAAGTGAACTTGCGACGTTATTGAACATGGGAAAGACCGCCGTCTACGAGATGGCGGCCACAGGCCGGATTCCCTGCATAAGGTACGGCTCAACGGTCCGGTTTGATCCGTCGCGAACGGCGACATGGATTCGGGAGCACGAAATGGCTACGGACGAAACGCAATGAAGAGGAGACCGAGTAAATGGAACAAATCGAAATCGCCCGAACTACCCAGGAGTTGCTCGACAAATGCAAAGCGTGGATACGGCGCTACGTTGTCTTGTCAGAGGAGCAAGCTTTCATTCTGGCCGCGTGGATCCTGCACACACACGCTTTTGATGCGGCTGACACAACGCCGTACATTCACATTACCGCACCAGATAGGGAATGCGGAAAGTCACGCTTAATGGAAGCATTGCAAAGCCTGGCAAACAATCCAATACGATCCGGTGGAATGACTCCGGCGGCGATAGTGCGCATCGTTGCGAAGAAAAGGCCGACCTTGTTCCTCGACGAAATGGACTCTCAGTTGGGAGCAAACAAGGAATATGCTGAGGCGATTCAGGGAATCCTGAACGAAGGATTCCAAAAGAAAGGGGTTTTTATCAAATGCGTTGGCGACGAGTTCATGCCAACAGAGTTTCCCGTATTCAGCCCTAAATGCTTCGCCGGGATCGGAAGATTACCGGATACAGTGGCGAGTCGATCAATTCCGATCGAAATGGTAAGGAAACTACCAAGTGAGAAGATTCAATCTTTCCGAGAGCGGGAGGTAACGGCAGCCTCATTGTTCATTCGAAAGGAGCTCAAAGAATGGGCTACGACAGAGGTAGTCAACCAGCTCCAAGAGATCAGACCGGCATCGATCTCCGGTCTGGGGGATCGGCAAAACGACATCAGTGAACCTCTACTATCGATAGCGCAGCTTGCCGGTGATGAATGGCTTCAACGGCTCATCAAATCATTGGAGGCGATATTCAAGGTGAACGATTTGGAAGATCAGTCAATTGGAACTTCTCTGCTAACTGATATTCGATCCGTCTACGATGAGAAACAAACAGACATTCTTGATTCGGAGTCCCTTGCAGCGGGACTCTGCGAGATTCAGGAAAGCCCCTGGGCGAGCCTTGCCAACGGAAGGAAAATGACGCCTCACCTGCTTGCAAGGATGCTGCGCAGATTTAGGATAATGCCGTCCAAGTTCAGGCTCGGCAGGTCGACCTATCGAGGTTACAAACGCGCTGACTTCGAAGAACACTGGTTGAGGTACTGTTCATCTTGAAACGGTTTGTTCCAGCTTGTGTTCCGATTGTCAAAGTGCCTAGAAACCGCATGAACATTGGAATGTTCCGTTGTTCCGGTTACTGCGGGGTACGCAGCTCGGACGTAAGGCAAAACTGGGTATCACAAAATAGATTGAACAATGCACACGACTATTCTGGGTACGGCGAGCCATTTAGCCAAATGGCTATCCATCATCCACGCTGAAGGCTTGCAGGAAGGTGAATCAACCAGTACTGCCGGTTAGCCGGTTGTCGTTAGCCGGTGATCCGCGAGGAACCGGTGGTCGGAACCGCGGATCTTCTTTTTCTCATAGCCAGTGCAAGCAAGCGATGCGACCTAAGGGGCGATGAGCGCGCGATGTTGGCGATAGCGTCCATTATCCCGCGCAAAGTTGGGCGAAAGCTGGATCACGTGCCTGGCGCATTTGGCCGAGTAGCCGGTTTTACGGCCAGGTGGACGGGGTTTTGTAAACACATGCCGACATATAAGTACTAATCAATTCCTTCAAGCAGCAGCCAGTTATTCTAAACTGTCATTTCCCTAAAAAGTGCACCACGATTCCGGCACTTTTGCGGAGGTTGTTCTGGTGATTGTTGCTTCCATTATCGAAGGTGGTCAGCGAGGAGTCGACTTCGACAACACGGATCGAGAAGCGTAGGCCGGCGCGCAGGTCGAGGCCTCCGCCGAAGTTGCCCGCAAACGCTGCGCCGGCGTTGGCGGCTGCGGAGTTCGATCCATGGACCAGCGTTCTGCTCAGATGCGTGAGACTAATAGGCACTTGGTCGAATGGCTGCAGCGATGAGTGGCCCAAACGCGAAAGTAGCGCCCGTCCACAGTGAAAGTGCTCAGCGTGAGGTTGTCGCCAGATGTGGAGACTGTGCCTGCATGGGCGATGCCGCCGTCTCCGACCAGGTCAGAGCGCCCTGCATCGAGCAGCGGCCGCAACTTGACCTGACAATATACGCAGAATTGCAACTCGCCCCGGCGATGAGTATGACGGGCTGGGGTCTGTTGCGCAATGAAGACGAACCCGTTGCAGCAATCCAAGACGCCTTCGCCAACCTCGGTGAGCTCGCCCCAAAGCGGCCGTCGTACTCCTGTTTATGTTCAAACATAAGAACGGGCCTCTATCATCCGGCAAGCCGGATAAACGAGGCCCGTTCAAGTTCGTCGAGCCCCTACTTGACCGTGAACTTCGCGGTCGCAGAGTTGGTCAGTGAGCCTGAGACACCGATGAACGTGATGGTGTAGGTGCCGGGTGTCGCGTTCTTGGGGAACAGGATTCCGGACAGTGCGTACGCCGTGCCATTCACCTTCACGGTTTGCGGCAGATCAGCGCATTCGGATCCGGCCGGTCCACCAGAGCAGCTCAACTTCACATTTCCGTCGAAGCCCTTTACCGAATTGAGCTCAAGAATGAACCCGCCGAGCACCCCACGGTTGACTGTTTCCGCCGGAGGAATCACTGTGATTGTGAAGTTGCTAGTAGGCGCCGGACCGGTCGAGACCACCAGGTTCACAGAGGAGCCCACCGCCACCGACGTACCCGCCAGCGGAGCCTCGCTGATCACGCTGCCCGAAGGCACTGTGCTGTTCGACCCCGTCGATACGGTCCCTACCACCAGGCCCGCACCTCTAATCGACGTTGACGCTGCGGTCTGGGTTAGCCCCACCACGTTC
>Ga0181520_10013018_pt1 | contig 10576 bp, 8 predicted proteins | sample PEATcosm2014_Bin_29_FD_132451 | JGI IMG/M metagenome (GOLD analysis project Ga0181520, IMG submission 132451) | Peatland microbial communities from MTU Mesocosm Facility, Houghton, MI, USA - PEATcosm2014_Bin02_30_metaG | ecosystem: Environmental > Terrestrial > Soil > Wetlands > Peat | place...
TCGCGCGGCCATCGCCGTCTCCATCATCAGCCGCGTCTGCTGGGTCACCTGCGCGCGGGCGTTCCGTTGCAGGAATTCGTTGGCCACGTATCCCGACACCGCCAGACCGGCGCCGAATACCACCACAAAGATCAGATTGAATTTCAGAAGTAGTTTCACGGTTCCCTCGCTCTGTCGATATTACGCCATTCCAGCCCCGCTCTCAACTACCGAGCCGCGACCGTGAGGGAGCGGTTACCCGCCCTCTGCATCCCCCCTGGCCAGTCCATAATAAAAGTATGCCCTTCGTGTCCATCCCCCAGGCTATCGACGAAATTCGCTCCGGCCGCATTCTGGTGGTGGTAGACGATGAAGACCGTGAAAACGAAGGCGACCTTACCATCGCCGCCGAAAAGGTCACCCCAGAAGTCGTCAACTTCATGGCCACCCATGGCCGCGGCCTGATCTGCCTGGCCCTCACGCCGGAGACCTGCGACGCGCTGCGCCTGCCGTTGATGTCGCCGCGCAACACTTCCAACTTCGGCACGGCATTCTGCGAATCCATCGATGCGCGCGACGGCACCACCACCGGCATCTCCGCCGCCGACCGCACCTGCACCATCCTGACCGCTATCCGGCCGGATTGCCGCCCAGCCGATCTGGCGCGGCCCGGCCACGTCTTCCCCCTGCGCGCGCGCGAAGGCGGCGTCCTGGTGCGCGCCGGCCAGACCGAAGCCTCCGTGGATCTGGCGCGCCTCGCCGGTCTCACCCCCGCCGGCGTCATCTGCGAAATCATGAACGACGATGGCACCATGGCGCGCGTCCCCCAACTGGTCGAATTCTGCCTCCGGCACGGCCTCAAAATGATCTCGGTCGCCGACCTGATCCGCTACCGTCTGCAACACGAGCGCTACATCCGGCGCGTCGGCGAGGGCTGCATCGAAACCGAATTCGGCCCCTTCCGCACCTACGCGTATACCAGCGACATCTCGCCCGAAATGCACATGGCGCTCATCCGGGGCGAGGTGGGGGGCGCCGAACGCGTGCTGGTGCGCATGCACTCCCACTGCGTCTACGGGGATGTCTTCGGTTCCACGCGGTGCGATTGCCAGAAGCTCATCCGCGGCTCCCTCGAGCGCATCGCCGCGGAAGATTTGGGCGTGCTGGTCTATCTGCATCAGACCGGACCGGGGTTCCATACCGAGAAAACTCCGGCCGGGTTGGATCGCCTGGTCTCCCACAGCCGCGACTTCATGCACTATACCGGCGCCGCCGGCCAACGCCAGTTGCAGCACGAAAGCGGCATCGGCGCGCAGATTCTCTCCGATCTGGGCTTGCACACCATCCGCCTGCTGACCAATCATCCGCGCAAGATCGTGGCCCTGGAGGGCTTTGGCATCGAGATCGTCGAGCAGGTCCCGGTCACCAGTACATAGCAATGTGGGGCGGGCGTCCACGCCCGGGGGGCCCTCTGGGCCGGGGTCTCCAGACCCGCCGGCGAGCGAAGCTCGCCCCATTTTCGGATCTCCGGGTATTTTGTAGTATGATGAACGCGGGAGGACGCTATGCTGCAGATCCGCTCCACCGTCAAACTGGACGACATCGAGTCGGTGCTGAAAGCCGTCGCCCATCGCCACAACGCCAATGTGACGGTGGTCAGCCACCTGGGGCAGCCGCATCACGTAGAGGCGGACGGCGGCCCGCGCGAGGCCATCGTCTTCACCCTCTATCATCCCAAGCTGTATGCGACCCTGTTAGCCGCCGACATCCGCTTCGCCGGCTTTCTGCCTTGCCGCGTGGCCGCCTGGCCCGAGGGTGACGGCGTCATGTTGCAAGCCCTCACGCCCTCGGCATACTGCCGCGTTCTGGGCCGCGCGGATCTGGAGTCGCTGGCGGCGCCGCTCGATAGCGTGTTGCAGCGCATTCTGGAAGACGCCGCCCACCCCCTCACCGCCTCCGCCCGCACCCGCCCCGGAGTGGAAACGTCCCGCTGGGGCGCCACCGAGGACCAGGTGAACATGCAGGCTACCCTGCCCCAACGCATCGATTACCGCGGCACCAAAATCGAGGACGAAGCCGGCACCGGAACGCACGATTCCTCCGGCGGATAGCGCATAAGCGTCATCGCGGCCGCGCGGCGCCGAAGGTGAACCACGAGCGGATTACCCGCTGCCGGTTATCGACATCCGCCGTCGCCACGAAGCCGGGTTGCGCCGGCGTGCCAAAGCGCATGTCCATGGCTTCCACGCGGGTAGCGCCTTCCGGACCGGCCAGCGGTATAGTCCGCTCCAGTGGAAACTGCGAGAATTTGAAAAAGTCGCGAAACTCCGGTGAATTATTGGCTGCCTGGATGGCCGCACTGGGTTCGGCTTTATAGAAAATAGCGCCGCGCGAGGGATCGAAGTCTTCCAGCAAACTGAAATTGACGACGGTATAAAACTCGCGCGTTTCCACTAATCCGCGCCACGCCAGCGGATTCACCGGTCCAGGCAGCGCCGCCACCCGCAAGGGCTGCGCGCCGGCGTAAATGCGGGAATCCAGTGTGGCGGCCGCGCGCGCGTGCAGCGCCCCGCGCCCGATATTGTAGAACGCCAGAAACAGCAGCGCAAAAATGGCAAACCCGCGGCCGGCGCCGCTTGTGCGCGCGCCGATCTCCGCGTTCACCAGCCGCGCCATCGCCGGCCCCGCCAGCCCCGCCAGCAGCACCGCCCAAATCCACAGGTCCACCACCGAAGTGGTGTCCGAATGGAACCATCGCCCGGAGAACGGCAGCAGCCAGCGAATGCCATACACGTTGGTGTAGTCCAGCAGCAGATGCGCCGCCACCGCCGCCAGCGAAATGGCGTAAGCCCCCAGCCACTGGAACGGTTTGCGCGTGAACAGCCGCACCGCCAACACCGGCAGCAGCGCCATCAACGGCCAGGCGGCGAGCGAATGCGTCAAGTGGCGGTGGTAGTTGAGATAGTTGAACTGTCCGCCGGCCAGCGTCACGATATCGATATCGGGGGCGTTCGCCGCCAGCACCAGAATCCAGGGCGCCTGCGGCGAGAATCGGTTTAATCCCGCGCGGCCCAAAAAGAGGCCCGTAGCGGAATGCGTAAGCGGATCCATGCTTGTCTGAAGGCCGGATTGTACCACGGAAGGAAAGCGGGCGGACCCCAAATACCCAGCCCCAGTTGGGCCCGCCCCGCAGCCGGCCGCCCTCCATCAGGCGGCCGAAAGCCCCAGCGGGGGGCGCAGCACCCTGGCGGGCGCACGTTTGGGCACGATCGCCACGGTTCGGCTTGGGCGGTCGTTGCTCATCGTGCCGCCGAAGTATTCATCCAAAGGAAACAAACTGTGTGGTTCCAATTCCCGGAAAACTCGACCCAATTTCTGTTCGATCTTGTAAATAATGTGAAAGAATGTCCCGCGGTCGACTGCCAGCCGCCAGCAGCAAAGCTTCCAGTCCGCCCCCAGCAGGTAATGGAAGCGGAAAATATCGTACTCCAGGGGGCTCAGCGCGTTGCGGCTGACCAGGCAGAAATCGGCGATGTACTCCTCCACTTTGCGGCCGTAGGTCAAGCGGTTATCCTTGCCGTTGCAGAATTCCAGCCGCACCCGGCTCAGGTGCCGGTCCCTGTTGGTGCAGTCTCGAAAGCGCAGGTAGCAGACGCGAAATATGGCCCGAAAGACGCAGTTGCAGGGGACCTCCCGGTCGTTGCGCCCCGGACGCAATCCATAACCATGGCAGTGCGCACAGGTCGTCTTTGCGAGCGCTATTGTTTCTGATCGATCCCAGTTCATCGTTTGAAACGTCCTCTCGGCAACCCTCCATCGTGTGGGCAGCCATGACTAAAAACTTGACTCAAATCTAACGGCTGGTCCGGGAATCGTCAAGCGAATTCCAACGTACTTTTACAAAATGTTTTTGGAAATTAAGAGCCGCTCTTACGTATGTTCTTCTCGTATATTAGGTTAAACTCCGCTTAATATATTCAGAAATAAATTGTGGTACTATACGAACTATTCGGGAATAGTACGGTTTTATACCGTGTCTATTTCCCGTAGAAATAGGGTGGAGGAATTATCCAGTGGACTTCCGGCTTCTCCAGTTGCGCCTCGTCTCCCACGTCCGAGCCCGCGTGCGCAACGGAGAACTTAGCGAACGCGGTCTGGCCCGCATCACCGGCATCTCCCAGCCCCATATCCATAACGTGTTGAAAGGAAACCGGCTCCTGTCCCCCGACTTGGCCGACCAGATGCTCCAGCGCCTGCGCATCAGCCTGGTCGATCTCCTCACCGCCGCCGATGCCGCCACCCCGCCCCGCCAGGAAGCTGGGGATTGCCCCGATTGCCGCATGGTGGCCCTCCTGGACGGTTGGATCGGGCGCGAATATCCGTATCCCCATGCCACCGGCCGCCAGCGATATCCATTCCCGGCGGCCGCCGTGGATTCCCTGGACTTCCCCGTGGCAGCCCGCTTGGCGCCAGACCCGCTGCGGGCGCCCATGTTCAGTGGCCCCGGCGTGGTTCTGCTGGACCGCTCCGAAGACGTCCGCCGCGATCCGGACGAAGAAGGCTACTTCGCCTTGGACTTGGGCGGAGCGGGCACCATCGCCATGGTGCGGCGGGCCACGCGGCATTTGTATCTGTGGGCCCGCCACGCCGATGTGTGGCAGTCCATCCCCCTGCCGGACCGCCGCCCTCTCGACGTGATCCAGGGGCGCGTCAGCCTGGTGGTGCGGCAGTTGTGAGGCATTGATATCCGCGCGCGGGCCGCATATCCTGGTAACTGTGAAGGCTATGTGGAGTTTCAAAACGGCCAGCGCCGCCGGCCCTGCCCAACCCGGCAGCGACCGCCTCAAACGGCTGGCTAAGAGCCTGGATGCCTTGGCCCGCAAGGACGAAACCGGCATCCGCAGGGCCCTTGAGATTGGCTCTCTGCGCCGCCAGGCAGCCCTGCAGTTGCACGCCATCTGCGGCGGTTTCGTGCGCGACCTCAACCAATTGCTTGCGGAAATCGTGCTCGATTTTCAGCCTGAAGAATACGGGCCGGACAACTTTCAGGATACCGGCATCAATCTTTTCCAAATCAATGCCCGCGGACGCATCCTGCAAATCAAATTCGAAGCCACCCCGGAGTTGGTCTCCACCGAGGATTTCCGCGTACCCTACATCCTGGCCGGAGCCGTCCGCTGCTTCAACCAGGAATTGCTCGACAAGGACCTCATCGAAGAGCAGTTGTTGTTTTACACCATCGAAAAGTCGCGCCATCTCTGGCGCTTCTTCGACGCCCGTACCTACCACACCGGCCCGTTCGATCGGGACTATCTAACCACTCTCCTCGAGCACCTGGTCTAAAGTGGGGCAGGCTCTCAGCCTGCAGCGGCCTCTCAGGCCGCCCGTTGCCTTGACGGATAATCCATCAACCTGTTAAGATCTTCTTGTCTTTAATGCTGTAAAACGAACCAACCATGCTGTTCCACGCGCGGTACGCGGCACGCATTCTGAGCCTGGTCGCGGGAGGGATGCTGGCCGCCGCAGCGCTGGCCCAGCCACCCAAACCGCTCCCCGGGTCCGAAGAATGTCTTGCCTGCCACGACCCCGGCCCGCGCACCGGCAAACGCGAAAAAGGCGCCCCGCCGCCCATCGATGCCGCGGCTCTGCGCGCCTCGCCCCATGCGGATCTGGAGTGCGCCGCCTGCCACACCGAGCTTGCCAAGAAAGAATTCCCCCACCCCGAAAAACTGGCGCGCGTCGATTGCGGCGGATGCCATAGCGACGAGCAGACCCAGTACACCGCCAGCCTTCACGGCCGGGCCACCGCCCGCGGCGACCGCCTCGCGCCCACCTGCCGCGACTGTCACGGCACCCACAACATCCTGCGCAAGTCCAGCCCCCACTCGCCCATTGCCACCATGGAGATCCCCCGGCTATGCGGCGGCTGCCATCGCGAGGGAACCCCAGTCAGCCTGACCCACAACATTCCGCAAGAGAACATCCTGGGCAACTACATGGACAGCATCCACGGCGAGGGGCTGTTCAAGCGCGGCCTCATCGTGACGGCGGTCTGCACCAGTTGTCACACGGCCCATTTCGTGCTGCCCCACACCGATCCGCGCTCCTCCATCGCCAAGGCCAACATCGCCGCCACGTGCATGCGCTGTCACGCGAAGATCGAAGACGTGCATCGCCAGGTGATTCGCGGCGAATTATGGGAAAAGCAGCCGCACCTGATTCCCGCTTGCGTGGACTGCCACGAGCCGCACAAGGTGCGTGAGGTGTTCTATCCGCAAGGGATGGCGGACCGGGATTGCCAGCGCTGCCACGGCGACCGCAGCCTGAAGGTCACCCGGGGCGGCCGGACCGTTTCGCTGTTCGTGGACCAGACCGAACTGCAGCACTCGCGCCACGTGCGCACGGCCTGCATCCAGTGCCATACCGGCGGGACGCCCTCGGACCTGCGCCCCTGCCGGACCATCCCCGACAAGGTCGACTGCACCCCTTGCCACACGGAAGTAATGACCCAGTACCGCGAAAGCACCCACGGCAAATTGGCCGCGCAGGGGAGCCCCGATGCGCCCGGCTGCCAGGATTGCCACGGCTCGCATGGCATTCTGGCAAAGAAAGACTCTGCCTCGCCGACGTTTTCGCGCAATGTGCCGGCGCTGTGCGCCAAGTGCCACCAGAACGGGAAGAAGGCCGCGCTGCGCTACACCGGGACGCAACACGACGTGGTCGATCATTACCTGGAGAGCATTCACGGAAAGGGGCTGATGGAAAGCGGGCTCACCGTGACGGCGGATTGCGCCGACTGCCATACCGCGCACCACGAACTGCCCGCTTCCGACCCACGCTCCAGCGTCAACCGGGCCAACATCGCGCGCACCTGCGCGCAGTGCCACCGCGGCATCTTCGAGCTGTTTACAGCCAGCGTCCACTCCACCGAAGTGACCCACACGAACAAAGAACTGCCGGTGTGCGCGGACTGCCATTCGGCGCACAGCATCGAGCGCACCGATCGTACCGACTTCCGGCTGCAGATCATGGATCAGTGCGGCCGCTGTCACCGCGACATCACCGCCAGCTATTTCGAGACGTTCCACGGCAAGGTTTCCAAGTTGGGCTACCTGAAGACCGCCAAGTGCTACGATTGCCACGGCGCGCACGACATCCTGCCGGTCAACAACCCGCGCTCTCATCTGAGCCGCAACAACATCGTCAAAACATGCGGGCAATGCCACACCGGCTCGCATCGCCAGTTCGCCGGATACCTCACCCACGCCACGCACCACGATCCCAAGAAATACCCGTTCCTGTTCGTGACGTTCTGGGGTATGACCACGCTGCTGGTGGGCACCCTGGTGATCTCCGGCGCCCACACGCTGATGTGGCTGCCGCGCTCTCTGAAGTACCGCCGGGAGATCGCCGCCGGCGCTCCGGACAGCCGCGTCTACGTGCGGCGCTTCCAGACCTTCCAGCGCAATCTGCACCTGATGGTGATCTCCAGTTTTCTCGGGCTGGCGCTAACCGGAATGATTCTGAAGTTCTCCTATGCCGCCTGGGCCAAGCTGCTGGCGCACTTGTTGGGAGGCTTCGAGGCTGCCGGACTGATCCACCGCTTCTGCGCCGTGCTGACCTTCACCTATTTCGGCCTGCACCTCTACGACATGGCGCGCCAGCAGCGGCGGTCCGGCAAGACCTGGCGCCAGTTCCTGGCCGGCCCGGAGAGCATGTTGTTCAACCGCCGCGACTGGCGCGAGTTCTGGGGCTCCATGAAATGGTTCCTGGGCCGCGGCCCGCGCCCCGAGTTCGGCCGCTGGACGTATTGGGAGAAGTTCGACTACTTCGCCGTATTCTGGGGCGTGGCGGTGATCGGCGGCACGGGATTGCTGCTCTGGTTCCCGGAGATCTTCACCCGCGTGATGCCGGGATGGATGGTCAACGTGGCCACCACCATCCACAGCGATGAAGCCCTGCTGGCGGTGAGCTTCATTTTCGTGGTGCACTTCTTCAACACCCACTTCCGTCCGGAGAAGTTCCCCATGGACACCGTCATTTTCACCGGAGGCACGCCGCTCGAAGAGTTCAAACGCGACCGCCCGCGGGAATACCGGCAACTGGTCGAAAGCGGCGAACTGGAACACCTCTTGATGCCCGAGCCGGAAGCGCTGGCGGTGAAACTCTGGCGGCGCTTCGGTTTCGCCGCGCTCACCCTTGGCCTGATCATGATCGGACTGATCGTCTACGCTATGCTCTTCGCCTACCGCTAGTTTATGGAGGGCGGGCTTTAGCCCGCGCGGGGCTTGAGCCCCGCTCCCCATCCCTATTTCCGCACAATCAGCAAAGGCACCCGCAGTTCATGCCGCACAGGAGTAATGGTATTTCCGAATATCAGATCTTTCAACCGCCGGTGCCCGTGGGCGCCCATAACAATGAGGTCGGGCTGGATCTCCAAAGCATAATGCACGATCTGGCTGCCGGGTCGCGGCGCATGCACAATAGCGGTCTCAACCTCAATCCCATCGGCGCGCAGAGTCTCGGCAATGCGCTCCAGGTAGTGCTCCCCGGCTTCGACTTCGGCGGTAGACGATAGCGGCCCATACACACGGCTGGTGACGCCCTCCTCCACGTGCAGCAGGAATAGTTTGGCGCCGTGCATCTTCGCCATGGCCGCCGCGTGGCTGAGAGCCTTGCGGTCCAGTTCGGTGTGATCCAGCGGCACCAGTATCCGATGGTATTCGAGCGCGGCTGGATGCTCGGCCGCCGGCTCCGCTGGTATCGTCAGCGAAGCCCGGCCAAATCCGTGCCGCGCCCAATGCGCAATCAGCGGCTCAAACGAAATCCAGACCAACAGGCCCGTCACACCCGTGCCCACCACCACCAGCGGGAACCACACGATGGGGCGGTTGGCAGCCGAGCCCAGCAGTTGACCCAGCCCATCCGTCAGCAGCCAGATGTTCAGCCCCAGGATCAGCACTGCCGCAGCCCACGAGAGCCATTTCACCCACACCTTGTTGGCGAACGCGCCCATACGCCGACGGTCGCTGGTGAAGTGAATCAGCGGAATCACCGCGAACGGCAACTGCATGCTCAGAATCACCTGGCTCAGAATCAGCAGTTGGTAGGTGCCTTTGTCGCCCGAAATGTAGATAACCAGCGCCGCCGGGATGATCGCGATCGTGCGCGTAATCAGCCGCCGCAGCCACGGCCGCATGCGGATGTTCAAGAAGCCTTCCATCACGATCTGGCCCGCCAGCGTGCCGGTAAGCGTGGAGGATTGTCCGGAACACAGCAGCGCCACCGCGAACAGGATGCCCGCGAAGGCCGTACCCAGCAGCGGAACCAGCAGCAAGTGCGCCTGCTGGATTTCGGTAACCACCACGCCGTGCCGGAAGAAGACCGCCGCGGCCAGGATCAGGATCGCCAGGTTCACCAGCAGCGCGGCATTCAGCGCCACCACCGAATCGACCAGATTATAGCGGCACGCGCGGCGCTTGCCGGCCTCCGTATGGCCGATCTGCCGCGTCTGCACCAGCGCCGAATGCAGATACAGATTGTGCGGCATCACCGTGGCGCCCAGCATGCCGATCGCGACATACAGCGTCTGCCCGTTGATGCGCGGAATCAGGCCCAGGAACACCTGCGACGCCACCGGCTTGGCCAGCACGATCTCGATGCAAAAGCAGGTCGCCATCACCGCGATCAGCGCCAGAATAAACGCTTCCACGTAGCGGATGCCGAGGCCCTGGAACCAAAGCAGCAGCAGCGTATCGGCCGCCGTGAGCAGCACCCCGATCAGCAGCGGAATGTGGAACAGCAGGTTCAGCGCGATGGCCGCCCCCAGCACCTCGGCCAGATCGCAGGCCGCGATGGCGATCTCGCACAGCACCCAGAGCGCGATGGTGATGGGCCGCGGGTACGTCTCGCGGCAGGCTTGCGCCAGGTCGCGGCCCGATACGATGCCCAGCCGCGCGCTCAGGGTTTGCAGCAGGATGGCCATGAAGTTGGACATCACCAGCACCCAGATCAGCGCATAGCCGAATCGCGCGCCGCCCTCCAGGTCGGTCGCCCAGTTGCCGGGGTCCATATAGCCGACGCTGACCAGGTACGCCGGACCGGCGAAAGCGAACATGCGCCGCCAGGCGGGCATGTCGGCCGTGCCCACGCTGGAATGCACGTCGGCGAGGGAGCGGGCACCGGTCTTGGCGGCAGTAAGCATAGTGTCGTGTCAGATCTTAACTACAGTTAACACAGCCGCGCTGGGAGTGTCAATCGCATGGTAATCCCCTTCAAGTGGGGTATCCTGTATTTGTGATTTAAAAATCACACAAGCACGGCTCATCCGGATTATGTGGGGCGGCCAATCTTGGCCGCAGCCGCCTTTTCAGGCGGCCAGAGCCGGCTGAAGGCCGGCTGAAAGCCGTCCCCAGAGGGGCCCCGGGCAGGATTGCCCGCCCAGTCGATGCTACGCAAATTTGATCGACTACCCAGACCGTATCTTTCGTAGAAGCGCTTCGCGGGAATCGAACCCCGCCAAATCGTGTTCAGCGCACAGCTTTTACGGCGGGCAGCCGCCGCAGCCGCCGGACAGCGCGAAATAAACGCCGGTCAA
>Ga0181520_10013021_pt1 | contig 10575 bp, 9 predicted proteins | sample PEATcosm2014_Bin_29_FD_132451 | JGI IMG/M metagenome (GOLD analysis project Ga0181520, IMG submission 132451) | Peatland microbial communities from MTU Mesocosm Facility, Houghton, MI, USA - PEATcosm2014_Bin02_30_metaG | ecosystem: Environmental > Terrestrial > Soil > Wetlands > Peat | place...
AAACGGGATTTGCGATGTGAGCAGAGCCAGTAAGGCTGGGTGCCCCAGGTCTCGCTTTTGAGACCTGGGAAAGCGACGCGGACCGACGACCCGCCCAGCTGCCTCTCACAAATTTCTCCCCACTGCCTCGGCAATCACGCGCAGCTCGCGCACCAGCTTTTCAAACTGGTCGAAGTAGAGCGTCTGGGCCGCGTCGGAAGCGGCCTTGTCGGCGTTGGGGTGAATCTCAACCAGAATGGCGTCAGCGCCCGCGGCCACAGCGGCCTTGGCCATGGGAGCCACCATATCGCGGCGGCCTGTGCCGTGCGAGGGATCGCCGATGATGGGCAGGTGCGAGAGCTTCTTCACCACCGGAATGGCCGAGATATCCATGGTGTTGCGCGTGGCGGTCTCAAAGGTACGGATGCCGCGCTCGCAGAGAATCACGTCGTAATTGCCGCCGGACATGATGTACTCGCAGGAGAGCAGCAGCTCCTCAATGGTGGCGGAAAGACCGCGCTTGAGCAGCACCGGCTTGCGCACCTGGCCCAGTTCGCGCAGCAGGTTGAAGTTCTGCATGTTGCGCGCGCCCACCTGGAAGCAATCCACGTAAGGCAGCATGGCTTCGATCTGCGAAATCTCCATAACCTCGCTGACCGTAAGCAGGCCGTTAGCCTGGGCAGCTTCGTGCATCATCTGGAGCCCGGGAATGCCGAGTCCCTGAAAAGCGTAGGGCGAGCTGCGCGGCTTGAAAGCTCCTCCGCGCAGAAAACCGGCCCCCGCGGCCTTGACGCACTTGGCGATGGTGAAAATCTGTTCGCGGTTCTCAATGGCGCATGGCCCGGCGATGATCGCAACCTGCTCGCCGCCGATTTTGGCGCCGTTGGGAAATTCGACGACCGTGCCTTCCGGGCGAAATCCGCGACCGGCCAGCTTGTAAGGCGAGCTGATGCGGTGCACATAAAGCACCCCGGGCAGCACTTCAAACGTGCTCAAGTCCAGGCTGGCGGTGGGACCCACGGCAGCCAGAATCGTCTGTTTTTCTCCGGTTGTACGGTGGACAGAAACCCCCGCTTCCTCCATCGTCTCAATGACGGCGAAGATCTGTTCCTCGGTGGCTTTTTCCTGCATGGCAACTATCATTACTTTTTCCCTGTCTCGGGCGCTTCAGCGCCAGTGGCGTGGCCCGGCGCACGTGCAGCCTGGGCATTCTTCTCTGAGGCCAGCTCGTTCCTTTGCAGGGCCCGCATCACGTCGATAATGCGCTCGTAGATATGCGTCAACTCGATGTCCGGCAGCGGTCCCTTGTTGGCCGCGCGCAGATTGGCATAGATCAGCTTTTCGCGGGCCGGCTCATATACCGGCTGTGCCGTGGAGGCCTTGATGTGGCCAATCATCTGCACGGTGCGTGCCCGCTCGCTGAGCAATTCCACCAACTTGCGGTCCAAGACATCGATTTGATTTCGCAATTCTTCCAGCGTCATTCCATCCTCGTGATGCGCACCGTCGCCAGTCTTGCAGGGACTGGTTCACCGGGTGCATAAGGTCAAGAGTTGGTCAATCTATACGGCGCAAGCGCCGCCTGCGGGGGGTCTGATTACCGGGCCGGCGCCGCCAGAGGCAGGTGCAGGCCCTTGATAAATCGAGCCACTGCGCCGGGCGCCGTCTCGGGAGTTGAGCGTTCAATCAACTCCACAATTGCGCTGCCAATCACCGCGGCATCCGCGAACTGCGCCACTTGCGCAACGTGTTCCGCGTTGGAGATGCCGAACCCCACGGCCACCGGCAGCCGGGTCCATCGACGGATGCGCGCCACAAGAGCGGACGCATCGGCGGTCATGTTCTGCTGCTTGCCGGTCACGCCCACGCGGGAAATGGCGTAAACAAAGCCTTTGGAATGGGTGGCGATGGCTTCAAGCCGTTCGTCGGGGCTGGTGGGCGCGGCCAGAAAAACCGGCGCAAGTCCCACGCTTTCCATTTCCGCCAGGTACTCGCCGGCTTCTTCCACAATCAGGTCGGTTGCCAGCACGCCATCCGCGCCGGCCGCGGCCGCATCGGAAGCAAACTGGTGCAGGCCGTAGCGCAGGATGGGATTCAGATAACTGAAGATGACCAGGCCCGCGGCCGGTCGCGCGGCGCGAATTTCGCCCGCCAGCGCAAGCACATTCCTGAGGCTGGTTCCATGGGCCAATGCCCGCTCGCTGGCTCTCTGGATAATGGGCCCGTCGGCCATCGGATCGCTGAAAGGCACACCAAGCTCGATCACCGCCGCACCCGCGTCAAGAGCCGCCAGCGCGATCTCGCGCGTGGCGTCCAGAGTTGGATCTCCAGCCGTCAGATAGACGACCAGTCCCGGTTTGTGATCGAAACGAATCGGCATCGGTGTCACGCTCCCTGGATCTTCAACTCCTGGGCCAGAATGCCCATGTCCTTGTCGCCGCGTCCGGAGAGGTTCACCACCAGTATGTCATGGGCAGGTAGCGTGGGAGCAAGGCGCAGAGCCCAGGCCACGGCGTGCGCACTCTCAAGGGCCGGTAAAATGCCCTCTGTGCGCGACAGCCGCACTACCGCATCGAGGGCCGCCGTATCATCCTGCGAGACATACTCCGCGCGCCCCGAATCGTGGAGAGCCGCGTGTTCCGGGCCGATGGAGGCATAGTCCAGCCCAGCCGAGACCGAGTGGGTGAGCGCGATCTGGCCGTTCTCATCCTGCAAAACATAGGAATAAGTGCCCTGCAAAACGCCCGGCGCACCGCCCTCAAAGCGGGCCGCATGCTCGCCCAGAGCGGTTCCACGGCCTCCGGCCTCCACGCCGATGAGGTGAACTTCCTTGTCTGGAATGAACTCATAAAACGCGCCGATGGCGTTGGAGCCGCCGCCCACGCAGGCGATGACGGCGGTGGGCAGGCGGCCTTCCTTCTCCAGAATCTGTTGCTTCATCTCCATGCTGATGACGCGCTGGAAGTCGCGCACCATGGTGGGATAAGGATGCGGGCCGAGAGCGCTGCCCAGCAGGTAGTAGGAGGTGCGGACGTTGGTGACCCAGTCGCGCATGGCCTCGCTGATGGCGTCCTTCAGCGTCTTGGAGCCGGAGGAGACGCCGCGGACTTCAGCGCCCAACAGCCTCATGCGCAGCACGTTCAGCTCCTGGCGGGCCATGTCCACGTCGCCCATGTAGATGACGCATTCCATGCCGAGCAGAGCGCAAACCGTGGCTGTAGCCACTCCGTGCTGGCCCGCGCCGGTTTCAGCGATGATGCGCTTTTTGCCCATGCGTTTGGCCAGCAGGCCCTGGCCGAGGGCGTTGTTGATCTTGTGTGCGCCGGTGTGCAGCAGGTCTTCGCGCTTGAGGTAAATCTTTGCCCCGCCCAGTTGCTCGGTGAGCCGCTTGCAAAAGTAAAGCGGCGTGGGACGCCCGGCGTAGTTCTTGAGCAGGTCGGCCAGCTCAGCCTGAAAAGCCGGGTCCGCCTTGGCTGCGGCGTACTCGCGATCGAGCTCGTCCAGCGCGGCCACCAGCGTTTCCGGCACATAGCGCCCGCCGTAAACGCCGAAGCGCCCGGGGAGCGATTCGGATGAAGCTGCGGGATGATTGACCAATGCCATAAGTGGCCTCCTGCTCGATTGCGCGACAGAATAGGGAACATTTCAGTGTACTAGGGCAGGAGATCGACTGCGCTACCGGCCACCGCTAGACCACCTGTTTGCCTTCGCAGAGATTTACCAGTTCAGCCAGCGCAAGGATTTGTGGGCGTGCTCCCCTGGCTTCGCGGACCACCTTGAGGATGTCAGCCGACTTGAGCTTCCCCAGAATATTCATAACCATTGGTTTGCTCGGCATTGTGGTCTTCCCATTCAGAAACGACGCTGCGGCGAGAGAAGTTGTGCTGAAAATTGGCTTCTCAAATATGAGGTCGAGCATGGGAACCGCGAATTGCGAATGGGTAATATTGAGGGTCTGGAGCTTTAACTTTTCATAGAGAGAATGGATCTGCCTTGCTTTTTGTACATTGTTCTTTGCCTGTTCAATAAGTCCATTCAAAAAGAACCGTATCCACGCGTTCCATGCCCCTGTGTCTTTTCCCAGGGACCTGAGGAGATGAACGTATGCTTCCCGATTGTTTTCCAGATACTCAGACAGATAAAAGGTTGGCCTTGAAAGGATTTCCTTCTCAAATAGAAATAATGGAATCAATATGCGGCCCAGTCGGCCATTGCCGTCGAGGAACGGGTGAAGTATTTCAAACTGTGCGTGAGTAATTGCAAGCTGCACCAAGGCGTCCGGACGATCCTCGTGATAGTAACTTTCCCAGTTATGTAAGGCTTCTTTCAGCGTATCGCCTGGAACGGGCGGGATAAACTCGGCCTCTTCCATCGTGCTGCCTGGGGATCCAATCCAATTCTGCTCTTTGCGAAAACTGCCACGAGTCTTGTTTCTGCCCCGAACACTATCCAATAAGGTGCTGTGCAGTTTGAGTAGCAGATTGAGGCTGAAGGGGCGCGTTCGCAACTCTTCTTCAGCTTCTCTCAGGGCGCGCCGGTAGTTCATGATCTCTTGAATGTCCTGTCGGCGAGACTCCTGCTCCGGCTCCTCTCCCGCTTCAGACTTCAATACCTCGCCCAGAGTCGCCTGGGTACCTTCAATTTTCGACGAGAGGACCGCTTCCTGGGTGGTCAAAGGGGAGAGCAACAGATCCGGATTCGCGAGGGTGTACAGAACGCCGTTGTACTCAGCCAGTTTGCGATTCGCCAGGCCGATCAGCGGAATCAAATCAACCCAATCCACTTCGGAGAGTGGAAGTTCTTGCGGCACAAAGGGTTCCATGACGAAGTCATCGTAGCACCGCCTTTGATTTTGTGTAAAGAAAAATCACTTTTACTTGTCACAAACCGGATTGTGCATCATCAGCTTTACACTAATTCGCGTATCCGCTCATCTGCAGGCTAGTAAATATTGCTCACTTGCCGGACAGATTCAGTCCTCGGCCTGCCGATGCCCCCCTGCTCTCGCCCGTGTCACGAACTCCCGCACCTTGTCGGGGTCTTTGCGGCCCGGGGCGGCTTCGACGCCGGAGGCCACATCCACGCCCCAGGGGCGCAGGGTGGCAATGGCTTCGGCCACGTTGGCGGGATCGAGGCCGCCGGCGGCGATGAGCTTGAGCTTTCCTGTGTCGCCCAAGATGGTTTTGCGCGCCTCGGCCCAGTCGAAGGCGATGCCGGTTCCGCCGTTGACCGTCTCGGTGCGCGAATCGACCAGCACCGCGTCTACGTTCGGGTTGCGGGCGTGCCGGGCAATCTGTTCCGCAATCAAGTCTGCCGGGTCAGCGCCAAAGTGGACCACGCGCAGAATGCGCAGTTCCGTGCCGAGGTGCTTGTGCAGTTTCTCCGGCATCTCCGGCGCGGCGTTGAAGTGCAACTGCACGCCGGTCAGCCTGCACTCGCGGACCGTGGCATAAATTTCGTCAACCGGGGCATCCACAAAGACGCCAATCTTTTCCATCGCGGCCGGCAGATGGGCCGTGATGGCGGCTGCCTGGGCTGCCGTCACCCGGCGCGGACTGGGGGCGAAGACAAACCCCACCGCGTCGGCCCCGGCCTCGACGGCCAGAAGCGTGTCTTCAAGCGAGGTGTTGGCGCAGATCTTGATCCACAAGCTCATCGCTTTGCTCCGGCTCCTGCAAGCAGCGCTGCCAGGGCGGCGCCGGGGTCGGGTTGGCGTACCAGGCTTTCGCCGATCAGGAAGGCGTCAAACCCGGCCTGGCGCAGGCGGCGCATGTCTTCCGGGGCGGAGATGCCGCTCTCGGCCACCCGCACCACGCTGGATGGGACCCGTTCCACCAGCGAGAGGGCGGTTTCCAGATTCACTTCAAAGCTTCTCAGGTCGCGGCTGTTCACGCCGATGGCGTCGGCTCCGGTTTCGCCCAGCGTGTCGAGCACGCGAGCGAGTTCGTCCGCGGTGTGCACCTCGACCAGCACGTCGAGCGAGAAGCCCTGGGCAACCTCGGCGAGATGGCGCAGCTCGGCGTTGGTGAGCGCGGCAGCAATCAGCAGGATGGCGTCGGCGCGGTGGGCGCGGGCTTCGACGATCTGGTACTCGTCGATCATGAAATCCTTGCGCAGGCAGGCGAGCGGCGCAGCCTCTGAAGCGATTTCCAGATTGCGCAGGCTACCCTGAAAAAACGGCTCATCGGTGAGCACGGAGAGCGCCGCCGCGCCGCCGGCCCGGTAGCGCCCGGCCAGCCAAGCCACGTCGAAGTCGGCGCGAATGAGCCCCTTGGAGGGCGAAGCCTTCTTGATTTCCGCAATGACAGCCGGACCGGTTGCCGCTTTCTGCCGCAGGGCGCGAGCCCAGCCGCGCGGCCGGTGCACGGCGGCCATTCGCTCCAGTTCGGCCAGAGGCACACGCTTTTTTGACGCGGCGACAGTCGTCCGCGTGGTGGCCACGATGATGTCGAGGTGAGAGGACATATATGGGACGAGTATACGAGCAAGACCGCGGGCGCAGGTTCCAGGATTGTGAAAGCAACCCACACGATTTACCGTGGCTGCGCCGCGCAAATTCGCCGGTTTTTACGCCAAAAAGGCACAAAAAGCCGCGGATTTTGCCCCGAAAACCCGCTATTTTCAAGTGTTCTGTTTACCAGTAAGATAATAGGGTTGCCTTCTATGTTTGCTTGTAAGTTGTGTATTGTGAATATCTTGTATCTTCACGCCGAACCGGGATTGCGCTTTAAAAATGGGCATTTTCGGCAGGGGGGTGGGGTAAGGACCGGTCACATTCCTGACAGATGGATCTGGCGGAAGTCTTGCCTACAGACATTGTGCGCTGCCGGATCGTAATGATCTGCAAAGCAGATTCGAGGTCTCCCAGGTCTCGAAAATCCAGACTTGGGAGCACCCGGTTGTTAGCGCGGAACTAACTTAAACTGCTTTATTGCGACTCTTGCTCCTGCATTGGATCTTGATGGATCGAGGATGAAGATAACCTCAATTTCATTGAATTTTCTTGTGGATGTGGAGCGCGGAATCGCGAACACCAGCGCTTGAGCAGCGGGCATGCACTCTGGGGCAAACAAGCTTGAATTTCGTGCTATCGGACGATCACCGAGGTTGATGGCTGACTTTTGCGGTGAGAACGAGTCGATCAGAGCTACAGCGGCGTAGAGTTTACCCCCGAGGCGATCACAACTTTCGATATCTACCTCAAGAGCGCCGCAACAGCCGACGCTCAAGGGAGAGCTGAGCCTCTGGTGCGCTTGCATGATGAGAGGGATAGAGTTGTTGGAGCGCAAGTTGGCGTTGAGAGGTGTTCCCCGGATTACGATTCCGTCAGGACTGGGAGCTTTGTTCGGTAACTGAAAGTAGGAGTAATAACCGTCGAACGTAATCACCAGAGGCTCGGTGATTACATCGGGGCCTTGCCTGGCTTCAGGATGCCGGGGAAGAAGGAACTTCCGCGTTTCGGCGGCGGACAGAAGAATGATGCTTCGAAAGCCGGAGTCGCTGATCACCTTCTTGCTCGATGGCATCGGCGCTTTTTGTGGAGCATCGGCAAAGCCTGCTGGGCCCAAATTGATGCGGTTGTGATTCCAAGTAAAAAGCACGATAAATGTGATAAGAACGGCTGGCAGTGCTGCTCGAATCAGTCTTGATGTCCAGTGATTTCTTTGAAGGCTGGAAGGCTCGGCGACCTGGTTTGAGCGCCTAAGTTGCCAAAAGACGGCGAAACCGCACACAGCGAATGAAACGCTGGCTACCAAGATGGCTCGGCGGTACAGCGTAAATAATCCGCCGTATGCGCAAAGTGCAGGCACGAATGCGCTGAAGTTCCGTGAAGCCGGTAGCAAAGATTTGGCAAAGAGTTCCGGTGGGTCATTTTCGGTGTCCAGCATCTCCGGTGTCGAAGATTCCATTGTTCGCAGGCGGAAAGCGAGGGCCGCGGCAGATATGGCAGCGACGGGAGCCATCCACGACGAGCCCTGGCGATACAAAAGAACAATTGAGGGGGCCCAAACAGAAGCGGCGGCACCACTGAATGCGATTAAATCGCGAGGGCCAGAGGAATCCGGTTCAAGAAGTTTCCAACAGAGATAACTGCCCATGGCTCCCGCCAGGGCGGCGGCTAAAACGTAAGTGCAAGACCGGATAAGCAGTTCGCTTTGGGATACCAGTAATGACGACAATCGAGGCACATAAGAGAAAATAAGTGTCGCGCCGAAGGACGCCAGCACTCCCGCTGCGATGGCGGTCACCGAAGCCACGTTTTGTTTTTCAGCCGAATCGGAGGCAGACCGATTGTCACCGCCGATGTTGTCTTCTACCAGGCTCATCTTACTGCTCCGCCCCCATTGGGCCGAAACATGGATACTGATCTATATGCGTCTTTTCTGCTTCTCCCTGGGGTAAAGTGGAAAGCACCAGGCTCCTACACTCCTGGCCGATAGCGACATGTTCGAGTTGGAAAATCATAAACACGGCATCCAGTTATGTCCACTATTGATCCGGCCCTATTGGGTTGCAACGGAGCAGAGCAAAAAACAACTGCGGATCCTTCGACTTCGCTGCGCTTCGCTCAGGATGACATCCCTGTGGTGGTGCAATTCTTTGGGGCCGGATCAATAATTTTCGGAGTGTGCCGAGGGAGTTGCATGAAGTAGTCGGTGAGGGCGGGTGGCCCATGTCTGACGCGCGAGAAAGCTGGGTGCCCCATGTCTCGACTTTGAGACATGGGAAACTTCGTCTTTCAACGAACCGCAGTTGAGCATCATTCCATCGGCACATGGGCGTGAGAGTCAGGCGGAATCCCAGGTCCGAAAGTCCTGGGCACCCGGCCGATTGGCTTCGGAATCCCTAATTCGGCGAAGGCCTTTCGATATGATCGATGACCACCGTCTCGGTCTGCACCTTAGCCGGCTTGAGCAATAGGCCGAGCTCTGCGATGTCCCAAGGGAGCCCGAAGGTGGGATCTGACGCTGACATGCCTTCCTGCCTATCCGGCGATGAACCTGAGCCCAGCTTCCGTACGACAAAATCGTACTTGCCTGTAAGGCCGGTCCTGTCCTGGATAAGAGCAGGCCCCATAGGTCCTCTAGACAAAAGCATCAACTCTTCCGTGAATGAGGCCATCGAAGTGTTGGTAAAGGTCAGTCCTTGATTATCTTCAGATGCAATCACCATCCCACCGCCAGGAAGCAGCATGCCACCTTTAGAAACTGGCTCGCCTAACTTGGCACTCTCTAGCTTGGGTCCGTGCTTCCCTAGCACCAGCGCATAACCTGTAACATCCTTTGGGATACGGTGTACGACCAATTTGCACCTCTCCCTGAGGACAGCCTGCAACATCACTTCCAGCATCTCATCCTTCTGCATCATGTTGTGTGGGACGCTCTGCCACTTTGCCACATCGGCAGGAGCCACCTTCGCTATGAAGTCGTAATTGGTACTCGTTACCCAGGACGGCGCGCCCCGGACCGAATCATCGGATGTGTGCAAAAACGGGATATACGCCTTCATGATGGTCGAGATAAGCGGCATGTTCACTGCGCGATAGCCGTCAGGAAGCGACTCAATTCTTGAGTAGCTAAGACCTGGCCCGCTTGGTCGAATCGAAACTACGTCAAATGCGAGCGCGTTTGAGCCCGACGCATTCTTATTTGAGGCTTGCGTAGCATTTGCCCCGATGACCTGGGCAAATGCTGATGAGCTGGAAAGAACCACCAACGCGACTATGAGAAGTAAAACCCCACCGCGGATGTCCAGATTGGATGCCAATTTCCTAATCAGCATGGCGACTATCCTCATTCCGCTTTATGGAACCCACCATAATACTCGCAATAGACAGGTGGGGGGTCCAGGTCCGAAAGTCCCGGGCATCCGGCTGGGTGGACAAGCCAATTGAAGGCTGTGCTTTCCCACCCTTGAATCAAAGAACGATTCAAGGATGGGGCACGGAAACTTTGTGGCTGGATAGACAAGCCGATTGAGGGCTGTGCTGTCCCACCCTTGAATCAAAGAACGATTCAAGGATGGGGCACGGAGACTTTGTGGCTGGGTGGACAAGCTGATTGAGACGTGGACCCGCTCCACCAAAATCTCACTGACCTGCTGACTCGCCGACCTGCGGACTCGCTGACTCGCTTTCAGCCACCAGCTCCCGCGCCGCCTTGCGGCCCAGGCGGATACAGTCGGGAATGCCGATGCCGTCGTAGGCGTTGCCGGCCAGGCGCAGGCCGGGAAGGGCGGCTACATGCGCGGCGATGCGCGCGGTCCGCTCCTGGTGGCCCACGGCGTATTGGGCCATGGCGCGCCGCCAGCGCGAAACCTGCACGTGCTCCGGCTCGGCCTGAATGCCAAGAATCTCATGCAACTCGCGGCGGACGGTGGCCACCAGCGCTTCGTCGGTTTCGGCCAGCAGCGCCTCGTTTTTCATTCCGCCCAGAAATGCCCGCAGAACGGCCTTGCCCGGCGGCGTGCGCCCCAGAAATTTGCGATGGACAAAAGTGCAGGCCAGCATGGAGCGGCCCTCGCTGTACGGGATCAGGAAGCCGAATCCATCCGGCAGCCGGCCCAGCTTCGCTTCGTCGTACACCAGATTGACGG
>Ga0181520_10013022_pt1 | contig 10575 bp, 7 predicted proteins | sample PEATcosm2014_Bin_29_FD_132451 | JGI IMG/M metagenome (GOLD analysis project Ga0181520, IMG submission 132451) | Peatland microbial communities from MTU Mesocosm Facility, Houghton, MI, USA - PEATcosm2014_Bin02_30_metaG | ecosystem: Environmental > Terrestrial > Soil > Wetlands > Peat | place...
ACCCCCGCGATCACGGATGACGCCCCGATCAACGAGTACTTTTTACTTCGCCGGTGGTTTCATTACTACAAATAACCACCTCGCAAATGGGACCTATTCGGATGGTTCGTTTGCGCCAATCGATACAGCGGAAGACTGCCAACTCGCATGGCTCGCATCCTCAAACGGCTATCGAATGCTATCGAAATTGCGTTCGAGATAGGCCTTGGCAGTTGCGGCACCCTCGCCCACTTATCGATTGCTGTGCCCTCCTGAAATGAGTTCAAATCAAGAACGATATGTTCCAGGCATCGAGCCTTCCAACGATCTCGTTCTTTGGAGGAGAGTCCGAGAAGACTCTCGATCTATCGCGAAGCGGCAGCCAGATTCCTCATGTTGCGGAGATCGTCTCAAAGCTTGCGCCTGCTTCGAGCAGTGTTGGGCTTATCTTCCGTACGGGCCCGGAACTTGTGATCTCCTGGCTCGGCGTACTCGCGTCTCGAAGAGTTCCAATCATTCTGCAGTACCCCACTTCGAAAATCAGCAAAGTCTATTGGCGTGACTCGATTCGCGATTCGGTCTCCAGGTGCAGCATTAACGCACTTTTGTGCGGCCCTGAGGTTTCAATTTATGCCCCGGAGGAATTGGCGCCGTGCCACATCGTCGACTCTCTCGATGATTCGGGAAGGGGTGACGACGGCCTTGTCTTCCCATCGCAGGGCGAAATTCTGCAGTTGTCCTCCGGAACAACCGGGTTCAAGAAACCGATTCGGTTCAGCTTTGAAGCATTGCGAAAACACGCATCTCTCTATAACCAGGTCCTGCAGTTGAGCCGCAACGATTGCATCGTTTCCTGGCTTCCGCTCTATCACGACATGGGCTATATTGCGTGCCTTGTCATGCCGCTGCTGTTGGGTGTCCACGTGGTCTTGATCGATCCGATGACCTGGGTCCATCACCCACAGTTACTCTTCGACGCCATCCACGACCATCGTGGAACTGTTTGTTATATGCCGAATTTCGGCTTTGAAGTGATGGCCAAGTTGGGCCGGTCAGGTCCGTTTCCAACGATGCGTCATTGGATTAGTTGTTCGGAACCGACTTACCCGGACACGCTGGAACGGTTCATACAGGCTATCGGGGCCAACCCGGCAACCGTCTCCACCTGCTACGGCATGGCTGAGAATGTTTTCGCGGTTACGCAGAGTTCCGGTTTCCGGATTCTGGAGCGGGACCAACATCGCTACGTGAGTTGTGGGCGTCCCATCCCCGGAACCGAAGTCAAAGAGAAATCCGGCGAATTGTTCGTGCGCAGTCCGCATTCCATCGTGGCCTATGAGGGCGGCGCCGACATCCGGGACGACGAGGGCTACTACGCAACTGGTGACATGGGCTTCGTCGAACAAGGCGAAGTCGCGATCACGGGTCGCAAACAGGATCTCGCCAACATCGGCGGGCGCAAGGTTCTGCTGAACGATTTGGATTTCGCTCTTGGTGAAGTATTCCCTGGATCCAAAGGCCGCATCGCTTCGATGGCTGTTTTTGATCCAAGCCTTGGGACCGAGAGAGCACTGTTCTTGATTGAAGACCCGCGTTTCTGGGAATGGGAACGATCTCCGGAGCCAACTCGGCTGATCCGCGAAGCCACCGGACTGGAATGGGTGGAAGGTCACTTTGTTCCGCCGCAATTCCTCAGCAAAACCTCCTCCGGAAAGATCAACCGAAAGAAATGCCTTGAAGATTGGCGCGCCACTCGGTCAGCTGTATGCGTTTCACCGACCTCCGGTGGAGAACGAGAACTCGCTCGGGAACTGGAGGAGAAATTCCCCGGCATTCCGTGGGACAGGCCCATCGGCGAGCAACTTGATTCGCTCGGCCAGGTTGTCTTACGCCTCATTTGTGAAGAACGCGGCGTTGAATTCATTCCCGATTTGACTCTTGGGCGGATCGCCACTCTGGGAGAGTCGGACATCAAACCATCTGCGGGCGATGTTTTTTCGATTGTCGCGCTCGTTGACGGACCGAGATTAGGATTAGGAGCGGAAAAGCCATATATCGACGATGCGTATCTTGCCGCGCTCGCAGCAGTCGCCGGCGCTCCGGTCCATTTCGAACATATCTGCGTCCCGCCGATCCCCATCCTTCTTTGCGATCTCTTCTTCCATGACTACTTTCTGCCCAAGAACCCCGCGCCGGCTTACGGCGTCTTCTCGTCGATCCTGCAAAAGATTAAGAACGCGAGTTTGATTCTTGTCGACGATGAGGACAACCTGCGCTTGCCCCCGTTCTGCGCTTATCCGATCCTCGATTTTCAGTTCACGATGCATCCCGACGCGGAGCTTCTTGGACATCGCATGCAGCGTTACACGCAGAACCATCATCTTCTGCCGCGAAGCGTCGTTTTGGGCCGTGAAATTACTCCAGAGAAGATCAATCCGGCACTGGACAACCTTGAACGCTACTTGGGGATTCCCGTCCTGAGAATGGCTTTTCATGAACAATTTCGCGCGTATACAGAGAAATGGCATTTTTGCGAATACCGCCAGTTTGTCTCTGATGCAGACAAGCTGAAGAGTCCTCTTTGGGTCGAGAGATTCAAACAGTTCTTAGTCGACTTTATTCGTAATGGAGATTTTCGGAAGCGGTCCGGCGAGCCGAGGAACTTCTTCACTTTCGACACCGCACCTCACTTCTGTTCCTTCCTCATGAATCGCCTTGCTGTTGATTTCGTGACCCAACAGTACGATTCGTTTTGCATCCTTGGGCCGCCGTCAAGCCTTCCTTATCTTCAACGAAGACTCGACGAGCTTGGGAAAGCCTACTTCTTCTCCTCGCAGTTAATTCCTGCGCGCGAAGACTATGACTGCCTGATCATTACCGGCGGAGCCGGAAGGATGCCACAGACCAAAGTTCCCACCTATGACTTTATGCACGCGCGGGAAGAAGGGCAGGGAGGCGGAAGACCACACAACGTTCCGGCCATCATTGAGCATGTCTGTCCACCACTTGCAGCCTGCGACGAAATGCAGTTTCGTGTCGTTCGAGAAAAATTTGGTGTTCAGATCGGAAACAGCTTATTGAATTTGTCGAAGCAAACCTGATTCATCTGAAGCCACTGGCTTGATCAAACGGAACACGCAAGGACTTGGGTAGAGTTTCACTTGCTCCTCTCGAATTAGCCGTTGAACTTCCCATAGGCGGTACTAGCTCTTCCGCTTCACAAAGCGCAAAGCTGTAAGAACCGAAGAAACCGCAGCAACCTTCGTATCCACAATCCCCGTCGCCAACGCTGTCGAGCGCACAATGTGCTCGTTCAATGCGTGTCCCGGCCCCTTGGGATAGATAAACCAGATCGGCACGCCACGGCCCAGGGCGTCCGCGGATTTTCGCAGCGCCGCGGTCAACTCGCCGTGTGTGTTGACACGCGCCAGGATCACATCCCCGTTGCCCGTCGTCCCTTCCTTCGCCTCGGAAATCGCTTTCTCTAGTGCCGCATCGTCTACCTCGCCGATCATCCGTACGACCGATTCCGCAGTGATCCCAAGCTTCTTCGCCAAACTCGGCGGCGGTGTCAGCAGAGCCTTCGCCCACTTCGCCGCAACGTCGCTTCCCACATCGAGCGCCACGGCCTCGCCGTTGAACATGAAATGCAACCGGCCGCCGTCGGCTTTGATCTGCTTCATCGCGGCGATCGGAACGCGGCGGCGGATGCCTCCACGCAGAATCAGCTCCGGCGGCTCAATCAGCGCCTTCACCTCGGCTTTCATGCCGTTCCAGTCGCACGCGCAGATTGCTTCCCGTCCCACGCCGTTCCTCCTTAGCAAGATTATTCACAAACTCACGCCTCGCGCTTTTCCGCGCTGGTCGTCTCAGGTTGCGGCGCGTAGCGCAGAATCACAACACCCGACGCGAGTGGCCGCGCTTCCAACAACTTCAAGCGTTGCTGCGGAAGGTCGCGTCCGAACAAAGGCGTCCCTCGTCCCAGAACAGCAGGCGCGAGCGCAACCCGGTATTCATCGAACAGTCCGGCCCTGGTGAGAGTCGCCGAGAGCGCCGCACTGCCAAAGACGAAGATGTCTCCTTCGATTTCCCGCTTGAACCTGGTGATTTCCTCGGCGGTGCCGCTCCGAATCACAAACGTATTGTTCCAATCCGCTTCTTTCAGCGTGCGCGAGACCACAACTTTGGGTAGTTTGTTCATAAAATTTGCTACCTCGCCCTGCGCCGCCTTCCAATAAGCAGCCATCCCCTCGTAGGTGACGCGGCCAAACAGCAGCATACCCGCGGAACGCAGTTGCTCGATTGAAAATGTCTCGAGCTCCTTGTCCCAGACAAAGTTATGCCATTGAAGATCCCACTTCTTTGCGCCTTCAAAGTACCCGTCGAGAGAGATCAGATTCCATTGGATCAATCGCGCCATGGACAAACTCCTGAGGTCGAGATTTTTCGGAAATCAGGGTCAAAAAACAACAGGTTGCAATGCAGCAGAAGTTCCTTCAGATTGGAGTCGATTCGCTGTGCGCAATCAGCACCACTGTCGCGAGTCCTAGAAGCAGAATGACTAATTCCACGTGCTCGCTGCGATTGTGCAGTTTGTTGAAGTCGGCGACATTGGGATCGGCGGGATTGCGGACGTCGATGGCGCCGCCGGCGGCGATGCGGTCGCGCTCCATTGCGGGGATGATGACGTATTGCGAGTAGGCCGTGAACGCCAGCATCAGCACCAGGAGGGTCATGGGAACGAGCACGGCGCGCGGCTTGTAAATGGCCCACGCCGGAGCCAGCGCCAGCAGGGCGAGCGCTACCAGGCCGGAGATAAGTCCAATGCCATGCAGGATTCGTAGAAGCTCGCCGACGATGGCGCCAGCGATGTGCGTGTCCGCCTGCAACGTGCCGAAGGTGACCGCCGCGACCACGGGAAAGAAAATCTCACCGCCCAGCCAAACGATCAAGGCAAGATACAACAGCGTGCGGAGCAAGGTCTTCATGGGACCAAGAATACAAGACGCGCAACAGAGAAGCAGAGAGACGGAGAAACAGAGAAACAGAAGCTCGCGGCCGGCGGAAATTCCACGTATTATGCTCAGGTAATTTTCTGCAACGCCGCGCGCGGATTTCAGCACGGCGGTTATTGCTGCATGCGTAACCCCCATAAGGGGTGGGGGTGGGTATAGGGGGGAGGGGGCAGTCAGTGGGGGCTAGGGGGAAGGGAACAGGGAGCAGACCCACACAGGTGTCCTCCGCGCGGAGACTAGGCGGCCGGATTTGGGCGGATCGATCGGAAAACATGATTGTCTTGATGGTGCGCTCTTGCGCCTTAATTTTGCGCAAGAAATTGATTGGTTCGTTGAAGGACAGATCGAGGGACACTGGCCGACTTTTGGTTACCTATCCGTGGCCTCGGCCTTTGCATTGAGCGATGAGAGGACAGCCTTCTAGAGACCGTGTTCTATCAGAAACTCACGCATTGCGATGGCAATCTCCTCCAAGTGAGTCTCAAGCGCGAAGTGTCCTGTTGGCAGGAATTTGACAGTAGCGGTCGGGATGTCTTTCTTGAACGCTTCTGCTCCTGCAGGGATGAAGTAGGGATCGAACTTGCCCCATATTGCGAGGAGTGGAGGTTTCGCGGTTCGAAAGTACTCCTGGAATTTGGGGTACAGTTTCACATTGTTGGCGTAGTCGAGGAAGAGATCGAGTTGGATATCGACATTGCCGGGACGCGCCAACAAGGCAGCATCCAGAGTGTAGCCTTCCGGTTTGATCAGGTCAGGGTCCGGGATTCCAACGGAATACTCGTGACGCATTCCTTCGAGGGTCAGGCCGGCGCGAATTGCATTCCGATGTTCTAAGGTGGGCTCTCGCCAGTAGCGTTGAATCGGCTGCCACGCATCGCCCAGACCTTCTTCATAGGCATTGCCATTCTGAGAGACGATGCCGGTCAAACGCTCGGGAGCCATCAATGCCAGGCGGAAGCCAGTCGGCGCTCCGTAATCGAAAACGTACATTGCGTAGCGGGTAAGTTTCAGCGCCTGAACGAAGGCAAAGATTGTCTTTGCCACTGCGTCGAAGGTGTATTTGTAGCCGATCTCCGCAGGAACTTCAGTGAAGCCAAAGCCCGGCAGGTCTGGGGCGATCACCCGATAGTGGTCGGCAAGCCGCGGAATCAACTCCCGATACTGAAACGATGACGTGGGAAATCCATGGAGCAACAGGATGACCGGAGCGTTTGCAGGCCCTGCCTCGCGATAGAACACATGAACCCCGTCAGCCTCGATGCGATGGTGAGACGTCAGCGGAATACTTGGTACCTCGTTCATAGACTTCTCCCTCGAAATGTTGGTTGCTGGATTGAAATCGAACAAAGCCATCTTGCGACGAAAAGCGTCGAGGCCCACAACGGCGGATGCGAGGAAACTGCGGCGATCAAAGCTCAACGACCACCTTACCTTTGCTGCCCTTGGCCACGGCATCGTAGGCGCGAGCAATATCGTTTCGTCCAAACTGCTCTTCAGACAGCAGCGGCTTCAGTCGAAGCTGCTCCGCGAGCCCTGCTGCCCTCTGAAGAATGTGCCCGTGATTGGAGCGCCCGACTCCCGTCAGCAGCGGCAGCAGAGTGAACACCCCGGAGTATGTGGCCGCACGAAAAGACAGCGGCGCAAGCGAGTGGGAGCCCCAGCCAAGACAACTGACGACATGACCCGTGTAGCGTTTGACGGATGCGAACGAGGCATCCGTCACCGCGCCGCCGAGGGTGTCATAGACAATATCGAAGCCTTCGCCGCCGGTGTATTCAGCAACATACTCGTCGACCGCCGCATTCCTATCAATTGCAATCGCGCCCGCTGCCTCGACAATCGATCGCTTGTCGTCTGATACGGTGGCAAATACTTTTGCGCCGTATGCCAGGGCAATCTGCACCGCGGCATACCCAACACCGCCCGCGCCCGCATGCACCAATACAGTCTGCTCGGCCCGCACACCCGCGCGATCCACCAGACCCTCCCACGCTGTAATCGTAACCAGCGGTAGCGCGGCAGACTGCCGCATGGTGAGCGTCTTCGGTTTAAGCGCCAGCAGCGCTGCATCCGCAACAACAAACTCCGCCAGCGTTCCCTGCAACCCGCCGACCCCGCCGACCATTCCAAAAACCTCGTAGCCTGGCCGAAACGCCGTTACGCCGGCGCCTGCCGTCACCACCACGCCCGCCATGTCCAGTCCCAGCACGGCCGGGAGCGGCTGCTTCGCGTGTCCACCTTCTCCCGCGCGAATCTTGGTGTCGAGTGGGTTCACTCCGCTCGCCAGGATCTTCACCAGCACCTCATCGCACCCAGGCTGGGGGGTCGGGATTTCTACCTCGCGAAATGGTCCGCCAGTACTTTCGACGACATATGCCTTCATTGCTTCTCCTTCACGTCATGCGCCACATTTGCCGGCGTTGACCAGAACAAAGCCACTAAATCTTCAGCCAGCGGGTAGGCCGTCGTTGTTCATATCCGTAACCGAGGTGGTTACGCCGGGCCCATCCATGTGAATTGCCTGAGGATTTTGAAAAGACTGAGCGAAGGCAACTGCAACCGACGAAGGCGTAGCGGCACAAATCAGCCACCAGGATGAGATGGAGCCCGGAAACGTTCCTAGTCTATAGCAGGTATTGCGGGCACTAGGATTGGCTAACATGAGCTCTTAAGAAATCAGCCCCGATAAACGCCCGCGCGCGGATTTCAGCACGCCGGATATTACTGCATGAGTAACCCCCATAGGAGGGTGGGTGGGTATAGGGGGTAGGGGGAAGGGAACAGGGAACAGGGAGTAGACCCACACAGGTGTCTTCCGCTTGGAGACTAGGCGGCCGGATTTGGGCGGATCGATCGGAAAACATGCTTGTCTTGATGGTGCGCTCTTGCGCCTTAATTTTGCGCAAGAAATTGATTGGTTCGTTGAAGGACAGATCGAGGGACGCTGGCCGACTTCCCGGTACGGATGTTTTCGGACGAAGCTGGCTCATGCCGAGCGAGGTCGTAATGGCGGAATGATGATAATGCCACTGCAATACACGGAAATGGGGTATGCAATTTTACGATTGATCAGAAAAGGCCTGCGATTGCGGAAAGAGAGGCGCCGCTTCTTCGGATCTCACAAAACGACGCCTCGGAGGGAACTTGAAAGGGAAGCAGTTAAAAATCGCACTGCGCATTGCGGTCTATGGGATGTCAATGCGCATGATCTCGGCCGCCCCCGCGGGTGCGATGGGCGGCTCAATCTCCAAGTCCGCCCATCCTCGAGAATGCCGCATAGTTACTGCACTTGAATTGCAGTGAACGAACTGTTGGCTCCAGCCTGGACTTCGTTCCCGACCCCGTTGGATGCGCACCTTACGGAAAGCGTAACCGGTGCCGAAGCTGCCACGTAAAACCCGCCCAGAGGCAGAGTCACACCTTGATCAGGTTGAAAGGTGCCCCCGCCAAATGGCAGACCGCCTCCGGTTTGGCCGTTACTGTCCGAAACAAGGCACACGGCCCCACCGGGGTTATTGGGGTCTAAGTTTGCGACCGATTGTAAGCCACCGAGTACATACGTCCCCACGTTGGTCAAAACGATAGAATTGACGGTCACGCTGGCGCCAGTCAAATCAGTCGATCCGCGCGTGACATTTACCTCAAATGACAGTACTCCACCCGCTGGACCTTGTGGACCAGCCGGCCCTGCCGATCCAACCGGTCCCGGATTTCCCATGACCCCGGTCAATCCTTGCTCGCCGACTGGACCGGGCGGCCCCACTGCTCCGGCGGGTCCTGCGGCTCCAGCGGCAGCCATCAGGCTCCAGTCTGGATTCTGGTCTGGCGTGGGACCACTGGGGTTGGGGCCGTTGGGAACGATCGCGATATACGACGAGCCCTTATAGGTCACCACATTGTCAGCCGCGTACGTTGCGTACGGGTTGTAGGCATCTAGAAAAATGAAACTGGCGCCGTTTGTCCCGGCAGGTCCCGGTGCTCCGGGCGCTCCAGTAAGTCCACGGGGACCGGTCGTGCCAGTCGCGCCAGTTGGTCCAGATAGACCTGCGGGGCCTTGCGGGCCTGTCGGACCAGCGGGTCCGGCCGGACCTTGCGCTCCGGTTGCGCCATAGGTCATGTTGAAGTTCACGCTGTTGCCCTGACTGTTGGTTACGGTAAGATCGAAAGTTCCTGGCGCGAGCCCCGTCGGCAGAGTGGCCGTTACTTGTGTATTGCTGAAGGTCGAAACCGTCAGCGCGCTGCCGTTGAACGCAACGGTCGGCTTGGTTTTGTTCGGTTGAAAACCGCTGCCTGTCAGCATGATCTGGTTGGTGGAGTAGTTGATGGTGCCGCTGTCGACCACCGGGGTAGCAGCAACGGCAAGCAGCGGTGCGAGTATGAGCAAAAACAGAGCCGCGGTCATGCGCATGTGCTTGGTCTCCTTGGAGAAGGATTTGGGAGAAGCTGGTCTCGCGGGATGTTTGTCCGCGAGATGCCTTGACCCGCAGGCTTCTCGTCAGTGCGATCAAGTGGCTGAAGGGTTGGCGATAGTGCGTCCAGTAAGGCCATGCCTGGGGGAGGGCGTCGAACTGGGGACCATCGTCCTCCTCGACTCAGGCCATTTCTTCTCAGAGCAGGGCGCTGAAAGGAGTATCCGGGGTGATGCGTTTCGCTGAGAGCACGCCGGTAAACCACACGTAGACGTTCCCGGAAGTGTCGTAGGCATGCAGAGCGAAAGTTCCGGTATACGAGTTCCCGTCCGGGTTCAGCGTAATCTTCTCGATGATCTGTGCGCCTGCCTGGGGCGCCCCGATGGTATCCGGTGGCACCGTCGGATCGAACACATTCCCCTGCCAGGGGATGTGGTTGAGGAGATAGGTGCGTTCTCCTGTGTGCTTCCAGACGCCCAGGCAGAAGTTTCCGTCCTGTGCCGAGCGCGCGGAATTCATGATTTCCGTTCCATCGCCGTGCCATACCACCACAGAGTTGTCGATGACCACTCCGCCGGAGACGGGAATGGTCTCTCCGTCCTGGGTTTGCGCGGTAAAGACCACATGCCACATTCCGACGATGGGCTCATGGTCGTCGTAGCCGTCGAGCGCCGCCGATACGAGCCGCAGTGTTGTCCCACCATATTGAGGGCTCCAGTTGGAAGGCTTGATCGGCTTGTTTGGCAGACCGCACTGGGCCATAGCAGCAGGAGCTATGGAGAACACAAGCGCCAGAGCGCCCATGCCTGAGATCGATTTCCAGATTTGTAACTTCATTGATTTCTCCTCCTCGGGCCGGGGATGGCCGACTGAAGAGCAAGCTAACCGTCAGGGGCGGAGGGGACAATGAAGAGGGGGTAAAGGTCGAGGTGAAGTTTTGATAAAGCGGTAACTCGCTGAAATGAAACGCGATCAAACTCATATCACTCAAACGGATGCTATACTTCACCCTCGGGGGAGCCTTCCGGTGGCATTCAGAGTCTTTGAATTCGGCGACTTCAAAGTGGATTGCGACCGCTTTGAGCTGTCCCGTGCGGGCCGCGCCCTCAAGCTGGAAAGAAAACCGATGGAGTTGCTCATTCTGCTGGCAGCCGGGAATGGCCATCTCATCA
>Ga0181520_10013024_pt1 | contig 10572 bp, 7 predicted proteins | sample PEATcosm2014_Bin_29_FD_132451 | JGI IMG/M metagenome (GOLD analysis project Ga0181520, IMG submission 132451) | Peatland microbial communities from MTU Mesocosm Facility, Houghton, MI, USA - PEATcosm2014_Bin02_30_metaG | ecosystem: Environmental > Terrestrial > Soil > Wetlands > Peat | place...
CCAACCTGCCCAAGCACTTCTTCAACGAGTTCAAGATGGACTACCAGGAGATCATCGCCGGCACGGTGGGTAAGCTGAACACCTTTGGCACCTGCGTGGGCCGCGTCAAGCCTGGCACCATGAGCTACGCGCGCTTGGCCACCGATGACCGCTTCGGTATCGTCCGCGGCTACACCGGCAAGGGCGCCTTCACCAACGATCCGCTGGAGACATTTGGCGGCGCCGGCGTGACCGAGATCCCCAACCTGCAGAAGCTCCTGAAGTACATCTGCCGCGAGGGCTTTGAGCATCACGTGGCCACCAACTTCAGCGACGTGTCGCAGTCTGTGCACGAAGCCGCCAGCCGCTACCTGGGCTGGGAGAGCTACTGGCACGAAGGCGAAGAAGACTAATCTTCTTCGACAGCACAACGCAGCAAATCACAAGGGGCGCGATCGAAAGATCGCGCCCCTTGTGGTTGGCTGCAGGATAAGCTCAGAAAGACGCTCGCCCTGCAAGGGCGATGTGCAAATAGCCCAGCCCCGAGCGAAGCGACGTGCTGGGAGCCCTGCCGCCCTCCATTGACATCGCGCCCCGTAGGGGCGCACGAACCACCGCGAGGACCTTAATCTTAATCCAAGGGACGCGAAGCGGTCTGCCGCACCGCCACCGCGGGGGCTAGTGCGATGCGCGCCGCCAGCACCACCAGCGCGGCCCACAGAATGTCAGCCCCGAGCAGATGCACCACCTGCAGCCATGTCGGCGCCAGCAGCACCACATCCAGCACGCCCAGCACATACTGCAGAGCCAGCAGCAGCAGGATCATGGCTGAGAGCCCGCGGTTGTCCCAATGCGCGGAGCGCTGCGCGGCACGCACCAGAATCCAGATCAGAAAGATGCTGGACAGGAACGCCACCGTGGGATGCGTCCAGCGCCAGCGCACCAGCCAACTGCTGGCGGCGGAAAAGTCGCTGGCCAGCGCACCGGCCAGCGAGTCGGCCGGAAACAGCGTGTCGCCCAGCGCCGTCAGCGAACCGGTGACGCCCACGGTCATGAACACCAGCACCGAAACCACCGCGCCCACCGGCGCCTCGAAGCTAATCGTGCTCCACAGATAGCCCTTCTTGCGGCTCAGCATATGCGCCGTCAGGGTGATGGCGGCCAGCAGCAACAACGTGTTGGTGAGGTGCAGGGCCAGAAAGGCCGGACGCCCCGGGGCCTGGCTCTGCGCCGTGTAGCCAAAGTGCACCAACAACGCGCCCAGCAGAGCCTCGATCAACGTCAAAATCACCGCTGTAACCGCGGCCACGCGCGCCAGGTGCTTGCGCACCGTTCCAACGTAGGTCCATACCGCGAGCGCGACGACCAGCAGCAGTGATAGCCCGCTGGTGATGCGATGGGTGAACTCGATAATGGTCTGCAGGCTGGCGGAGTGCTGCAGCATGGTGCCGTTGCACAGCGGCCAGTGGTTGCCGCAGCCCGCGCCGGAGCCGGTGGCGCGCACCATGGTGCCCCACAGAATGACCGCGATGAAGTAGGCAAGAACGCCCCAGGCAAAACGGCGCAGGCCGGAAGAGGGGAGTACGGGGGCGCTGACGGCAGTTACAGATGAAGACATGCAGGAAAACTCCAGACGGACACTTCAGTGGTACAGGCCAGTGTAGACCAGCCGGGGCAGAATAGGACGATCTTCTGCGCGCGATGTCGTTTCGGACTTGCGGACCTATTCTGTACTGCCGAACTGATAGGGCGCTGAGTCGACGGTTCGCGCGAGGGGTAGCTTCGATAATTATCTATGGAAAGCTCCTGGATGGGCGCAAGGATGCGTGATGGAACATGCTTCGCATGTCGATTCGCATGGCAGGGTAACAATTCCGATTGCATTGCGGAGGGAGTTTGGCTGGATGGAAAAGATGGTTGTGAGGCTCGAGGAAGTAGAAGGAGGGATTCTGATCACGCCGGTCCTTCCGTGTGGGAAGGACCGGCGTAGTCTGCGTTCGATCTTGCTTACTTGCCCAGCAGACGCACAACGTGGTTGACGATCAAGAGGTCTTCGAGGGGCGGAATCACGCGCACCACAACCTTGGAGTCAGCCGCTGAGATGGTGGCTTCGCCGCGGACGTTGTTGGCGGCCGCATCGATGGTCACGCCGAATCCGCCCAGGTAGGCGCAGATGTCGGCACGCGACAGAATGTCGTTTTCGCCGATGCCGCCGGTGAAGACGATCATGTCCAGGCCGCCCAGTTCAGCCACAAAGCTGCCGATCCAGCGGGCCACGGTCCAGCAGAACTTTTCAACGGCCAGCTTGGACTTGGCGTCGCCTTCCTTGATGGCGTCGCGCAGGTCGCGCATGTCGTTGGAGCGCTCGCTCACACCCAGCAGGCCAGACTTCTTGCTGATCACGGTCTCCAGCTTCTCAGCCGCTTCTAGCGCGTTCGGCGTGCTCTCGGCAATCTTCTTGAGGATGAAGATCACCACACCGGGATCAATGTCGCCGGTGCGTGAGCCGCTGATGATGCCGCCGGTGGGGGTCAGGCCCATGCTGGTGTCGAGGCACTTGCCGTTCTTGATGGCCGAAACCGAAGCGCCGTTGCCCAAGTGGCAGACGATCAGGTTCTCAGGCACGTTGGGCTCAAGTTGAAAGATGATCGACTCGTAGCTGATGCCGTGATAGCCGTAGCGGCGGACGCCCATGTTGACGTACTCGGTGGGGATCTGCATGCGCTGCGCTACTTCCGAGATGGTGCGGTGGAAGTAGGTGTCGAGCACGATGAAGTTGGCCACGCCGGGGAACAGCTTCAGGGCTTCGCGCATGATGTAGACGGCGATGGGGGTGTGCAGCGGCGCCAGATCCTGGAAGCTCTCGATCTCGTCGATCAGCTCCGGCGTGATGATGCGGTTCTCGCGGATGGTGGGGCCGCCGCAAACGGTGCGATGGCCAATGGCTGCGGGCTCCGGGAATTTGCCGGAGTGCAGAACGTCGGCCACCAGCTTGAAGGCAACCGCGCGGTTGGGCAGCGCGGGGGTCTCATCGACCACCTTCTGGCCCTCGGCGTTCTTGATCCAGAACTTGCCAAGCGAGGTGCCGATGCCATCGACCGCGCCCTCAAAGAGGCGATCGCGCTTGCCATCGGCGGATTCGTACATGGAGAACTTGATGGAGGAGGAACCGGCGTTCAAAACAAGAATGGGCAAAGACGACATGAAGTAAAAACCTTTCCGGGTTGGGCTGGCAGGACAGCGGAGTTAGCGGGTTAGCGGAGTTAGCAGAGCTAGAACTCCTCGGTCTTTGACAGCCAGATCAGGTACTCATGATCGGGTGCCCCAGGTTCGGCGCGTCTTTGTTCTTGCGCCTAACCTGGGGTGGTAGGAACTTCAATTGGAACATCTCCACATTGTCAGAGACCTAGCATTCTGACCGCATGATTTTGTTCTTTGTCATGGAACTCGTTCGTATCCCACCCTAGGCGCAAAAACAAGAACGCGCCGAGGGTGGGACCCAGCTGAATATTACGCGCCGAAGGCAATTGGCCCCACCGCAGGTGGTGGCCAGCGCCAGTTCTTTACTTCCGGCAGATCGTCGCCGTTCTCGGCAACGTAGAGCTTGTGGCGCTGGATGGCCTCGGAGTACCACTGCTCGGCGGCCGCGGCTTGCGGGGCAAGGCGCGGTACGCGGAGCATGGCATCCAGAGCCAGTTGGTAGCGATCGATGTTGTTGAGCACGCACATGTCGAAGGGCGTTGTGGTCGTGCCCTCTTCTTTGTAGCCGCGTACGTGCAGGTTTGCGTGATTGTGCCGCCGATAGGTGAGCCGATGAATCAGCCACGGATAACCGTGGAAGGCAAACACCACCGGAACATCGGGCGGGAAGATGCGATCGTAATCCTGATCGTTGAGTCCATGCGGATGCTCGCTTTCGGGCTCCAGCGTCATCAAGTCCACCACGTTGACCACGCGAATGCGCAGGTCGGGAGCTTGCTCGCGCAGCAGTGTGACGGCCGCCAGAGCTTCCAGCGTGGGTACATCGCCGCAGCAAGCCATTACAACTTCCGGCTTGCCGTCGTCGTTCGAAGCCCAATGCCACGCGCCCACGCCCACCGTGCAATGCGCCACGGCTTCGTCCATGGTGAGCCACTGTGGGACAGGCTGCTTGCCGGCTACGATGAGGTTGATATAGTGCCGCGAGCGCAAGCAGTGATCGGCCACCGAGAGCAGCGTGTTCGCATCCGGCGGAAGATAGATGCGAACCACGCCGGCCTTCTTGTTCAGCAGGTGATCGATGAAGCCCGGATCCTGATGGCTGAAGCCGTTGTGATCCTGCCGCCACACCAGCGAACTCAACAGGTAATTCAAAGACGCAATCGGTTTGCGCCAGGGAATTTCGCGTGTCGTCTTGAGCCACTTGGCGTGCTGGTTCACCATGGAATCGATGATGTGAATGAAGGCCTCGTAGCAGCTGAAGAAGCCGTGGCGGCCGGTCAGCAGATAGCCCTCGTACCATCCCTGGCACATGTGCTCGCTGAGCACTTCCATCACCCGGCCGGTCTGGCTCAGATCGACATCCACGTCCAGCGTGGAGCCCATCCATGCCTTGCCTGTGCCGGTGATGGTGTCGCCCAGGCGGTTCGAAGCGGTTTCATCCGGACCAAAGACGCGGAAGTTTTTCTCTGCTTTGTTGGCTTCCATCACCGCGTGCAGCATCTTGCCCAGCACGCGCGTGGATTCCACGTCCTCTTGTCCGCGACCGTTGAGCTTCACCGCAAAATCGTAAAAGCTGGGCACCTTGAGCGGCGTGAGCAGCAGGCCGCCATTGGCGTGGGGATTCATGCCCATGCGGAGCCTGCCTTTGGGCGCAATCTCCGCCAGCTCGGCGCGGAAGTGGCCCTTCTCGTCGAAGAGTTCTTCGGGCTTGTAACTGCGCATCCACTCTTCCAGAAGCCGCAGATGGTCGGGCTTCTCGAAGATCTCCGAGAGCGGCACCTGATGCGCTCTCCAGGTGTTTTCAATGGGCTTGCCGTCCACAAACTTCGGTCCCGTCCAGCCCTTGGGGGTACGCAGGATCACCATGGGCCATGCCGGCCGCACAATAGGCTTGCCCGCGGCCATCGCCGCGCGGGCTTCCGCTTTGATCTCGGCAATGCGATCGAAGATCTTGTCGAACAGTGCCGCAGCCTTCTGGTGCATCTCCGCCGGGTCAGAGCCTTCCAGCGTGTACGGCTCGTAGCCGTAGCCACGCATCAGGCTTTCCAACTCCTCCTGCGGAATGCGGCTCAGCACCGTGGGGTTCGCGATCTTGTAGCCGTTCAAGTGCAGAATGGGCAGCACGGTGCCATCGGTGGCCGGATTGAGGAACTTGTTGGAGTGCCAACTGGTGGCCAAGGGACCAGTCTCGGCCTCGCCATCGCCCACCACGCAACCGACGATCAGGTCGGGATTGTCAAAGGCCGCGCCATAGGCATGGACCAGCGAATAACCCAGCTCACCGCCTTCATGGATCGATCCCGGTGTCTCCGGGGCAACGTGCGAGGGAATGCCGTAGGGCCAGCTGAACTGGCGAAAGAGCCGCTTGATGCCGTCCTTGTTCTGCTCAATGTGCGGATACACCTCGCTGTAGGAACCCTCCAGGAAGGTGTTGGCCACGATCCCCGGACCGCCGTGGCCCGGACCGATGACGTAGATCATGTTGAGCTGACGCTCTTTGATCAGCCGGTTCCAGTGCACGTAGAGGAAGTTGAGTCCCGGGGTGGTACCCCAATGGCCCAGCAGCCGTGGCTTCACGTCGTCCAGCGTCAGCGGACGTTCCAGCAACGGGTTGTTTTTCAGGTAGATCTGACCGACGGAGAGGTAGTTGGCGGCGCGCCAGTAGGCGTCCATCTTCGCCAGCATCTCCGCAGAGAGCGGGCCCTTGCTTGCCTTGCTGCTTGGGATTGAAGCGGTCATTCCACACCTCGGCGCAGGGGGACTGCGTGCTACTGAAAAGGGTAGCAGCGGAGGCCGACGGAAGGGGGTGACTGGAGTCACAGGCAGGTGGGACGGTGCTCCGCAACGTGAGACAAGAGGCTCGGACGGCACCAAGACTGGTGCAGCAGAGGAAGAGCACGGGCCCTTGATCCGGCCAATAAAGAGTTTGCCTCTATCCCACCCATCTCGCACAAAACGCGGGATGGATGGGGCACCTAGTCGTCAGTATTTCTGGGCCGGATCAAGGACGAGAAGTTCCCCGCAAAACCGGATATTGTTTCCTGTTTATCTTGTTCATTCTTGGAATTCAGATGCGCTGACAGTTGCGGCAATCCGGCGTCGGCGTTTGGAAGATATCTGCAGCAGACACTGGACGCCGCCTGATAATTGGTCGCAGGGCCTGGTCAGCTCTGGGAATTCAAATCCGCTTTCCTCCGCCAGGCTTCGACCGGTTTACCCCTTCCTATGATTGGATTTAGGGGAATGAAGACGGGAAATCGACTGATTTTCCGCCTCCGCGCCAAGGCTGGCCACCGCTCTTACGGACGAGATTTGTTCTTGCAACGCTCCCGCCATCGTGGGAGCGTGTCATTGATGATCAGGCGGCGGGCCGCCTCCCAAAGCAAATCTGTTCTGAAGGTGAGAGCGCGGGAGCAGGCGGCCAGAGCCACGTACCTGCACAGGAAGCAGATTCACCCGGACGGAGCACAACGCGGGCTAGCCCGATTGCACGCACCTTTCTACGGAAGACCCGCAGCACGGCCAACGCTTTGGAGCCCTCCCGTTATTGACCCGTTTCTTTAGCTGGAAGCGACGAAGCGGGTGAAATAGAAACACGCGAAGCGTGTGGCCCCACCGCAGGTGGTCGTACACTAAAAGGGTTCGTACAGGATTCCCCGCGATGAAAAAAAATTTGCTTGCGGCTTACGCCGCTGTTGTTGTGGTGCTGATGGCTTGGGGCTATTACCAGGCCATTTACGTGGCTCCGGACGAGAGCACGATGCACGAGATCCAACGCATCTTTTACTACCACGTGCCGTCGGCGATGGTGGCATTTCTGTTCTTTGCCATCTCGCTGGTGGGTTCCGTGGGCTTTTTGAGCTTTCGCCGGTCGCGACCGGTGTGGGCGCAGCGATCGGACGCATGGGCGCTGGCCGGCGCCGAGGTGGGGCTGATCTTCTGCACCATTGTCCTGATTACCGGGCCGATGTGGGGCCGGCGGGCGTGGGGCATCTGGTGGACGTGGGATGCGCGCCTGACCACTACCCTGGTGCTGTGGCTGATCTACTCCAGCTACCTGCTGTTGCGCAGCTTTGCCGCAGGACCGCAGGTGCAGACGCTGGCCGCGGTGCTGGGCATCTTTGGCGCGATGGACGTTCCGATTGTGTACATGAGCAACCGCTGGTGGCGGACCCAGCACCCGGCTCCGGTGTTTGGCGGCGGGCAGGACTCCGGCATCAGAGACCCCAAAATGCTGCACGCATTTTGGGTGAATGTCGCAGCGTGGCTGGCCTGGGGCATTCTGATTCTGGTTCTGCGCTACGCCGTGGAACGACGGCAGCAGAAGATTGCGGCTGCAGAGGCCGAGGCGGCACTGGAAGCCTAGGGGTTGAATCCCACCCTTGGGCGCAAAAAACGCACCCAAGGATGGGGCACCCGCAGGCATTGCATGCAGCAGACTTGCATTACATGAAGCGGACTTCGACGCGGACTTCAGGGTAGCGGCCAGGGCCGCATGAGAAATCGAGGAGAAGCATGGATACGGGAGCACAGATCGATCACCAGTTTACCGTGGGGGCCTACGCCATCACGTGGATCATCCAGTTGGGGTACGTGGCGTGGCTGGCCTACCGCTGGAACTCGCAAAAACGGGCCGAGCGCTCGTAAGCCGAAGGCCACCCTGCGGGGTGGCCCTTGCGCATTCAGGGCTCAGAAAGAGGCAGCGTTGTTGGAAAGACGCTTTTCTGAGCAGGGAGGCGGCGTGGACCGGGAGGTCCACGCTCCAGCCGACCAGGAGACCGGCTCTACAAGACTGGGAACGGCGCTACAAAGAACCAAGTCGGCACTGCACCAGAACAATTACATGCAAAAAACGGATGGCGCAAAGCCACCTGTTGGGGTGAGTATGTTGGGGATGAACTCCATTGGACAACTCGCTCAGCCGCTCGATCCCGAAGCCGCCTGGCAGGCAGTTCTCCACCACGACCGCGCGGCCAGCTTTGTGTACGCGGTCGGTTCTACCGGCATCTTTTGCCGCACGGGCTGCTCGAGCCGGTTGCCGAGCCGCAGGAATGTCTTATTTTTTGCCACGGCAGGGGAAGCGCTGGTGGCGGGGTTCCGGCCCTGCCTGCGCTGCAGGCCGGAGGCCGCGGCACGGCCTGAGGATGAACGAGCCGCCACCGCCGACCGCTTGCGCCGCCACCTGGAAGCCAACTTTGACCGCCGCGTGCAGTTGGAGGAGCTGGGCCACCTTGCCGGCACCAGCGCCCACACGGCACGACGTATCTTTGCGCTGGAGATGGGCGCCACGCCTCTGGCCTACCAACGCGCCCTGCGCGCTACCCGGCTGCGCAAGGCGCTGGCCCAAGGAGATTCCGTGACGAATGCGATTTTTGAGGCGGGGTATGGCTCGGCCAGCAGGGCGTATGAGGCGCAGCCGCTGGGCATGACGCCGGGACGGTTTGCGGCGGGCGGCAAGGGCGAGCGGATTGGCTATGCGGCGGCCAGCACTCCGTTTGGATGGATTGCGGTGGGGGCGACGGAGCGTGGTCTCTGCTGGCTATCGCTGGCGGGCACGGAGGAGGAGGCGGTGGCCACGGTGCGGGCGGAGTTCCCGGCCGCTACGCTGGAGGCCGACGCGAGCCTGAACCGCTGGGTGGAGAAAGCGCTGGCCGCCGTGAGCAGCACCGCCGCGCCGCGCCCGACAGAGCTGGACCTGCGCGGGACCGCCTTCCAGCTGCGGGTGTGGGAGGCGCTGATGCGGATTCCGCAAGGAGAGACCAGGACCTACAGCCAGGTGGCGCGGGAGATGGGCCTTCCGAACGCAACGCGGGCCGTGGCGCGGGCCTGTGCACTGAACCGGGTGTCTTTGCTGGTGCCCTGCCACCGGGTGGTAGGCGTCTCCGGCGCGCTGACCGGCTACCGCTGGGGCGTGGAAAGGAAGAGGAAACTGTTGGAGGCGGAGCGCGCGGCGGTTCACGAGTAACGATGATCGTTCCCTCAAAGGTTGACCCGGTGCAGCCCAAAGCTGGACTGGGTGCAGCGCCGACCTGCAAGAACCTCTCTACTGCAATGAGCCGGGAGAACGGGGCTCCCTTCCAGCTTCAAAACCCAGACCAGGGGCACCCGCTCCTTTTCGGGGTGTAAGACCCATGCCACCCGCCGCTCGGGTTGCGGACGGGTTTCGCCCCCACACGGCCTGCTGCCTGCCCGTACAAACTTTCCCCGCAACCGTTATCATCAAAGATGAACCTTCACTTTTTCACTGTAAGAGGACGCTGATGTCAGTTTCTGCAAATCGTGTTTGGCGACAATTGCCTAATGAGATCCGAGTCGCCGCCTGCAAACTTTCTTGGGCTGATGCAAAAAGCACGGAGAAACAGTTCCTCTATGCCGCTCTCGCAAAAGCGAAAAACCTGCGCGAGGTCTTTGTCCGCAAAAGCCCGATGGAGCGGCTGGTCAACTGGACGGCGGCGACCCTGTCGCTTCCTGACCCCATCGTGGATGACCTGTTGAAGAAGTATCTCCTCCACGAGCATCGTCCTGTGATTATCAGCTTTCTTGAATTGCTCCACATTCCCCATTCCGAGGGCATGATCGAGGAGGATTTTGACTTCACCTCCCTGACCCATGAGCACGTTCAGGAGGCTGCCCGCACCTTGCTCGCATCGGAAGATCGCATGGGAGCGGAACTTTACCTCAAGTACCTGGTGCTTCATGAAGGACCCTGGGCAGGAATTGAAGAGATCCTGCCAAACGGAGAGTAAAGCCTAACGGGTAGTCCATATTTTGAAGATCAGAAGATAACTGTGTGCCCCAGGTCTCGCGTTTGAGACCTGGGCGTCGAAGAATTGAGCGTCGAGGCCTCGAAACTGAGGGGGGTGAATAGATTTTACGAAGCACGGAAGATGCACGCGCGCCCTTTCAGGGCGCGCGTTTTGATTGATGCCATCTTCCCAGCACGTCGCACGGCTCCGTGCTGGGCTATTTGCACAGCGCCCCGGAAGGGGCGCACGAAAAGAGCCCATGCAGCGCACACTGCGAGGTTAGCGCGAGAGATTCTGGCAGGAACGGGATTTTGACCGCAACATCCACGGCGAGGATGCTCGTTCCGAAGTGATACCGTACATTCATCGCAACCCCATCAAGCGCGGATTGGTTGCATCTCCCGTCGACCATCCATGGAGCAGCTTCAACCACTACGCCACCGGCGTTCACGGAACCGTAGAGATCGAATCGGAGTGGACGGCATGGCATCGCAGCCCACTCATCGCGATAAAGCCGCGATGAATGGGGCACGGCGGATTCAAGGTCCAAGTGCAACAACACATCGCAAAGAGCCGACAGGAGATGGTTGGTAGGAAGCCATGGAAAAGATGGAAAACAAAGAGCGTTTCCCACTTTCCCACGGCA